>Ga0307507_10000914_pt1 | contig 65708 bp, 5 predicted proteins | sample 7_EM_MG_FD_207223 | JGI IMG/M metagenome (GOLD analysis project Ga0307507, IMG submission 207223) | Populus trichocarpa ectomycorrhiza microbial communities from riparian zone in the Pacific Northwest, United States - 7_EM | ecosystem: Host-associated > Plants > Roots > Unclassified | place...
TAACTTAGTATTTTACTAAGGAGCTGTAATCCCCTAAGGGGTTTATAAACTACTAGGATATAGCTACTAGTACATGTTAAGCTGCCTAGAAAGGATTCATGTATATAGAACTATAGCGCCATAGCCTGAGGCTGTATGCGCAGTATTATATGTAGTACAATACAACGGACATAAAAATAAAAATAAAAACGCTTGGTATATAAGTTAAATGGAATAATAAGGCGCTTATAGCATAGTATAAGCAAGGACTTAAAGTAAAAGTCTAGGACGTAATTATCCTAATAGAAGATGCGGGCACCCTAAGGGAACTAATTAATTAAGTAATTAAGATTAATAATAGGATCTATTAAAGGGAATAAGCTAAGAAAGGGTAGGATAGAGTTCTATAGTTATATAGGGCGTAGAGTACGTAATAAATGATATAAAGTTATAAACTATAAAATAGTAGACTAGAGCTAATGGACCTAAGTGGTACTAGATAATCTAATAAGTAAAATAAAAAACTATAGAAACCTAGAGGTTAGAGATTAAGTAATTATAGAACTAAGAAGCGGAGACTAAACTAGGGATTTTAGTAGTAGAAGATATTTAGGCGGACTCTATAATAAGAAGAATAGTTTAAAAAAGAAGCTTATATAAATTGCGAAAAATAGGGTTATTTCGCTAAAGACTATAGAGGTAGTTAGAGTAACCATATAGTAAAAGGCACTAGGTTATTAGAGTATATTAATATAAATATAAGTGTGTTGCGTAGGACCAAGAAGTGTTTAATTAAGCACTTTATATTTTGTTATAATAACAAATACTAAATTTATAAGGACACTAAGTATAGTATAAGCTATTAGCTATAAGAGCTAAAGTTATAAAAACTTAAAGAAACTGAAGAGTTAGATAAAAAGCAAGATTAACTCTATAAGCTAGATTAAGATATTATAGCAATATATAGATAAAGATTAGTAGAAATAATAATAGAGTTAAAGTACTTATTAATTAATAGTAATAAGAAAGAAAAAGGGACTAACTAGGGGTATTTAAGCCTTAGTAGCGTAATAGAAGTAAAGACTAAAACTAATATAAACCGCGGTTTGGTAATAGGGATTATAACACTATTAAATATAGTATTTATTACTTTATAAGACGGAAGGAGTAATATTTAAAAATGATTAAGTAAGCAGATAACTGCTAGTGCTAGTTTATCACTTAATAAAGGTAAAGGGCTATAGGCTTAAGATTCTTAGGACGAGATAAGAGACGGTTAAGATTCTTAAGATAAAATAAGATATATCTAAGAACCGATAATAGACGAGAACTAATAGAAAAGGGCAGTAGCTTAGTTTAAAGATAAATAAATAAGTACGGGACGAAGATTCTTAGGGAGCTAAGATTTTAAAAAATAAATAAGGTCTATAATAATTCTAGGTAAACATAGTATTTAGCCTAAAGGTTAAAAGGTTAATATGTTAATTAAGAAGTAAGAGGAGTTTAAGGACCTAACTATAAGATATAGAAGTAAGAAAGTATAGATAAGTTTAGATAACAAATTATTATATAGCAAGAATAGAAGTTAGACTAAAGATTAACTATACTAAGATATATAAGGGACAGAGCACTTGTATAAAAAGTTACTAATAGGCTAAGGGTAGAAACACTAAGAGCTAAGTAGTTAAATAACTTAGAATAAGAAGAGGATCTAAGGATTCTAACTAGATTTATAGAATAATATATAAAAGGTTGCAACAATATAGTAATAAAAAGATACTTCCTTATAAATAGATTATATACGCTTATAGAACTATACTATAAGTAGTATAAGCAATAAAAGAATAATAAGGAGGAAGATATCTATATATAGCTAGATAAAAAATTGTTATACCAGATTAAACTATATTTAAAAAAAAATAGATAAGTTATATTAAAGGAGTATTAATTATAATATTAAAGGATTTAGAGAGATAAGCTATAGACTAGAGAGAGATAATACAAATATTAGTACTAGTAAATAATATAGTAGCGTTTAGATTAACGTAGGAGAGGTTTAAACTTAAAGATAAAGATAAACTATAAGTTAACCTAAGATACCTAGTATATGATATATTGTTATAGATTATATATATAGATAACACCTAGTAGAAGTTTAGGAGTTAGACAACTTAATACTTTAACTAGAAAAATTCCTTATAGAAGAATACTTAGATGGATAATAGTGGTAGAAATGCACTAAAATATATATCTATAGTATATTAAGGAAAAGAAGCGAACTAAGTATTAGTTAAAAGTAGACTAAGTATAAACGGGATCTAACAGCTAACATTTAGGAAAAGTAGAGGCCTATAGAACTAAAGGGAGCTAGTAGTAGAGCCTTAAACCCTTAAAGGAATTATAGGACAATATCTAAATTTATAAATTAAATAGCAGGATTAAAAGTTTAAAGTATTAGTAAATAGTAGAGCAATAAGGAACTATATATTACTAGTAGCAGTTAAAAGGATAGGGTTAATATACAGGTAGAAAGAATACCTATATCTATTAATAACAATTTTAGAAAATCTAATAGCCTATAGAGGAGGTATTATTAACATTAAAACAGGACTTATTTAGCTAACTATTAAAGGAAGATGTATTAAGATGTCTTTTAACATCCTACTATTAGAAAAGAATAAGGCAATATTAGGAATGCCTTAGTTATAGAAGTATAATCTAAAGATTGATTAGGTTATAGGATAGGTTAATATTAGGGATACTTAATAATAAAAAGTGTAATAATAAACTAGGATAGTATAGTACTAAGTTAGAGTAATATATAATAATAATAATAATTATTCATTGCTTAACGTCCAATTTAGATCCCTATTGGGCCTACACGGACTACTCCTTATATACATATGGGGAGAAAACTCTATATATGAGAAAACCCTATAATCTATCTCCCCGCCTTTTAGGACTCGCCTTTAGAGTAATATATAAAGAGACTAAGCAAAGCTTAAGTTATATACTAAAGAGATACTATAAATATGTAAAAAAGCTATAGAGCCTAGAAAGTAAAAAGCTATTAAAATATATAGCATAGAACTATAAAATAGAATTAAAACTAGAAATAAGTTTAAAGTTTTTTCTAATCTATAAGTTAATAGAAGACAAGTTAAGAGCACTTAAAGAGTTTATTTAAGAAACCCTATAAAAGGGGTATATTAGACTATTATAGGAATTAGCAAGATATCTAATACTATTTATACTAAAGAAGATTAGAAAACTTAGGCTATATATTAACTATAGATAGTTAAACAGTATTATACAAAAGGATAGGTATTCTTTGCCCTTAATTAGTAAAATCTAAAATAGAATGGGCAATGTATAAATTTTTACGAAGATAGATCTAAGGTAGGCGTACTACTAAATTAGAATTAAGGAAGGCAATAAATAGAAGGCAGCCTTTAGGTTAAAGAAAGGACTATATAAGCTATTAGTTATATAATTCGGACTTATAAACGCACTAGTAACGTTCTAAAAACGAATTAATAGTATATTAGGAGAACACCTTAATAAGTTTATTATAGTATACCTTAATAAGAATATTATCTACTTAATAAGTAAGCAAGAATATAGAGAATATATTAAGTAGGTCTTAAAGAGACTATAAGAAGAAAAAATACTAGTAGTAATTAAGAAATGCGAGTTCTTTACTAGAAAGACCAATTTTATTAAATTTATTATTAAACTAGGTAAGATATATATAGATCTAAAAAAGGTAGAGGCTATAGTAAGTTAGTAAGAACTAGAGAATATTATATAGTTAAGATTATTCCTAGGGTTTTGCAACTACTATAAAAGGTTTATTATATAGTAATTAAATAATATTAAGCCTTTTATAAGACTTATAAAAAAAGGAACTATAGATATAAGGTAATAAACAAAAAAAGCTGTTTAAGGAGCTTAAAGAGTTGTTTACTTAGGATCTAATCCTTAAAATCTATTAACTAAAGTTAGATATAGTTAAGGAAATAGATATATTAGACTTTATACTAGGAGCATACTTATTTATAAGTATTAGGGCGCATAGCATCTAATAGAATACTATAGTTAGAAGATAACACTATTAGAACTAAACTATAATATCTATAATAAGTTATTAGGTATAGTTATAATACTTAAAAAGTGGAGAGTATTCTTACAAAGTATAGAGAAGCTATTTATATTTAAAATAAACTATAAGAACCTAATAGGGTTCCTAATAATAAAGAAACTTAACTATAGATAAGTTAGGTGGGCGGATAGAATATTACTTTAAAATTTAGTATACTAAGGGTACTAAAAATATAAGAGTGGACGTACTTAATAGAAAGATAGAACTACAAAGCAACAAAGAACTATTAGGCGCTATATTACGCAAAGATAAGGATAGGTTAATTAGGTATAATTATCTAAAACTAGCAGCTATAACTAAAAAAGGACTAGAATAAGTTTATAAAACGCTAGAGAGTAAATAGTTATAAAGGATTTAAGAGGTATAGAAAGAAGATCTAGGATATAAGGACTATATTAACAGAGAAGCGATATATATTCTAAAGTTAATAGTAAAGGAGTTTATTAAGGAATTTAATAAGGAAATAACCTAAGGATATAACGGCGCTATAGGCTTAGTGTTAAGACTTTAAAAGGAATACATTATTAATAAAATCTGGGGTTTAGTAAGATAAACCACTAAAGAATATCTAAATTGCTAAAGAAATAAACTAATAAGGTATAAGCTATATAGAGGGCTACAACCTATTAAAATACCAGAAAAACTATAGGAGGTTATACTATAGGAGGTTATTATTAAGCTACTAAAGTTAAAGGACTCTATTACTAGATAGGAATATATTATAATCTTTATAATAGTGGATAAGTTAACTAAGTAGGGCTACTTTATAGCATATATAGAAGAAATCTTAGTAGAGGATATAGCTATAATCTATATTAAAGAAGTATTTATAAGACATAGAGTACTAATAAAGATTATATTAGATAGAGATCTAAGGTTTATAATAGCATTTTAAGAAGTATTTTTAGCAAAATAAGGGGTTTGCGTAGTAATATTAATAGTATATTACCTATAAACATACGGTTAAACAAAGAGACCAAACTAAATATTAGAACAGTACTTAAGGCATTATATTAATTATATACAGAATAATTGGGTATTATTATTACTAGTTATATGGTTTATATATAATGTAATACTATAGAAAGGGATAGGCATATTACCCTTTAAGGCGAATTATGGATACGAACTAAGAATATTGTTATTGCTATAATAAGTAAAGAGAATAAGTAACACAGCTAAAGAAAGAATAGAGAACTTAATAAATCTTTGTAATTACCTTAAAGAGATAGCTAAACAAGTATAGATAAAAATAAAAAGGTACTATAACGCTAAGAGATCTAAGGGACTAGGTCTTAAGGAGGGAAATAAAGTATAGCTACTATATAAATTTTTTAAGAGTTAATAACTAAGTAAAAGTTAGACTATATTAAACTAGGACTATTTATAATTAAAGTAAGGATCTTAAAAGTTACGTATAGACTTAACTTACTAGAGAAAATAAAAATCTACCCTATATAGCATATTATAATGCTAGAGCCAGTATATAGGAATATTAAGTCACTAGTTTATAAGGTAGATATATATAGAGGTTAAGAGGAAGACAAATAGGAAGTTTTAAAGATTATTAACTATAAGGATATTAATAATAAAATATAGTATAGGGTTAAGTGGATAGGCTATAATAAGACCACCTAGGAGCTACTGAATAACCTAAAAAAACGCTTTAAGAAAGGTGTAGGAGTATTTTAAAAAAAATTAGATTAGGTAATATTAATAAAGAAGAATTACTAAAGAACGAGCCACCTAAGGGGGACTTAAGAGGAGCAACTGCTACGCTATCTGGAGTTATTTCCACTACCAGTAGAGATAAATCCTTTCTTTTATCTTCTTCTATTTTATAAAGACCCTATTTAGTAAGATAAAGTTCCTTTAAATAAACCTTTTTATAAACCTTCTTAAGAGAGACTAACTAAGTAAAGGCGTTTATTTAATCCTTTAGGGCTTTTTATTTATAAGTAAAAGTAGTAAAATAAAGGAAGGTAGCTTTTAATTCCGCTATATAAATTCGGCGTAGTTCTTTAAGAGCAGCTAATAGTTTACTATTAAGCTTCTTAGTAGCGGATTAAATCTAAAACCCTAAAACAAATTAAATAAGGCACTAGACGCCTATAAAGAATAATAAAACGCATACACTTAGTATTAGAGACGGATTAGATATTATAGGATAACTATATATTTAATTTTATGCACTTAGTATAAAAAGAAGGTTAGTAACTAAAGGGAGTCACAATTATAATATATACTAAATTCTTCTCTAGATAGCAAGAATAGAAAGACATAATTTTACCTAGTAAAGAATTATTAAAATTATATACGCATAATAATTAGACATAGAGGATCTAATAGGAGGTATTAGGAATAATAAAGGTCACTAAATTAAAGATGGGAATGCCATACCTCTAGTAAATAACTTAGAGATATAAGATATCTTTAAGGACGAAGATAAAAAGAAGGGGGATAGTATTATAGACCTTATATTAGCAGTAGTACAGCTACTTAGAAAGGACATAAATAGACTAGTAGAGGAAGTATAGGAGGTGCTAGAACTAGTTAAACTATAGGACAAGGGGTAACTAAGTTATATAATAGATTACGTTACTGTTTCGGAATATAATATCTATAGGATCTATAAGGAACGTTACGTACTAAATATACCTTGCGTACCTTACGTACTTAGTATTTTATAGAAATCACATTATATATTTAAAGGACTATAGTCCCTACTTAGATAGTTCCTTTCTTTATAGTAAATCTTAGAATATAATTAGAGTTAATCTATTGGGCTACCACTCTACCAGTTATTATTATATTATTGACTTCTTGTTTACCTATACACCTAGCATATTAGCAAGTCTACCATAGTATTTCCTATAAGGCTTTATTATAGAGAAAGTAGAAGAAGAATAGTATGGTATTAGGGCCTAGGCCTATATAAAGGAGGAAGGGAGACGCGTAAGAGGCTAGTAAAAATAATAGTAAAGGAAAGAAAGGAGCTAAAGTAGAATATAAAAAAAACACTAGGAAACTATCTACCGCAATATAATACTGGATAGACTAACGCTGGAGAGATATATAGAAGTTAAAGGTATAGAGGCTAATGTAGGTAAGAGGAGCCTAAGCTATAGTATAGTTAATGCTATAGGGAGTAAATACCTAAGGGCTCTAAGAAGGCTTAATAAAGGTAGAAAATATAATAGCAATACTCTTAAAGATAGGAATAATAGGACTAAAAGATTGGCTTTACTAGGTAGGCGTCCTAGTAGGTAGCCTAAGGTGTAAATATAGCTGGCTAAGATAGACACTAAAACATATAATACTACTATACCCCTTATGCACTAGCTAAGAATTAATAATTTTAGCAGCTGGTATAGAGAACTATAATATACTACTCTTAATATAAAAAGGCCTTAAGGCGGCTACCTAGTAGCTTATTAGCCAAAATATTTTAAACCAGTTTTGGGTTATAAAGGAAATAGTAATAAAAGGCAAAGGGGCGAGTAATAGGCGCCCCCTAATAACGCTACAGTAGTAAAGCAAAGTCTATAATACTAGTGCGTCTATAGGCTTAGTACGGTAGTAGTGGTTCCTAAAGAGGTTAAAAAGTAAGGTAGTAAAGCACTATAGGTAACTCGTAGGCAACCTATAGGTAAGTCCTAAAAGGCGGGGAGACGGATTATAAGGTTTTCTTAAACAGAGTTTTCTCCCTATATATATATAAGGAGTAGTCCGCTTAGACCTAATAGGGATCTAAATTAGATATTAAGCAATAAAAAATTATTATTTATTAATTCCTAAATGTATATAGGATTAAGTAATATTAAGGTCTATAGAGTTATATATAGAACTTTTAGGTTTTAGATACAGATCGCGCTTTAGGGTATATACCGGTTTTATAGAGTTTTTGTCACGGATTCCGGCTGTAGCACCGCCAAGGGCTCGCCATAGGCTCGCCTTGGCACCCACAGTATATAGAGCCATGGTGCCTACGCACCTCTTGCACCTTCGTGCAACATCCTATCGTGTACCTAGTCAATGCTACGACTTCTCAGAGCCTCCTTGACCTCGTCTCGTGACAGTTTTAAATATAAAGTATAATTAGCTTTAGAGAATAAATCTATTTATTATATTAAAGGGTAGCAACTCTAGCGGCTTTATTTTAATTTAGCTCGCTAATAAGGCCTAATTTTTTTAAAAGAAGCTAGTAAAGTCTCGGTTCTATTATTATAGGGTTTTAAGTTTAATAATAGCTATATATTCGTGGCTAGTGTTATTATATATTTATTTTAGCAGAGAAATAAAGATTTTAAAATTAATAAAGGTACCCTTATAAAAGAATAGATCTATAGTTTATATAGCGTCCTTATTTAAATAAGACATTCTATAACTGACCTTACTAGCTTTAATGGGGTATTAATTTTAGTTTATTAAGAGTTTAAGACGGAGCTTGGTTATAAAGGGATATAACTTATTTTTATTAAATATTAGAGAATTAAAAAGCTTTTTAGATTTTATAATAGGTATAGAGTTTATTATAGGTATAAGTTAAGCTACTATTACTAGTTTAAGGTTTAGACATGGTTATTTCAATCTTATTTATAGGTTTTACTATTAGGGCCTTTAATAAAAGTGCCTTAATATTACAGAAATCTTTATAGAGTGTTATGGGACACCCCCATAATACCTTACACACGTCCACCTGTTTCCACCGACTAAACAACTGAAGACCGACCACGAGACGGCAATCTGATAGCAATCTGCCGTATTCCGCCGCAATCTGCCGTCTTTACTGTTAGAGTTGCTAATTGGCAACTTTAAGGACCTCTAACTGCCGAATTCTGCTAAGTTCTACTAGAACCGCCACCTAAGCTCTACCCTGCCTGTGTATAGCATAGTATCCGTTAACCTAGCAACTAAGTAAATGTTATATACCCTTTTTCCTTTATTTCCTACTTTCCTTTTCTTACGTAATGTCTTGACTTTATTACACAGTTTATGTATATAGCTTAATAATATCTACTTCGCTATATATTATTATCGCTTGTGCCTACTCCGTGACACTACGTTATGTTAACCGTATATACCACCCTTTAAAATGCAGAACGACCCCAAAGCCCCCATAATAGCCGTTGGCATTATGTCCGTACTCTAAGAATAATTAGTAGAAATATAGAAGCCCTTTATAGACGCCCTTATATAGAACTAAGCCACTTTAACTTAATAATAAGCTAAATAAGAAGCACGATACTAATAATTAATTAAAGACCTCTAAGAAGAAATCCGCACCCTTAAGATGCCTATATTAGGGCCCTAAGACTAAATACCATTTCTAGAGATAAACACGTGGAACGAGAGCCCTAAACCTATAGTAGTTACTTACCCCAAACTAACTACTGCACTGTAACAATCTGAACGACTACTAGACCCTCTAATATTTACTAGTAAATAATAAGAACTCTAATTATTTCTAAGCTGGCTTAAAAATAAGCTAACTAGTAACGCTAACTGCTATCTAACTAAAGCTAACCAACTCTACTACGCCCTAAGTTAATTAGGAGGAGATGTAGCTGACCTTATTAAACCTCTTTAACCGAACTTAGTACTAAGCCTAATTATACTTCTTAAAGCTATATATAGTAACCTGAACCGCTAAGCTACTGCTTAAAGAAAGATAAACTATATAACTTAAGGAATAAAAAGCTTTCTAGTATACTTCTCCAAATTCAACCGTTACGTAAAAGAAATAGGCTGGAATAACTCCGTACTAATTAATAGCCTTATTAAATCTCTAAGCCCCAAACTGAAAACCTCCCTAATAGGTATAGACCTACTAGGAGCTTTTAACGCCTGCGCAAACGTTATTAATAAATAATACAATGATATACTACGCCTAACACCAAAGTCCGCTCCTTAATATAATATAACAAACTTATAAATGTCTACTAAGTTATTGTCTTAGCCTAAGCACCCCAATGCTATGGATATTAATACTAGAACCCTAGAATACGCCCCACTAGGGTCCTCTAAATAAGAACAACGCACTAAGCTAGGCCTCTATTTTAAGTGTGGAAGTAGCTCCTACCTCTCCAACTACTACTCCATCCCTATGCCCTAACGTAAATTACAAACGGCTAATACTAGCAGCCGTTTACCGTATTAATCCTCTAGTTACTGTCCCCAATCTCTACCTAGTTCCAGCCCCATATCCAGTAAGCACCACTTATAAGGACAAAGCTATAACTAATACGCTATAAGAACTCCACCCTAATTACCTCTAAAAGAAAGGTCCTGGAGCTAAGTCGCTCTCTAGAATAGCGCTGCCTCAGGATCTCGTTAAATGCTTTAAATGTTATAAACTCTAACTCTTAGGATCACAGCATAACCATTAACTGTCGTCTTCGGCAGAATAATTAATAGGTTAATACTTAAGTCCTAATTAATATAGGAGCTAGTGGCATAGGATTTATTAACAAGATCTTTATATAAGATAATAGTTTTACTCTAACCCCCCTTAACTGGCATATTAACGTATTTGGATTTAATGGCAAACGTACTATTTTGGGCTATATTACCTATATAGTATTCTTAAGACTCTAATACCTAAACCATAAAGAAATAATTAAGCTTTTTGTTACCACTTTAGGTTATTTAATAATACTTAAACAACCTTAGATAAAGCTATATAAGGTAACCATTAATTAGGATAACCTTAAGCTTCTATTTACCGCCTCCTATTATAAGTAGAAGTGCCTTATAACTCGCTACTTAGACCCCAAACCAAAATCTAAAAAATCTACTAGGATTTATTAGTCTAAAAAGTCCACCTAATTCCATTAAGAACCTAAAAATTATACTAAACTACACAAACTAACCCTAACTACTATACTACCCCAAACCAAGCAGAAGCCTAAACTTAAGCTTAATATATAAAAGTACCAAAAGAACTAGTATTCTACTATAAAAAGGATACTTAAAGAACCTAAACCTAAATCTAACACTAACTTTATACCTAACACTAAACCTAAAGTTGAATAAAAAACAGTAGATAATTAAAAGGAAGTTACTAGCTAGCAACTTACCCCCCTTTTTATAGATATCTATATAATCGGAGTTACCCCGTTAGTATAACTTACTAGGAAACCTAAATATACAATCTTCGCCGTTATAATAGCCAATATTAAAAAGGCCCTAGTACTAAAGAAGTATACTAACCCTACCACAAAAGTACTAGTATGCTATTATAAGCATCTAGAAGTATTTTTATAAAAGGAAGCTAATAAGTTAGCGGAGCACTAACTATATAACCACAAGATTATACTTAAAGAAGGAAAACAACTAGGATTTAGACCCTTATATAGAATATTTTAAAACAAACTCTAAGTATTATAGAAGTACTTAGATAAACACCTAAGTAAAGGATTTATTAAAGCAAGCTCTTTACCTATAGCTATACCTATAATCTTTATTAAGAAACCTAGCGGCGGTCTACACTTCTATATAGACTACCGAGCTTTTAACGCTATTATTATTAAAAATTGGTACCCACTCCTATTAATTTAAGAGACACTAAACTAATTAAGTAAGGCTTGTTACTATATAAAACTTAACCTTATCTACGCATTTAACCGCCTCCGTATCGCAAAAGAAGATAAATGGCTTACAGCATTCCGTACTAGATACGGACTATTTAAATACTTAGTAACGCCATTCGGCCTTATAAATGCCCCAAGTTTATTTCAACACTTTATAAATAATACCTTATAATCTTACCTGGACGTTTTCTGTACTGCTTATATTAATAATATTCTAGTATATAGCAATAACCTAGCTAAATATAAGAAACACGTTAACCTTATTTTAAAAGCCCTACGTGGAGCTAGACTATAATTAGATATAAATAAATATAAGTTCTATAAAATGGAAGTTCTATACCTTAGACTTATTATCTCTATAGACGGCATATAAATAGACCTAAAGAAGATTAAAGTAATTATAAACTAGTAAGAACCTAAGAACGTTAAGGATATAAGAGCCTTTATAGGATTTACTAATTTCTATTAACGGTTTATTAATAACTTCTCCGCCCTAGTTTTACCTCTTATAGCTCTAACCCAAAAGGATAAAGCCTTTATCTTTAATAAGGAATGCAAGAAGGCCTTTACCTATCTAAAAGTTATATTTACTACCGCACCTGTACTCCAACACTTTAACCTAAACTAAAAGAGTATTATAGAAGCTAACTTATCTAACTACGTTACTAGAGGCATTCTGTCTCAGTATAATAAAGAAGGGGTACTGTACCCTATAGTATACTTCTTAAAACAACTAAGTCTAGCTAAATATAACTACAAGATCTACAATAAAGAATTATTAGCTATTATTAGATGTTTTAAACAATAGTAACCTAAACTAGAAGGCGCTAGATTTCCAATTAAGGTTCTTAGCGACTATAAGAATCTATAGTACTTTACAACTATAAAATAGCTAGGTTATTATTAAGCCTACTGGTTAGAATATCTGTCTTAATTTTAATTCTTAATTACATACCGCCTAGGCGTTTAAGGTTAAAAACCTAATACCCTAACTTAACGTTTATAAGATATAACAGTATAGGAAGAAGTACGCGCCTACTATAAACAAACCCTACTTTATTCTAAATTATTTAATCCCCTAGCTAAAGACCTTATAGTACACGTCCTTAAAATAACTAATTAATTAATTAAATAGATTATAATTAATAAATATCTAAACAATAAGTTTATCTAAGAGACACTTAAGCTAATTTAAGATAGCGTTAGACGCTCTAAAAAGATCTCTTTAAGTAAATGTAAAGTTTATAGAGACCGCTTATACTACCAAAACCGCCTAGTTATCCCTAATTACAATAAACTTAAGCTTAAGCTCCTTAAACACGTATATAACCTACTAGTAGCCGGCCACCCAGGCTAAGGAAAAACCCTAAAGCTACTCTAATAGGAGTACTACTGGCTAAATATGTATAATATAACACAAAGGTACGTCTCTAGCTACTATACCTACCGACAAGCTAAAGCTTTATATAAGATATATAACAGCTTTCTAAAGCCACTGCCTGTTCCAGACTAAAGATAGAAGGATATTTTAATTAACTTTATTATTAATCTCCCTAAAAGTAAAGGCTGCATAAATATTATGGTAGTTATAGACCAACTATCTAAGATAAGACACTTAATCGCCTACCCTAATATATTAGCACCTGCTATTGCCCAACTATTCCTGGATCACGTATAGAAACTCCACAGACTTCCTAAAACAATTGTCTCTGATAGAGGCCGCCAGTTTATCTTGGTGTTTTAAAAAAAACTAACTACCTAACTCTATATTAAAGTACTATTATCTATGGCATATTACCTAGAAATGGATGGTCAAACGGAACGTGCAAATGCTATAATAGAACAGTATATTTAGATATACACGTCATATCTATAGGACGACTAGATAGACTGGCTTGCATTTACTAAGTTTACTGCAAATAACTCCGTCTTAGAAACCACAAAGGTCTCCCCATTTCTGGCTAATTATGGCCAGCACCCGCGAATGGGTTTTAAACCCTTTAGTAATATTCCTCATCTAGCTTATTAGGCCTTATAAGTTACAGAAGCAAATAAATTTATAAAGAAGATAGAAGAACTATAGGAGTTCTTTACTAATAAAATAATATAGGCCTAGTCTGTCTATAAAGCCGCAGCAAATAAGAACCGAACCCTAGCACCAGCTTACCAAATTAGTGACTTCGTCTAGCTAGACATAAGAAATCTAAATACAAAACAACCTACTAAGAAACTTAATTAGAAGAACGCTGGCCCTTATAAGGTTGAAAAAGTTATCTCTCCTTATGCCTACCAACTGAAGCTCTTTAATACGGTTAAAATCCACCCTATATTCTATATGTCAGTCCTCCGCCCTGCCGCCCCTATATTAGACGCCCTACCTAGATAGATCTAAGACCCTCCCCCACTAGTTAAAGTGGATAGTAAGGATAAGTACCTCGTTAAAAGAGTTAACGATATTAAGTATAATAAACGGAAACGCAAATATATATACCTTATAAAATGGAGAGGTTTTACTAAACCCTTATAGGAACCTGCGAACTCTATAGGACTTATATAAGCCGCAGAAGACTTTTACAAACTCTACCTAGAACTACCATAGCCCCATCTCGCAGATGCTTAAGTTTAAAGGGGGGGTACTATTATGGGACACCTCCGTAACACCTTATACACGTCCACCTGTTTCCACTAACTAAACAACCAAAGACTGACCATAAGATGGCAATCTAACAGCAATCTACCGTATTCTGCCGCAATCTACTGTCTCTACTATTAGAGTTGCTAACTGGCAACTTCAAGGACCTCTAACTGCCGAATTCTGCCAAGTTTTACTAGAACCGCCACCTAAGCTCTACCCTGCCCGTGTATAGCACAGTACCCGTTAACCTAGCAACTAAGCAAATGTTATATACCCTTTTTCCCCTATTTTCTACTTTCCTTTCCTTACACAACGTCTTGACTTTATTACACAGTTTATATACATAGCTTAATAATATCTACTTCGCTATATATTATCATCGCTTGTGCTCACTCTGTGACATAGAGTGCTTTTATTAACTACTAATACTAAGCTTTTAGTGCAGCCTACTACTAAGCTAAATTATTTATAAAGAACTATTATATTATAGTTAACTATTTCCTAACTAGGGATATAAGACTTATAGTTATTAAAGGAGATTTAGGTTTATTTACTATTTTTAATAGTAGTTATTTTAATATAATATAGTATAAGGGCGCGAAAAGGCTTTAGGGAAGATTTAAAGAAATAATATAAATTTTATCTAAATTTAAGGGTATATAGATCTTATAGAGGATAAGATATTATATAAAGAAAAGAAAGAAATAATAAGAGAATTATATAATTAAATAGTTAGGGATCTTAGTGGTTAATACGTGCGTATATATAATAATAATAATAATAATAATAATTCATTGCTTAACGTCCGATTTAGATCCTTAATGGGCCTATACGGACTACTCCTTATATATATGTAGGGAGAAAACTCTTTATAAGAAAACCCTGTAATCTATCTCCCCGCCTTTTAGGACTTGCCTATATTACGCCTAGTACTTTACTACCTTACTTTTTAACCTTTTTAGGAACCACTGCTACTGTAATAAGCCTATAGACACGCTAGTATTATAAACTTTACTCTACTACTATAGAGTTATTAGGGGGCGCCTATTACTCGCCCCCTTACCTTCTATTACCATTTTCTTTGCAACCCAGAACTGGTCTAGTATATTTTAGCTAATAAGCTACTAGGTAGCCGCCTTAAGACCTTTTTATATTAAGAGCAGTATATTATAGTTCTCTATACTAGCTACTAAGAGCATTACTTCTTAGTTGGTGCGTAAGGGGCATAGTAGTATTATATATTTTAGTGTTTATTTTAGCTAGCTATATTTGCATCTTAGGCTACCTACTAGGATACCTATCTAATAGAGCCAATCTTTTAATTCTATTATTCCTGTTCTTAAGAGTATTGCTATTATATTCTCTGCCTTTATTAGGCCTTCTTAGAGCCCTTAGGTATTTACTCCCTATAGCGTTAACTATACTATAGTATAGGTTCCTCTTGCTTAAGTTAGCCTCTATACCTTTAACTTCTATATACCTCTCTAATGTTAGTCTAACCAGTATTATATTATAATAGATGGTTTTCTAGTACTCTTATATACTCTACTTTGGCTCCTTTCTCTTTCCTACTATTATCTTTACTAGTTTTTTACGCGTTTCCCTTCCTCCTCTATATAGGCCTAGGCCCTAACGCGGTACTATTCTTCTTTTACTTTCTCTATCTGTTTCTCTAATATATCTTCCCTATTTTAGGGGTGTTGGTTTACTCTCCTATAGGGCACCCTAGGGTCCATCTATAGTTTGTTTAGGCGTATCTTAATATACTTTATAACCTTAGAGTTATGCTCCTTTTATATCCATTATATTATAGCGGCTTTAATATATAATTATAGGGGGGGGATATTAGCTTCCTTTTTAAGTAGTACTATAGCCGTCCGCTTATACCCGCCTGTTATACTCTAGAGGTAGGCTGTTTAGACCTTTTAGAGTGGTTTAAGGAGAGATTTAGGCGGGCCTTTTTTGGTTTTGCCTATAGCCTAAATACTAGATCTATATGTTATGGTTAGCCAGACAACTGCTATATATAGTAGGCGTAACCTCTAAAAGCATAGACCTTATATAGAATTAACAATTCTGGATATTATAATATACTATGCTTGGCCCTTACGGGCCGCTTATAATATATATACACTCCACCAGAGCTTGCTATTTACCTATACTCCTAATACCCTTAGGCCTTAAACCAGTTAACCCCTAAAGCCTTAGATATAAATTATATGCTAAAGATCTATAGATTGGTTGCGTTTTCTTATAAAATAGATTAGCTGGTATTTCTTTAGTAAAAATTGAACTCTATATTGTCTTACCTATTCTATATAGGTATTATAGGCTTTCTCTAGTATTCTACAGTTCTCTACGGCTGTTGGCCCATATATAATTAGGTTTATATTATTAACAAAGCCTATCCCTTAGGTTGCCCCTTCCTTAAAGAAGTTAAGTAGGTTGCTTATAAAGAAAAGAAAGAGTATAGGTAAGAGGGGTAATCCTTATGGTATTTCTATTATAACTGTAATAGGGGGGCTTTAGTATCTACTAAAAACCAATAATGTTTCTTTCTAGTCTGTAAACCCTTAAATAAATTATATAATCTATTCTAGAAAGCCCTTTGCCCTAAGGATGTATAGGAGGCGCTTATAGGGTATATTATTATAGGCACTACTAATATCTAGGCTAAGCATTAATATTATAAAGTCCCTTTATATCACCTATGCAGATTTAATAGTAGTAGCAAGTAGTGTAAGTGCTAATAGTGTTAAGCGGTTCTTTCTCACCCTTATTTAGCTTTATGGTAGTAAGGCATATTCCTTAGCCATATCTACTATGCGGTCCGCTATTACCCTTTCTAAAATCTTACTAAGGGTATTTTCTAGGGTAATAGGGCGGTAGCTTCCTAGGATTAAGTAATTTACTTTACCTTCTTTTTATAGAATAACTGTTATTATAGATCTTCCGAGTTATAGGTAGTAGCCTGTCACGGAACCCCACCGTAGGGGCCTCCATAGGAGAGCCCCGTGCTCTCGCCTACACCTCGCGTACAGCTTACGTCAGCTACGCGTAGGTATATCACCTTCTTACGCCCTTAACCTTTACAATCAATCGCGCAACGTCTTGTAGACTCCCCAAATACATACGTTCTATAGCCATTGCCCCCGTCCCATGACATTACGTTGCGCCTTTTTTATTACCAACGCTCAGCCTACAACCAATTCTACGTCTCCATAATACTACAGGCGCTGCCAGAAGCAGCGTGTCTCCCACCTTATACTTCTAAAGAACCAACAATAGTAAGACAAAATTCCTTACTAGCTACTATATTAAACTTAAAGAACAATCTAATACCCATATTAAACCTACAACGCCAATTAATCCCGGGAGGATTTAATTTACCAACTATAGCCTTAACCCCTAAAGGAAAGCCTAGTAGCTTAAAAGACTATAATAACCTTAATAAGGTAGACATCGACAATATCTTATCCTTTATTAACTATATAACTACGGACAAATAAGCCAAAGGGCTACCACCTATTGAGATTAAGATATAAGACGCCAAGACTTTTTTAAAAATAGTAGTATAAGAACCTAATAAATACTACTACCTTCTATAGAACTACTATCTAAAGCTTACATAAGCTAAGATGCGTGCTGCCTAAGATTATAATATTATCCAAGACCTATAAGCTTATAAGGCGCTCGCCAATAACATACGCTAAGAGATTAAAGACAACCTCCATATATCTAAACACAACATCCAACAATTAAAGAAGGCCGAGATTACACTTATTGCTACAGTTACAGAAAAAGAGGGTATAATTAAATACCTATAATCTTAGCTTAATAAGCATATTTGTAACAATACCAGATACCCCTCTACTATATATAATACTACCTAAGTCTTTACGCCCCCGGCAACCTTACCTACCCAAACTACCACTATAGGGTCTAATATACGCTACCCTAACCCCCCAATCTTCTAGGGTGACCGCAAGAAATACAGCTACTAAAAGATATAAATCCATAAGAAACTAACCCAAAGCGCCTACCTTTTCCCTATAAAAGATGCTAAGATTAGCTATATTATTAGGCGAACAAAGGGTATCCCATTTAATAGGCTCTTCGCTTAATAGGAGACTAGCAGTCCCTAGAAGTAACAGTCTTACTAAAAAGCCCTTAAGAACCTTAACTAAATATACCGCGACTATAACCTAGTAGCTACTAGTCAAGCCAAACTACGTGCCCTAAAGATAAGTCCTACTAAATTATTTAACAAGTTCTATATTAAATTCTAGGAATATACTAGAGTCCTTACCTAAGATAATGTTAAAGACCAGGAAGATCTTCTTAAAAAAGTCACTTATCGCCTTAGTCACGCAGCCACTAGTCACAACTATAATAATATTTATAATATGGTAGCAGCCCTATAGAAGATTAAACAATAGCTAAACTAGATTGCTACTATTGTGGTAGGGTACGGTGTCTCTTAGATAGGAAAGTCACGGTACTATCTATCTATTAGTTAGTTAGTCAGTCAGTCTGTCTGTCTGTCTCTCTGTCGGTAATAAAGAAAGAAAAGAATGTATTCCGGTAGGTTCGTGATTGTATGTAAGATAAGGAGGAAAGAAGGAGGAAAGCCGAAGCTCTATAAATATAGGAAAATGCCAAGACAGTAGGCGACGTCCAATCTACACCACCACATACCTCCCCTACTAAGAACGTTATCCCCTAACGTTCTACCCTATAGAAGAATAGCCAAACAAAAGTATAGTAAAAGTAGAATAGAAAAAGGAAAGCATATAATGGAACGTAGGAAACCTCTTCTCCTAGTAAGATACCTATTAGACACGCGCTGAATAAATACACCTATTAGCCGTACTAGTTGCCTATGCGCTATACCCACCAGCGTCACTGGTTGAAAGCATAAATGCACGCACTAGCCGCCTTAATCGCCTGTGTACTACACCTACTAGTGGTACTAGTTAAAAGCGTAATTCTACAGCCGTTACAGCCCTATAGAACTATTCCATAATATCCTTTTGTTATCTATAGCTAAGATCTAATCTTCCTACTAGTAACCAGAACAGTAAACTAGAAATAATAACGGCAGCAGTAATAGAAGTAATAGCAGTAGCAGCAGTAACAGAAGTAATAGTAGTAGCAGCAGTAACAGCAGTAATAGTAACGGTAGTAGAAACAGTAATAAAAGCAGACAGTTAGCGCGGTAAAATAAAATAGAACAGTTAGCGGTAGAATACTTAGTAGAACACTTAATAATAGTAAGTAAGCAGTAGGACATCCAGTAGTAGAACTTTTGGTAGCAGAAATCTCGGTAGCGGCAGACGGTTGATAGCAGTTGGTTAGTAGCAGTTGGTTAATAGCAGTCGGTCGAAACAGCAGTGGTAGAATAGTTGGAATAGTGGAACGGAACGGTCAGAGTAGCAGTTAGAATAGAACAGTCGGTTAAAATGGCAGAAACAGAACAGTTAAAATAGTAACAGCAGTAGCAGTAGCCGTAGCAGCAACAATAGTAGAACAGTCGGTCTAAATAGCGGTCGGTAGAAACAGTAGAACGGAACAGGTCGGTTAGAACAGTAGTTAGAATCGAATAGTTAAAGCAGTATTAGGTCCAGAATAGATTGGTTAGAACGGCTAAACGGCTAAATAGATTTAGCAGATCTAACAGTAAAATAGACCCAGCAGCGGTATAGATCTATAACAGTAGAGACAGAGCAGTTGGTTAAGACAGCAGGGACAAAATAGCCGGACGGAATAGTGGCAGTAGCAGTGGTGGTAGCAGAGCAGTTAACTAAGGTAGCAGAGGCTCTAACTTGGTTTGATTATTTAGTTAGTTATTTAATATTAAAACTCTGCATCTGGCTCTGCGTCTAGCTGTGTATCTGGCTGTACATCTGGCTGTGCATTAGTAGCTTTATATTGTATATTCTGCGTCCGTGTCTGCGTGTATGCCTGTATGCCTACTTTAACTGCTGGCCGAAGACTGTCTAGTTGGTTGGCGACGACGTGCTGCAACTAATTGTTCGGTTATTTGATTAAGGTAGAAAGTTAGCCCGGTTAAAGGCTCTAACTATCCTGATTTAAATACGGAGACGGCGTTTAACTAATTAAGATTTAATAAGGCCCTAGTTTAACTTAAGGTGTCTTCTACTATATATATAACTAAGGCTTTATATCCATAGATAACTAATCAATACTTTTATATAGACGTGCGATCGGTTAAGGCTCTGTATCTGCTGTTTAATTAAGGTTTCGTATATATAGGTATCTAGTTAAGCTACTATACTATTGTCTAATTAAGGCTCTATACCTATATGCTCTATATCTATAGACTCTGCGTATAACTCCGTGTAAGACTCTATATAAAGCTCCATATTTATATCTATAGGAAAGACCGTTCTGGTTAACCAGTCCGTGGGTGTTAAGACAGGCGGCAATTAATTAATAAAGGAGGGTTAAAGGGAGAGGTTCCTATAGAGGCCCTAAAATGTTAACTAGTGGCGCTTCTAATAATCTTCTAGCTGTGTATTGGTTTCCTAATTAGGCCTAGTGCTTATCTATCTACTATTATAGGATCCTTAACTGCTAATTAAAGATGTCTAATGGCGACAGTGACTGATTTAATTTGACTATAATAATATACAATTAGCTAACGTTTAAATAGGGCATTAGGTCGGCCTGACTAAAAGTTCTAATTAATCCAACTTGACTATAGAGGTGGCGTCTAACTGATTAAGATTTGACTGAGGCTCTAGCTTAACTTAAGGCGTTTTCTGCTATACATACGATCTGGGTCCTATATTGTTGTATACTCAATTAAGGCTTCGAATCCGTTGACGTTTAATTAAGGCTCTGTACCCGTAGGCTCTGCATCTACGGACAGTTAATTAAAAGTCTGGCTTGTAGTTGTTTGGTTAAAGCTTCGTATCCATGTAGTTAATTAAGGCTCTTAGTGTCTACCAGACGTCTAATTTAAAGACCTATTTTAAGACTTCCTTTTTTATAAGCGTAAACGGTAGCTTTTAGAAGACTACTTCTGCGGGCCTAGTGCCTTTCTAGGATGTTTTTTATAGCTGCTTTCTTTCCTTCTAGAACCGTCTTTGCTCTTGGCTTCTTTAGTACATCCTTAAGCTTTTACGGCTGCTTCTTTACCTAGGCTGTTAGCAGTACGCTTACGTATCCTTAATCTTCTTCTAGCTTAAGAGCCTTTTTAGGATTGTCTTCTGCTTTTAGTCTCTTTGTTATTATCCTGCTGGTTCTATACTTTGCCTAAGTTGTCCTTAATATCTTTAAGGTTATCTAGTGGCAGCTTCTTAGCTGTTATAACTACCTTTGTTGTATATCCCTTGCCCTTGTGTCCATAATACAGTCCTTTTATTAAGACAATCTCTAAGAAGTGCTGGCTCCTATACGTCCAATTCCTATTCCCCTTGTAATCCTTAGTAAGGTCCTTTACTGGCTTGGCTAGATACGGCTTGGTTCCGTCTTTAGTTATATAAGGATAGTTTAGGCTTAATATGGTTAGCTATACCCTCTATATAATCTCTTATAGAGCATCTTTATTAGTGCCTCTTTATATACTGCTTTACTGTTTCCGTAGTACTTAATTTCCAATGTTATGTTGCCGCCTTTGTGTAGGTCCCTTTCTTGCCGTAGTGTCTGTTCTTGTTGTGTAGCTAGTGCAGTGCTAAATTTGGATGGTGGTTATGGAGCTGTAATCAGCTGTCGTTTAAATAAGGAATAAGGTCGGCCTGGTTAAAGGCTTTAATCTAATAATATTTGATTAACTTACTTTAGTAACAGTGACGTGCTGATATTAAGGCTTAGGCTTAATTTGACTCTTTAACTAACCGTAGCTTTTATATAGTTGTTTAATTAACCAAGGCTTCTGTGTACTCGTTTAGTTAAGGTTCTATATACAGCTCTATATTATATAATTGGCTCTGTATCCATGTAATTAATTAAGGCTCTCTATACCGTTCTTATTATGCAGCTGGCGCATTATTAAATTCTAGGGGCGGTGTAGAGTTTTATTAGCTCTATTGCTAAGTGGACCAATTAGGATTTTCCATCCCTAGGATAAAAAATTGCTATTAGCTTGTTAATAGGCGGTGAGCTAAACTAATATCTTTTGTAGTAGATTAACGCGTCTCAACGCGCTACGATTAAGAAAGTAAACAAGAAAAGGAGCTTTAAGAAATACTATAATTAAGTAGAAAAAAATAGAAATCTTTTATACTGTTACCTACGTCCCTTCCCCCACCTTAGAACTTAACTGTCCCCTAGTTAAACACCCTATACCTGCTATAGAGCCTGCGGGTTAATGGCTGGCCTGGTTAAGCGTCCGTCTCTAAGACCGTCTCTAAGGATTAAAAGATTTATTCTTCTTTTTAGCCTCTACCGTCTTATCTATAGGCTGTGATATAATCTGGATGCATTCTCCTAGTTGTATATTCTTCTCCTACGGCAGAGCTTGCGGCTTAACGGTTGTCCTGGTTATACGGCTGTCTTTAGGGGTTAGGCAAGTCTGCGGACGTTACTGGCTAGGCGTTACTACTAAGTCCATAGGCTATACTTAATAGTAGTCCTCCCAGTTTATACGCATTTTGTCACTATTCTTTAGTACTACTCTGTTATAGAAAGCAGTAAAATTAGTTTGTAATATAGGGGCCTGCTACTGCGTCTATTCTTTCTTTGGCCTGCCTAGGTCTGTTCCCTAGTATATACAGAGCTAGTTCTTGATACCTTTTAGCTGTTCTTTATTGCCGAGCTATGGAAGTACTGGTTTAGGTTATTCGCGTGTCCTAGCTACTAGTCTTCCTTAATTAGATAGATGCATAAATCCTTACTAAACAAGATCCTTAAACCCTTGGTATTTATATTAGGTAAAACAGTAACCTCCTCCACATCTAAAACAGGTCTGTAGGCCTTGTTTTTACGTACCTTGCTAACCTCATACGTTCTGCTACGGCTGTCTAAAGGCGGTGGAATCTTGCGGAGGTTAAAAGTCTTGCGGAGATTAACAGCCTTATAGAATAAAGGGAGCTTGGCTACTTTTCTACCAGTCTTTATATCCTTATACTGAGCCTTAAACTGCGGCCTAATTTAGTAGTGTTATGAACTTCCTTGGGTCTATCCGGATTTAGTTAAGGAATGGCATCAACTGTATAGCTACTGTAAGCTCCGTCTTGGTCAGTTTTAGACTCCTTAGTTAGCTTAGTATTTCATCCAATTCTTGGTCTACAGTAGAGGGTGACTACTGCTGCGTTAGGGCTCCTTTATATATACCTAAGTTTAGAAGCCTTCCTTCTCTTTTGTGGTCAAGCTCATCCCTTTGCTGCCGTAGCTCCTATATAAGCTAGACATTTACGGTGTTTTCTTCTAGAAGGATATCTATTTGCTTAGCGCCCTCTATAGCCACTATCCTTAACTTTACAGCCTCCTTTAGTCTTTCAAATATAAGGGTGCTAGGCTCGTCTACTACGGCTCCTGTTTATTCCATTGCGTGCTTATGGTATTTAACAGGAAGTCCTTATATAAACAACCACCCCTTCTCTTGCTTAGTAAGGTTTCCTGCGGCTACCACTTTAGCTGAGATAGTAGTAAAGTCCTATATATAGTAATGTAATTTGCCTGGCTGTTCCGCAGATTTTTAAATAAAAGCTTTTATAAAGTCTCTTATCTCTATGCGTTAATAGTAGTTGTTTGCTTAGTATTCTGCTCTAAGCTTTCTTATAAGCTCCATCCAATTGCCAGCTATAAATTTAGGCAAGCTTTAGATCTACATCCCTATCTAGTAATCGCAGTACTCTGGAAGGCCCTGGCGCTTCTCTATACTTGTTACACAATATTGGGTACATAGCTGCTTATACCGTTTAATAAACTATAACACGTTCTACCCTATAAAGTAAGGAGTCCTAGTAGTTCCTAGGGCTGGTATAGGCTGGACTATAACGTAGACCTTATCTTTAGCCGTTAACTGCTAGTTATTAGGTATATCTAGAGCTTCTTTAAAAGCTTACAGGTAATCCTTATGGCTTTTATTCTTTATCTGCTAAGGGTTATTAGTCCTAGGTGTTATAGGTAAACGCTATAGTAGGTCTGTTTACATAGCCGTAGTCTTAACAGAGGATGTCCCAGATAACTGTCCTAGCGGGACATTAATAGGTACATGCTTCGGCTAGTCTACTTATATAGCTATATCCCTAACGGAAGGCGCCTGCTTCTTAATACCTAAGGGGAGGTCTTCCTAGGAGAGCACGGAATCTTTATCTTCTACTACTACCGGGTCTCAATACGTCCATCTATTTTAGCCTGCTGTCATTCCGTGCGGTAAGTCCTTACGGAGTGCCTCTAGGGCTGCTGCTAACATAATCTAGATAACTTGAAAGAGGACAAAGCTAAGCTAGAATAGGAAGCTTTTAAAGGTAGATTTAATCTTGTGTACTTACGGCCTTACTTAGTATTGTCTCTGTTCTTAAAGGGCAGCGCTAGCTTCCTTTACTGCTAGATATCTTAGATCTTGTTTCCATCTAACTAATTAGCCCTTGGCTTATTATCTCTACATCTTTAATAACGTTCTGGCCATGCTCGTGCGCGCGTAGGTGGCGAGATTTCGACCGCTAGTAGTTGTCTAATTAGCTCGCTGGTTTGCTTGACGCTAAATTTCTAAGTATGGGCACCAAACCTAACTCCTAAGACCTTTTAACCTACACCATTTTGCTTTCTATTGCCACTCTTTAGCCTATGCGTTAAGTCTAACTGTCTATCTTTTCCGCTGTCTTTCTGTTTAGGGTCTGCTTGGTTCTCTTTACTGTCTAATACTGCCTGGTTCTCTGGTTCTCTAGTTTTGCCGTCTTGTCTATCAGTTCTTCTACAGTTGGTTATTCTTCTACAGCTAGCGGTTCTTTGGTAGTTATAGTATATTCCTACGTGTCTTCTGTATATATAGCACTAGACTTCTAATCTAAAGAGCTTGCCGTCGTCCCCACATAGAATGCCAAATAATATGTGGTAGGGTACGGTGTCTCTCAGATAGGAAAGTCACGGTACTATCTATCTATTAGTCAGTCAGTCAGTCTGTCTGTCTATCTATCTCTCTGTTGGTAATAAAGAAAGAAAAGAATGTATTCCAGTAGGTTCGTGATTGTATATAAGATAAGGAGGAAAGAAGGAGGAAAGCCGAAGCTCTATAAATATAGGAAAATGCTAAGACAGTAGGCGACGTCCAATCTACACCACCATACTATAAACCCCCACCTAAAAACCTCCCTATAGAAGCCCTCTAGACCTACTAAACCACTAACACCTACTACCCTAAGCAACACTACTGGTCCTAATATTAACCTCTTTATACCAACCTTCCTATAGAAGCTATTAGATGGAGAACGCGAGCTACTCTAAAAGCTAAAGTATTGCTATAGATGCCATTAAAAAGGCTATTATAGCTATAGCCTAAACTGCCTAATAGCCAGGTTTAGCGGCTGCTGCCTAATACCTAACCTAGTACCTTAAACACCAAATACATCGCTATATACTACTACTATATAAGACAAAGATATAGTAACAGTAGTAGAGTTAGATACAGAAATAGAAAACGCCAAGTCCCAGCCCTAAGTTATAGGCTAGGACGCCTTAACAATAAGGAGATCTATATATTAGTCTACTTAATAGATAACTTAGTAAAGATAAATAGACAGAAACAGATAGTTTTACCTATAATAGGAATCACTACTAAAAAATAATATAAAAGCTGTTCTATAATTAATTACGGAGCTACTAATAAATTTATAAATACCTAATTTATGTGCACTTATAACCTATCTACTTTACCCCTTACCAAAGCCTACGCCCTATAACTCGCTAACGGTAGTTATACCGCACAGAAGATTACCTATATAGCACAACTCCACCTAGATATAAATAGGCACTAGGAAGAGCTCTAGGCCTATATTATACCACTTACTAACTACCCTATTATCCTTAGAATAAACTGGCTTAAACAACACAACCCTACTATTAATTGGAAAAAGAGAGAGGTAACCTTTAACTCTAAATACTGTAGAGAAACTTGCCTAGGGCATAGCCTAGCCACCTCTACCTACTCCCTAGGATATTAACCTAAGGAACCTATTATTACCCTACCCATAACCAACTACCACCATATAAGTGCCGCGGCCTTCTACTATATAGCACATAGGAAAGACTGGACCGTTGCCACAGCCTCCTAATCACAACTATATAAGCTTAATAAAGAACAGGACTACATCCTCTATAGTAATAGGATAGATATAGTCAACCTCCTAGAAAATAATACCCCTATAGAACTCCACGGACTTTTACCTTTAGACTTTAAGAAGTTTATAAAGCTTAAAAAAGGACTTAATAATAAGGAACTCCGCAAGCTCCTCCCTAAGAGGTACCATAACTTTATTAATGTATACTTATAAAAGAGCGCAGATACACTCCCCCTATATTAACCTAATAACTATGCTATTAATACCAAACAAGGAAAAACGCTACCCTATAAAAGACCCTACCTAATGTCAAAAGACAAACTTCTAGTTATTAAAAAGTATATTAACAAGCACCTTAATAAAGGGTTTATTCATCCCAGTATATCCCCAGCAGCCGCCCCTATCCTCCTTACTCAGAAGCTAGGAGGAGGTATTTAATTATACATTAACTATAGAGGACTTAACACTATTACAATTAAGAACTAATACCCCATACCGCTTATATATAAAACTCTTAAGCGGCTTAGCTAAGCTAAAATCTATACTAAGCTTAACATTATTGCCGCCTTTAACTGCCTCTAAATATGGGAAGGTAACAAATAGAAAACTATATTTATATTACGCTTTGGCCAGTTTAAATATACCATTATACCCTTTAGCGTATATAATAGCCCAGGTAGCTTCTAAAGCTACATTAATAACGCCTTATAGGACTACCTTAACGACTTCTGCTCTGCGTATCTAGATAATATACTTATTTACAGTAATAACCCTTCTAAGTATACTAAGCACGTTTAAAAAGTCCTATAGCGCCTTAGGGACGCAGGACTTTATATTAACTTAAAAAAGTACAAATTCTTAGTTACAAAAGTAAAATACCTTAAACTAATTATTACTACTAAGGGTGTCTATATAGACCCTAAAAAGTTATATATAATTACTAAATAGCAAACCCCTAATTATATTAAGGACGTATAAGCCTTCCTTAGTTTCACTAACTTCTATTAAAAGTTTATATATAACTTCTTAGGTGTTATAGCACTACTTACAGCAATAATACAAATAAAAGGCCTTTCTATAAAAGGAAGAAAAACATATCTATATTTTACCTAGACGCCTAAATATAAGAAGGCATTTTAAGACCTTAAAAATACTTTTACTAAAGTACCTATCCTAGCTTATTTTATACTAGGACAACAACTCTATCTTAAAACTAACTCCTTGGACCACATTAACGCAGACATCCTCTCCTAGATAGGCAATAACGGCCTCCTCCACCTAGTTACATTCTACTCGTCTAAGCTTATACTGTAAGAATACAACTATAAGATCTATAATAAAGAACTCCTTGCCATTATACAAGCATTTAAGAAATTCTAACTAGAACTCTCCTTAGCAGAACCTAACCAGCTAACTAAAGTCCTTACAGACTATCGTAACCTTAAATACTTTATAACTATAAAACAGCTAAATCAATACTAAGCACGCTAAAACGAGTTCTTCTTTGGTTTTAACTTTAAAATTATATATAGGCTAGAAGTATAAGGTACTAAGCCTAATAGCCTAATACGCCGCTTATAAAACCTTCCTTAGTCTAAAGATAACCCCTATAACTAGTTCCAACAATAAACAATCCTAAAAGCATAAAATTTAGCCCTAGGTATACTACCCATAATAGAGCTAACTATATCTTAGCTTTATATAACAGAACTAGAGTTACCTCCTAAAATTAACAAGCTTATTACTACAGCATACAACACCTCTATTAACCCATTACTGCACTAACTTATTACCGTAAAGACCGCCGGCACCTATATAATGCCTACTAACCTCTAAAGCTTAGGCCAGATTAATATAGTAGCCTTAGAAGTAAAAGAGAACAGGCTCTATTATAGAGGCCGCCTATTTATTCCTAACTTAAAAAATCTATAACAGCAACTAATCCAAATAGCCTACAACCTCTAATTAAGCGGCTACCTAGGCAAAAAAGGAACCTATAAGCTTCTCAGCCAATACTACTTCTAGCCTAAAATAATAGACTCAGTTAAATGCTTTATAGGTGCCTACCACAGTTATAAGCACGCTAAGGCCTTTAATACAAAGTACTAAGGGCTACTGCACCCTCTACTAGTACCTATATAACAATAGGCAGATATTGCCATTAATTTCGTTATTAACCTACCACCCTATAAATAACGGGGCCGTACCTACAAGAACATCCTTATAATAATATACCAACTTATAAAAGAGCGCCACTACGTCCCAACCGAAGGCGTAGCTATTAGCAACGTTACTAACGCCTTCCTCCGTAAAGTTTACTAATTACATAGGTTACCTAACTCAATTACGTCCAACTAAGGTATATAGTTTAACTCTAATATATAGAGACAAATCTGCCAACACCTTAGCATCTCTATTAAGATGTCCACATCCTTTTACTATAAAACCGCTAGATAACCAGAAAACGCTAATGCTAGCATAAAAGCGTACCTATAATAGGTAGTCGCCTATAGTTAAGATAACTAGGTAAATTACCTTCTACTAGGTAAATTCGCAGTAAATAACCACGTCTTAACCACTATAGGACTTACACCGTTCTTTGCGAACAAGGGTTATCACCCCCAATCCAGTATAGAGCCACCAGGACCTATTAAAAAGAAATTGCTATATAGAAAACGCCTTAAGATGCTACTTACCAACTAGTATGCAGACCGCATAAAAAATCTACTTAACTACTATAAGGAAGAAATGGCCTAGGCTTAAGTAAAGCAGGCCTACTTTGCCAACCGTTATAGAACGCCACTACCGGAGATGCATGTTGGTGACTAGGTATAGCTAGATGTGTCACAGCGACTCAGTCAATCGAGGCATAAGCGCCGTATAGAACGTATGCAAGCCTGTACAATTGGAATGTCTATGGACTCGGATATCAAGATGAGGAGTAGAAGAAGGTCGTGGAAAGGACACGTCTATATACATGAAGCCAAGACGTAAGCGAACCCCCCTGACTAGGCCCTATCGGTTACGCACATCAGTGCCGTAACAAGATGCATATAATATCTCTACACAGAGGCCTATAAAGTTACTTAATTATAAGAACCTCGGCCCCTACCTAATTAAACAAGTTATTAACAGGGGAGCCGTATATAAGCTAGAGCTCCCGCCTGCCCTAGCCACCTATGGGATATGGCCCATATTTTACCCATAGCTACTATACCTTTACTAGCCTAACCCCCTACTGGGACAGATACAGCCTAAACCCCTACTAGTACTAATCTAAGACAAGAATGAAGACGAGAACCATAAGGAATGGACCATTAAATAAATTATTAACTCTAAATACTTTAGCAAAGGTAGAGGACGGCGGCTTTACTACAGAGCTATCTACACAGGATTTAATATAGATTAGCCAGAATGGCAACTATAGGAAGACTTTAAAAATGCAAAGGACCTAATTAGCGATTTTTACCACGCGAACCTATAGAAATTAGGCCTAAGTAGAGATTTTATACCTAATCCTTTATAGGAGCCCTTATAGAGTTAAACCGTTGTATATTACCATATAAGGGCAAATTACCGTTAGATTACCGTAAATTGCTATTATATAATGGCAAAATGTGATCACGTGACTGGAATATTAATAAGATGTCCAGGAACTTTAACCGGCAGTTAAAGTTGTCTAATTAGTTGGATTCTTAGATGCCAAGCCTTATCACATAACATTGTTTTAAGCCCTTAGCGATACCCCCTTACTTTTCCTTCTCTATACCTTAAATGTCCCTTCTATATGTATATAGCAACCACAGCGTTGCCAGAGCTCCGCCTCTATAAGAGGGGGGGTAGTGTTACGGAACCCTACTGTAGGGGCCTCTATAGGAGAGCCCCGTGCTCTTGCGTACACCTCGCGTACAGCTTACGTCAGCTACGCGTAGGTATATCACCTCCTTACGCCCTCGACCCTTACGATCAATCGCGCAACGTCTTGTAGACTCCCTAAATACATACGTTCTGTAGCCATTACCCCTGTCCCATGACATAGCCTATAGTAAAGTATGCTTTAGCTATATTTACAAGCTAAGGTGCTATAAGTAGTCTATAGGTCTTTAAGGCCTTATTTAGAATTCCATCTAGTCCTAGTACTATATTATTTAAAAGGCGGCTAATAGTTCTGGCTATTTCCTCTGTTATTATATTGCTATTAATCCATAGGTAAGTTACTAGTATTTTACCTATAATATTGCTAAGGTTTGCTGAAGCTAGTTATAGGAAGAACCTTTTTATAAGGATCTTTACCTTCTTATTATTATTATTAGTAGCCTATAGTTCCCCTACTTTTTATAGGGGTAGTAAGTATAAGTTTTCTGCTAGGCGCCCTACCTTTTTCTTTACCTATTTTACTATATCCTAAAGGCCCTTATTATAGGGGAGGCTTGGGTTAAAAGTATACTTATTTATAAACCGTCTCTAGTTATTCCTTACTTCTTTTTTTAGGGTATTTTTTACCTAGTTTCTTATATCTCTATATTGTCTCTTGTTTTTAGGGTTATAGCTACTTATATATTTCCTTCTTACTTATTATTAGCTGGTAATAAGAACCGCGTATTATATGGACTATATATATTATGTATAGGGGCCCGGTTTTAAGATTAGGCAGTGCTCTTCTAGCCTGTTTTTTATTGCTACCTAGATTTTTTCTAGTTTTTGGTTAATTTCCTTAGGGGTGGCTAATAAGCCTCGCTTATTTAGTATCAGGTAGATTTCTTCTAAGTCTTAAAATTATTATTTAACTGTATTAAGGAAACTATCTATCTTAAGCTTCCTTATTGCATATCTTTTACTATTTAATTACGCCTTAATATCTAGATCTAGCTATATCTAGATAGGGATATAGTCTAAGGTAAGTACTTATTCTTCTTTAGGGTTACACCTTTTAAGTTTCTAGTATAGGCCTTTATCCATAAATATAAGGTTAATTATACTTCTAGTGGTGCCTTATTGCTATAATTACTCCTAAGGGGGTGGCTAGCTTAAGGCCCTAGATATCTATAGCTTTTAGTAGGCACTCTACCTATTATTTAGCAGCAATATAGATACCCCTCTACTACGGGTGGTAGAGGTTTATATCTTTTAGTAGGATAAACTATATACTTTTAGTTTCTAGTAAGCTTATTACTAATATAATATTCTCTATTTATAGGACTCCTATAACTCTAGGGTTATATATATTAATAATTTATACCGGTCCCCTATATATCTAAAGTATTATAACTATAATATCTAGGTTAACTACCTCCTATAACTATAAGGATAGGCTAATAGCCTTACTAATTATAAAGCACACGCATATAGCTGCTTTTGGTTTATATAGAAGCCAAAATCCTTAAGGGCAGTATATTAATTATATATAGGTATTATAATATAGCTCTTATATAGTGAGGATATAGTATTTCTCTAGGTCTAGACTATTTAGTAGGGGCCTTATAAGACGGTGTTTTATATTGCCACAGTTATACTATATAATGGATAGGTGGCGGACCCCCAGTAAGGGTCTTTTAACTCTTTTTTATCTCTTACTTCTTCTATTTCCACTTTCTTTTAAATATTTAGAACTTCTATCTCTTATATCTGCACCCTAGTTACTACTTATTTTATATAGAGCTTTCTATTCCCGTATTTTGTGTTTCTACTAATCCTTCTAAGTATAAATCTATTATTATCTCCAATCCCCCCCCATTCTTACTAATTAACTATATACACTTTATAGGTGGGCTGCAAATATTATATTTACCATATTAAGTCTAATTCTTAATTATCCTAGTTTTAAGCTTGCTGTAGCTATCTATAGGGGTCTTCCTATAGGGCGTTCTCTCCCTTATGTCTCCTATAACCCTTATATCTCTATTTAGTCTAGTAATATTATATGGCGCCGCTTCTAGCCTATTAAGGCTTAGGATGGCTGGCCTACCCCCCTAGTATTAAAAGTAGGAAACGCTAGGAAGGCACCTATATCCCCCTAGTTTATTACCTATTACTTCTATTTATATAACCTAGTATATAGTTATTCCTGCAGCTGTTAAGCCCTAGCCTTCCGTCTCCTATATTTAATATAGTCTTCTCTCTTCTACACCTTATATATGCTTTAGTGGCAGTTTACGTATTTTATTTAGTCTTAATTTAAGTAGTGTCTTATATTATAGTGGCCTGTATAGTGGCCGCAGCACAGCTATACTGTGTATATGGATTAGGTATGTCCCCATTATATATAGCAATAGTATTATTTTAGGTATAGTCTATAGTTATAGAGCTTTATATTATATATAAGGCCATTTATAATTATTCCTTTTTAAATAAGAAGTTTTTGTATTACTAGTATGTATAACGTATTCCACCATCAAGCTGCCCAACCTATCGAACTGCCCAAAATATGCCAAGCCCTTACTATCTATTCTACATCCTTTATGCCTTAACCACCTAACGCGTTATTACTTGAACATAAAGGGAGACTTTAGCTTGCCCTCCAAGCCTATTAATTTAGCCAATTCCGAAGCCACCGGGTCGCTGCTAAGGCCCCCAACGCCAAATGCCGGATCCTTAATCTACGCATAAGAGGAGTACCTTTCCACGCTAATACTACCCCCAACCGCCTTAAGCTTACGCGCACTAAATAGCAAACAATTGTCCAATATATCCTCAACCTTAATTCGCGAGGATTCCCCCCCCAGCTGTGTAAGGTAGCAGATATAGCTAATAAACTATTAGGTATACGTGGTGGTGAGCCTATATGGAAGCACTAGGCTAAGCGCTTTATAACGCGTTTAGACGCGCTTAAGATGGCCTTTAATTAAGCCAAGAATAGGCAGAGGATACTACAGGAAGATCCTAAGGTGATTAACGCGTGGTTTAAGCTAGTGGAGGAGACCAAAGCCAAGTACGGCGTCCATAACAATAATATACACAACTTTAACGAAACTGGGTTCTAGATAGGCGTTATTAGGTTAATAAAAGTCGTTACTAGTTCTGAGAGACGTATAAGGCCTACTCTTACCCAGCCAGGCAATCGCAAATGGGTTACGGTTATCTAGAGCATCTGCGCCGTAGGATATACAACCCCACCATTTATCATCTACAAAGGGCGCGTCTACATCTCTGCGTGGTATAAGGAGACGTCAATACCGTGCAATTGGAAGCTATTAGTCTCTAAGAATAGCTGGACGAACAACGCGCTTAGTCTTAAGTGGTTAAAGCACTTTAACGCGCATACAAAGGCGCGTCAGGTAGGGGCATACAGGCTACTTATTCTAGATGGGCATAAGAGCCATCTTAACCAGGAATTTAAGGACTACTGCCTTAAGAACAAGATCCTAATGCTCTGCATACCGCCCCATTCATCGTATATACTCCAGCCGCTTAACGTAGTCTGCTTCTCGCTGTTAAAGCTTAAGTACTCCCAGCGCGTTTAGGACTTAGCACGGAAGCGCATCTTTCATATTAACAAGGAAGGCTTCCTGCCAGCCTTTAGGGACGCGTTTTTTAACGTGTTTACAACAGAGAACTATTAAAAGGCCTTTAAGGCGTCAGGACTAGTCCCTATTAACGCACAGGTAGTGTTAGATCGCCTTAAAGTGCGGCTGCGTATCCTACTAGCACCCCTCCTCTAAGAGACGCTGTGGCAGTTAAAGACACCAAGCAATACACATGAGTTTGGATCCTAATCTAAGCTCGTACGCGAGTCCTTTACTCGGTCACCTACTATAGCGTAGGTAGGCTTCTCTTAGCTTATAAAAGGCGCTGAACTTATACTACACCAAAACGCTCTACTTGTTGCCCGTAATTATAAACTTAAAGAGCAATTAGCAGTAATAACTAAGCGCAAATCGCGCAAAAGAAAGTAAATCCAGTAAGGTGGCACAATGGAGTATGGGACTGCAGCAGTGTAGGTAGCTGCTAAGGCTTCTACAGCACTCCAACCATTAAAGAAGGCTTATAGTGGTGGTGATTAAGAAAGAGCTCAACCAGTTTTACGGCGCTGTGGGAACTGCGGCAGGACTAGGTACAACGCTTAAACATGCAAAAAGGATACAGAGATATCTTCTAAATCTGATGTAAGCACAACATACGCAGGCTCCTTATTTGATAGCGATAAAATTAAAGATGCATAACATGAGTTGGTGCTGCTAAGCTTTTTTAGGCAGTTTGATGGGTTGGGCAGCTTAATGGTGGAATACGTTATGCTAATAATAAGGGAGCCATGCGTTTAATTAGTGTCTCCCTAGCAAGTCTCTAGTGGCCTTATATACCCTTATTATTCTTATTATATACTTAGTTTACATTTTCCTATTAAAGCTATTAGATTTAGGTGATCTTAAGTCCTAGTATAAGGCGTTCCATTTATTTTATTATCTCCTATATAGTTGCTGTATTATCTGCTTAGTGTTCCTTTTCTACCCTAAGGCTTATAGAAACCACTAGGGCTTTAACTAGGTAATCTTTATAGAGCACTTTCATACTAATACGTTCTCCTAGTCTATCCCCTACCTTTATAGCTTATTTCTTTACCTATTAGTCCTTTAAGGTAACTCTAATATCTCCGCTGCTAAGGTATTAGACTATAATAGCGTTATAGACCTCTTTACGGATTTCTATAAGGACTTCTATTTCTAATTATCCCCTAAGTCCCTCTACTTTTTCTATATTTAGTTATATTATAATTATATATCCGGTTATTATCTTAAAGGGGGTAGGTACCCTATACTATAGAAGCGTAGCTATAGCGGCTTAAGTGCAGTTTGCTAGTAAGGGGGTTTTTTATTTATTTTTAATTTTGCTTAGCCGTTAGAGGATTTAATAGAGGGTTTACTAGAGGGGCACCTAAGGCTCGCTAAACTGGCGGAGCCATTCTGCTAGCTGCGTTAAATTATTATAGCTAATAGTTACTCCTTCGCAATTCTAGATACTAGATACGTCTAATAGGCTTTATATTTTATTAGATACCTTCTTAATAGAGGTATTTCCGCTTTATAGTGTAGTATTCGCCCGTCTTTATTATAGAGGGCCATTGCTGGACATGGTTCTGGCGGTTACGCATAAGTATAAACCACCGTTATTCGACGTATGCCTCCCCTACGATATATATATCTTAGGGGATTCTCTAGGTGTTTTTTAGGGTTCTTTTGGTTGGTTTTGGTCTTTTTGGGCTAGGTGCAGCAAGAGCTCCAAATTAATAGTTAATCTATGCTATAATATATACGCGGAGGGCGCCTTCCATGCGTATATATACACGCGGTCTTTAATGGACTTAAATAGAGTTTAATTAATCTAATAAAACTTGGTAAAAGTCGATTAAGCTAGCAGAATTTAGCAGAATTTAGTTAAAGCGTCGGAATTTATTTATTAAGTGTTTTACTAAGATATTCCTACTATAACTAGACTAGTCCTATTATATTTCTATATGCTTATAAGGCTTTTCTAAACACTTAATTAAGGTTCTTAATTACGATTATATATAAGAACCAATTCTAAATTCTATTAGCCTAAATTATAAATACCTAAAGCTACTACGCCTTATCCTTAGGATTAAGATTAGTATTTATTAGCCTATTAAGTAATAGCTAATAGAAATAAGATCCCTTTATAGGAGTATAAGTAGGTATAAAAATAGAGGTAAGATAATAAGGTATAGCAGGTTTTGTTAGATAATCTGTATTCTCTAAAGGCGTGGGTCACGTGCACGAGTCACGTGCACGAAGACACGTCACTGAAGACACGTTAGATCAAGGTCAAAAAGATATAATACAAGATCATCAATCAATTAACCCATTTCATTAATGAACTTATCTATATGAATTTCGTGATAGTTATAAGCCTAGTCCACCAACTCAAGAAGCTAGTCAGCTATTACTTAATTATTTGAAGAAATTCTACCTCATTATTAGACTCTGATACCTTATCGTCAAGGACGTAGACTCTGACAGAAATCCTACCTCAAGTGTTATAGGACGATTCTGATACGAACCTTCCACGAGATTCCACGAGATTCTACGAGATTCCACATTAATCGTCATAGGACGATCCTGACGATAAGGACGATCCTAACAACAAAATACCATTACAATTCCTCCTTTGCCTATTAGTAAAATGACTCTACTAACGTCAAGTTTATCAACCATAATTATTCTCAATAAGCTAGAAGACTGGGAGCAATAGATCTGGCAACTATAAGCCCTTGTGGATTAGCAAATTTGGGCCCACGTTAACCTAGCTAAAGAAGTACCTTAAGAAGGTCTACTTGAAAAACCACCTCTTCTAAAAGTTATAGATTTTAACAAGAATGCAACTATATATGCATAGCTCTTAACGAATCAACAGAGAGCGTATAAGAACAGCAGACGATACTATAACCAAGACATAAAGTACTTCCTAAAACAGGAAGAGCATCTCCAACAGATCCGTACCTAGATCACGTCTACAGTATTAATTTAGAAGAAGCTACTACTTAACCCTTTTCTCACAGTTAAGGAATAGCTAATTTGGTTAAAAGAAGACACTAAGCCCTCAAAGAACTTTATAATGAGGAAGGTACAACTATAGTATATAGAATTACTTAAAGGGCTTAAGCAGACAAAGGTCACCCAGTGGCTTAACCAATGGGAGCATGCGATAAAGATGGTAGAGAAGTATAATCTTCTATAGATAATTAATAGGATCTGGCTAATAGACCTTGCAAATGCAATATAACCTATAAGCGAAACCTATTTTGTTCTATACACAAAGCAGGCAAATAACACCAAAAAGGCTCCCTTATTAGAATACCGTAAAGTAGTAATAGAGCTATAAGAAGCATTCTAAAACCTTTTTAAAGCCGTACCTATAACGGCGAGAGGGAGTGCATTTAATATAGACTTTGTAGGAGAGCCTAAAGAGGGTATCTCTATTACTACTAAAGTCTAAAAAGGAAAAGGGAACAGCTTATCTCGCAGCCGAAAAAGGGCAGGTATAAATTTAACTAAAGAGACGTCTTTTAAAAGGTTAAAGAACCTTAAATGCCTAGCATGCGATATAAGGGGATATACCCTTCCTAACTATTGGTATCTATTTAAGAGTAAAAGGCCTAAGGGATTCAAAGCCGTAGGTATATGTATAAAAAGGGTGCTTATAAAGGTAGAGTAAGATAAGGATCTAGCTGCCCAAGTAGAATAACTTAAGCTTAAGGAATTAAAGGCTAATAAAGCTTAATAATAACAGGAGACAGTTAAGATTAAGGGAGAAGCCAATACGATATTCCTAGAATTATATTATACTGGTTAACTCCATCTATTAAAGCTATTAACTATTCTTGACTTAGGAACCACTCTCTATATCTTTAATAACCTCTCTTGTTTTTATAATTTTAGGAAAGCTCTAAGACACGAATATGTCATCGCCGGCAGCTTAGAAGTGCCTATACTAGGTTACGGCGATGTTACTATCTAGGTCATAAAACTAGACAAGAGCAAGGGAATCCTACGTCTTAAGGACGTTGCCTTTTATACGGACTTTAATACGAATCTAGTGTTGTTCCGTCTACTTTAAAAACAAGGATTCTACTAGGATAATAAAGGAGATAATAATCTGCTAGTTTAGAAGGACGATACAATCCTATATTAAATAGAAGAACGTTATAGATAATAGACTATTAAATACATCCAACTAGGAAGTCTATTAGCATTTAATATAAGCCAACTGCTACGCCGCCAACAGAAGCGCAGAGCATTGTTAAGAGACGCTTATCTAGATTTAAAAGGTAATGTATATCTATAGTATCTGCGTCTAGGTTATCTAGGACCTATAAGCCTTTATTATCTAGGTCTTAACGCCCTAGGAATTAAGCTTTAAGGCCCTAAGACAATAGAATATTAACACTATAGTCTTGCCAAAATTAAGCGTTAGGTCTTAAGAAGGTTCTTAAAATAGAAAATTAATAAACCCTATCTTAACCTCTATATTAACTGGACTAACCTTAAGGAAGCGTATACCGGATTTGTATAAGTTATGCTTATCCACAACACCTTCTCAGGAAGATCCTTCCCGTATTTTATAACAATATATAGCAAGGAGAAGGAGATACTATAAGTACTTAAAGATTTTATCTAATGGATTTGTCTAAGGTATAACCTTAAAGTTAATACTATTAGATTAAACAACGAGCTAGGGAGAAGGAGAACCCTTAAATGGCTATAGACGCAAGGGATTATATTTAAGCCTTTAGCGCCATATACTTAAGCTTAAAATAGTACCGCCGAACACTTAGGGGGTGTGATTATTGAGAGAGTATAAGCAATAAGAATTACTGCCAATCTACTATATAACCTATAGAATGAGATAGTTAACTATATAGTCTACCTTTAAGATCAAACGCCACGGGAAAGCAATAATTGGAAATCGCTATATAAGAGGTTCTATACCTTTCTAGCCAATGGGTTAAGAAAGCTGTAATTAGCGCACCTAAAAGCCTACGGCTGTAGGGCGTATGCGATAACGTCAGATGCCTAGCTAAAGAAGAAAAGGCTAAGCAAGCTAGATCTATAAGCCCATATCGGCTACCTTATTGGCTATGACTCTACCAATATCTACAGGATCTGGATCCTATACAAAGGTATCGTTATCTCTACTAGGGACATCATCTTTAATAAAAAGACGTTCTTTGACGGCAAGCAAACGGACATCTTAAAGGACCTACACGCCAAATTAGATACGCTAATTAAGAAGATTTAACTCCCTAATACCCTAACTAAGAACGAGGTTCTCCTGGAAGACGATAACAAAGTGTTTAAACCGTTAATTTAAGAGGAAGATGTTAACAATAAGCCAGTTTAGGCCTTTAATAAGTTAGCAGATCTTAACCTTGCAAGAGCTCTTAAAGATGCGTATTATACGCCACCTCCAATAAAAGAAGATAAAGAATCTCTATGTGCCTTTTACATCGAGTATCCTATAAAGTTAGATATATAAGGCACTAATTAGGACATCGTCAGCCAAGTAGGAGATGGGTTTTACATTTAGGGGGTGTTTAACAACTTGGTTAAAGACTCGTTTAAAGAAGCCTATGATAATAGGTTTAAAGACTTTGTTACTAAAAGGATCACGTCAGCCTATTAAGGCGCCTTCTTAGCAGGAAGGAAGTTTAACCTTAACGGTTAACTCAATAACAGTAAGCTAAAATTAGGTAGAATATATAATGTCAGATTATATAGAAAGAACTTACCTCTACTACCTTAGTTAATCTGTGACCTTAATATGTATCCTCTTTAAGATTAGTTCTAAGAAGCTTAATAAGCCCACCTCTAATCCTATTATTAAATAAGGTCGTTTTAAGAAACAGATAAGAAGCATATAAAGGGACAGCAGGTCCTTAGCTTAATGTAGGTATTCGTCTACAAGACGGACAAGTATGGATTTCTCCAGAAATACAAGGCACGCTTAGTAGTATATGGAAATTAATAGGCCCTAGGAGACCTACCTATAAGAGCTACTATATTAGCTAGTACAACCTTCTAAACCCTTATAGCAATTACCATAAAATTCGACCTGGAGACGACATAGATAGATGCAGTTAATACATTTATTTATTGCGATCTCGACGAGGTTGTCTATATAAAGCTACTGCTAGGGTTCAACAAAGAAAAGACAGACAAAGTACTGCGCTTAAGAAAAGCCTTATATGGACTACAACAATTACTACTATTATGGCAGAAGAATCTTATAAGCTTATTAAACAAATTGGGCTTTAAAGAGGTACCTTAGGAGCCGTGTATTATACTAAAAGGTGGAATAGTCGTCTTCTTCTATATTGACGATATTGTCTTCTGCTACCGAAAGACAGATAAGAAGAAAGCTTAAGAAGCAATTAAGGAGCTATATAAGGAATACCAGATAAGTATCCTTGGCGAGCTAAAATGGTTTCTAGGAATCCACATGCTACGCAATTATAGCTAGAGGCTCCTATGGCTATCCCAGGAAGCCTATATTAAGAAGATAGCTAACCAGTATAAGATAGATCTCAGAGGGCGTCTTCCAGACACTCCTATAGTAGAATTGGAACTCCTCCCTACTGATCACCAATTAATCCGTCCGACGCTTCCGTCCCCTAATATAGACCTACTAGTCTATCCTATGTCCCTACTAAGAGAAGCAGCTTCTATGATGCTATACTAGAGAAAAATGGGTTTAATACTTTATACAGCCACTACAACCCGTCCGGATATTGCTTTTGCAGTATTATAGCTAGTAAGGTTCAATCAGAACCCAAGCCAAGAGCACTATTAAGCAGCAGACAGAGTAATCCAGTACCTATATGGCACGAGGATCAGAGCAATCTACTATAGAGGAGACAAGGAAGGAATGAACGGTAGAGGGAGAGACAAAGAAATACGAGACAAAGGAATACGCGACAAAGGACGAGACGATGGAAGAGACGGTAGAGGTAAAGCGCAATCATTTATCTATGCCAGCGATGCATTATTCGCGGACAACTCTGTTAACAGAAAGAGCTTGCAAGGATATATTATAAAGCTATTTAGGGGGCTGATTGCCTGGAGAGTAAATAAGTAGGGTATAGTGATGACGTTAAGCACAGAAGCCGAGTTATTAGCCCTATTACAGATAGTAAAGGAAGCTATCTTTATTAGTAGGCTATTTAAAGCAATAATATTACGCCTAAACGAGCCCTTAATTATTAAATATAATAACACACTAACACTCTAACTAATTATAGAAGATACGGCAAAGCTAATTATAAAGCTCTAATATGTTGACATCTATTAACACTAGCTACGTTAGGAATACGCAATAAGACAAGTATAATTTTAATAAATAGTAATAAAGGAGATAATTGCTAATGGACTTATAAAGGTCCTACCCAAGTAGAGGTTTTAAAGCTTTGTTAATATAATTAGGATGGTGGATATTAAGGAGTAGCTAGATAAGGAAAAGCAACTAAAGGACCTAAGGGATAGTATTAGAGTAAGACGGAAGGATTCAGATAAGATTATGGTTTAATTAACTTATTAACGGACACGAGAAGGTGGCTAGCTTTGACCTTAAAGAGCTTAAAGCTAAGGGGGTATGTTAGATAATCTGTATTCTCTAAAGGCGTAGGTCACGTGCACGAGTCACGTGCACGAAGACACGTCACTGAAGACACGTTAGATTAAGGTCAAAAAGACACGATATAAGATCATCAATCAATCAACCCATTTCATCAATGAACTCATCTATATGAATTTCGTAACAGGTTTTCCCAGATATATGATATATACTATAGATATTCTATACTATTAAAATCTATCTTAAAGCCCAGAGCACGTAAACCCTTCTCTATATTACTCTTTTCCAAGTCACTAAGAGACCCCTCTAGCAACTTTAACTGTTTAACCTTTAATTTTACGGCATTTATATCTTCTACAATTTGCTCCCTACCTTATATTAGTCCTACTACTTCTAATAGAGTATATAACTGCTTTTTAATACTACTAATGCGAAAATTTATTAGGACTTAAGCGTACTTAGGTTTAGTAGGTAAATTATAGCGAAAACCAATCTATTTTAAAACCTGTAAAGCTTAAGATCTATTAAAAATTACCTAAATTTATAACCTACTTTAACAAATTTAAACTCTTCTTTTCCCTATGCATTAGGAAAGACTCCGGCCAATTCATTATAACCAGTTTTAGACATTTTATAGAGCATATAATACTCTTCTATTCTAGGCATATTTAAGAAAAATAGGTATTTTCTTAGTGGTAGTGTAATATAAGAGGTCTGGGTTGGTTAGTGAATGTTTTAGCAGGTAGTGGATTAAGGTACACTTTATCCTTACTCCTAAGGGCTTAAATAGTTTAACTTAGAAAGAAAAAAGCATTAAATATGGTACTTATTAGTTCTAAAAGCATAGCTATATAATTATAGATAGGAGCGGCGGCAGCGGTTAATAAAAATTGTTAAGAGGTTATAGTGCGTGCTGTATGCCATTAGTAGGCCTTATTATAGCTAGATGCGAAGTCTAGGAAATGTTCTAAAAAAGTGTATAGAAATCTACTTTTAACTACCTAAGTATTAAACGGGTAGAGTTTGTGAAATTGCGGGCTATACTAGGCGTTATCTTACTAAATGTAAAAATTTCCTATAGCCATATAGTATCCAAAGAAAGCTATGCTTAGATAGTTTATAAAATTAAGAATTGGGTTTTAAAGACTAATTCTATTTAAAGCGTAAGGCGTTCTACTATTTTACGTTCTAGTTCTGCTTTACATATCTATAGTAAGGGCAATAGCGTTTTATTATAATAAGAAGGCTAATAAGTTTGGTTCTAGCTATAAAGACATAAAGGCTATAGCAGATTTGCTTTATCTTCCTTTAAATCTTTATAAACGAAAATTTGAGAAATTAATTAAGGAGGCTAAGAAATATTAAAAGAAGAGATTAAAGACCACTATAACTATTACGGGCGACCTTATTATTGTAGTAAGGTTAAAAATACCTTTCTAAAATTTATTATAAAGTCCGCCTAAGATGCCGCTATAAACACCCTAGATATTATAAACAGCACTACAGCCACGGATACCGTAGTAATAAATAACAAATATAAATATAATTTGTAATATATAATGGCAGAGATAAAATATTTAAAAATTAATAAGGATAAAGGTGTTAAGGATAAAGATGCAGAATTAGGAATAAAGTTAATAAAGAAGTCCGTAAGAATAAGGCGTAGATAGTCCGCTTTGGTTTTAATAGACACTTAAATAAATAACAGATAGATATAGTTTTGTTTTTAGCCGTCTCTTCTAAATAAAATATTAGATTTACCGTCTTTAATTATTAGAATATCCTATAATATATAATTTAAACCCCTTGCGAAGTCTAAGGAAAATATTATAAGATATACTATAATATACTCCCCCTAGCTCCTATTAGCGGATATCTTTAGAGGGTATATATTTGCTTACTAAAAGGAAATAATCTGTCTAACAAATAGCAAGAAGGATTATACTTACTATAGCTAGAATAATGCCAGGTATTTTAACCCTTAAGGTTACCTATAATAATCTTTAATTCTGTACGTATTGTTCTGCACCTATTTGCCATATTTTAAAGACTGGAATTATAGCAAATAAGATATGCACTAGAAAACTTTCTACTGCTACTAGGATATATAGTAGTAGCTAGCGCAATATAGAGAAGAATCGCCTAATATCTAAGCCCTAGAGTAGAAAAGCGAGAAGAATAATAATGCGGGCTATTTAACGGCCCTTTATAAATATGCTAACAAAACCCTATAGAGATTATATCTAGCTTTCTATTAGTAAGTTCCTTTAGTATAGCAGCCTTATAAACCTTAGTAGCTAACACAATTGCCAATAAATATCTTAGTAATACGGCTATTAGTTATAGTATATTATAAGGTAGATAAATAATCCAGTGCTTTATATACCTAATTAAGGCAGTAACTATAAGTCCAAGGATAAGGAAAAGAAATATTATATTAAAGACGAGATGCTATTAAAGGCGCTATAGCTTATAATACTATAGGGCAATAGTATGGAAAATTATAGGGTAATAAATAAACACTATATAAATGTATGCAGTAGCTATAGGTAGAGGAGTATACATTATAGTAAAGAAAAGAAGGCAACTGTATTCTTAGCCTAGTTAGCCTATAGGCCTTATAACTCTACTAGTAAGCCCTAAGTTTTATAATAGTAAATAGAATCCGGGCTTAATATAGTTAAGCCATTAGTAAAGCAATATTAAAGCACCTACTTAGATTTAGAATTAAGTCAATTCTCTAAGGAATATAGGGAAAAATCTGATTAGTTCCTAGTAGGAAAGGCTTTTAGGGCATAGAACCTTAATTAAGGCTTATATTAACTTATCCTAGAAATCTTCCATCTATCTAGTTTAAGTAATTAATTTAGCTTTTTAGGGACGTATTGCTGAGGAGGCCAGTATATAAGAAGAGTTAGTTTGCACTAGTATAGATTTAGGGCACTAAAAAACCTATAGGTTTTTTGGTGCCCCAAATCTATACTAGCTTACCATTACTTAAAGTAAAAGGTTTTACCCGCTATTTACTATTAGGACTTCTTACAACACCTACAAAATAACTAATATTACTATAAAACTTAGAGCTGCTTTAGTATAAAAAGAGCTAGCACTTCTAAAGCTAAGTATAAGTTTACCTATTCTATAAATACTACCTTTTTACTAAACTTTTTGGTAGTTACTTTAAAATATAAATAAAGTTCTTAAGTTAGTTTACAAAGCTAAGTTAAAGTTAAAATCTTTTATAAAAAAAATAACTTTTAGGGTTAATTTTAAAGAAACTAGTGTTTCGCAATTAAGTTTGTCAAAGATATATAGTTTTAAGCCTAACCCTAGGGTTGTGACATTTCTTACTAAAGTTTAGGCCTGAAAGATGGCTTTCTAGAACCCTTGAGTTTAGAAAACCTATATAGATAATTAGAAGAGCTTTCTTAAAAATCCGCTTAATTATACTGTTTTTATCTGCTTGGTTCTTAAAATAGAGAAGGTATACCACTAACTCCTTTATAGATTTGGTTAAGTAGTTCTATAGAAGCTCTTAAAAGATAGATATATAGCAAGCTTAATAGCTAAAGACTTTTATAGAATTAGCTTAAACACCAAAATCCTGCTTAAAGACTTTACTAAAGAAATAGAAGATTTCTTTACTGGCGGAAGTAAGTACTACTTAATTAGTAAGGCGCTAGAAGGGCCTAGTATCTTATTTTTCCTTCCTTTAGAGATAGGGGATAGAGTATAAGTTTAGTAGTAAATAGTAGTTATTTATATACTAACCGTAATCTTAAATGGGAAAATAAGTTTCTAAAGGCGGGTTCTAACTATAATAAATTAATGTAAGCACTTAAAGCTATAGGCGTCTTAAATATATTTAAAGAATACTATATACTTACTAAAAGTTTAATTAAAGAAGGCATTAGTATAATTGAAATCCCTATAATTTAGTATAGATACTAACCTTATTAGGTACTACTGCAGCTATTATATATAAGGCAATTAATTAGATTCCAGAAGCTCTAAAGAAAAAATTAAAACCCGTTAAATAACTAAATAAGCAACTTAGGGCCTAAAGAGAGGGGAACTTACTTTTAGTAGAGTAGAGTGCCGGCATTATAAGGTAAGTTTAATATAATATGGTAAATCCTATTACCACGTTCTAAAAGGCCGCTCCAATACCGTATATATAGGAGGCATATAGGTGTGCTACTGGAAACAGTATAGGTAAGATTAGATAGAACTAAGTGCTTAAGAAAACTCTAACTTCTTATTAGGAAACCCTAAGAATAATTTATATAATCTATTACTAGGCCATAGAGATAATAGAGCTTAGCTATTTAATATATTACATTTAATAAATAAGAGAAGAGTTATACTGTATAATAAGTGCTGTTATAAATACTTTTTATAACCGGTACCTAACCTTAAGGAAGATATATATAAGTAGGCCTAGGCACCTAGGCTAAATAGACCATTTAGCAAGAACTAGCTATAAATTTAAATGGGAATAACTTATGGCAATCTAGGGGTTTTAATAAATCCTATATAGCAGGAGGCATATTATAAAGGTATAATAGTCTTATCTAATACTAAGAATAGACCTAAAAGCTTCTTACTAAACCTATCTACTCTGCTAATAGACACTAAAAACTGTTTAGTAATACTAGATAACGGAATAAGTAGAGAATTATTAACTCTAATACAGAATAAAGTCCCTTCTACGCTAGGGATCCTTATAGACTTTAAACCATAATATAACCTCTTTAATAATTTCCTTATATCCTTTAAACTATAATATAACTTCTTTAAAGTATTTAACTTAATAAATCTTAATATAGAACCATAAGCTGTCTACTAGGCTTTTTTTTAGACTGGCTATAGTAATAGGATAAGAAACACTACCCTATTACTAATAGCGGCTAGCTTACTAGCAGTATAAAAGATAGCATACCTATAAGCCAGTTCTACTTACTATTTAGTGCTTTTATTAATAATATATATAGGCGCCTTTAAGATCTAGATAGGAATGATAAACTAGTCTCTTTAAGTTCCTATATATACATCCTCTTTTATAAATTAAAAAATGGCCTAGCGTTATAGAGGCTGCTAAATTATTAGCAGATTATATATAATTTAATAGCTTACTACCTACCTTTATAAATAACTTTGGCTAAGCTACTTTATAAAGGTATAAAGCTTCCTAATCTACTTCCTTTAATATGTATTTCTCTATGCCTAGTTCTAAGAACGGTATAAAAGTGGTTTTTTAATTTACCTCCTTTAATATATATTTCTCTATACCTAGCTTTAAGGATAGTATAAAATTGGTTTTCTAATCTGCTTCCTTTAATGTGTATTTGTCTATACCTAGCTCTAAAGATAATATAAAAATAGTTTCCTACTTCTTTAGCACCTTATAGATGTTCTTTATTATATTGCTAGTATCTAGTTTAATTTAATATAAATATTTAGGTATAACTAATATTTATAAGAGCGGAAGGGTTCTAACAAAAAAGATAAGGGGTTTTACCATGTTAGGAAGATATAGGATTAACTGTGCAGAAACTACATTTAAGGAAGGGCATTTTTTAGTATTAGTATTGCTAAGATTCTAGCAAAGGTTTTACTTACCGCCTTATACGGCCTAGTTACCATTAAGTAATTAATAAAAAGCGCGGATAATACTTTTTAGTAAATTAGGATAAGTGGGGCTTTTTAGTTATATGGTAGTAGGAAAATGCTTAGTATATATATAAGCCTTAATATGCAAGATAGATATCGCGCGCATTAGAGGCTAGCCCATTTACCCTGTTATTTTTATAGTATAATTTAACTAAGTACTCTAAAATACTACACCTAAACATTTTAGCGGCTCTCGTCACCTAATAATTAACCTATATAGATATATATAGATATATACGCCCTTTCCTATTCCGGCTAATAGATATAAGGATATAAGACCAGCTAGATACTAGGGCTTTAGCAATTAATATATAAATAGGCCACTGCCTAAGGTTAAATTTATAATAAGTTAACTCCCTTATATTTACCTTTCTTACCCTTTTTATACTCTTAGAGGCATATTATATCTAATTTACTTACTAAATAGATTGTAGAGTTAATCTATAACCCCTTACTAAAGTAAATGGCACTAAACCGTAACGGTTAGGTTTAGACTAAATATAATTAGCTAATATAATTTATATCTGGTACAGCTAGAGATAAACTTATCTTAAAATGGGTTGGATATTTACCTACTATTAGTTTAACCGTAATAAAATTAAGTAAGCTCTCTAAATAATGCAATAGCTCTAAATTATTACTTATAGATAGGGTAATAGCAAAATATATAAGATCGCGGTTAAAATAAAAAAGATTAAAAGCGCTCCTTATATTATAGTTGGTTAGAATAAACTACGTACATTAGAATAGTTAGCTAAAATATTAAAGTAAGCCATAAAACCTATCTTATAGCTATTAAGTTGGCTAGGTTTAAACATAGAGGAGCTATAGAGTTTTAATAGGAAGTTTAGCTCCGGGAAAGCCACTAGGGAGGATTTAGTTTAAGTAGTTAGAGACTACCTTGTTGTTTTAAAAAGGGCTCTTATAATATAGAAGCTTATAGAGGTAACTAGGGAAGCTAGCTTAGATTATAGAAATGGTAGTAAAAGGTTCTTTTTATATATATAATATACAAGGCCAGGATAACTAAAATAGTATATTAAATAACATGGCGTAAAATAAAAACTTTATAAATAATATAATAGTGCATTTAGCGCTTATTATTTAAGACATATAATACTATAACTTTAGGAATTTAGATGTAGTCTTTTAAACTAAGTCCTTACTTTGTCTAGTACCTTTAACTTCTTATATTACTGCAAATGCTATTATCTAGACGTTAACGTATTAAATTTACTAAGTTATTATTAGTAGAATGCTGGGTTTCCCCTTGCCACCTAGTTATGTAGGTTTTACTAATAGTAAGGTTATTTATCGCTGTAAGAGTATTGGGGTGTTCGCTGCTGAGCGTCTTCTACCTTACCTCCAATACTTTTTCCTCTAGCTCTATTGCTTCCTACTTATGTCCTAGGTCGCTATAGCTAATTGTAAGGTTATTTATTGCTGTAAGAATTAAGGTGTTTGCTACTAAGTATCCTCTACCTTGCCTCTAATACCTTTTCCCCTAGCTTTATTGCTTTCTACTTATATTTTAGGCCCCCTTAGGGACTAAATAGAACTCTCCTGGAACTATATATATCTATATATATATTTAGTTAGAGAGTTTTATCTAATTTTAACTTATCCTTATTCTAATTCTTTATTTACTACTTATAAAAGTATAACCTTTAAGAACTCTATTAGTATACTAATAAATAAATAAAAGCGATAAAGAATAATATAATAAGTGCATAGTAACTAGGAAAAGGTCCTATGTATAAGAAACGCATAGTTTTAAAGATATATTTTATACTAAAGGATTACTTCGCAAATATTATATTTAATCTTACCCTACTATAGGAGTTTAGAGAAATGCGCTTGTTTAGAAATGCTTTATAAGAGCAATTAGACTATAAAACTTATATATGCGCTTGCTAATTACGCCCCGCAGATATACCTTTTAGTAAATAGTTAGATAGCTTAAAATTAATTAAGCTCTCTCCCTATCCTACTTAACGCTAACTATAATTAAGATAGGGCCAATATATCTTAATAATGTTAAAATATATTGTCTAGGCAGCCTATCTAGATTATATAGATTATAAATCTTACTTATATACGGATGCTAATTAGTAAAATAAAAACGATGCCTATTAAAGATGCTATAGAATACTTAACCTAGCGGTATTAACTATAACTAAGCTTATATTAAAGCATAAAGATAAATAAAAATAAAAAAGTGTGTGTAAAATAAACTTAGTTAAGTCCCTAATATTTTCTTATAGAGATAATTAAGAGTAAAAGAAGCGGGCTAAGTAGAGACTAGAGAGAATTACTAAAAAGTAATGCTAGAGATCGTTTTTAAAATAGGAGTATTAATGGGAATATAATATAGGATATAAAGGCGGCCTTCTAAGCCTCTGCTAACTTTAATCTGCTATTATTATGGTAAAGAGTTTCTTTAACCTATGCATTAGATATTTTAATTTAAGAGCTTAAACGTCGTGCATAAATTTACTAGTTATATGCCTTTCTATTAGTACCAGAGGGTTAGTATAGGATTCTTATATAGATAAGGTAACTTACCTAGCGGTACCTCTTAACTAGATGCCATACGCCATATATATAGGCTGCGTGATTTTAAAATGCCCTGGTCCTTTAATCCACTCTAAATAACAAGGATATTTATAGTAAAAACTCTACCTAAACTGTCCTTTAGCAATATAATTATTAAGGCACTTCTAGAGTGTATCCTTCTTTATAAACAGGCCGGTCTACCTTAGTATTAAAAGTTAGCTATTGCTGATATAGATAAGGCAAACTAGATTAGTAAATATTATAGGATATAGGGTTTAAATAATCTTAATATCCTCTTCCTTTAATGGAACCGCGCTTTATGTCGCTTCTAGACTTTTTTAAAGAGGTAAGTTTAAGCTAGTCTATTCTTTTTACTATTTTGCCTATTAGTGCGTACTAGTATTAGTATTAGCTGCATCTCTTTTTACGCCTATTACACTTTAATCTACTTTAGATCCAAGTTAAGATTTAATAGCCTTACTTAGAATCTTATTCTGCTAGCTCTCTTACTAATTATAATACTTAATAAGATTACGGATAAACTTTATATAGAGTTTTATAGCATACCCTTTTCTAAGCTTATGCAGCGGCTAAAAGAGCAATTTGGTAATAGCAGCATATTTATAGAATTTATATTATATAGCTAAACTGGTAGAAATATCTATCCTAATATTACCACTAAGCTGCCTTTTAATATTATAATTGTTAATAGTATTATAAAAGTGAAGAATAGCCTAGTCCTCTTTCTATTTATATAAGACATTTATAAGACTATTAAGTTTATATTTAGCTTTGTTATAACAGTTATATAGTTTCGTTTCCTTCGCGGTGTTAATAGGGTAATATCTCCTATAACGAAGCCTTGTAGGAAATACTACGGTAGGCTTACTAATGGGCTGGGTATATAGGTAAACAGGAAGTCAATAATGTAACAGTAACAAATAATAACTAGTGGAGTAGTTGCCTAATAGATTAACTCTAATTATATTCTAAGATTTACTATAAGGAAAGGAACTATCTAGGTAGGGACTGTGGTCCTTTAAATACACATCCATACTTCTAAGAAAGTCATTACTCTATTTACTCTGTCTGCTTTATCTGCTTTATTGCAGATTATATAGATTATATAGATTATATTACGTAACCTTGCTTACTATTTCTTGTTATATAGTTCTATAGGCTCTATTCTAAACTATGCTCTTATTAACTAACTGGCTTCCTCTAACTCTTCTCTAAGTAGTTATAATATTATACTTAAAGCGTCCGTAACACTATCTCCCTCCTTTTTATCTTTATCCTTAAAGATTCCTAATATCTCTAAGTTGTCTACTAGAGGTATAATATCCGTCTAATTAATTTAGTTAATATTATTGCTTATTATACCTAAAGCTTCTTCTTCTTCTTCTATAGCTTATTAGTCTTATACCATAGCTATAATACTCTCTCTTAGTAAGATAATGCTATCTCTATATTCTTATTATGCAAAAGAGGGGTTAGTTTGCATTACGTTAGCAAGTCCCTTATCTTAGCAACCCTCTTTATATTTAGAGTGCACTAAAGTAAATATTTAGTCGTCCTGCAACGTTCGCTCTATTTCTAACGCTAAGTATGCGCGTTCTATTACTCTTAATAGCCTTTAAGTACCCTTATTAACTGCTGCTAGGGTTCTAGGTTTAATCTACCACTATAAAGCTTAACAACGAGCTATCTGTAGCACTGGCTAAACTTTATTATTCTTATAATGCTAAAAAAGAGGCTGCTAACGCTTAACAGCGCGCTCTTAATTCTTATCTGGCTGCATCTGCTCAGTTAATCCGTCTTAAGAAGGTTTATAAAAAAGTGCATTCTAAGGAGTAAAAACTTATAGAATAAGGTCTTTAGGAACTTGGTAATAAAAGAACGTACTCTCTTCCTTTAGAGAGGGAAATAACTCTAAATACGTCAGCAGGTGCTCCTCTTAGGTCCCGCTTAAGTAACTTATTCTTTAGTAATCCTTTTTTATTAATGCTGCCTAATCCATTTTCTTCTAATACTTCTATACCTTTCTTATAGCGTTTTTTAAATTGTCTAGTAGCTCCTAGGTAGTCTTATTATAGCCTATCCACTTAACCTTATACTATATTTTGTTATTAATGTCCTTATAACTAATAATTTTTAAAACTTCTTATTTATCTTCCTCTTACCCTCTATATATATCTACCTTATAAATTAGTAGCTTAATATTCTTATATGCTGGCTCTAGCATTGCAATATACTATATAGGGTAGATCTTTATTTTCTCTAGTAAGTTAAGTCTATATATAACTTTTAAGATCTTTGCCTTGACCTTAAACAGTTCTAGTCTAACATAGTCTAACTTCTTACTTAGTTATTAACTCTTAAAATTTTTGTATAGTAGCCACACTTTATCTCCCTCCTTAAGATCTGGTCCCTTAGATCTCTTAGTATTATAGTACCTTTTTATTCTTTCTTATACTAGTTTAGCTATTTCCTTAAGGTGTGTATAAAGATTTATTAAGTTCTCTATTCTTTACTTGGCTATACCACTTATTTTCTTTACTTATTATAGCGATAATAATATTCTTAGCTTATACCTATAATTCGCCTTAAAAGGTAATATGCCTATCCATTCCTATAGTGTCGTGTTATATACAAACTATATAACTGGTAATAATAATACCTAATTTTTTTACGTATAATTAATATAATGCCTTAGATACTGTTCTAATATTTAGTTTAGTCTCTTTATTTAACTATCTGTTTATAGGTAATATATAGTTAATATTATGCTTAAACCCCTTATTTTGCTAAGAATACCTCCCAGAATACTACTATAAATCTTAAATCTCTATTTAATATAACTTTACTTAGTGCTCCGTGCCTTGTAAATACTTCTTTAATATAAATTCTAGCTATATCCTCCGCTGAGATTTCTTTTATATATGCTATAAAGTAGCCCTACTTAGTTAACTTATCCACTATTACTAAGATTGCGTTATGATTTTGTTTAGTAATAGGGTCTTATAACTTTAGTAGCTGTATAATAAAGTCTTATTATAAGGGGACTTTGTAAACAGGCGGCTATAAGGACACAATTGTGGAACAGGATAGATTGGTAAGAGAGACGAATCCTCAAGGAGGTAAGGCCTCTAGGATTGTGGAGACTATATACTACGGGCACGTGCCTCCGGCACGTGACCGGCGACTATCTAAGGGGCGTCTGGAGGTTGTCCTAAGGGCAACCCAAGGTGTCCGCAATAATATCCCTTATATTGCCCCCCCCTTCTTGCGGTCGGCCCCTAATCGCCATTACCTTACAGTAGGGGGATTATAAGGGCTCGTCCTAAAAGGGGTTTAGAGAGATATTGGGGAGATATTGGTATGCCGCTATATATTATCTATCTATCTAACCCCTACTTTAAACTCTTGAAACCCTTAATAAGGAAAAAATATAACTGGAGAAAAGACGCGAGGATTGCTAGGAGACCCCTTAGAAGCCTACCAGAAACGTGCTGGTGACTACCTAGGCTAACCTAAGGATTTTTATACAACTCTACTTCTAAGTCTTTATACCAACCTGCAATTAATCACGAGTGTTATAGGCAATTTGGTGTTCCTAATATGGTTCTATAGGACCTTTTAGTATAGGATTTAACGTATAGAGCCTTGGCTTGCCGTCGTCTTTAACTTTTAAGATATTAATCTATAATCCTTTCTTGTTAGTTCTGTGCTATATATTTGGCGTAGCTCTACTACCTAGCAAATAGAAGGGACACTTCGCAATAGCGCCTCTAGCTATTATACGATTTGTTAAGAACGTCTATAACGTTATTCTTTAATACCATAGTATCGTTTAGGTATAATTTCACCTATATGCGTCTGTAATTGACGTCTTAATTACCTTCCCTGGCCGCGTAATTGGTTTTTGTAAGGAAGTAATAACCAAATGGCTTATACGCGTGTTTCATTCCTTTTAATTTGCGCTATTATAACGGAGTTATATTAGCAAGGTTACGGCTATTTACAAAAGGGTATTGGAAGGTAAAGTATAGAGACACCTTGCTTATTAAGCTGCTCCTTTTCTTTAATACCTTACTTCCCATCATTACCCTTTGTCCAAATTTGGACGTATCTTTAATATATTATTAAGATTTTCTTTTTTTCCATTATTAATTTAATATTCCTCTTTGTTCTCCTGCTGACTGCTTTTCTAATTTAATTCTATAGCGTATTCTAGCCCTGCCGCTGCATATGGAACCCTAACCTCCGCTAACCCGCAACTGGTGCTGGTCCTGCCTAAATAACTTTGCATATACGTCCTTAAAAGACCAGAAGTCTAATAAGAAGATTCTGGATGCTTGTAATAAGACCCACTGCGTAAGGTCCAACACCTTTAGTCCTTATAATTAATGCATGCGTATTAAGAGCGGCAGTTGCGTTAAGGTAAGCTTTTCCTATTCTTAATAGGTTTCTATTACTAACTTTAGGCTTTAATATAGCCTGGGCCTAAGTGGCGACGATCCTTTAATATCCTTAACTACTACATCGCCCAGGCTCTCTCTTATTCTAGCGCTAATGCTAAACATCTAAGTCAAATTTGAGACTATACTATAGCTATCTACACCGCCCATAATTCCTAGCAAGCTAGCCAGTAACACCTAATAAGGGAGCAAGGTTGGTATACTGAGGATAGGGTAAAGAATGGGGGTAATGAGAAGAAGGTCGCCGTTTACTATAAGAAGGAGTTCGCGCATACGCGTTAAGTTTTAAAAGAGCACAATATAATACGGTATTAGGTAGGTTACCCTTTGGGTACCTAGCGGATAGGTAACTAACAGTTGCTATAGTAAGGTCTTAGTGGTTCCGGACTATATTAGCTAGCTAATATCTCTGTTTATTCTAGGCTTAAGCGTGTCTTTATTAACTATAAGCTAACACCTTAAGAGCTTTATTAGTATTAGTTTGGACCTAATATTGGTATTAAGCGTTTAAAAATCTCTGCTCTATCTACACCTTATTATCCTGCCCCTATTTTTATACCTACTTGTATACCTATAAAGGGATCTTATTCCCATCAGCCATCCCTTAGAGGGCCGATGGATACTAATCCTGCTCCTAAGGATAAGGCATAGTGGCTTTTAATTTAGGCATTTAGGATTTATTCTTGTATATAGTAGCAATTAAGGATTTCAACTAGTGCTTGGGAAGGCCTCAAAAGGCTTTTAGGAAGGCATAGGAATACTATTCCTAATATAGACTAATAAATAGGAATGCAATTCTAGCAAAATACCCTATTAATTCTATACTAGGTACGTAAAAAGGCTAAGGACCTATCCTGCCTTAGGCTATAGCCCTAATTAATCCTTATGGTTTCCGGAGCTTATCTGTTCCATATCCAATTTAACCTACTTACTCTTTAGGGCCTCTCTTGGCCTACCACAAGCTTTCTTTATAGGTTGCGATGATATCATAGTATTAGAGCGCTTTCTATAATTTGCAGATTGTGGACCTTGGTCCTAATATTCTTTTAGAATATCTTTACAATAATTAAGGTGATCCTCTGGTTCCCATATAGAGTCCTTAGCAGGCCAGCCTAGCTATTTAACTTCATATTAAAGCTTGTTCTTAACAGACTTATAGCATAGTATAGCTTTAACCTTATACCGCTCGCCTACCACTTTAGGGTATTTAATTGGGCCTAGACAGAAGTTCTTTTCTAATAGTAGTCTATGCCATAGCTCTCGTAGATTTACGTAAAATACTAAATGCATATGGGCCATAGATAGGGGTAGCTAGAGATAGTAGGCTAGCTTGCCAATTCGTTCCTTAATTTAGAAGGGACCTAGGTATCTTATATTAAGCTTCTTTAATAGTTAACGGGTCTTAATATTCGTTAAATATAATAGAACCTCATCGCTTACGCCGAAATGCTTATCCTAGTGTTTACGGTTATACTAAAGTCTCTACTACTCTTGCGTATCTTATAGGCTCTACTTTGTATACTTCCATTACTCCTTTTATTCCTTAAGGTATCCTTGTACTCTCTAGTAGATATCCTTAAACTTCCTAGTAGGATCCCATAATTAATTATACGGCCTTAGCCAGTAATTGTTAGGTATACTATTAAATCCTAATAGTTAGACGCCATAGGCAATCTAGATTAGTACAAACTGATGCGATAAATATTACTTTAAGTTATAAGTGTACTCCGCGTACAGAAGTAGCTCACACTAATTATCTTGCTAGTAGTTTAAATATATTTACAGATAAGACTCCAGTTCCTGGTTCTGGCGTTCCGTTTGCCCATCTATCTATAGATAGAAAGCTGTACTATAGTAGTGGTTTATCTTTAAATAAAAGCATAGATCTGACCAGTACTGGCTTATAAAGACACTGCCCCTATTAGTGATAATAGAGTATAGCTAATCTACTTTAAGAAAGCATTTCTCCTTAATTAGGCTAGTAAGCGCTTATACGTTAATTGTCTTATTAATGGGAAGGTATTAGACGTACTTTAAAACCCTATTAATAAGTACCAGGACCAAATTGTATGTTTATTCTTACCTATCTTTTAAGGGTAGGAGATCTGTAATAAAGTCTATAGTATAATGTCGCTATAGCTTACTGGCGGGGGGAACTAATTTAAGTAAACCCTATAGCTTATGCCTTTAGATTTTATATACTTAACACTTCTCATAGTAGCTAATATACTCCTTTGCTTCCTGCTTGAGCTTTAGCTAGTAGTATTTATGTTAAAGTAATTCCACTATTTTGGCTTAACCATAGTGGCCGCCTAGAGAATCATTGTGATTCCTTATAAGGATCTTCTGTTGTAGATTTGCTTCTTATAGCACCTAAACCTTGCCATATCTACGTAGTAGGCCCATTAGGTCTAGTTCCTAATAGTAATGCCTAGCAGCTTCCTTTCCGTTACGTTTCTAGTCTACTTCCACATTAAAGATGGTATAGGAGGCGTCCCTCTATTACACCTTATGGATAAGATCTGTTAACCTTTCGGATGGTTCCTAGGTAAAAGCTATTTTGCCTTATACTGCTCTAAGTACAAGACTAGATAGTACTATAGATCTTACAACTTCTTAGTACACGTATATTAGGAAGGCCGCTATGAGGTTAAAGTCCTTTGGTCTTTATAGGGCTCTAGGTTCTAATTAATTTATGGCTTTACTTTTAGTTTAAGGGCATAGCTTAGTAATTAAGAGTGGTATATTACTAGGTTCCGCACTTGTATTAGGGACGTCCTGTCTAGGTATTTTTAAACCCTTATTAGCTACGGACTGGGTACCAGCTAGAACGTTAGTAGAAGCTAATAGGGTTTGCACCGCCTAAGACTTAGTGCTTAAAACTATAGGTACTTAAGCATCCTATACCCAGAGCTTGTTCTATAATATAGGGAGTAAGATATCTATTATCTATTTTCCTTCTCCCGTTTTAAAGCCTTTGGTATAGTCTAGCTGTCATAACAGTCTGTTAGTAGGGTTATTTTCTCCTAGCTTGTATTTAATCTTAAAGTTAAATCGCATAAGCTTCTCTACCTATCTGGCTTGTTAAGATATAAGCTCCTTTATAGTTATAAAGTAGTGTAAATTATAATAATCTAAGAGTACATAAGTGGTATAGCTTGCGTGCTTAAGGTAGTGTCGCCACTATTTAAAGTAGTTAACTATGGCTAGTAGTTCCTTATTGTGGGTATAATACCTAACTTTAAGTCCCTAGAATTTTCTGCTATAGAATGCTACCGGTCTTTAGTAGAGCTAGGTAGCATCTAAATGCCTATTAGGTTGCAGTAGGATACTAGTAAGGGCAAAATTTAATGTATTAGTAATTATTATTAGTAGCTAATCTAGGTTAAAATACCGTAATAGTAGAGCTTCTGTAAACTTTACGCGTAGTTCCTAAAAGGCTTCCTATACCTTTCCGGGCTATATCTATAGTTTATACTATTTAGTTAGTCCCTTCTTAGTTTTCTTTCTTCCTACCTTTAAGCTTTTTACTCCTTAAGCCGGGTCTTAGAAAGCTTTAGCAACGTGGTTGGATAGGTATTAGGTAACGTCTAAGTAGTTATAGATAAAGCGTCTATAGAAATTAGCAAAGCCTAGAAATACTTAAATATCCCAGTAGCTCTCTAGCTCCAGCCACTCTTAAATTATCTACACCTGTACTAGGTTTATAACTATACCTATAGGCGTCATAATATACCCCAGGAACTTAACCTACTTAGTGTTAAAGACACACTTTAATACCTTAGCGTAGAGGCCCTAATCATCCAAACGTTCCAGTACTTTGCGGACATATTACTTATACTAATCCTTATCTTCTAAGTAGATTAGAATATTATCTAAATAAATAATATATATGCAGTTAACTAGTCCCCCTAAGGCTCTATAAATGTATAATTAGAATATTATAGGTGCATTAGCTAGCCTAAAGGGCATTACCAGATACTTAAAGTGGCCATATTAGGTTTTAAAAGCAGTCTTCCACTTATCCCCTTCTTTAATACGTAGCCTATAATAGGCGTCTTATAAATCTAGCCTTATAAAGATCTTTACCCTAAATAGTTAATCTAGCATTTTATTAACTAGTGGTAGTAGGTAATAGTTCTTAATTATAATCTTATTAAGACCGTAATAGTCTACACATAACCTTATGGTTCTATCTAATTTCAGGATAAAGAGAATTGGCGCGCCTGCTAGCAACTTACTGGGCCATATCCATCTCTTTTCCAGTAAGCTATTAAGGTACTCCTATAGGATCTTAAGCTCTTTATAAGAGAGGTTGTAGATAGAAAGGTTTAGTAGTTATTTGCCTTCTTCTAGATTAATTATATAATTATATTCCGAGTTCCGCTAAAGGACTTTTGCTTACCTACCTAAAAATACCCTTAGTAAGTCCCTTAGGCCTACTAGGATATTCAATAAATTAGGGTCGCGTTTATCCTCCGCGTTATTATTAGGTAGATCTTAAAGGTCCCTTAGGACGCTTACGGGCAGCGTCACGCGCTATAATAGCTATTTGTACATAGTTGCTACTATATATTAAATAGTTTCATGCGGTAGCTAGTAGAGGGTAGGGAACTCTTTAACATAGCGTTTGAGGTATTATAGCATACTCTCTGCGTATTGCTTAAGCTAGAGTAACCCATAGCGGTAGAAGTATCTCATGAGATCTTTAAGATCGCCGCCTCCCTACAGTGTCTCCGCGACCTATCCGGCAGTTCCCTGTAGGGTATCTATTATAGAAGGGCTATCGCCTATGCTAGGCTCTATACCTATCTTGCTATAGAATAGGGGTTAGATCTAATACTCCTTTAGGTATAGAGCGTATACTATTTCTCCTAGAGCTATATCCTCTAGGATATCTTTTAAGCTTATTAGTAAAATACGCCCTTCTAATTCTTTATCATTCCACTATTTAAAGGCTCCTATCTTAAAGCGTATTTTAGAATCTGCTTCCACAAGCTAAGGATATCTAAGAATAAGGTTATAGTCTATAAAGTTAGCCGCCTAAAAGAGTTGCGGGCCAACCACCTTAGTATAATTATATATATTAGCCACTAACACCGTAAGCTTATAGGCACTATATAGTTTAATCTAATGCTTATCCAGAAACCCTATGGTAGGTTTCCGCCACCTTAGTAATAGGATAAGCTTATGCTCTTTTACCAAATTATATTATATAAGATTAATTTCGGCGCTGCTATTATACAGTGCTTAGAACTAACGTACCTCGCCTATAGGGAGTATCATTTCTAGCTTAACAGCAATACAGAGAGTCTCTCCTTCTGTATCTTGCCCTAATTGCAGCTTATTAGCATTTTGTTGGGGTGCCAAGATCCTAGAGGTGTTACGAAATTCGTATAGAGCAGTTCATTGATGAAATAGGTTAATTGATTAATGATCTTGACTTGATTGTTAATTGTTCTTGTTATTGTGGGGCCCTAGGGCTGTAAGCTACAAAGAGATTTTACAGTGCATGTGACCTATGCACGTGACCCACGCCTTTTAAGAATACAGATTATCTAATACACCCCTTTAGCTTTACGCTCTTTGAGGTCAAATCTAGCCACCTTCTCGTGTCCGTTAATAAGTTAATTAAACCGTAATCTCATCTAAATCCTTCCGTCTTGCTCTGATACTGTCCCTTAGGTCCTCTAGTTACTTCTTCTTATCTAGCTGCTCCTTAATATCCACTATCCTAATTATATTAACAAAGCTTTAAAACCTCTACTTAGGCAGGGCCTTTGTAAGTCCATTAGCGATCATCTCCTTCATTACTATCTATTGAAATTATACTTGTCTTATTACATACCCCTAACATAGCCAGTATTAATAGATGTTAATATATTAGAGCTTTATAATTAGCTTTACTATATCTTCTATAATTAGTTAGAGCGTCTACGTGTTATCGCATTTAATAATTAAGGACTTGTTTAGGTATAATGTCATTGCTTTAAATAGCCTACTAATAAAGATAGCTTCCTTTACTGTCTATAATAGGGCTAATAACTTAGCTTCTGTGCTTAACGTCGTAACTATATCCTGCTTATTTGCTCTCTAGGCGATTGGCCCCCTAAATAGCTTTATAATATATCCTTACAAGCTCTTTCTATTGACGGAGTTATCCGCGAATAATGCGTCGCTAGTACAGATAAATAATTACGTACCGTCTCTTCCGTTGTCTTATCCTTTATTGCGTATTCCTTTATCTCTCCCTCTACCGTTCATTCCTTCCTTATCTCCTTTATAGCAGATTGCTCTGCTTTTTATGCTATATAGGTACTAGATAACTCTATCTACCGCTTAATAATGCTCTTAGCTTAGGTTCTAATTAAACCTTGCCAGCTATAATACTATAAAGGCAATATCCGGACACGTTGTAGTGGCTATATAGAGTACTAAACCCAATTTTCTCTAATATAGCATTATAGAGGCTGGTAGGGATATAGGACGGACTAATAAGTCTATATTAGGGGACAGATGCGTTGAATGGATTATATAGTAATTAGTAGGAAGGAGTTCTAATTCTACCATAGGAGTATCTAGAAGACGCCCTTTAAGATCTATCTTATACTAGTTAGCTATCTTCTTAATATAGGCTTCCTGGGATAGCTATAGGAGCCTCTGGCTATAATTGCGTAGTATATAGATTCCTAGGAACCATTTTAGCTCGCCAAGGGTACTTATCTGGTATTCCTTACTTAGCTCCTTAATTACTTCTTAAGCTTTCTTCTTATCTGTCTTTTAGTAGTAGAAGACAATATTATTAACATAAAAAAAAAACTATTCTACCTTTTAGCATAATATATAGCTCCTAAGGTACCTCTTTAAAACCCAATTCGTTTAATAAGCTTATAAGATTCTTCTACTATAATAGTGGTGATTATTATAGTCCATACAAGGCTTTTCTTAAGCGTAGTACTTTATCTGTCTTTCCTTTACTAAACCCTAGCAGTAGCTTTATATAGACAACCTTATTAAGATTACAATGGACAAATGCGTTAACTGTATCTATCTGTATCATCTCCAGGTTAAATTTTACGGTAATCGCCATAAGGGTTTAGAAGGTTGTACTAGCTAATATAGTAGCTCTTGTAGGTAGATCTCCTAAGGCCTATTAATTTCCGTATACTACTAAGCGTGCCTTGCATTTCTGGAGGAATCTATACTTATCTATCTTATAGACGAATACCTATATTAAACTAAGGACCTGCTGTCCCTTTATATACTTCTTATCTATTTCTTAAAATAACCTTATTTAATAATAAGATTGGAGATAGGCTTATTAAGCCTTTTAGAACTAATCTTAAAGAGGATATATATTAAGGTCCTAGATTAACTAAGGTGGTGGAGGTAGATTCTTCCTATATAATCTAATATTATATATTCTACCTAATTTTAGCTTACTGTTATTAAGTTAACTATTAAGGTTAAACTTCCTTCCTATTAAAAAGGCGCTATAATAGGCTAATATAATCCTTTTAAAAATAAAGTCTTTAAACCTATTATTGCAGGCTTCCTTAAATAAGTCCTTAACAGAGTTATTAAATACCCCCTAAGTATAAAACCCGTCTCCTACTTGGCTAATAATGTCCTAATTAGTACCTTATATATTTAACTTTATAGGATACTTAACGTAAAAGGTATATGGAGATTCTTTATCTTCTTCTGTTGGAGGTGGCGTACAATATATATCTTTAAGAGCTCTTGCAAGCTTAAGATCTGCTAACTTATTAAAGGTTTAAACTAGCTTATTAACGTCATTGTCTTCCTCTTAAATTAACAGTTTAAATACTTCTTTATTATCTTCTAGAAGGACCTTATTCTTAGTTAGGGTATTAGGGAGTTAAATCTTCTTAATTAGCGTGTCTAACTTAGCGTATATGTCCTTTAAAATATCTGTTTGCTTGCCGTTAAAGAACGTCTTCTTATTAAAGATAACGTCCCTAGTAGAGATAATAATACCTTTATATGGGATCCAGATTCTATAAATATTAGTAGAGTTATAGCTAATAAGGTAGCCGATATGGGCTTACAGATCTAGCTTACTTAACCTTTTTTTCTTTAGCTGGGCGTCTAACATTATTACATACGCCCTATAGCCGTAGGCTTTTAGGTATACTAGTTACAGCTTTTTTAACCTATTATCTAGGAAGGTATAAAACCTCTTATATAGTAATTTCCAATCATTACTTTCCCGTGGCGTTTAATCTTAAAGGTAGACTATATAGTCAACTATCTCTTTCTATAGATTATATAGTAAATTAGCAGCAATTCTTATTACATATGCTTTCTTAATAATTACACCCCCTAAGCATTTAGTAGTACTATTTTAAGCTTGGGTATAAGGCGCCAAAGGCTTAAATGTAATCCCTTAGGTTTATAGCCATTTAAGGGTTCTCCTTCTCCCTAGCTTGTTGTCTAATCTAATAGTGTTAACCTTAAGGTTATGCCTCAGACAAATCTATTAGATGAAATCTTTAAGCACTTATAGTGTCTCCTTCTCTTTACTATATATTGTTATAAAATACAGGAAGGTTCTTCCTAAGAAGGTGTTATAGATAAATATAACTTATATAAATCTAGTATGCGCTTCCTTAAGGTTAGTCTAGTTAATATAGAGGTTAAAATAAGGTTTATTAATATTCTATTTTAAGAACCTTTTTAAGACCTAATACTTAATTTTGGCAAGACTATAATATTAACATTCTATTGTCTTTAGGCCTTAAAGCTTAACTCCTAGGGCGTTAAGACCTAAATAGTAAAGGCTTATAGGTCCTGGATAACCTAGACACAAATGCCATAAATACGCATTACCTTTTAAATCTAGATAAGTATCTCTTAATAATGCTCTGCGCTTCTATTAGCGGCATAGCAGTTAGCTTATATTAAACGCTAATCAACTTCCTAGTTGGACATATTTAATAGTTTATTGTCTATAACATTCTTCCATTTAATATAGGATTATATCATCCTTCTAAACTAGAAGATTATTATCTCCTTTATTATCCTAGTAGTACCCTTATTTTTAAAGTAGACGGAACAACGCTAGATTTATATTAAAGTCTATATAAAAGGCAACGTCCTTAAGACATAGGATTCCCTTGCTTTTGTCTGGTTTTATAACTTAGATAGTAATATCGCTATAGCCTAATATAGGCACTTCTGAGCTGCCGGCAATAATATATTTATATCTTAGAGCTTTCCTAAAATTGTAAAAATAAGCGAGGTTATTAAAGATGTAGAAAGTAGTTCCTAAGTTAAGAATAGTTAATAGCTTTAGTAGATGGAGTTAACCGGTGTAATATAATTTTAGGAATATTGTATTAGCTTCTCCCTTAATCTTAACTTCCTAGCTCTTATCCTGTCATTATTAAGCTTTATCTTCTTATTCTTTAAGTCTAATTTTAGTAACTTAGTTAGTAAGATTCTTATTCTTTTCTACCTTCTTTAGTGCCCTATTAATACGCGTATCTCCTATTATAACTTCTACAGGTCTCTTATCTTTAAATAAACACTAATAGTCCTAAATAGAGTGTCCTTGTATTCTATATACTAAGTACTTAGGCGTTGGCTTCTTATAGGACGTCTCCTTATCCACTAGTATCCCAGCTCTCTTTAAACGTCTATTATATGCTAAGGCCTTTCCTCTTTATAACCCTTTAGTAGTATTAAAGTAATCCTTAATAGCTTCCTCTATAAAGTCTATATTAAAGGTACTGCCTCTTATAGTAGTATTAGCTTTCTTTAAGGGTGTTCTAAGTCCTTCTTGCAGCTCCTTTACTACTCTATAGTATTTAGAAGATCTTAACTTCTAAGGGTTATTTAACTTAGTAGTATACTTTATATAGTAGGCGTCACTAAAAGGTTAAATAACTTCTACCAAATCTTAAAGCTAAATTCTATTAGACATTTAAGGGATTTTATACTTCTCTCTTAGGGATATTATATGTTCCCATTAATCTAGCCATTAGTTTAATTTTAATAACTATTTAAACCCCTTAAGGGCTTTTATATACTAGTATTATACCTTCTACCTAATAAATAATAAGATAGGTTCTATGTTCTCCTTTAACTAAGATAGTTATTCTTTAACAGTTAAGGAAGGGCTAAGTAGTAGCTTCTTCTAACTTAATACTATAGACGTAATCTAGGTGTGGATCTATTAAAGATAATTTTCCTGTCTTAGGAAATACTTTATATCCTAGTTATAGTATTATCTACTATTCTTATACGCTTTCTATTAATTTAACAAGAGCTATATATATAAGGTTACATTCTCATTAAAATCTATAACCTTTGGATGAGGTGGTTTTTTAAGTAGACCTTCTTAAGGTGCTTCTATGGCTGGGTTAACGTGGGCCTAAATTTACTAATCCACAACAGCTCGGAGTTGCCATAGCCATTATTTCCAGTCTTCTGGCTTATTAAGGATGATCATTGTCGACGAACTTGACAGTTAAGTCATTTGACTAATAGGCAAAGGAGGAATTAAGATGGTATTTTGTCGTCAGGATCGTCCTTTGACGGTTAAGGTAGGATTTCTCGTGGAATCTCGTGGAATCTCGTGGAATCTTGTGTCAGAATCGTCCTATAACACTTAAGGTAGGATTCTGTTAGAGTCTACGTCCTTAACGATAAGGTGTCAGAGTCTAACGATAAGGTAGAATTTCTTTAAATGATTGAGTAATAGCTGAATAGCTTCTTAAGTTAGCGGACCGGGCTTATAACTGTTACGAAATTCGTGTAGAGCAGTTTATTAATGAAATGGGTTGATTAATTGATAATCTTGACTTAATCGTTGATTGTTCTCGTTGTTGTGGGGCCCTAGGGCTGCGAGCTACGAAGAGATTTTACAGTGCACGTGACCCGTGCACGTGACCCACGCCTTTCGAGAATACAGATTATCTGACAGGAGGCCTCCTGACTTATCTCATGAATCAGACGCTCCGCAAAAGATTTATTCCGGTGATATGGCGCATAGACTAACTCCTAGACCAATCAGAATAGCGCACTAATATCAGCCCCCTGCGCACCCCCCTGCCACCAGCAAAATCTTCTGCGGAGCGTCTGAGAGCTTATGGGCCTCGCTTTGGTGAGAAATAAATGTTTTAGATTGTATATTTTAACTTTAACTAGCTCTACTAAGCCCCCACTAACAGTTATTAATACTTTATTCGATGTAATAGGCTCTTTAGGTAATTATATTTTTATAAATATATACTATAGCCCTATACCTAGAGTATTAAGAGGCGAGATACATCG
>Ga0307507_10000915_pt1 | contig 65613 bp, 13 predicted proteins | sample 7_EM_MG_FD_207223 | JGI IMG/M metagenome (GOLD analysis project Ga0307507, IMG submission 207223) | Populus trichocarpa ectomycorrhiza microbial communities from riparian zone in the Pacific Northwest, United States - 7_EM | ecosystem: Host-associated > Plants > Roots > Unclassified | place...
GCTGCGTGTCAAAAAAACACGACATAGGCTAGTCGGTCGAGTTGCCAAATGACCTCAACTGCGCGCCAATTGCGTCAACCACCAACCATTGAGGCCATTGAAAGGGTACCATATTTTGCCGATATATCTCCTACCCTTACTATATAAAGTTCGCGGTTAAGGGAGACTCCACAGCCTTCCGCTATATTAATGTTAATATTCCCTCTCTCCTAGAGAGTAGATATAGTGCTAATATAATCTAAGGGAGCGTTTCTCTAGATAATAAAACTAAGGATAACTGTACAATTATCCTGCCTAGTGTAATGGAGCCTTGTAGTAGGTACTACGGTAGACTCGTTAATGGGCTGGGTATATAGGTATAAATAATAGTCAATAACATAATAACAACTGGTGGAGTGGTTGCCTAATAGATTAACTCCAATTGTATTCTAAGATTCACTATAAAGAGAGAACTATCTAGGTAGGGACTGTAGTCCTTTAAATACACAACCATACGCCTAAGAAATCCCTTCGCTCCGTAAGGTATGTGTGCTCTATATACTCTATACAGATTACACAGATTATATATATTATATAGATTACATCACGTAACCTTAGCTACTATTCCTTGTTATATGGTTCTACCAGATCTATCCTAGACCGTGCCCTTATTAACCAACTAGCTTCTTCTAACTCCTCTCTAAATAGTTATAACATTATACTTAAGCTGTCCGTAACACCATCTCCCTCCTCTTTATCTTTATTCTTAAAGATTCCTAATATCTCTAAGTTGTCCACTAGAGGTGTAATGTCTGTTTAATCAATTTGGTTAACATCCTTACTTATTATACCTTCTAAGGTCTCTAAGCCTTTAGCCTCTTCTTCTACAGCTCGCCGGTCTCATACCGTTGCTGCGATACTATCTCTTAGTAAGATTATACCATCTCCGTGTTCTTGGTGTGCAAAAGAGGGGTTAGTCTATATTGCGCTAGTAAGTCCTTTATCTTAGCAACCCTCTTCCTATTTAGAGTGCACTAAAGCGAATATCTAATTATCTTGTAATATTCGCTCTATCTCTAATACTAAGTGTACGCGTCCTATAACTCTTAATAGTCTCTAAGTTCCCTAAGTAACTTATTATAGGGTCTTATATTCAATCTGCCGCTATAAAACTCAATAATAAACTGTTAAGTGCCTTGGGCGAACTTTAACGTACTTATACTGCCTATAAGGCGTACTTATCTACCTCTACTTATCTTCTTTATCTTAAGAAGGTTTATAAGAAGGTCCATTCTAAGGAGTGGAAACTTGTTTAATAGGGTCTGTCTAAGCTAGGTAGTAAGAGAGTAGCGTCTCCTAAGAAGGAAACAACTCTAAGTAATATAGCAGTTGCTCTTCCTAGGTCCCCTTTAGGTGACTTGTCCTTTAGTAATCCTTTTTTAATACTCCCTAACCTACTTTCTTCTAATACTCCTATACCTTTCCTATAGCGTTCTCTAGGTTACTTAGTAGTTCCTAAGTAGTCTTACTATAGCCTATCTACTTTACTTTATACCACGTTTTATCATCTACGTCCTTATAACTAATAATCTTTAAAACTTGCTATTTATCTTCCTCTTACCCTCTATACGTGTCTGCCTTATAGACTGGTGGCTTAATATTCCTATATACTGGCTCTAGTATTATAATATGCTGTATAGGGTAGATCCTTGTTTTGGCTAGTAGGTTTAACTTATATATAACTAATAAAATTCTTTTCGCGATTTTAAAAGGTTCTAGTCTAACATAGTCTAACTTCTTACTTAGTTGTTAACTCTTAAAATTTTTGTGTAGTAGCTATACTTTATCTCCCTTCTTAAGATCTGGTCCCTTAAATCTCCTAACATTATAGTACTTTTTTATTCTCTATTATACCATCTTAGCTATTTCCTTAAGGTCTATATAAAGATTTATTAATATCTCCATTCTTTCTTTAGCTGTGCTACTTGTCTTTTTTACTTAATATGGCGATAATAATGTTCTTAGTTTATATCCGTAATTTGCCTTAAATAGTAATATTCCCATTCTTTCTTATAGTATTACATTATATGCAAACTATATAACTAGTAATAACAATACCTAATTATTCTGTGCGTAATTAATATAATGCCTTAGATACTGTTTTAGTGTCTAGTTTAATCTTTCTATTTATCTATCTGTCTGCGGATAATATGCTATTAAGGTTACTACGCAAACTCCCTATTCCGCTAAGAATACCTCCTAAAATGCTATTATAAATCTTGGATCTCTATCTAATATAATTTTATCTAATGCTCCATGTCTTATAAATACTTCCTTAATATAGATTCTAGTAATATCTTCTACTAATATCTCTTCTATATACGCTATAAAGTATCCCTACTTTATAAGCTTATCTACTATTACTAAAATCGCGTTATAATCTTATCCGCTAATAGGATCTTTTAACTTTAGTAACTTAATAATAAAGTCCTATAATATAACTTCCTATGGTCTTTCTAGTGTCTTAATAGGTTATAGCTCTCTATACGGCTTATGCCTTATTAGTTTATTCCTCTAGCAGTCTAGATATTCTTTTATAACTTGTCTTGCTAGTCCCTAGATTCCTTAAATAATATATTCCTCTTAAAGTCTTAATACTAAGCCTATGGCTCCATTATGTCCTTAAGTTAGTCCCTTATAAAACAACTTAATAAACTCTTTTATAATAGACCTTAGAATATAAGTTACTTCTTAGTTTTTATACTGTTCCATATCTAGATCCTCTATCTATATATCTTAAATCTTTTATATCTAATCACTCTCTGGTAATTTATAGACTTAACTTTCTCTAGTTATTATAATCTTTGGATAATTATACCTAATTAACCTATCCTAATCCTTTTGCAGTAAAGCCCCTAATAGCTTTTCTTTATTTTACAACTCTACCTTCCTACTAAGTGCATCTGCTCTTGCATTTTTAGTACCCTTAGTATACTAAATTTTAAAATGGTATTTTATAAGTATTTCCGCCCATTTAACTTATTTTCTATTTAACTCTTTTATTGTTAGGAACCCCGTTAGGTTCTTATAGTCTGTTTTAACTATAAATAGTTTCTCTATACCTTATAAGAATGCTCTCTATTTCTTAAGTGCTGCCACTATACCTAATAACTCCTTATTATAAATGTCATAGTTTAGTTCTAGTAGTGTTATCTTTTAACTATAGTATACTACTAGATACTATGCGTCCGGATACTTCTATAGCAAATATGCTCCTAGTATAAAGTCTAATACGTCTATCTTAATAACCGTTTCTAACTTTGGTTAGTAAATCTTAAGAATTGGTTTTTAGGTAAACAACTCCTTAAGTTCTCTAAATAGTTTCCTTTACTTCTCTACCTAAACCCACAGTTCCTCTTTCTTTATTAGCCTTATAAATAGCTTAATGCTCTTTAACCACTATGCTATAAACCTCCTATAGTAATTATAAAACCCTAGAAATAACCTTAACTATGTAATATTCTCTAGTTCTTACCAGCTTACTATAGCTTTAACTTTCCTTAGGTCCATGCTAATTTTTCCTAGTTTAATAATAAATCCTATAAAATCGGTCCTTTTTATAAAGAACTTGCATTTTTTAATTACTACTAGTATCTGTTCTTCTTATAGGCTCTTTAAAACCTATTTAATATGTTCTCTATATTCTTCCTTATTTTCTAAGTAGATGATAATGTTGTTAAGGTATACTATAACAAAATTATTAAGGTATTCTCCTAACACACTATTAATTCGCTTTTAGAATATTGCTAGTACGTTTATAAGCCTAAATTGTATAACTAATGGTTTATATAGTCCTTCCTTTAACCTAAAAGCTGCCTTCTATTTATTATCTTCCTTAATTTAAATCTAATAGTATACCCACCTTAGATCTATCTTTATAAAGATTTGCGTATTATCTATCCTGTCTTAGATTTCACTAATTAAAGGTAACGGATACCTATCCTTTTTAGTAATGCTGTTTAACTATCTATAGTCTATATACATCCTAAGTTTTCTATTTTTCTTTAGAATAAATAATACTAGATATTTAGCTAATAACTGTAACGGTCTAATATATCCTTTTTATAAGTTCTTCTAGATAAACTCCTTAAGCGCTACTAACTTGGTTTTAGTAAGCTTATAAATTAAAAAGAACTTTAGACTTATTCCTGGTTCCAATTCTATCTTATAGTCCTATACTATATACTTTAACAGCTTTTTACTTTCTAGTAACTATAACTTTTTTCTATACTTATGGTATCTTTTTAGTATATAACTTAAGCCTTACTCAGTCTCTTTATATATTACTCTAACTTTATACTATACTAACTTAGTTTGCTATTATATCTTGCATTATTAAGTATCCCTAATATTAACCTTACCTATAACCCAATTAACCTCTGGATTATATTTCTATAACTAAGGCATTTCTAGTATCACCTTGTCCTGTCCTAATAGTAGGATATTAAAAGATATCTTAACTTGTTTTTCTTTAATAGTTAACTAAATAGGTCCTGTTTTAAGATTAATAATGCCTCCTCTATAGGCTATTTAATCTCTTAAAATTGTTGTAAGTGGATATAGGTATTCCTTTTATCTGTGTAGTAACCCTATTTTTTCTACTACTGCTAGTAATACGTGGTTCCTTATTGCTCTACTATCTACCAGTGCTTTAAACTGTTAATTTTGCTATTTAACTTATAAATTTAGGTGTCTGCCTTGAATTCCTTTAAGGGTCTAAAGCTCTACTACTAATTCCCTCTAGTTCTATAGGCCTCCCCTTTTTCTAACTCCTGGCTGCTAGATTCTATTTATACTTAGTCTAACTTTGGCTAATACTTAGTTTATTTCTTTTTCTCTATATGCTATAGACAAGTGTTCTCTAGGCACTCCTACCACTATTATCTATTTAGGTATTCTTCCGTAAGGAATCTTCCTGGTTAAAGTATTAGGTCCCCTTAACTCTATATTCTACTAGGTGCCATCTATATATATACTTAGCATTCCTAAACCGTCTCTCTTTTAGTACCTAATATATCCTTACTGTCACGGAGCGAGTATAAGCGACGATAATATATAGCAAAGTAGATATTATTAAGCTACGTATATAAACTGTATGATGAAGTCAAGACGTTGCATAAGGAGAGAAGGTAAGGAAACGGGAAAAAAGGGTATATATCGTTAGTTTGGTTGCTTGGTTGACATATATATGGAGCAGAATAGGATTCGAGGGGCGGTCCTAGCAGAACTTGGCAGAATTCGGTGGGCTTTGGCAGAATATAGCAGAATTTGGTGGATTCTGGCGGAATATAGCGGAATTTGGTAGATTCTAGCGGAATATAATAGATTGCCATCTCGCGGTTAGTCTCTTTTTACTACATTAGTGGAAACAGGTGGACATGTGTAAGGTGTTACAGAGGTGTCCCATAACAGTACCCCCCTTTTAAACTTAAGCTTCTGCGAGATAGGGCTGTGGTAGTTCTAGGTAGAGTTTATAGAAGTCTTCTACAGCTTATATAAGTCCTATAGAGTTAACGGGTTCCTATATAGGCTTATTAAAACCTCTCTATTTTATAAAATACATATATTAGCGTTTTTATTTATTGTACTTAATATTGTTAATTCTTTTAATAAAGTACTTATCGTTACTATCTATTTTAACTAGTGGGGGAGGGTCCTGGATCTATCTAGGCAGGGCATCCAATATAGGGGCAGTAGGGTAGAGGACTAACGTGTGGAATACGGGATAGATTTTAACTGTATTAGGGAGCTTTAGTTGGTAGGCATAAGAAGAGATAACTTTCTTAACTTTATAAGGGCCGGCGTTCTTCTAATTAAATTTCTTAGTAGGTTATTTTATGTTTAGATTTCTTATATCTAACCAGACAAAGTTACTAATTTGGTAGGCTAGTGCTAGGGTTTGGTTCTTATTTGCTACAGCTTTATAGACAGATTGGGCCCATATTATTTTATTAATAAGGAACTTTTATAGTTCTTTTATCTTCTTTATAAATTTGTTTGCTTCTGCAACCTATAAGGCTTAATAGGCTAGGCAAGGAATGTTACTAAAGGGTTCAAAACCCATTTGCGGATACTAGCCGTAGTTAGCCAGGAATGGGGAGACCTTTATAGTTTCCAAGATAGAGTTATTTGCAGTAAATTTAGTAAATATAAGCCAGTTTATCTAGTCGTCCTGTAAATACGACGTGTATATCCGGATATACTATTCTATAATAGTATTTATACATTCCGTTTGACCGTCCGTTTCTAGGTAGTATGCCGTAGATAATAGTGCTTTAATGCGGAGTTAGGTAGTTAGTTTTTTCTAGAATATAGAGATAAACTATCTGCCTCTATTGGAGATAATTGTTTTGGGAAGTCTATAGAGTTTCTATATATGGTCCAGGAACAGTTGAGCAACGGTAGGTACTAATATATTAGGGTAGGCGATTAAGTGTTTTATCTTAAATAGTTAGTCTATAACTACTATAATATTCGTGCAGCCTTTACTTTTAGGGAGATTAACAATAAAGTTAATTAAGATATCTTTCTATCTTTGGTCCGGAACAGGTAGTGGCTTTAGAAAGCCGTTATACGTCTTATGCAAAGCTTTAGCTTGTTAGTAGGTATAGCAGCTGGCGATATATCTTCGTATTATATTATATATGTTTGGCTAGTAGTACTCTTGTTAGAGCAGTTCTAGGGTTTTTTCTTAGCCTGGGTGACCGGCTACTAGTAAATTATATACATGTTTAAGGAGCTTGAGCTTAAGTTTGTTGTAGTTAGGTATAACTAGACGGTTCTAGTAGTATAAGCGGCCTCCGCGGGCTTTGTATTTACTTAGAGAAATCCTTTTAGAGTGTCTAACGCCGTCTTAAATTAGCTTAAGCGTCTCTTAGATAAACTTGTTATTTGGGTATTTATCAGCTATAATCTATTTAATAGTTTAATTGGTTATTTTAAGGACGTATACTAAGAGATCTTTAGTAAGGGGTTTAAATAGTTTAGGGCGGAGTAGAGTCTAATTGTAGTAGAAGCGCGCTTTTTCTTAAGCTAGTATATCTTGTAAATGTTGGGTTAGGGTATTAGGTTTCTAGCCTTAAACGCCTAGGTAATACATAATAGAGAATTGGAAATAGGATAGATATTCTAACCAATAGGCCTGTTAGTGGCTTAGCTATTTTATGGTTATAAAGTATTATAGGTTCTTATGGTTGCTAAGAACCTTAATTAGGAATCCAGAGCCTTTTAGTTTAGGTTGCCATTGTTTAAAATATTTAATAATAGTTAATAGTTCCTTATTATAGATCTTATAATTGTATTTGGCTGGACTTAGTCGTTTTAAAAAGTATGCTATGGGGTATAATACTCCTTCCTTATTATATTAAGACAGGATGCCTCTAGTAATGTAGTTGGATAAGTCAGCTTCTATAACACTTATTTAGTTTGGGTTAAAGTGTTAGAGTATAGGTGTAGTAGTAAATATAACTTTTAGGTAAGTAAAAGCTTTCTTGTATTCCTTATTAAAGATAAAGGCTTTATTCTTTTATGTTAAGGCTATAAGGGGTGAAACTAAGGCGGAGAAGTTATTAATAAACTATTAGTAAAAATTAGCGAATCCTATAAAGGCCCTTATGTCCTTAACGTTCTTAGGTTCTTGCTAGTTTATAATTACTTTAACTTTCTTAGGGTCTATTTATATGCCGTCTGTGGAAATAACAAGTCCAAGGTATAGAACTTCTGTTTTATAGAACTCGCATTTGTTTATATCTAACTGTAGGCCAGCTCCGCGCAAGGCTTATAGGACCAGTTTAACGTGTTTTTAGTATTTGGCCAGATTATTGCTATATATTAAGATGTTGTTAATATAAGCAGTATAAAAGATGTCTAGGTACGGGTGTAGGGTGTTATTTATAAAGTATTGAAAAGAACTTGGGGCGTTTATAAGGCCAAATAGTATTACTAAATGCTTAAATAATCCATATTAAGTACGAAATGCAGTAAGCTATTTATCTCCTTTTGTGATACGGAGGCGGTTAAATACGTGGATAATATTAAGCTTTATATAAAAGCGAGCCTTACTTAATTGGTTTAGTGTCTTTTAAATTAATAGGATTGGGTATTGGTTTTTAATAGTAATAGCGTTAAGAGCTTGGTAGTCTACGCAGAAGTGTAGACTACCGCTAGGTTTTTTAATAAAGATTACTAGCGCGGCTATAGGTAAAGAGCTTGCTCTAATAAATCCTTTGTCCAGATATTTATTTAAGTACTTCTATAGTACCTAAAGTTCGTTTTAGGACATCCCATATAGGGGTCTAAATCCAGGATGTTTTCCTTCTTTAATTATAATCTTATAATTATATAGGCGGCGTTCTGGTAGCTTATTAGCTTTCTTTTATAAGAATATATCTAGGTATTTATAGTACTCTACTGGTACCTTTATAGCGGGGTTAGTGTGCTTTTTTAGCGCTAAGGCCTTCTTAATATTGGCCATTGTAATAGCGAAGATCGTATATTCTGGTTTCCTGGCAAGTTGTGTAAGCGGAGTAGCTCTAATTATATAGATATTTAAGGCGTTAAGTAGGCTTAGATTGTCCTTAGTTTTTTATATAGTTTCCTATTTAGTTTTAGGTTTAGTATTAGATACAAAGTTAGTGTTAGATTTAGGTTTGGGCTCTTTAAGTATCCTTTTTATAGTAGAATACTAGTTCTTCTAGTACTTTCGTATATTAAGCTTCTGCTTGGTTTGGGGCAGTGCAGTAGTTAGGGTTGGTTTGTGTGATTTAATATAATTTCCGGGTCCTTGGTGGACGTTGGTGGAAATCTTATATTTATGGAATTTGGTGGAATTTTTAGGTTTGGTTTGGGGTCTAAGCTATAAGTTATAAGGCACTTCTGCTTGTAATAGAAGGCGGTAAATAGAAGCTTAAGGTTGTCCTAATTAATAGTTACCTTATATAGCTTTATCTAGGGTTATTTAAGGATTACTAGATGACCTAGGGTGGTAATAAAGAGCTTAATTAATTCTTTATGGTTTAGGTATTGGAGTCTTAGGGCCGCTATATAAGTAATACAGCCTAAGATAGTGCGTTTGATATTAAATCCAAATACATTAATATGCTAGTTAAGGGGTATTAGGGTAAACCTATTGTCTTATATAAAGATCTTATTAATAAATCCTATGCCGCTAGCTTCTATATTAATTAGGACTTAAGCGTTAGCCTATTAACCTTTCTACTAAAGACGGCAGTTAATGGTTATACTATAATCCTAAGAGTTAGGGTTTGTAATATCTAATACATTTAACAAGATTCTGTGATATAGCTATCCTAGAGAGCGACTTAACTCTAAAATACACCTTTTAGTGGTAAGTAGGAAGGGGTTTCTATAGAACGTTAGTTATAACTTTGTCCCTATAAGTGGTGTTTACTAGATACGGGGCTGGAACCAGGTAAAGATTAGGGACGGTAACTAGAGGATTAGTGTAGTAAACGGCTGCTGGTATTAACCGTTTATAAATTCTCTTAAAAAGGGACGGAGTAGTGGCTAGAGATATAAGCGTCGCTTCTATACTTAAAATAGAGGCCGTGTTTAATGCGTCACTCTTATTTAGCGGATCCTTTTAGGGCATAGGAAAGGGTTCTAGTGTTAATATCTATAGTGTCTAAGTCCTTGCGGGTCTTAGGTGGCTGGGGGGTAGAGTATTAAGGTGTATATTTTGGGGTAAGGCGTAGTAAGTCGTTATATAGGCTATTAATAATATTGGCGTAGGCAGTAATAGTACCTAATAGTTTAACTCCTATAAGAGATGCTTTTAATTTGGGGTTTAGAGACTCTACTAGGCAATTAATTAAGGCGGGTTTGTTCTATTTAGTCTCTTTAGCGTAGTGGTGGAATTTAGTAAAGTATAATAGGAAGTTTTTAGAGCCCTATATTATCTTATTTAGTTTCCTTTATAATATAGTAACTTAGTTAGGGTCGCCATAAGATACTTCTAGTATAGTAACTAGTTTTTTTACCATACTTAGTTGAAACGGGTATACAGTATCCACGGCATCTCCTTTTAGGCGGCTTATAGCATAATAAAGCTAACTATTAGGGGTAGGGTAGCAGTTAATATTGCCGCTTAACTTGTTCTAAAGTTGGTTAAAGAAAGAGCGTAGCTTACTCCTCTTACTAGAATAGGTAGGAGGATTAGGGAGACATTTAGATAACTTTTTTTTAAGGGTATTAACTAGCGAATTTAGGGTTAAGGAGTTAGTTTTAGATACGTTCTTCTTATCTAGTGTTTATAGGTTAATAGTAGTGAGGATAGGTAGGGGCGACGGTATAGTAGGTAGTAGGTTATAATAAATCTCTTTAACTTCTTTTCTTAGGGATTAGATTATTTTATAATATTAAGTTTCTTATTAGGCAAAAACATTTATAAAAGCCTCTTAGAGACTTCTTATTTGTTCAGTAAATAGGGTATATAGGTTATTTATAAACAAGGGGGTTTCTAGGTTATTTTGTATATTGGTTAAGGTAGGATAGAGTATATAGTTTAACGCAATGTAGTGTTACAGAGCGAGTATAAGCGACGATAATATATAGTAAAGTAGATATTATTAAGCTACGTATATAAACTGTATAATGAAGTTAAGACGTTGCGTAAGGAGAGAAGGTAAGGAAACGGGAAGAAAGGGTATATATTATTAGTTTGGTTGCTTGGTTGACATATACACGGAGCAGAATAGGATTTAAGGGGCGGTCCTAGCAGAACTTGGTAGAATTTAGTGGGCTTCGGCGGAATATGGCAGAATTTAGTGGATTCTAGCAGAATATAGCGGAATTCGGTAGATTCTAGCGGAATATAATAGATTGCCGTCTCGCGGTCAGTCTCTTCTTACTGCGTTAGTGGAAACAGGTGGATGTGTGTAAGGTGTCACGGAGGTGTCCCGTGATACTTACTAGGTATTTTTAGTTCTTATCTTTAGGTGCTCTATGTATATTGTACATGTCATCTATATAAGCTATCCACGATAGTATATAATGCGCTAAGTGGCTTAGGTTAACTCTTGGTTTGTCTTTATCCTTAAGTTTAAACCTCTACCTAACTAATCTAACTATTGGTCTTTCTTCTATAGGTACTAAGATTTATTATTTACTTCTCTAGTCCCTAGACCCTTCTTTTAGGTTCCTTAATGTTATAATTAATGCTCCTTTAATGTGATTTATGCGTTTCTTTGTAATAGGTTAGTCTTAGATAACTTTTTCGTTCAGCCATATATAAAAGTCTTCCTATTCGTTGTTATGTCGTTACCTATACCACTTTCCGTATAACTGGTTTAGTATATATAGTCTGTCTATTAGAAAGTACCTTATTATCGCTGCGTTATAACAACTCTTGGTATATCTTTCTTTAAACCTAGTTAGGATGTCTAGGTCCTCTTCTTATTCTAGTTTATCCAACTACTTTACTCTAGGCGTCCCTGCTTTAGGCCTATTAGTAACTCTTTATATAGGTGCTCTATCCCTTATATAACCTGCTATAGACCTTCTATCTAGCTTTTATTCTTACCATATAATAATTCTTACTCTAAACTTATTTATAGTTTCTTATTTTCTATATCTTGTAGCTAGATCCTTAAAGTTGTCTTGCTTCTTAATCTCTATACCAACTTTTTAATCTTTAGGCTAAATACCGCGTTTACCTAGGATTAACGTTCTTACTTATTCCCCGAACTCGTAGTTCTTAAACTTACATCCTGTACTTATTCGTTTGTTACTAAACTAAGTTATTACCCTTTCCCATTGGTTTTCATCCGTTGTGGGTCCTTAGGTATATCTTATCTCATCTTAAGAATCTTAAGCATCTCTTATCTCTTCTTAAGAATCTTAAGCCTATGGCCTTTTGCCTTTATTAAGTAGTAAGCTAGCACTAACAGTTGTTTGTCTACTTAATCCTTTATTAATATTACTCCTTCCGTCTTATAAAGCAATAGAAATTATATCCAATGGTGTTATAATACCCGTTACTAAACCGCGTTCTGTGGTGGTCTTAGTCTCTACTTTAGTTTTAACTTCTTTAAGGTCTGCATACTTCTAGTAAGCTGCCTTTATTACCTTATTGTTAGTAAGTACTTCGCCTTTATTAAACTTATTATCTTTAATATCCAGTCTATAAGCTAGTTCGTTAGTTCCTCTAAACTTAGATAACTTTAGCTCCTATAGCTAATAGCTTGCGCCATACTTAGCATCTTTATAAATTTGGCATGCGTTATTATAACAAAACGTAAAACTATTAATTAAACACTCTTTTGTTCCTCGCAGTATACCATTATCCCTCTATATATACGTGTTGTCTACTAGTCTAGTTCCCTTTACCGCGTGGTTACTCTAACCACCTTTATAGTCTTTAGTAAAATAACCCTATTTTCCGCAATTTATGCAAGCTCTATCTCTAAACCACTAACTTTGCTATAGAGTCCGCCTAAACATCTTCTACTGCTAAGATCCCTGGTTTAGCCTCTACTCCTTAGTCCTATAATTACTTAATCCTTAACCTCTAGGTTTTTATAGTTTCTTATTCCATCTTCTAGGTTCTTTGGTACCGCTTAGGTCTATTAGCTCTAGTCCGCCATTCCATAGTTTTTAACTCTACGTCTATTATTACGTACTATGCGCCTTATATAACTATAGAACTCTATCCTAACCTTTCTTAGTCTGCTCCCTTTAGTAGATCCTATTACTAATCTTAATTGCTTAATTAATTAATTCCCTTAGGGTGTCCGTATCTTCTATTAGAATAATTATATCCTAGACTTTTGCCTTAAGTCCCTGTTTATACTATGCCATAAGCGCCTTATTATTCCATTTAACCTATATAGCTAGTGTTTGGAACTATGTTGTATACTCTATTGCTAAAGTCCGTTGCGTTAGGTTCTAAAGTTTCCGTTCTACTATTATAGTGGCTTTAGGGTCTCTAAATATCTGTATAAGTTGCGTTAAGAACCCTTCCCAACTTAAAAATATATACTTAACTTCTAAGCTAGTGGTTGTCTGTCCATTCTTCTATATCTTAGTAAGATATGGCTTAAACTACTTAAGTGCTCTTTCTAACAAAAACAGTCCTATATAGACCATCTAATCTATAGTTATAGCAAGCTTTAGTCCTTCTTGCATAATCTTAAACCTTATCTGTACAAGAAACCCTTTAAGCTTTGACTTCTCTCCTGTAAACCGCTTAACTAAAGGTAGTTTAACCTTTGCTGCTTCTATTCCGTTAATACGTTCCTTAAGTATTATATTATTCTCTATTAACTTATTAACCATCTCTTATAGTTAACCTACCATAACCGACTGCGAGTTAGTATCTGCCATACTGGTGTCTCCGCTTGTCCCTAAGGTAGTTGCTGCCGTTAATGGCGTTATGACTGGTGCTTTAGGTGGCATGTTGTTTAACTTATTAATACCATAACTAGGTAGTAAATGTGTAACGGAACCTTGTAGCAGTAACTACGGTGGGTCCTATTAATGGGCTAGGTGTGTAGATATTAAATAAAGTCACAACATAATAACAACTGGTGGAGTGGTTGCCTAATAGATTAACTCCAACTATATTCTAAGATTTACTACAAAGAGAGAACTATCTGGGTAGGGACTGTGGTCCTTTAAATACACAACCGTACGCCTAAGAAATCCCTTCGCTCCGTGGGGTATGTGTGCTCTATACGCTCTATACAGATCACACAGATCACACAGATCACATTACGTGACCTCGGCTACTATTCCTCGTTACATGGTTCCACCGGATCCATCCTGGACCGTGCCCTTATTAACCAACTAGCTTCCGCCGACTCTTCTCCAAGTAGTCGTAACATTGTACTTAAGCTGTCCGTAACAAAGTGCATTTATATAAAGAACCCTTTAAGTTTTAACCTTTCCCCTAAGAACCGTTTAATTAATAGTAACTTAACCTTTACTGCTCTAATACTATTAATACGTTCTTTAAGTATCCTATTGTTGTCTGACAACTAATTAACTATCTCTTATAACTGTCCTCGCGTAACCATCTATAAGTCAGTATCTGCCATACTAGTGTCTCCTAACCCTAAGGTCGTTGCTACTATAGTTATAACTGGTGCTTTCGGTGGCATGTTATTCAACTCTTCCTATTTTAATACCGTAACCTTAATAGTAAATGTATAACAGAGCCTTGTAGTAGGTACTACGGTAGACTCATTAATGGGCTAGGTATATAGGTATAAACAATAGTTAATAACGTAATAACAACTAGTGGAGTAGTTGCCTAACAAATTAACTCTAATTGTATTCTGAGATTTACTATAAAGAGAGAACTATTTAGGTAGGGACTGTGGTCCTTTAAATATACAACCGTACGCCTAAGAAATCCCTTCGCTCCATAAGGTACATGTGCTCTATACACTCTGTATAGATCACACAGATCACATAGATTACACAGATTACATTACGTGACCTCGGCTACCATTCCTTGTTACATAGTTCCACCAGATCCATCCTGGACCGTGCCCTTATCAACCAACTAGCTTCTTCCAACTCCTCTCTAAGTAGTCGTAACATCGTACTTAAGCTGTCCGTAACAGCTGGCATATATTATTACTTAGAATTGTAGTAGGTAGATCTTAAAGTATAAGGATTAACTAAGGGTAATAGATTTATATATAAGATCTCTGATTAAGACTAGACTACCAAGGACGTAGAAAAGTATATAACTAACTAAGTAGCTTAGCCATGTAAGAAAGGAGATGTGCATATAACTATACCTTACCTTCCTTATAGAGTAAAAGGACCTTTAACTGGGACCTAGCAAACGATACTGCTATAGTTTGTTGGTATTTAGGACGATTATAATAACCTTAAGGTTATAGAAGGAGGAACTTAGGGAGAGCTGGCAGATGCTGACTAAGACTTAAAAGCACCGCCTTACACGCTATCTGGACATACTAATCTTTACGGCGTAATCCTATACCGCTTCCCTGCTATAGTTAAGCTTACTACTACTAGTGCCTTATCTAACGCCCTTCTTGGTAGATGACGATGGGATTCTCTAGTAGTAATTTAAGATTGTGACCTTCTTCTTGCTGGCAATAGGAACGAAGTTAGGAAATAGATGCATTTCTACCATCTTAGGGCTGTTAAGAACTACAAGGATGCGTTCTAGCTTATATATGCAACTAAGATAGAGTGTTTTAATAGCCGCTTATACTTCTACTGCGTTAACCATAGAATTAATCTTTTAACTATTATGGTGGATCTAAGTATTGTGCCTCCTATTGTTGCAGAAGGACAGAGTTATGTAGAGTTGCCTAAGGAATTATAGGACAGAACTAAGTAGGTAGAAGGGTGTAAAAGAGCTATGTTATCTAAGAGCCGTTAGTCTAATACCTTTTGTACTGCCCAGCTAGGTAGACAAGAGCGGTCTTATTTAACTAGAACGGAGTCTCCTCGCTTACTATCTTGGGTTCGTGGTAGGGGTAAGGAGCGTATACGGTTACCTACTGCACCTTTATTTCAAAGATAGACAGGAGTATAAGGTTTCGGAAGTTGTTAGGGGACAACAACTTAGGTAGGGGAGGTATGTGGTAGTGTAATTTAGCCTTCTAGATTTAACATCTAGATTAGGCATAGCTTTGGGAGAGCCTAGGCCTTCCATATGTTTTATATAGATCGGTCTAGAGCCCTAGAGTCTCTAACAACTCGGACAGGACTAAGAGACACACACTTTTCCTTTAATACACTCTTTTCTTCCTTTCTTACTGACTAATTTCCTACTGGCTGATTATAACTGACTGACAGACTGACCATACCGTGATTTCCTGTCTGAGAGAGGTCGTACCCTCCTATACTAGGAGACTTAATACTTTAACTAGAAAAGTTCCTTACAGAAAAATGCCTAGAGGGATAATAGTAGTAGGAATACACTAAGAATATATATCTATAGTATATTAAAGATAAAAAACAAACTAAGTATTGGCCTAAGGAGGACTAAGTATAGTTAAGATCTAATAGCTAATAGTTGGAAAAAGCGGAGGCCTATAGAACTAGAGGGAGCTAGTAGTAGAGCCTTAGACCCTTAAAGGAATTATAAGGTAACACCTAAATTTATAAGTTAATTGGTAAAATTAAAAGTTTAAAGTATTAGTAGATAGTGGAGTAATACAAAACTATATATTACTAACAGCAATTAAAAGGATAGGACTACTATATAGATAAAAAGAACACTTATACCCGTTAATAACAATTTTAGAAGATCTAATAGCCTATAAAGGAGGTATTATTAATCTTATAACTAGACCTATTTAGATAACCATTAAAGGAAGGCAAGTTAAGATATCTTTTAACATCCTACCGTTAAGGAAGGATAAGACAATACTAGAAATGCCTTAGTTATAGAAATACAATCTAAAAATTAATTAGATTATAGGATAGGTTAATATTAAGGATATATAATAATATAAGATATAATAACAAACTAAGGTAGTATAGTACTAAGTTAGAGCGATATATAAAGAGACTAAGTAAGGGTTAAGTTATATACTAAAGAGATACTATAAGTATGGTAAAAAACTATAGAGTCTAGAAAGTAAAAAGCTATTAGAGTATATAGTATAGGATTATAAGATAGAGTTAGAACTAGGAATATATCTAAAGTTCTTTTTAATCTATAAGCTTACTAAAACCAAGTTAGTAGCACTTAAGGAGTTTATCTAAAAGAACTTATAAAAGGGATATATTAGGCCATTGCAGTTATTAGTGGGATATCTAGTATTATTTATACTAAAGAAAAATAAAAACTTAGGATGTGTATTAACTATAGATAGTTAAATAGCATTATAAGGAAGGATAGGTATCCTTTACCCTTAATTAGTAAGATCTAAAATAGAATAGGTAATATATAAATCTTTATAAAGATAGATCTAAGATAGGCGTACTATTAAATTAGAATTAAGGAAGATAATAAATAGAAGGCAGCCTTTAGATTAAAGGAAAGACTATATAAACCATTAGTTATGCGGTTTAGACTTATAAATATACCAGTAATGTTTTAGAAATAAATTAACAGTGTATTAGCAGAATACCTTAATATTATTATTATCTACTTAATAAGTAAGGAAGAACACAGAGAGTATATTAAGTGGGTCTTAAAAAGACTATAAAAAGAAAAAATGCTAGTAGCAATTAAGAAATACAAGTTCTTTATAAGAAAAACCAATTTTATAGGATTTATTATTAAGCTAGATAAGATTAGTATAGATCTAAAAAAAAATAGAAGCTATAACAAGTTGGTAAGAACTAGAGAATGTTATATAGTTAAGATTATTCTTAGGATTTTATAACTACTATAGGAGGTTTATAGCGCAGTAGTTAAAGAACATTAAACTATTTATAAAACTTATAAAAAAAGAGGAACTATAGATATAGGGAGAAAAATAGAAGAAGCTATTTTAGGAACTTAAGGAGTTGTTTACCCAAGACCCAATTCTTAAGATCTATTAACCATAGTTAGAGATAGTGGTCGAAATAGATGCATTAGACTTTATATTAGAAGCGTGCTTACTATAGAAGTACTAAAATAGATAGCACCTAGTAGCGTACTATAATTAGAAGATAATACTAGCAGAATTAAACTATAATATCTATAATAAGGAGTTGCTAGGTATAGTTACAGCACTTAAAAAATAGAGAGCATTCTTATAAGGCATAAAGAAACTATTTATAGTTAAAATAGACCATAAGAACCTAATAGGATTCTTAATAATAAAAGAACTAAATAAAAGGTAGGTTAGATGGGCAGTGTAACGGGCTTGTATAAATGCTTTTAAACCAAAGCTTGTAGATTGCTACTATACAAGAATACTAAGCTAAGGAGAAGAAGGAGAAGAAGACTGTTAGAGGCTAATAAAATGTAAGGGGTCGCCAAGGCGCTAGTAGTAGACAAGCTAATAGTAGGCGAGCTAACAGTAAGAAATAGTAAGAAACAGTACCAGATAGTATGCGACAATATAACAGGTGGCAGAATATGGCAGAGCTTGGCAGAATTTGACAGGTAACGCGCCCTAGCACTATTACACCCCCCCTCCTAAAAAAGCCTGCCCTTAGGCTTTGTCCGAGTTCTTTATTATTATCTAAACTATTATAGTTATCTAACCCCTCTTCCTAGCATTTAATCTAGCTGTCTAACTTGCGTGGTGGTCTAGGGAGATCTAGGTAGGCTAGGTGGAAATCTTATAGCTTATAGGGAGAGTACTTAAAATCGGATATAGGGTGCCATTCCAGATCTTTATTATAACCTACCCAGCTTGCACGGTATTTTAAGGTACTATGGTCCTTCTTAACTGCTAAGATCTCTTTAACTTCCTATTTTTCGTTCTTTACAATCTAAATTAGTGGCGGGGGGTTGTTATACTATCCAGGTAACGGGTCGTCCATGGCCTTCCGCAGTCAATTTAAAGAGAAGATAGGGTGGATTTTTATTAACTCTAGTAGCTTAACCTTAAAAGAGTGCCCTACCTTCTTAGGGATCTTATAGGGGCCAGCCATTTAGTGGCCTAGCTTGCGGCTTAGCCTCTAGGTCTTCCAGTTCTTTATTAACACCCATACCTTATCTCCTACGTAGAAGTCTACCTTATAATAATATTAGTTTACGTTGGCCTCTTAGTTTACGTTAGCCTCTTTCTTCTCTTATGCCTTTTTTATAATTGCTTAGGCGGTCTCCTAGGCTCCATGCATTCTCTTAGTAAATGCCTAGGCCTCTTTATAGCTAAGGCGTTCGCAGGCTGTTATGGGTCCTATTATGATAGGTCTATCCCAATTAAAGGATGTTTGTGGTTTGTATCTATAGAGTAACTTAAATAGTAACATTCCTATACTATTATAAGGGAGCATAAGCTGTGCGTAGTCCATTATAGGCAGCAGTTCCAACTAGTTGTCCTAATAGTAGCTAACAAAGGGGCGGGGTTTCTAGTTAAGGTACTGGTTTATAATCTCAGTTTGGCCGTTAGTCTAAGGGTAGAATACAGTAGAGAGCTTAATTTGGATTCCAAAGATGTGGCAGAATTTGTCCTAAAAGTCCAATATAAATTAGGGTCTATAGTCAGAGACAATTAACTTAGGAGCGCCATGGATTTAGTAGATGTTAACATACATACGGGCTATGTCCTTTGCGGTCATAGTCTTAAAGCAGGAAAGGAAAATGGCTTACTTACTAAGTTGGTTAACTACTATAAAGGCCATGTCGTAGCTATATTTTTCCTTTAGGAATAATTTAAAGTCCATTATAATATATTGCTAAGGGCGTTTAGGGACTAGCAGTGGTTGCAGCTATCCAGGGGTTTAGTCTCTAGGGGTATTTATATGTTTATAAGCATAACAATTTCTAATAAGTCGTTCTATATTAGATAGGAGTCCTCGCTAATAGTAACAAGGTAATAGTAATTGGTGGGTCTTGTCTTAACTAGGGTGCGCTATAAAGACTTAATAGTAGGCTTTACGGATCAGCTCTGTTTATAGGTTATTAATGTCTAGAACTATAAGCCGTTCTTAATATAGAAGCAGTCCGTCTTCTATTTCTAAATTAGGATTACCTTCTGTAGCTTAATTACGGAGGGCTTTTAGGGACTTAGCTGTGCGGTTTATAGTTAGGATACGGTTAATTAGTCCTATTAGTTTATCTAGGATCTCTCCTTCTATAGGCGCTAGCTTATTCCGTTTAGGGCTTAGTTCCTTAAGGATACATAGGTTAGCTATTTGGGGCAAAGGAGGGCACGTATCCAGTGCTAAGCCTTTAGCTTATCCTATGGTCCCACGTCCTGTTCTCTCTAGGTAAGGGCATTAGCTTTAGAATTTTGCCTACTAGGGCAGTATATAATTATAAAGAAGAATTAGGAGAGTATTTTAGCCCACCTAGCCTATTAACTAGTAAGCTGCTTTATTGTTATAAAATACTTAAGGGCTTTATAATTAGTATAGACCTTAATCCAAGAGTCTGTGCTTCTAAGCTCTGCGCGCTACTGGGACAATAATTATATAATAGCCAATATTTCCTTATTGTGCACCTTATAGTTACACTTAGCTAGGGCTATTGTTTTTAAGAAGAACGCAACAGGGTACCATTTGCTGTCTAGGTATAGCTATAAAAGGACCCCCGCTACTACCCCATTAAAAGCATCCATTTCCAGCATTAATTTAAGGTCTGGGTCGTAGTGATAAAAGATTAGGGAGGAGATAAGTTGGTCCTTTAACTCCTTAAAGGCTTTTATATAGTTATCGTTAAAGATAAAAGATATATTATTCTTAGTTAGTTGTATAAGAGGCTTGGCTATAACTCCGTAGTTATAGATAAACTAATAGTAGAAATTACAAAAGCTAAGAAAGGACTAGATACCTTTTATAGTATAAGGGGATTTCTAGTTACGGATTGCCTTAACCTTCTCTAGGTTAACTTTAATCCCTTCTTTACTAACAATAAACCTAAGGTACTTTATACGTTTTACTCCAAATTTGCATTTTTTTTAATATCAATTTATAGGCCTGCATTTTGCAATCTCTTTAGGACCTTCTTAACATAAACTTAGTGCTTAAGTTTATTGTCTAAGTATATAAGAATGCTATCTAGGTATGCCATACATGGTGCGGACGCTTTAAGTGCAATGTTACGATTACTTGGAGAAGAGTTGGAGGAAGCTAGTTGGTTAATAAGGGCACGGTCCAAGATAGATCCGGTGGAACTATATAACAAGGAATAGTAACCAAGGTCACGTGATATAATCTATATAATCTGTATAATCTGTATGATCTATAATAGAGCGAATAGAGTAGACAGAGTAGATAAAGTAAGGACTTTCTTAGGAGTATAGATGTGTATTTAAAGGACCACAGTCCCTACCTAGATAGTTCTTTCTTTATAATAAATCTTAGAATATAATTAGAGTTAATCTATTGGGCAACTACTTCACCAATTATTATTTATACTTATTACATTATTGACTTCCTATTTACCTACACACTTAGCCTATTAGCGAGTCTACCGTGGTATTTCCTATAAGGCTTTGTTACACATTTACTACCTAGTTATAGTATTAACAAAGTTAAACAATATGCCACCAAAAGCACCCATTACAACACTATCCACGGCAGCTATAACCTTAGGTTTAGGAGGGGATATTAGTATAAGGGATACTGATTCGCAGCTAGTCACGGTAGGTTAGTTATAGAAAATAGTTAATTAAATGATAGATAACAATTAAATACTTAAAGAAAGACTTAATGGAATCAGAGCAGCTAAGGATAAGTTATTATCTATTAAACAATTCTTAGGAGAGAAGTTAAAACTTAAAGGATTCTTTACGCAAATGCATTTTAAGGTTATGCAGGAGGGAGTAAAGTTGGCAACACCTATAGACTAAGTGGCGTACGCAGGATTGTTCTTAACTAGAAGAGCACTTAAGTGGTTTAAATCTTACCTTACCAAAGTCCAGCTAAACGGAATAATAACTACTAATTAAGAAGTATAGTATATATTTACTAACTAGAACGGGTTCTTAGAAAGGTTAATATAGATATTTAGAGACCTAGAAGCAACAACCATAGCAAAAAGAAAACTTTAGAATTTAGTATAACGCGCTTTAGCAATTAAGTATATAACGCAGTTTTAGACACTTATAATATAAGTTAAGTGGAATAATAAGGCGCTTATGGCACAGTATAAACAGGGACTTAAGGCTAAAGTCTAGGACGTAATTATCCTAATAGAAGATGCGGAAACTTTAAGAGAGTTAATAGATTAGTTAATAAAGATTAACAATAGGATCTATTAAAGGGAATAAGCCAAGAAAGGGCAAGATAGAGTTCTACAGTTATATAAGGCGCAGAGTATACATTAACAGACGTAGAGTTATAAACTATAAAATGGTGAACTAGAGCCAATAGACCTAAGCAGTACTAAAGAATCTAAGAAATGGAATAAGAAACTATAGAAACCTAAAGGTTAAGAATTAAGTAATTATAGGACTAAGGAGTAGAGGCTAAACTAAGGATCTTATTAACAGAAGACGTTTAGGTAAACTCTATAATAAAAAGAATGGTTTAAATTAGGAGCTTGTATAAATTATAGAAAATAGGGTTATTTTGCCAGAGACTATAGAGGTAGTTAGAGTAATTATATAGTAAAAGGCACTAGGTTGTTAGAGTATAATAATATAGATATAAGTATATTACGCGGGACCAAAGAGTATTTAATTAAGCACTTCGCGTTTTATTACAATAACGCATGCCAAATTTATAAAGATGCTAAGTACGGCGCAAGCTATTGGCTATAGGATCTAGAGTTAAGAGAACTTAAAGGAACTAAAGAGTTAGACAAAGAATAAGATTAACTCTATAAACTAAATTAAGATATTACAGTAACATGCAGATAAAGATCGGTAACAATAACAATGGAGTTAGAGTACTTATTAATTAATAGCAATAAGGAAGAAAAAGGGACTAACTGGGAGTACCTAAACCTTAATAACGCAATAGAAGCAGAGACTAAGACTACTATAGAACGCGGTTTAGCAACGGGCATTATAACACCGTTGGATACGGCATCTATTACTTTATAAGACAAAAGGAGCAATATCTAAAGAAGATTAAGTAAGCAGATAACTGCTAGTGCTAGCTTACCACTTAATAAAGGCAAAAGGCTATAGGTTTAAGATTCTTAAGAAGAGATAAGGAAGGCTCTAGACTCATAAAATGCAACAAGAATAGCTTAAAACCCTATAATAGACGACAACCAATAGGAAAGGGTAGCAGCTTAGTTTAAAGACAAATAAATAAGTATAGGACGATAATTCCTAGGGAGCTAAGATTTCAAAGAACGAATAAGGTCTATAGCAGTTCTAGGTAAACGCAGTGTTTAGCCTAAAGGTTAAAAAGTTAACACAGTGATTAAGAAGTAAGACGACTTTAAGAATCCTTTTAAAAGACAAAAACTAAAAGAAACTATAGATAAGTTTAGATAAAAAATCATTATATGGCAAGAATAAAAGCTAGACTAAAGATTAGCTATGCTAGGTTATATAAAAGACAGAGCACCTATACGAAAAATTACTAATAGGCTAAGGGTAGGAACGCCAAGAGCTAAGTAGTATGGACCTAAAGAAAGTTAAAGCTATAATAAGTTGGCAAGAACTAGAGAACGTTACGTAGTTAAGATTATTTCTAGGGTTTTGCAACTACTATAGGAGGTTTATTATATAGTGGTTAAAAAACATTAAGCCGTTTATAAGGCTTATAAAAAAGGAAGAACCGTGGATATAGGGTAGCGAATAGAGGAAACTATTTAAGAAATTAAAAGAGTTATTTACCTAGGATCCAATCCTTAAGATCTATTAACTATAGTTAGAGACAGTGGTAGAAATAGATGTATTAGACTTTATACTAGGAGTATATTTATTATAGAAGCACCAGAATATATAGCACCTAGTAGCATACTATAGTTAAAAGATAACACTACTAGAACTAAACTATAATATCTATAGCGAGGAGTTACTAGGTATAGTTATAGCACTTAAAGAATAGAGGGCATTCTTATAAGGCATAGAGAAACTATTTATAGTTAAGATGGACTATAAGAACCTAATAGGGTTTCTATTAATAAAGGAACTAAACTAAAGATAGGTTAGATAGGTGGAAATGCTTATAGAATATTATTTCAAAATTTAGCATACTAAAGGAACTAAAAATGCACGAGCAGATATATTTAGCAGAAAGGCAGAGTTACAGAATAAAGAAAAGCCATTAGGGGCAATGTTACGTAAAGATAAGAACGGATTAATTAGGTACAATTATCCTAAAATAGCAGTAATAAGAGAAATTAGCTAGATCTATAAGTTACTAGAGAGTAATTGGATATAGAGGATCTAAGAAGCATAGAGTAAGGATCTAGACTTAGAGCAGTATAAGCGTTAAGAAGCTATGTATATACCAAAGGGTATTACAAAGAAATTTATTAGAGAGTTTTATAAAGGAATAATATAAGGATATAATGGAGCTATAAGCCTAGTGTTAAGACTTTAAGAGGAGTATATTATTTAAGGAATCTGGGGACTAGCAAGACAAGCTATAAAAAAATGTCCAGATTATTAAAGGAATAAACTAATAAGGTATAAGCCATATAGAGGGCTATAACCAGTTAAGATAATAGAGAGACTATAGAAGATTATATTATAGGACTTTATTATAAAGCTACTAAAGTTAAGAGATCCTATTACCGGACAAGATTATAACGTAATTTTAGTAATAGTAGATAAGTTAACTAAGTAGGGCTACTTTATAGCATGCACAGAAGAAATATTAGTAGAAGATATAGCTAGAATCTATATTAAAGAAGTGTTTATAAGATATAGAGCACTAATAAAGATTATATTAGACAGAGATTTAAGATTTATAGCGGCATTTTAGGAGGTATTCTTAGCAGAATAAGGGGTTTAAGCAGTAATATTAACTACATATTACCTATAGATAGATAGTTAAACGGAGAGACTAAACCAGACGTTGGAATAGTATCTAAGGCATTATATTAATTATACACAGAATAATTGGGTATTATTATTACTAGTTATACAGTTTATATATAATGCTATACTATAGGAAGGGATAGGCATATTACCTTTTAAGGCGAATTATGGATATAAGCCAAGAATATTGTTATTGCCATAATAAGTAAAGAAAATAAGTAGTATAGCTAAAAAAAAGAATGGAGAACCTAATAAATCTTTATAGTTACCTTAAGGAAATAGTAAAACTAGTATAAGTAAGGATAAAAAAGTACTATAACACTAGAAGATCTAAGGGACTAGATCTTAAGGAGGGAGATAAAGTGTGGCTACTATATAAAAATTTTAAGAGTTAACGACTAAGTAAGAAGTTGGACTATATTAGGCTAGGACCATTTATAATTAAAGCAAAGATCTTAGAAGTTATATATAGACTTAACTTACCTAAGAAAATAAAGATCTACCCTATATAGTATATCGCAATACTGGAACTAGTATATAGAAGTGTTAAACCACTAGTCTATAAGGTAGACATATATAGAGGACAAGAAGAGGACAAATAGGAAGTTTTAAAGATTATTAGTTATAAGGATATTAATAATAAAACGTGGTATAAAGTAAAGTAGATAGGCTATAATAAGACTACTTAGGAGCTACTAGATAATTTAAAGAACGCTATAGGAAAGGTATAGGAGTATTAAAAAAGAAAGGATTAGGTAGTATTAATAAAGAAGAATTACTAAAAAATAAGTCGCCTAAGGGGGACCTAAGAGGAGCAGCTACTAAGGTATTTAGAGTTATTTCCCTCTCTGTTAGAGGAGAATCCGTTCTTTTATTGCCAAGTTCCTAAAGGCCTTATTCTATAAGTTTCTATTCCTTAAAACGCACCTTCTTATATACCTTCTTAAGACGGATTAACCAAGCAGACGCAGCCAGACGAGAGTTAAAAGCCTATTATTAAGTAGCGGCAGCCTTTTACTTGGCATTATAAGAATAACAAAGTTCAGCTAGCGTTACTAAAAGCTTATTATTAAGTTTTGTAGCGGTAGATTAAACCTAGGACCTTAGCAGCAATTAATAAGGGTACTTAAAGACTATTAAGAGTAATAGGATGCGTATATTTAGTATTAGAAACTAAGCGAACGTTATAAGACAATTAAACATTCGCTTTAGTGCACTTTAAATATAAAGAGGGTTGCTAAAATAAAAGACTCGCCAACGCAATATAAACTAACCCCTCTTTCGTACAACGAGAATATAGAGATAGTATTGTAGCAATGGTATAAGACTAATAAACTATAGAAGAAGAAAAAGGAGCCTTAGGCATAATAAGTAAGGATATTAACCAAATTAATTAGATGGATATTACACCTCTAGTAGATAACTTAGAGATATTAGGAATCTTTAAGGATAAAGATAAAGAGGAGGGAGATAGTATTACGGACGCTTTAAGTATAATATTATAACTACTTAGAGAAGAGTTAGAGGAAGCTAGTTAGTTAATAAGGGCACGGTTTAAAATAGATCTGGTGGAACTATATAATGAGAAATGGTAACCAAGGTTATATAATATAATCTATAAGATCTATAGGATCTATAAGATCTATAATAGAGTGAATAGAGTAGACAGAGTAGACAGAGTAGATAGAGCATGGACTTTCTTAGGAGTATAGATATGTATTTAAAGGACCACAGTCCCTACCTAGATAGTTCTTTCTTTATAGTAAATCTCAGAATATAATTAGAGTTAATCTGTTAGGCAACCACTCCACTAATTATTATTTATACTTGTTATATTGTTAACTTCCTATTTACCTACACACCTAGCCCATTAGCGAGTCTACCGTGGTATTTCCCATAAGGCTTCGTTACAATGCAGAATTTATTAAGGTAGTTAAAAAGAACATCATTTATATACTACTAGTACGTGGCTAGCCCATTTATTAGTCTAAAAGGAAGAACTTTATACTTATAAGAACTGTAGCGGGTATAGAATATTATTAGATCCTCTAATACAGGGTCCATCTTAATTTGGTAGAAAGCTTAGCGGATATTAAGCTTAATAAAGATTTTGGCTTGGCTTAGACATATAAGGGTCTTATTAATTAGGGGGAAGGGGTAGTGGTCCTTCTAAGTAATGGCGTTTAGTTTTTAATAGTTAATGCAGAAACAAAGGCCCTTATTAGGTTTCTTTATAAACAGAATAGAAGAAGTAAAAGGAGCCTAACTTGGTTTAATAAACCTCTTATAGAGGTTATCAATTAAGTACTACTTGGTTGCTTTTAGTTCCTCTATAGTTTGCTAGTAAAGGGGGCTATAGCCTAGAGAGTTATTGGCCTCTAGTTAAATCTTATAGTTATTGGTTTAGTAGGGGGGCAGTATATTTAAGGCTGCTTTTAAGAACGCGTCCCCATAGTCTAAGAGGTATATAGAGAGGGGGCGTTTAACTAGCTCCTTATTAGTTTCCTCTACTAGCCCTTCTTCCTTCCTATTAATAATCTAGTTAATTTTATATAAGCTAGTTATAAAGACCTTATTATCCTTCTAATATATATTAAAGTGGAAACCTATAGCGCTAATTGCCGCGATGTCTACTATAGGGGGGTTATACAATAGTAGGGATGTCTGTAGCCTAGGGGGCCTTTAGCCTATTAGCGTAGTCTTCACTCCTTTTAGCTCTCGTTATATCTTCTAAAGGTTATCCTCTACGTCCTATTAGTATATCCTCTTCCCTATTAGCCGGATCTTCGCAATTTAAAAGTTGCCTATATTACTATCCATTCTACTTCTATAAGTAGAGTCCTTCTTAACTATAGTCCTTTGGGGGAGTATCCTTATTAGTATAGAGTTCCTACCGGCCTCACAGCGGGCGTCTTTTTAAGTAAAGGCTAGGTTACAGTCCCTAATATCCTACTAGTAAATAGGGTCGGCCTTTACAGTTAATATCTTATAGTTAGTACAGATTTCTCTAATAAAGGAGGGTAAATTTAGTCTATTCTCCGGCCAGATAAACTATCTTTATTAAACATTTAGCCAAATATTAAAGTAGGATATCCATTTTCGGCTAAAGATTATATTATAGGACCCTAGGTCTAGGATATAAAAGGGGATACTAAACTAGCGTCGTCCGTTAATAGCAATATATAGCTTTAAGACATAGGTAACTAGCTTACCGGCTTGGCCATTATAGCCTTTTACTTAAATAGGCTTCTCTAGTTAGGTAGTATTTATATTTAAGAACTTAGCAACGTTATTTATATAAGCAGTATTTATAAAGGCAAAGCCATTTACTCTAGTGTCAACAAGGGCAGTTATATTAACTCTATATCCATTTTAAGATACTATACATAGAACTATAAAGTGTTTTCCACCTATTAGCCAACTTAGATTAATCTCTTTAAGATTAATAGGATACCCTAAAGGGGAGTTTTTCCCTAGGGTTCTTTTTTTTCTAACTTATTAGATATTTCTTCTTTCTCTATCTCCTTAATATTACCTATATCCTTTGGCTCTAGGCAGGATATAGTAAAGTAACTATCCTTTCCGCAATTAAAGCACGTAACTATGGCAGGGTTAATTAGGGTATTGCAATAAGCGTTAGCTAAAGATATAGTACATAGCAATTCAGACAAGGCTTATAGCTAGGTAGTTGTGACCGCTTTTAGTATAAGGGTAGTTATGGTTTGTCTTCTAACGCTAGCTCCTATTAGTATAGCAGATAGATTCCAGTCGTTACGGGATCTCTTTAATTAATTAGAATAAGCATTAATTTGTTTTAGTTCTAAATCTAGCAACAAACATTAGGTTATAAGTCTTTAGTAGGTTAATAGGTCGTCTAAGGCTACCGTAATCTTCTCTTGTAATTGGACTGTTAGCTTATTATATAGGTCTAAACAGTAGTTCTTAAGGGGGACCTGGCCTTCGCCTACTAGGTGTAAGAATTAGGTCTAGAACTTAGTAAAGAATTAGTTCAATTTTATTATTAGGCAGTTATAGTTATAACAGGCATCCCATACTTTATTTAGATTAATATAGATAGCAGCTAGATGCTATATTATCTTATTAACAGATATAAACCAAATAGGTAAGTTATCCTTAAACTTGGCCTAGAGGTATCGCTAGGCATCCCTAATAGTTCGACTAAAGAGGTAGAGCGTTTTAGCTTCTTTAGAGGGGAAATAGTTATGATTAACCCAGAGCTTTCCTTATACTTGGATCCTCTAATTCTTAAAGGTAGGGTCTATCCCGTTAAATAGCGGTTATGTTACGGACGCTTTAAGTACGATGTTACGACTACTTGGAGAAGAGACGGCGGAAGCTAGTTGGTTAATATAAGCACGGTCTAGGATGGATCTAGTGGAACTATGTGACGAGGAATGGTAACTAAGGTCACGTGGTGTTGAACGCGTTGACTGCGTTAAACAAGAGGGACGTTATGTTTAACACAGACAATATGTACCTTACGTACAAGAGAGGATTTCTTAGGAGTATGGTTGTGTATTTAAAGGACCTTAGTTCCTACTATAGATAGTTCTCTTCTTGTAGTAAATCTTAGAATATAATTGGAGTTAATCTATTAGGTAACTACTCTACTAGTTATTATTACGTTATTAATTTGTTCTTACCTATATACCTAGCCCAATAATAGAACCTACCGTAGTTTCTGCTATAAGGTTCCGTTATATATTCACTACCAAGGTTACGGTATTGAATAAGATCGAATAATATGCCACCTAAAGCACTAGTCACGATGACGTTGACGGCAGCCATAACCTTAGGGCCAGGTGATACTAGTATAGACGATAGGGATTCTTAGGTGGTTACGCGAGGTTAGTTATAGGAAATAGTTAATCACTTATAAGATAATAATAGGATACTTAAAGAACGTATTAATAGAATTAGAGTAGTAAAAATCAAGCTACCTTTAATTGAATAATTCTTAGGGGAGAAGTTAAAGCTTAAGGGATTTCTTATGCAGATATACTTTAAGGTAGTATAAGAAGGAGCGAAGTTAGCAATATCGTTAGATTAAGTAGCCTATGCAGGATTATTCCTAACGGGGAGGGCACTTAAGTGGTTTAAGCTGTATCTTATGGAAATATAAGCTAATAGCATAACAACTACTAACCAGGATGTATGGTATATATTTGCTAGTTAGAACGGGTTCGTGGAATAACTAATATAGATATTTGGAGACCTAGAGGCTATAACCATAGCGGAATGAAAGCTTTAGAACTTAGTATAATGCACTTTAGTAATTAAGTATACAACATAGTTTTAAATACTAGTTATATAGGTTAAGTGGAACAATAGGGCGCTTATAGTATAGTATAAATAGGGACTTAAGGCTAAAGTCTAGGACGTAATTATCCTAATAGAAGATGCGGATACTCTAAGAGAGTTAATAGATTAGTTAATAAAGATCAATAATAGGATCTATCAAAGGGAACAAGCTAAGAGAGGGTAAAATAGAGTTCCATAGTTATATAAGGCGTAGAGTACGCAACGACAGATATAGAGTTAAAAACTATGGAATGGCGTAGAGTTAATGGACCTAAGTAGTACTAAAGAAACCTAAAGGTGGGAAAAGAAACTATAGAAACCTAGAGGTTAAGGATTAAGTAATTAAAGGACTAAAGAGTAGAGGCTAAACTAGGGATCTTAGTAGTAGAAGACGTTTAGGTGAACTCTATAGTAAAATTAGTGGTTTAGAGATGGAGCTTGCATAAATTGCGGAAAATAAGGTTATTTTGCTAAAGACTATAGAGGTAGTTAGAGTAACTACGCGGTAAAGGGAACTAGACTAGCAGACAGTATATATATATAAAGGGATGATGGTGCACTATAAGGAACAAAAGAATATTTAATTAATAGTTTTACATATTATTACAACAACGTATGCCGAATTTATAAGGACGCTAAGTATAGCGCAAGCTATTAGCCGCAGAAGCTATTATTACCTAAGTTTAGAGAAACTAATAAACCAGCTTATAGATTGGACATTAAAGACGATAAATTTAATATAGGCAAAGCATTTACTAATAATAAGGTAATAAAGGCAGCTTACTAGGAGTATGTAGACCTTAGAGAAGTTAAAATAGAAGTAGAAACTAAGACCATTATAGAATAGGGTTTAGTAACGGATATTATAACACTATTAGATACGATTTCTATCGCTTTATAAGAAGATAGGAGTAATGTTTAGAAGAAACTAAGTAAGTAGACAACTGCTAGTGCTAGCTTATCACTTAATAAAGGCAAAAGGCCATAGGCTTAAGATTCTTAAGAAGAGATAAAAGAAGCTTAAGATTTTTAAAGTAAGATAAGATATACCTAAGGACCCACAACGAACAAAAACTGATAGAAAAGGGTAGTGACTTAGTTTAGTAATAAATAAATAAGTATAGGACGTAAGTTTAAGAACTATAAGTTTAGAGAACAAATAAGAACGTTAGCAATCCTAGGTAAATATAGTGTTTAGCCTAAAGATTAAATAGTTAATACTAGGATTAAAAAACAAAACGACTATAAAAATCCAGCTATAAGACGCAGAAAATAAAAAACTATAGATAAGTTTAGGACAAGAATTATCGTATAGTAAGAGCAAAAGCTAGACAAGAGATTAGCTATGCTAGGTTATATAAGGGACAGAGCGCCTATATAAAGAATTACTAATAGGCTAAGTGCAGGGATACCTAGGGTAAAGTAGTTAAATAAACTGGAACAAGAAGAGGACTTAGATATTCTAACTAGGTTTAAAGAAAGACATACTAAAGGATATTATAATATAGTAATAATAAGGTACTTTCTAATAGATAGACCATATACACTAAACCAGTTATACGGAAAGTGGTATAGGCAGTGACACAACAATAAATAGGCAGATTTCTATATATAGCTAAACAAAAAAGTTGTCTAAGACTAACCTATTATAGAGAAACGCATGAGTTACATTAAAGAAGCATTAATTATAATGTTAAGAAACCTAGAAGAAGGATCTAGGGACTAGAGAAGTAAATAATAAGTCTTAGTACCTATAATAGAGATACTAGTGGTTAGGTTAACTAGGTATAGATTTAAACTTAAGGATAAAGATAAACTAAGAGTTAACCTAAAACATATAGCGTATTATACACTATTGTGGATAGCTTGTGTAGATAATATATGTAATATATATAGGGCACCTAAAGACAAGAACTAGAAGTACCTAGCAAGGATATATTAGGTACTAGAGGAAAAGTAATTTAAAAATGCTAAGTATATATATAGTTAGCACCTAGTAGAAGTATAAGGTTAAGGGGACTTAATACTTTAACTAAAAAGATTCCTTACGGAAGAATGCCTAGATAGATAATAGTAGTGGGAGTGCCTAGAGAATACTTATCTATAGTATATAGAGGAAAAGAAACAAACTAAGTATTGGCCTAAGTTAGACTAAGTATAGGCAGGATCTAGCAGCTAATAGTTAAAAAAAGGGGAGGCGTATAGGACTAGAGGGAACTAGTATTAGAGCCTTAGACCCTTAAAGGAATTTAAGGATAATACCTAAATTTACGAGTTAAATGGTAAGATTAGCAGTTTAAAGTGTTGGTAGATAGTAGAGTAACTAGGAACCATATATCACTAAAGGTAGTAAAAAGGATAGGGTTACTATATAGATAAAAGGAACACCTATATCCACTTACAACAATTTTAGGAGATTAGATAGCCTATAGAGGAGGTATTATTAATCTTAAAATAGGACCTATTTAGATAACTATTAAAGGGAGACCAGTTAGAATGTCTTTCAATATCCTACTATTAGGATAGGATAAGGCGATACTAGGAATGCCTTAGTTATAGGAGTATAATCTAAAGATTAATTGGGTTATAGGTTAGGTCAATATTAAGAATACTTAATAGCGCAAAGTATGATAGTAAACCAAGTTGGTATAGTACTAAGTTAGAGCAATATATAAAGAGACTAAGCGAGGCTTAAGTTATGTACCAAAGAGATACTATAAGTATGGTAAAAAGTTATGGTTACTAGAAAGTAAAAAGCTATTAGAGCATATAGTATAGGACCATAAGATAGAATTAGAAGAGGGAATAAGTCTAAAGTTCTTTCTAATCTATAAGCTTACTAAAACAGAGTTAGTAGCGCTTAAGGAGTTTGTTTAGGAGAACTTATATAAGGGATATATCAGACTATTATAGTTATTAGCGGGATATCTAGTACTATTTATCCTAAAGAAAAACGGAAAACTTAGGATATGTATAGACTATAGATAGTTAAACAGCATTACTAGGAAGAATAGGTATCCTTTACCCTTAATTAGCGAAATCTAAGATAGGATAGGCAATATAAAGATCTTTATAAAGATAGATCTGAGGTGGGCATACCATTAAATTAGGATTAAGGAAGGCGATAAATAAAAGGCAGCCTTTAGGTTAAAGGAAGGACTATATAAGCTATTAGTTATACAATTTAGGCTTATAAATACACTAGTAACGTTCTAGAAGTGAATTAATAGTATATTAGGAGAACACCTAGATAAATTTGTTATAGCATACCTTAATAACATTATTATCTACTTAGAGAGTAAGAAAGAACACAGAAAACACGTTAAATGGGTCTTAAAGAGACTATAAGAAGAATAGATGCCAGTAGTAATTAAGAAATATGAGTTCTTTACCAGGAAGACCAATTTTATTAAATTTATTATTAAACTAGGCCAACTTAGCATAGATCTAAAGAAGATTGAGGCTATAGTAAATTAGCAAGAACTAGAGAACGTTACGCAGTTAAGATTATTCCTAGGGTTTTGCAATTACTATAGAAGGTTTGTAGTGCAATGGTTAAAGGATATTAAGCTACTTATGCGGTTAACTAAGAAATAAAAACTATGGGCATAGGGAAAGAAGCAATAAGAACTATTTAAGAAAGTTAAAGAGTTGTTTATTTAGGAGCCAGTTCTTAAGATCTATTAACTAGGTCTAGAGATGGTTGTAAAAACGGATACATTAGACTTTACACTAGGGGCATACTTTATATAGAAATATTAAGATAGTTGGCACCTAGTGGCATACTATAGTTAAAAGATGACACTACTAGAGTTAAACTATAACATCTATAACAAGGAGTTGTTAGGTATAGTTATAGTACTTAAAAAATAAAGAGTATTCTTGCAAGGTATAGAGAAACTATTTATAGTTAAGACGGACTATAAGAACCTTATAGGATTCTTAATAATAAAGAAACTTAACTAAAGACAGGTTAGATGGGCGGAAATGCTTATAGAATACTATTTTGAAATTTAGTATACTAAGGGTACAGACAATACATAAGCAGACGCTTTAAGCAGAAAGGCTAAACTATAAAATAATAAAAAGCTATTAGGAGCTTTGTTATAAAGGGATTAAGATAGATTAATTAGGTATAATTATCCAAAGATTATAGCAACTAAGGAAAGTCAGATCTATAAATTACTAGAGAGTAATTGGACACAGAAGATCTAAAAAGTATAGGTAGAGGATTTAGACTTAGAGCAATATAAAAATAGAGAAGTAACGTATATGCCTAAGTCTATTACAAAAGAATTTATTAAGGAATTCTACAAGGGAATAATATAAGGACACAACGGAGCTATAGGCTTAGTGTTAAGGCTTTAAGAGAAGTACATTATTTAAGAAATTTAGGGACTAGTAAGATAAGTTATAAAGGAATATCTAGATTGCTAAAGAAACAAACTAATAAGGCATAAGCCGTACGGAGGGCTATAACCTGTTAAGACACCAGAAAGACTATGGGAAGTTATATTATAGGACTTTATTATTAAGTTACTAAAGTTAAAAGATCCTATTATAGGATAAGATTATAACGCGATTTTAGTAATAGTGGATAAGCTAATAAAGTAGGGATACTTTATAGCATGCACTAAAGAGATATTAGCAGAAGATGTCGCTAGAATTTATATAAAAGAAGTATTTGTAAGACATAGAGCACTAGATAAGATTATATTAGATAGAGATCTAAGATTTATAATAGTATTTTAGGAAGTGTTTCTGGCAGAATAGGGGGTTTACGCAGCAACGTCTACAGCGTATTATCCGTAGACGGACGGACAAATGGAAAGACTAAACTAGACACTAGAGCAGTATTTAAGGCATTATATTAATCACGCATAGAATAATTAGGTATTGTTATTACTAGTTATATAGTTTGCATACAATGCAACACTATAAGAAGGAATAGGGACATTACTATTTAAGGCGAATTATGGATATAAGCTAAAAACATCGTTATCGCTATATTAAGCAAAAAAGACAAGTAGCACAGCTAAGCAAAGAATAGAGACGTTAATGAATCTTTATATAGACCTTAAAGAAACAGCTAAACTAGTATAAGAATAAATAAAAAGGTACTATAATACTAAGAGATCTAAGGGACTAGATCTTAAGGAGGGAGATAAAGTATAGCTACTATATAAAAATTTTAAGAGTTAATAATTAAGTAAGAAGTTAGACTATATTAGACTAGGACCTTTTAAAGTTAAGTAAAGGATTTTATTGGTTATATATAAGTTAAACCTACTAGCTAAAATAAAAATCTACCCTATATAATATATCGCAATGCTAGAGCTAGTATACGGGAATGTTGAGCCACTAGTCTATAAGGCAGATATATATAGAGGATAAGAGGAAGACAAATAGTAAGTTTTAAAGATTATTAGTTATAAGGATATAGATAACAAAACATAGTATAAAGTAAAGTAGATAGGCTATAGTAAGACTACCTAGGAACCACTAAGCAACCTAAAAAACGCTATAGGAAAGGTACAGGAGTATTAGAAGAGAGTAGGTTAGGTAATATTAATAAGAAAGGATTACTAAAAAATGAGTTACCTAAGGGGGACCTAAGAGAAGCAATTACTGAGCTACTTAGAGTTATTTCCCTTGCAGGAGAAGAGCCAGTTCTTTTATTACCAAGTTCCTATAGACCTTATTAAACAAGTTTCTACTCCTTAAAATAAACCTTCTTATAAACATATTTAAGACGTTAAAGATAAGTATAAGCCAAATGTTAAGCTTTAAGGACGCGTGCGGACTCTTCTAAGGCACGTTAAACCTTAAGTAGCGTAGAGGCTAGCTTACTGTTAAGCTTCGCAGCGGTAGATTAAATACAAGACCCTATAATAAGTTACTTAGGGAACCCAAAGACTATTAAGAGTTATGGGACGCGCATACTTAGCGTCAGAGACTAAGTGAACGTCGCAGGACGATTGAATGTTTGCTTTAGTACACTCAGAGTAAAAGAAGGGTTGTTAGGACAAAGGACTCGCTAGCGTAACGCACACTAACCCCTCTTTAGCGCAATGAGAGTAAGGAATCGCCATCACCTCGTCTAGCAACAGTATGGAGGAAACTGTACAAAGGCGACGCTTAACCCAGGAAAGAGAAGAAGAAGCTTTAGGTATAATAAGCAAGGATATTAACCAGAGTAATTAAACGGACATTACACCTCTAGTAGATGACTTGGAGATGTTAGGAATCTTTAAGGACAAAGATAAAGAGAAGGGAGATAGTGTTACGGACGCTTTAAGTACAATATTACGACTACTTGGAGAAGAGATGGTGGAAGCTAGTTAGTTAATATAAGCACAGTCTAGGATGGATCTGGTGGAACTATATAATAAGGAATAGTAACCAAGGTCACGTGGTATTAAACGCGTTAACTATATTAAACGAGAGGGATATTATGTTTAATATAGATAACACGTACCTCACGTACAAGAGAGGATTTCTTAGGAGTATAGTTATGTATTTAAAGGACCTTAGTCCCTACCGTAGATAGTTCTCTCCTTGTAGTGAATCTTAGAATACAATTGGAGTTAATCTGTTAGGCAACTACTCCACCAGTTATTATTATGTTGTTGATTTGTTTTTACCTATATACCCAGCCTAATAACAGAACCTACCGTAGTTCCTGCTACAAGGTTCCATTACAGGTTAAGGGTTAAAGAGCTTAATAGACTTTAATTATTTCGTTATTATATCTATACTCTCTAATATATCGTATTTGGTTAAGTAAATAGGTTAACTAAGGCTTTATAAAGGGGAGGCTGGGCTATTTTATAAGGCAGTAAGGCTTTCCAGAATCTCCTTTAGAGTCTCTTATATACTTTAGGCTTAAAGATAATTAACCTTCTAATTAGCTATAAGGGCACGAATCTGCTTATGTATATCTATAACGTTATTATTATCTTTAATTTCTAATCCTAATTAGATCTTGTGTTCCTCTTAGGTAGAGGCAGGTCTTTTAAATAAGCTTGCTTTAGGTGCCATTATTGGCTTCCTAGGGTTTGTCAAAATTATATAATTTGGTTTTAATTCTGGGGTTCTTTTAGGGGTTAGGTTAAGTACAGTCTGGCCTATAAAGTAGGATATTGTCAGGGCCTTCCCAGGCGTAGTAGTATAAGTTTTTTAATGTCTGAGTATAATATATTAACGCGTCGTTGTAGACAAAGGTCTTCTTTTAGGGTGGGATATTATTAAAGCCTTCCCAGGCAATATAGGGAGGGCTTAGTATAATGTAATGGGCTTATATAAATGCTTCTAAACCAAAGCTTGTAGATTGCTACTATATAAAAATACTAAGCTAAGGAGAAGAAGGAGAAGAAGACTATTAGAGGCTAATAGGATGCAAGGGGTCGCCAAGGCGCTAGTAGTAGACAAGCCAATAGTAGGCGAGCTAATAGTAAGAAATAGTAAGAAACAGTACCAGACAGTATGCGATAATATAACAGGTGGCAGAATATGGCAGAGCTTGGCAGAATTTGGCAGGTAATGCGCCCTAGCACTGTTACAGGCAGAGATACTTATAGAATATTATTTTAAAATTTAGTGTACTAAGGGTACTAAAAATGTAAAGGCAGATACACTTAGTAGAAAGATAGAGTTATAAAATAAAGAAAAGCTATTAGGGGCAATATTACACAAAGACAAAGATAAATTAATTAGGTATAATTATCTAAGGATTATAGTAATAAGAGAATATAAGACCTATAAGACACTAGAGAGTATATAATTACAAAAAATCTAAGAAGTATAAAGTAAAGATTTAGATTTAGAGCAGTGTAAGCACTAAGAGGCTATATATATACCAAAAGAAATTGCGAAGAAATTTATGGAAGACTTTTATAAGGGAATAACTTAAGGATATAATAGAGTTATAGGCTTAGTGTTAAGACTCTAAAAGAAGTATATTATTTAAGGAATTTAGGGACTAGCAAGATAAGTTATAAAGGAATGTCTAGATTATTAAAAAAAATAAACTAGTAAGGTATAAGCCGTATAAAGGACTATAACCTATTAAAATACTAGAAAGACTATAGGAGGTTATATTATAGGACTTTATTATAAAGTTATTAAAGTTAAAAAACCCTATTATAGGACAAGATTATAACGCAATCTTAGTAATAGTAGACAAGTTAACTAAGTAAGGCTACTTTATAGTATATATAAAAGAAATATCAGTAGAAGATATAGCTAGAATCTATATTAAAGAAGTGTTTATAAGATATAGAGCACTAACAAAAGTTATATTAGATAAAGATCTAAGATTTATAGTAACATTTTAGGGGGTATTTTTAGCAGAATAAGGGGTTTAAGCAGCAATATTAATAGCATATTACCCATAAATAGACGTTGGAATAGTATTTAAGGCATTATATTAATTATGTACAGAACAATTAGGTATTATTATTACCAGTTATACAGTTTATATATAATATAATACCATAGAAAGGGATAGGTATATTACCTTTTAAGGCAAATTATGGATATAAACTAAGAATATTGTTATTACTATAATAAGTAAAGAAGATAAGTAGCACAGCTAAAGAAAGAACAGAGAACCTAATAAATCTTTATAATTACCTTAAGAAAATAGCTAAACTAGTATAAATAAAAATAGAAAGGTACTATAATGCTAGGAGGTCTAAGGGACTAGATTTTAAGGAGGGAGATAAAGTATGGCTACTATATAAAAAATTTAAAAGTTAACAACTAAGCAAAAAGTTGGACTATATTAGACTAAGACCATTTATAATTATAGTAAAAATCTTAGAAGTTATATATAGACTTAACTTACTAGAGAAAATAAAGATCTACCCTATATAGCATATCGCAATACTAGAACTAGCATATAGGAATATTAAGCTACCAGTTTATAAGGTAGATATATATAGAGATTAAGAAGAGGATAAATAGGAGGTTTTAAAAATTGTTAGTTATAAGAATATTAATAATAAAATATAGTATAAGGTTAAGTAGATAGGCTATAATAAGACTATCTAGGAGCCACTAGATAATTTAAAAAACGCTATAAGAAAGGTATAGAAGTATTAAAAGAGAATAGGTTAGGCAGTATTAATAAAGAAGGATTACTAAAAAATAACTTAAAGTTACCTAAGGGGGACCTAAGAGGAATAGCTACTAAGGTATTTAAAGTTATTTCCCTCTCTATTAGAAGAAAATCTATTCTTTTATTACTAAGTTCCTAAAGGGCTTATTCTATAAGTTTCTACTCTTTAGAACGCACCTTCTTACAACCCTTCTTAAGATAGATTAACTAAGTAGAAGCAGTAAGACAAGAGTTAAGAGCCCATTATTAAGCAGTAATAGCCTCTTACTTAGCGTTATAAAAACAATAAAGTTTAGCTAGCGCTACTAATAGCTTATTATTAAGTTTTATAGCAGTAGATTAAACCTAGGACCCTAGCAGCAATTAGTAAAGGTACTTAAAGACTATTAAGAGTAATAGAATGTGTATACTTTGTATTAGAAACTAAGCAAATATTATAGAACGATTAAACATTTACTTTAGTATACTCTAAATATAAAAAGGGTTGCTAAAACAAGGAATTTGCTAATATAATATAAACTAACCCCTCTTTAGCACAATAAGAATATACAGACAGTATTATCTTACTAAAAGACAATATAGTAGTAATATTATAAGACTAATAAGCTATAGAAGATGAAGATATCTTAAGTACAATAAGTAAGGATATCAACCAAATTAATTAAACGGATATTTTACCTCTAGTAAGCAACTTAGAGATATTAGAGATATTTAAGGACAAAGATAAAAAGAAGGGAGATAGTGTTATAGACGCTTTAAGTATAATATTATAACTATTTAGAGAAAACTTAGAAGAAGCTAGTTAGTTAATAAGGGCATAGTTCAGGATATAACTAGTAGAGCTATATAATAAGGAATAGTAGCTAAGGTCATATAATATAATCTATATAATCTATAATAGAGCAGATAGAGCAGAGAGAGTAGATAGAGTAATAACTTTCTTAGAAGTATAGATGTGTATTTAAAGGACCACAGTCCCTACCTAGATAGTTCCTTTCTTTATAGTAAATCTTAAAATATAATTAGAGTTAATCTATTAGGTAACTACTCTACCAGTTATTATCTGTTTGTTATATTATTAACTTACCATTTACCTATACACCTAGCCTAATAATAAGTCTACCGTAGTATTTCCTATAAGGCTTCGTTATACCCCCACCAGTAAGCTATGGCAATATTATGCTATAGACTTTATTATAGATCTCCTACCCTTAAAAGATAGGCAAGGACAAATATATAATTTGGTCCTTATACTTATTAATAGGTTTTTAAAGTACGTCTAATACCTTCCCGTTAATAAGACAATTAATATATAAGCGCTTACCAGCCTAGCTAAGGAGAAATACTTTTTTAAAGTAGATTAGCCGCACTCTATTATTACTAATAGGGGCTGCATCTTTATAAGCCAGTACTGGTTAGATTAATGCTTTTATTTAAAGATAGACCACTATTATAGTATAGATTTCTATTTATAAACGGATAGGTAAATAAAACGCTAAATGTCACGGAGTAAGTATAAGTGGTGATAATATATAGCGAAGCAGATATTATTAAGCTATGTATATAAACTGTATAATAAGGTCAAGACGTTGCGTAAGGAGAGAAGGTAAGGAAACGGGAAGAAAGGGTATATATTATTAGTTTGGTTACTTGGTTAATACATATACGGAGCAGAATAGGATTTGAGGAGCGGTCCTAGCAGAACTTGGCAGAATTTGGTGGACTTTGGCAGAATATGGCAGAATGCGGCAGATTGCCATCAGATTGCTATAGATTGCTGGCAAATTGCCATCAGGTTGCCGTCTCGCGGTTAGTCTCTTCTTACTGCGTTGGTGGAAACAGGTGGATGTATATAAGGTGTTACGGAGGTGTCCCGTGACACTAAAACTAGAAACTAGAGTCTTACCTAGTAAGATAACTAGTGTAAGCTACTTCTATATATAGAGTACGCTTATAATTTAAAGCAATACGTATTATATAAGTATGCACCAATCTAGATTGCCTATAGCGTCTAACTATCTAGGTTTAATAATGTACCTAGCAATTACTGGCTAAGGCCATATAATTAATTATAGGATCCTACTAGGAAGTTTAAGGATATCTACTAAAGAGTATAAGGATACCTCTAGGAATAGAAGGAGTAATAAAAGTATGCGAAATAGAGCCTATAAGATGCCTAAGAGCAGTAAAGACTCTAGTATAACTACAAATACTAAAACAAGTATTTTAGAGTAGGAGATGAGGTTCTATTATGTTTAATAAATATTAAAACCTGTTAACTATTAAAGAAGCTTAATATAAGATACCTAGGTCCCTTTTAAGTTAAGGAATGAATTAGTAAGCTAGCCTACTGTCTCTAGCTACCCCTATCTATAGCCTATATGTATTTAGTATTTTATATAAATCTACTAGAGCTATAGTATAGACTACTACCAGAAAAGAACTTCCGTAAATACTCTAAAGTAGTAGGCGAGTGGTATAAAGTTAAAGCTATACTATGCATAAGTCAGTTAAGAACAAGCTTTAATATAAAGTTAAATGGCTAGGCTAGCCTACTAAGGACTCTATATAGGAACTAGAGGATTACCTTAATTATTGCAAAGATATTCTAAAAGAATATTAGGACTAAGGTCTGCAATCTACAAATCGCAGAAAGCGCTCTAATACTATAGTGTTATTGCAACCTATAAAGAAAGCTCATGGCAAGCTATAAGAGGCCCTAAAGAGTAAGAAATAGGTCAAATTAGATATGGAATGGATAGGCTCCGGAAACTATAAGGATTAATTAGGGCTACGGCCTAAGGTAGGATAGGTCCTAAGCCTTTTTACGTATATAGCATAGAATTAATAGGGTATTTTGCTAGAACCGCATTCTTATTTATTAGTCTATATTAGGAATAGTGTTGCTATACCTTCCTAAATGCCTTATAAGGCCTTTCCGATTGCTACTATATATAAAAATTAATCCTAAATGCCTAAATTAAAAGCTATTATACCTTATCCCTAAGTGCAGGATTAGTATTTATTGGCCTACTAAGTAATGGCTAACGGGAATAAGATCTAGATCCCTTAGTAGGAGTATAGGTAGGTATAAAAATAGGGGTAGGGTAATAAGGTATAAATAGAGCAGAGATCCTTAAATACTTAACACTAATATTAGGCCTAAACTAGTACTAATAAAGTTCTTAAGGCGTAAGCTTGTAGTTAATAAAGATACTATAATTAACTACTAGTACACCGCCAGAATACCAATCTAACTCGTCTACATATTGACTCGCTTACCAACTCGGTCACTAACTCGGTCACTAACTTAATTAATTACCCCTTTGTTACCTACACCTTTTATATATATATTCTGCCTAATTTCCATAGATTTAGAATTAAGTCGTTTATGCAATTCTTTACACTGCAAAGCTTACAGTTATAAGCCCAGATCGCACTACCTGCGAAGCAATCAATCGAATCTACTACCTTATTTAAGAAGTCACTACTTCTACCACCTTTGCAAGTGTCTCGAGCTTTTTCAAATACCAAAACCAGTCTATAGCCATTACGCTGCAGACGAGATCGACCTCTACTACTAGTCGAACGGACGGTCAAACCTAACCGATAAACATACTAGAACGAGCTGACGAATCAAATCGTTAAAATAAGGTTTCGCCAAGACGCTAACCTAGACCCTACCTAATCTGTCAAAATTCTAAAAATGATAACTAATATAAGCAAATCTTTATCTAAAATCAACCTTATTCTTAACAAGCCATCTAATTAGCTTTAGTGGTTCTTTATTATTTAAGATACTGCCAAAACCAACAAGGTATGGTAGTATATTAACCCATTAAAGAAGAAAGACGAGCTTCCGAGCCTGGAACCACTAAAACAACCTATATCTGCGGATGTACTTCCTGTAGCTATATTAATAGCACGGCTAGACTAAACCCAGCTTACTATATACAACTAAATCTACGTAGAGTATAAGGATGATCTACAAATACACTAAAAGAAAGAGTAGGCCATAAGCAATATTAGCAACTATATCGTTTAATCAATATTAGCAGCCTACCTTCCACTTATTAACGGCCTCGATACGGTATATAAACGGCTTAAAGCACTTAAGAAAACACTAGCCCCTACCACCTTAGGTCAAAAGCATGACGTCCTTAATTAATAACGTAGTTTACAAGCGAGCTGGCACCCTCAAAAACCCACCAAAAATCAGAAAATCGACACCCTAATATCTTAACAACCACTTAATAATAATTTTTGATAATTTGGATTTAGACTTTTATATATACTTTATAGCTACTATTAAAGTTATATAGTAAATAGCTTAGTGGTTTTTAAGATATAGTAAAGTGGGGGCTAAAATAAGGCTAAAATGCTATATCTTAAAAACCACTCAGCTATTTACTATATGACTTTAATAGTAGCTATAAAGTATATATAAAAGTCTAAATCCAAATTATTAAAAATTATTATTAAGTGGTTATTAAGATATTAGGGTGTCAATTTTCCAATTTTTGGTGGGTTTTTGAGGGCGCCAGCTCGCTTGTAAACTACGTTATACGGCTTTAAAAGCCTATAATAAAAAGCAGAGTATTAACAAATGGTTAAACAACTAGAGAAACGTCTATAAGCTAGTAGAGTAATTAGAGCTACTAGACGTCTAGGGATTTAGACTATACTACAATTTTATATAAGTAATTAAACCCATCTCTTCTAGCTTTGTAGGAGCACTAGAAGTAGATCTCATTTAAAAAAAAAATAGAAGGACGAAGAGGCCCCATCTATTATCAACCTTATTGAGGAATTTTAGGAGCACTACTGTATACAGCAAGCATTGTCTACCTCGCCTGCCAATAACTCTGCATTTGCAACCCTTTAAAACAATTTAAATTCTAATTCTAATTCAGACTCTAACAGCAATTCCAATTCCAACAGCAATTTAGATTTGAGATAGCACAATAAATGCATATACGGCCTTATATATTGGTTTAACGACTGCTATTACATTACCGAGCACAAGCGCCCTTAAGGATGGAGATTAAGGGCAGACGTCTAGAAGAAAGTAGATAAAACAATCTTATCTACACCTTAAATTAAACGCATTATCAATTAAATCTAAAAAGGAGAATAGGAAGCGAAGAAGAGTAATTAAAAGAATATAGAATCTACAATTAATTTTAATTCTAAAAAACCAGCTTCTACTTCTACAATCCCAACCTACTATATTATCGTGTTCAGTACTAGTTAAATTCCTTTCAAACTCCAGAACACCTAGATACTTAACCCTAGCGCAGATACCCACGTCTGTAACAATAAAGAAGACTTTACCTTCTCCTACCTAGTAGCAGAAGACGACTACCTAATTGCTGGCGGAAATTTTAAGAAAATCCAAGCCTACGGAATAGTAACCATTACTATTAATACACCTACTAGGAAGTTAAAAATAAAGCTATCCCATATAACACTAGCACCTACCTTTTTTACAAATAATGTAGCGCTCTTAAGAGCTACTAATAACGACATCCATTTTAACTCTAGATAAAATATACTTTACCGTCTAGCAACTGGCAAAACAGTATGCTATGTAAAACAACTAGGGGGTCACTAGGCACTGATGCATAGAGAGCCTATAAGTACCCTAGATTTAACTTAATCAACATTCTTAACCTCTAAGAGATACTAGCCTAGCCGTATAGCCCGTAAACCAATCGGAGCCATAGCTACAAGATGGTATAAAATACTTAGCTATATAGAACCTGATGCTATTAAGCAGCTTCCTAAGCATATTATTAGCGCAAAGCTAACTGAATTAACTACTAAATAAGCAGTGCTTAAAATCAAATGTGAAACTTGTTTATTAGTAAAGCATATACAGCAGATCTCTTAAAAACAAGAACATGAATTTCCAGCCACTCAACTATTTAAACGGCTAGCATTTAATATTATCCATCTTAGAATACTAAGATATAACAGCAATAGATACGTTATATATTTCTATTCACGCATTCTAAATTTAACTTTATATTTACCTCTAAGAATAAGGATAAAGCTACTATCCTACCTACCATTTGCAAGACTTACTGCTTAATTAAAATATAATTCTACTAAGATGTTGTCTTCTTCTAAAGCAATAATAAATAAGCATTTGGACAAACAGAAGATACCCTATAAGTATAGTATACAGACAAGGGCATTACCTTTAAATGCTAAGCACTATATACTAAGGAATAAAATGGCGGAGCTAAATGATCTAAAAGAACCCTTATGGAACGAGCAAGGTCTATATAACTGGAAGCATCCTTACCCCTATCTCTAGGACTAGAAGCTTTCCTTACTGCTGGCTATGCCCTTAATCGAATGCTAAATAAGCAACTAGAGTGGAAAACTCCGTACAAGATTGTCTACGGCAAGCCGCTATCACTTACCTATATGCATGAATATGGTTACAAGGCCTATACGCTAAACAAATAGGTTAGAAAGGGAGACAAGCTAGCTCCTTATACATTAATTGGACACCTAGTTGGCTATAATTTAACTAATATCTACTAAATCTGGATTCTAAGCCTTTATAAAGTTATCTAAACTAGAGACATTACGTTTAATAAGACCTTATTCTATGACCCTAAGGGCTAGAATATTAACTACCTGTTAAAGGAAGTATTAGAAGATACCATTTAAATAATTAGTCTACCAGAACCTCTCTATAAGGATAAATCTAAGGATAAACCTATCCTATATAGACCTACCTTAAATGCAGATTAAATAACTATATTAAGCGATTTAGCAGAGCCTCCTATAAAGGATATTGAACAGCTACTAACTCCTAGCAGAACAGTATCTCTAAATCTACTAGAAATAAACACCATACTAAAAGGACCTTAAGATGATATCTTAGATATAATTAAAATAGGTTCTACCTAGCTAAGCTTATTAGAATTATCCAATAGAGCAACTAATATAGCTCTATAAGCTAATAAAGTCTTAGCCAATCCTTCTGCTAATCTTATCCTACTAGAAGGTTCTAAATAAATTTAATGCTAAGCGTACGTAGTAGTACTAGCTAATCTATCTACCCTATTTGGTTACTACGCTGGCTTTACTATAGGACTAGTAAAGAATATTAGCCGAACTAGATCCTTATTCTTATCTCTATATTAGGACAATCTCCTTCCTAAACTAAGGAACCTTAAAGAGCTAAGAAAGCACCCTTTAACTGCTGGCTTTTAAAAGGCTATAGAAAAAGAATATAATAACCTTAAATGCTAAGGGATATTTAAAACTGTACTAAAGGAAGAAGTAACTAATAACTAGATCCTTCTACTAAAATGGGTCTTTAAATATAAGTTTAATAGTAATCACTACCTATAAAAGCTAAAGGCTTAACTATATGTCCGCGGAGACCTATAGATTACTAAGGAAGAGACCTATATAGCAACCCTAGCTGCTTAAATATTCTGTGCCCTTATAGCTATAGCAGCCGCATTTAATTTAGAGATTTAATAGTATAACGCTATAAACGCATTTATAAATGCAAGACTAGATAAGCCAGTCTACTATTACTTCCTAGAAGGCTTTAATTAAAACGGATATATCCTAAAGCTACTTATAGCGCTATATAGATTAAAAGTCTTACTACTACTTTAGTATAAAGAGCTTACTAATATACTAGCCAAATTTGGATTAAAGCCTGTCTTAGGTACTAACTGCCTTTATACTAATAGACGACTTATTATCTTCTTTTATGTAGATAATATTGCCATTCTAGTTGCTAAAAAGGACCTTTTAAGACTATAGGAATTTAAAGCCAAATTGCTGCACTAATATAAGATCCGTGTATTAGGAGACCTATAATAGTTTCTAGGAATTTAAATTAAACAAGATTAACTAAGTAGAAAGCTCTAGCTCTGCTAAGATTCCTATATTAAAAAGATAGCCAATCAATTTAATATTTAACCACTAGGAAGATTTCCTAAGTTACTACTTCCTGCTAAAGAACTAACTCCGTCTAACCAGCAGATAAACCCTTAAAAAACTCTAGCCTATTAGTAATAAGTCGGTTCCCTTACGCACCTTGCCGTATTTAGAAGACCTAATATTACTAAGATATGTTTAAAGCTAGCCAAATTCCTTACTAATCCAAATTAAAAACACCTTAATATAGCTAATTAAGCTATTACCTACTGCCTTAGAACAAAATCTACAGCTATTAAATACTCTGGCGAAGTATTTGGAGTATATATCTACTTTAAAAACCCTAAAGGAGAAGACCTTACCTTTTACAGAGCATCTAACGCAGTATTTGCGGACTATAAAGACACCAGATAGAGCTCTCAAGGATACCTTTTTATGCTATTTAGAGAACTAATTAATTAGAAGGCAATCCTATAAAGATTAGTAACTTGCTTAACTACTAAAGTGGAGCTTCTCTCCCTATCTATGGCTGCTATTAAGATTATCTAGTGGCAGAGTTTTTTTAAGGCAATCAGCTTTAATTTAGAACGCGAGTTTACCCTACTATACAACAATATGCAGACTATATAACTCCTAAGACAGGATATACCAAAGTTTAACACCAAGCTATAACATATTAACGTCTATTAGCACTGGCTCAGACAGGAAGTCTAAGACAAAAAGATTAATGTTTAATGGATCCCTATAGACAAGATGCCTGCCAACGGCCCTACTAAGATCCTACCCCGTCAAAGGTACAAAGCATAGATAAGGTAATTAAATTTGGTGGATATTTAATATTAAATTGCTACTACATCATCTAATAAAGACTTTTAAACATCACCTTATCCCTTTACTACTCCTAAATTATATCCAAATTTCCTATTTTGGTATAGCCTCTACATTTATTTTTATTTTCTATAGCTTTAACTACACCGTCAAATCTGGGGGGGTATGTAACTAACTACTAGTACACCGCCAGAATACCAATCTGACTCGCCTGCATATTGACTCGCTTACCAACTCGGTCACTAACTCGGTTACTAACTCAATTAATTACCCCTTTGTTACCTACACCTTCTATATATATATTCTGCCTAATTTCCATAGATTTAGAATCAAGTCGTTTATGTAATTCTTTACACTGCAAAGCTTATAGATACGCTTAAGCCTAAAATAAATAGAGATATTGGCTGGCTGGTAAAGATTAAAACCACCAAGACCTTGCTACGGTAATTATTAGTTACTTATTTGCTAGGTACCTAAAGGGTAACCTACCTAATACCGCATTATATTACGCTCTTTTAAAACTTAACGCGTATACGCGAACTCCTTCTTATAATAGATAACAACCTTCTTCTTATTACCCCTATTCTTTACCCTATCCTTAATATACTAACCTTAGTCCCTTATTGGGCGTTACTAGCTAACTTACTAGAAATTATAGGCGGTATAGATGGCTATAGTATAGTTTTAAATCTAACCTAGATGTTTAGTATTAGCGTTAGAATAAGAGAGAGCCTGGGTAATGTAGTAGTTAAGGATATTAAAGGATCGTCGCCACTTAGGCCTAGGCTATATTGAAGCCTAAAGTTAGTAATGGAAACCTATTAAGGATAGGAAAGCTTACCTTAATATAACTACCGCTTTTAGTACGCATGCATTAATTATAAAGACTAAAGGTATTAGACCTTATATAGTGGGTCTTGTTATAAGCATCTAGAATCTTCTTATTAGACTTCTAGTTTTTCAAGGACGTGTATATAAAGTTATTTAGGTAGACTAGCATTAGTTGCGGGTTAGCAGAGGTTAGGGTTCTATATATAGCGGCAAAGCCAGAATACGCTAAGGAATTGGCTTAAAAGAGTAGTTAGTAGGAGAACGAAGAGGTATATATTAAATTAATAATGGAAATAAAGAAAATCTTAATAATATATTAAAGATACGTCTAAATTAGATAAAGGTTAATAAGGGGAAGTAAGGTATTAAGGAAAAGGAGCAGCTTAATAAGCAAGGTGTCTCTATACTTTACCTTCTAATACCCTTTTAGTAAATAGCCATAACCTTGCTAATATAACTCTGTTATAATAGCGCAATTTAAAAGGAAGAAAGTACGCGTATATGCCATTTAGCCATTACTTCTTTATAAGAAAAACTAATTATACGGCCGGGGAAGGTAATTAAGACGTTAATTACAGATGTATATAGGTGTCACGAGACACCCCCGTGACACCTTACACACGTCCACCTGTTTCCACCGACTGAACAACCGGAGACCGACCACGAGACGGCAATCTGACAGCAATCTGCCGTATTCTGCCGCAATCTGCCGTCTCTACTGTCGGAGTTGCTAACTGGCAACTTCAAGGACCTCTAACTGCCAAATTCTGCCAAGTTTTACCAGAACCGCCACCTAAGCTCTATCCTACCCGTGCGTAGCATAGTACCTATTAACCTAGCAACCAAGCGAACGTTATATACCCTTTTTCCCCTATTTCCTACTTTCTTTTCCTTATATAATATCTTAACTTTATTACGCAGTTTATATACATAGCTTAATAATATCTACTTCGCTATATATTATTACCGCTTATGCTCGCTCTGTGACACTACGTTACGTCAACCTTATATACCACCCTCCGAAATGCAGAACGACCCCGAAGCCCCTAAGACCAAACGCCTTCTCTAGAAACGAACACGCGAAACGAGAGTCCTAAACCTATAGTAGCTATTTACCCCAAACTGACTACCGCACCGCAACGATCTAAATAACTACTAGACCCTCTAATATTTATTAGTAAACAATAAGAACTCTAATTATTTCTAAGCTAGCTTAAAAATAAGCTAACTAGTAATGCTAACTGCTACCTAACTAAAGCTAACTAACTCTGCTACGCCCTAAGTTGACTAGGAGGAGACATAGCTGACCTTATTAAACCCCTTTAACCAAATTTAGTACAAAGTCTAGTTATACTTCTTAAAGCTATATATGGTGACCTAAACTACTAAGCTACTACTTAGAGAAAGATAAACTATATAACTTAAGGAACGAAAAGCTTTCTAGTATACTTCTCCAAATTTAACCGTTATATAAAGGAAATAGGCTAGAACGACTCCGCACTAGTTAATAGCCTTATTAAATCTCTAAGTCCTAAACTAAAAACCTCCCTAATAGGTATAGACCTACCAGGAGCCCTTAATTCCTGCGTAAATATTATTAATAAACAATATAATAATATATTACGCCTAACACCGAAGTCCACTCCTTAATATAGTATAACAGCTCTATAAATAACCACTAAGTTATTATCTCAGCCTAAGCACCCTAACGCTATAGATATTAACTCTAGAACCCCAGAGTATGCCCCATTAGGGTCCCCTAAATAAGAATAACGCATTAAGCTAGGCCTTTACTTTAAATGCGGAAGTAAGGCTTATATTTTAAGATACTGCTCTGTCCCTATGCCCCAATATAATTTATAAACGGCTAATACTAGCAACTGTTTACCGTACTAATCCTCTAGTTACTATCCCTAATCTTTATATGGCTCCAGCCCTATATTTAGTAAGCACTACTTATAAGGATAAAGTTATAGCTAACGTTCTATAGGAACCCCACCCTAGTTACCTTTAAAAGGAAGGTCTTGGAGCTAAGTTGCTCTCTAGAACAGCGCTGCCTTAGGATCTTATTAAATGCTCTAAATATTATAAATTCTAACTCTTAGGATCGCAGTATAACTGTTAACTATTATTTTTAGCAGAATAATTAATAGGCTAATACTTAAGTCCTAATTAATACAGGAGCTAGTAGTATAGAATTTATTAATAAAATCTTTATATAAGATAATAGTTTTACCCTAACCCCCCTTAACCGGCATATTAATATATTTGGATTTAATAGCAAACGCACTATCTTAGGCCGTATTACCTACGTAGTATTCCTAAGACTCTAATACCTAAACTATAAAGAACTAATTAGGCTTTTTGTTACTACCCTAGGTTATTTAATAATACTTAAACAACCTTAAGCTTTTATTTACCACCTTCTATTATAAGTAGAAGTGCCTTATAACTTACTACTTAGACCCTAAACTAAAATCTAAAAAATCCACTAGAATCTATTAGTCTAAAATTTCTATTAATATTTACCCTATACCTAAAAAGTCCACCTAATTCTACTAAGAACCCAAAAATTATACTAAACTATATAAACCGACCCTAACTACTATACTACCCTAAACTAAGTAGAAGCCTAAACTTAAGCTTAACATATAAAAGTACTAAAAGAATTGGTATTTTACTATAAAAAGAATACTTAAAGAACCTAAACCTAAATCTAATACTAACTTTATACCTAATACTAAACCTAAAGTTAAATAAGAAATAGTAGATAATTAAAAGGAAGTTACTAGCTGGTAACTTACCCCCCTTTCTATAAATATCTATATAATTAGAGCTACCCTATTAGTATAACTTGCTAGGAAACCTAAATATATAATCTTTGCTGTTATAATAGCCGATATTAAAAAGGCCCTAGTACTAAAGAAGTATACTAACCCTGCTATAAAAGTACTAGTATGCTATTATAAGCATCTGGAAGTATTTTTATAAAAGAAAGCTAATAAGTTAGTAAAGCACTAATTATATAATTATAAGATTATACTTAAAAAAGGAAAATAGCTAGGATTTAGACCCCTATATAGAATGTCCTAAAATAAATTCTAAGTGCTATAGAAGTACTTAGATAAATACCTAAGTAAAGGATTTATTAAAGCAAGCTCTTTGCCTATAGCTATACCTATAATCTTTATTAAGAAACCTAGCGGTGGTCTACGCTTCTATATAAACTACCAAGCTCTTAACGCTATTACTATTAAGAATTAATACCCGCTTCTATTAATTTAAGAGAAACTAAACTAATTAAATAAGGCTTACTACTATACAAAACTTAACCTTATCTACGTATTTAACCGTCTCTATATTATAAAAGGAGATAAATAGCTTACTGCATTCCGTACTAGGTATGGACTATTTAAATACTTAGTAACACCGTTTAGCCTTATAAATGCCCTAAGTTTGTTCCAATACTTTATAAATAATACCCTATAATCTTACCTGGATATTTTTTATACCGCTTATATTAACAATATCTTAGTATATAGTAATAACCTAATTAAATATAAGAAATATGTTAACCTTATTTTAAAAGCCTTACATAGAGCTAGCCTATAATTAGATATAGATAAGTACAAATTCCATAAAATAGAAGTCCTGTACCTTAGACTTATTATTTCTATAGATAGTATATAAATAGACCTAAAGAAAATTAAAGTAATTATAAACTAGTAAAAACCTAAGAATGTTAAGGATATAAGAGCCTTTATAGGATTTGCTAACTTCTACTAATAGTTTATTAATAACTTCTCCGCCCTAGTCTTACCCTTTATAGCTCTAACCTAAAAAGATAAAACCTTTATCTTTAATAAGAAATGTAAGAAGGCCTTTACCTATCTAAAAGTTATATTTACTACTGTACCTATACTCTAACACTTTAACCTAAACCGAAAGAGTATTATAGAAGCCAACTTATCTAACTATATTACTGGAGGTATTTTGTCTTAGTATAATAAGGAAGGAGTACTATACCCTATAGCATACTTCTTAAAACAACTAAGTCCAGCTAAATATAACTATAAGATCTATAATAAGGAATTATTAGCTATTATTAGATGTTTTAAATAATGGTAACCTAAACTAAAAGGCGCCGGATTTCTAATTAAGGTCTTTAGCAACTATAAAAATCTATAGTACTTTACAACTATAAAATAGCTAAGTTATTATTAAGCCCGCTAGTTAGAATATCTGTCTTATTTCTAATTCTTAATTATATACCGCCTAGGCGTTTAAGGTTAAAAACCTAATACCCTAACCTAACGTTTACAAGATATACTAGTATAGGAAGAAGCGCATACCTACTATAATTAAACCCTACTTCGCCCTAAATTATTTAATCCCCTAGCTAAAGACCTCACGGTATACGTCCTTAAAATAACTAATTAATTAGTTAAACAGATTATAATTAATAAATACCTAAATAACAAGTTTATTTAAGAGACACTTAAGCTAATTTAAGATAGCGTTAGATGCTCTAAAAAGATCTCTTTAAGTAAATGTAAAGCTTATAGAGACCGCTTATACTACTAAAACCGCCTAGTTATACCTAACCATAACAAACTTAAGCTTAAGCTTCTTAAACACATATATAACCTACTAGTAGCCGGCCACCTAGGCTATGGAAAAACCCTAGAACTACTCTAATAGGAGTACTATTAGCCAAATATGCATAATATAATATAAAGGTATATCTCTAGCTGCTATACCTACTAATAAGCTAAGGCTTTATATAAGATATACAACGGCTTTCTAAAGCCACTACCTGTTTCAGACCAAAGATAGAAGGATATCTTAATTAACTTTATTATTAAACTCCCTATAAGTAAAGGCTATATAAACATTATAGTAGTTATAGACCAACTATCTAAAATAAGATACTTAATCGCCTATCCTAATATATTAACACCTGCCGTTGCCCAACTATTCCTAGATCATATACGGAAACTCCACAGACTCCCTAAAACGATTATCTCTAATAAAGGCAGCCAGTTTATCTTTGCGTTCTAAAAAGAACTAACTACCCAACTCTATATTAAAGCACTATTATCTACAGTATACTACCCAAAAATATATGGTTAAACGGAACGTGCAAATGCTATAATGGAATAATATATTCAGATATACACGTCATATCTATAGGATAACTAGATGGACTAGCTTGGATTTACTAAGTTTACTGCAAATAACTCCATCTTAGAAACCATAAAGGTCTCCCCATTCCTAGCTAACTACAGCTAGCATCCACAAATAGGTTTTAAACCCTTTAGTAATATTCCTTACCTAGCTTATTAGGCCTTATAAGTTACAGAAGCAAACAAATTTATAAAGAAGATAGAAGAACTATAAGAGTTCCTTACTAATAAAATAACATAGGCCTAATCTGTCTATAAAGCCGCAGCAAATAAGAACCAAACCCTAGCACCAGCCTACCAAATTAGTAACTTTGTTTGGCTAGATACAAGAAATCTAAATATAAAACAACCTACTAAGAAACTTAATTGGAAGAACGCTGGCCCTTATAAGGTTAAAAAAGTTGTCTCTCCTTATGCCTACTAACTAAAGCTCCCTAATACGGTTAAAATCCACCCTATATTCTATATATCAGTCCTCTACCCCACCGCCCCTATATTAGACGCCCTGCCTAAATAGATCTAAGACCCTCCCCCACTAGTTAAAGTAGATAGTAAGGATAAGTACCTTATTAAAAGAGTTAATAACATTAAGTATAATAAACGGAAACACAAATATATATACCTTATAAAATGGAGAGGTTTTACTAAACCCTTATAGGAACCTACTAACTCTATAGGACTTATATAAGCCGCAGAAGACTTTTATAAACTCTACCTAGAACTACTATAGCCCCATCTCGCAGATGCTTAAGTTTAAAGGGGGGGTACTATTATGGGACACCCCCGTAACACCTTACACACATCCACCTGTTTCCACTAACTAAACAACCGGAGACTAACCATAAGACGGTAATCTAACAGTAATCTACCGTATTCCGCCGCAATCTACCGTCTCTACTATTAGAGTTGCTAACTGGCAACTTTAAGGACCTCTAACTGCCAAATTCTGCCAAGTTCTACTAGAACTGCCACCTAAGCTCTACTCTGTCTATGCGTAGTATAGTACCCATTAACCTAGCAACCAAGCAAACGTTATATACCCTTTTTCCCCTATTTCCTACTTTCTTTTCCTTACGTAACGTCTTACCTTTATTACGCAGTTCATGTACATAGCTTAATAATATCTACTTCGCTATATATTATCACCGCTTGTGCTCGCTCCGTGACAATAGGTTAAATTATACCTAAACAATATTATAGTATTAAAGAATAACGTTATAGACATTCTTAACAACTGCATAATAGCTAGAGGCGCTATTGCGAAATATCCCTCCTATTTGCTAAGCAGTAGAGCTACGCCAAAATATAGCATAGGACTATAAGAATAAGAAAGGATTATAGATTAATATCTTAATAGTTAAAGACGACAGCAAGCTAAGGTTTTATACGTTAAATCCTATACTAAAAGGTTCTACGGAACTATACTAGAACACTAAATTGCCTATAATATTTATAATTAATTATAGATTAGTATAAAGGCTTAGAAATAGAGTTATATAAAAATCTCTATGTTAACCTAGGTAGTTACCAGCATGCTTCTAATAGGCCTCCAATAGGTCTCCTAGCAATTTTTACATCTTTTCTCTAGTTATATTTTTTCCTTATTAAGGTTTTTTAGGAGTTTAAAGTAGGGGTTAGATAGATAGATAATATATAGCGGTATACTAATATCTCTCTAATTTCTCTCTAAACCCATTCTAGGACGAGCCCTTATAATCTCCCTACTATAAGGTAATAGTAATTAGGGGCTAATTATAAGAAAGGGGGGGCAATATAAGGGATATTATTACGGACACCTTAGGTTGCCCTTAGGACAACCTCCAGACGCCCTATAACGGTGCTAGGGCACTATCCCCTATAGCTGTCTTGGCGCAATATCTGGAGTCCGCCTGTACTATATATATTACCCCCTAGAGCCTCCTTTTCTCTTCTTCTTCTCCTTAGCTTAGTATTCTTGTATGGTAGCAATCTACAAGCTTTGGTTTAGAAGCATTTATACAAGCCTGTTATATTATACTAAGCTTACCCAACCCCTAGGGACTTTGTCTACAATGACGCGTTAACGCGTTATACTTAGACCTCCCTTTTTCCTTACCTGGGAAGGCCTAGATAATATCCCACCCCGCCCTATAGGTCCTTAAGGACTTACGTTAAACACCCCTAGTTTAACGCGTTAATGACGCGCAGCTAAAAGGTCTCCTGTGGTTGTAATTAAATGCTGACTTTAATGGCTAAGGACACGTGCTTAGGAAGGCTTTAGAATATCTTACCCCTCTAACCTTTTTAATTAATACGGAGTTGTACAAGCTGCAGAGACGACCCTAGTTAAGACTTAGCCTAAGGCTATAAGGAATGAAGTTAATTAAGACTTAGCCATAACGCTGCGATAAACAACATTGATGGATACTTAGACTACGCTGTGATAACTACCCTAATTAATACTAAGCTATATAAGGAAAGACGAAATTAACTAGGAAGGACTTACTGGTACTATACTGCCACCCTAAACCCCCAAACCTAATTACCAACTATGCTAATACGCCTATAGTCCCACTAACTAAACGATTGCGCCAATACGCCTGCAATCTAAATATGATTTAAATGCGGTCTAAATGTAATTTAAAAGCAAACCTAATAGCCTATTGCGCTAATATGCCTACAATATAACTCTTTGACTTATCTATAAACGCCTTATAGACACCCGTTAGGTTCTTATTAGTTACCACTATACCTAATTAACCCAAACCTTACTATTAACCTAAATAGTCCCTCAATCTTATGGCTAAATATATCTATAAGTATTACTGTTCTATATATAGAGTACTAGGAATCTAGAAAGAATTTAAATAATTTATAGCACTCTTAATTAGGAGAATATATTAGGAAAATTATTCCAATTTATAGTACTCTTTAATAGCTCTACAGATGAGCCTATTTATCTCTATAACCTCTTACAAACTATTAACGCGTTTCTCTTAATAGCTATTTATATAACCTTCTATAAATAAGACAGCCTACTATTACAAAAGCGTGTCTTACTAGTTGTTAATAAGAATTAAAATATCAATACTGTAACGGAACCTTGTAGTAGGAACTACAGTGGGTCCTATTATTGGGCTAGGTATGTAGGTAAGAATAGTATCAACAACATAATAATAACTGGTGGAGTGGTTGCCTAATAGATTAACTCTAATTGTATTCTAAGATTCACTATGAAGAGAGAACTATCTGGGTAGGGACTGTGGTTCTTTAAATACACAACTATACGCCTAAGAATCCCTTCGCTCTATAAGGTACGTATACTCTGTCTGCTCTATTACAGATTATATAGATTATACAGATTATACAGATTATATTACGTGACCTTAGCTACTATTCCTTGTTATATAGTTCCACTAGATCTATCCTAGACTATACCTATATTAACTAACTAGCTTTCTCCAACTCTTCTCCAAGTAGTTGTAATATTATACTTAAGCTATCCATAACACCATCTCCCTCCTCTTTATCTTTGTCCTTAAAGATTCCTAACATCTCTAAGTCGTCTACTAGAGGTGTAATGTCTGTTTAATTAGTCTAGTTAATATCCTTACTTATTATACCTAAAGCATCTTCTTTTTCTTCTACAGCTCGCTGGTCTTGCACTATTGCTGCAATCTTGTCTCTGGGTAAGATAATGCCGTCTCCATATTCTCGCTGTATAAAAGAGGGCTTAGTTTATATTGCGTTAGCGAGCCCTTTGTCTTAACAACCGTCCTCTTATTTGGAGTGCACTAAAGCAAATATTTAATCGTTCTGTGACGTCCGCTCTATCTCTAACGCTAAGTGTGCGCGTCCTATGACTCTTAACAGTCTTTAGGTTCCCTAAGTAACTTGTTATAGGGTCTCGTATTTAATCTACTACTAAGAAACTTAATAGTGAACTAGCCTCTATACTGCTTAAGGTTTAATGTGTCTTAGAAGAGTTTGTATATGTCCTTAAAGCTTAACATCTAGCTTATGCTTGTCTTTAACGCCTTAAACGTATACGTAAGAAGGTTCGTTCTAAGGAGTGGAAGCTAGTTTAATAGGGTCTATTCAAGCTTAGTAATAAAAGGACTGGCTCTTCTCCTATAAGGGAAACAACTCTAAGTAGCTCGGCAATTGCTCCTCTTAGGTCCCCCTTAGGCGACTTATTTTTTAGCAATTCTTTTTTGTTAATGCTGCCTAACCTACTTTCTTTTAATACTTCTGTACCTTTCCTATAGCGTTCTCTAGGTTGCTTAGTGGTTTTTAGATAGTCTTACTATAGCCTATCTACTTTATTTTGTATTACGTTTTGTTATCTACGTCCTTATAACTAATAATCTTTAAAACTTGCTATTTGTTTTCTTCTTGTCCTCTATATATATCTGCCTTATAAACTAGTGGCTTAATACCTCTATGTGCTAGTTCTAGTATCGCGATATGCTGTATAGGATAGATTTTTATTTTAGCTGGTAGGTTTAACTTATACATAACTAATAAAATTCTTTATATAATTTTAAAAGGTCCTAGTCTAATATAGTCCAACTTCTTACTTGGTCGTTAACTCTTAAAATTTTTGTATAGTAGCTATACTTCATCTCCCTCCTTAAGATCTGGTCCCTTAGATCTCTTAGCATTATAGTACTTTTTTATTCGCTTTTATACTAGTTTAGCTGTTTCTTTAAGGTTTGTATAAAGATTTATTAACGTCTCTATTCTTTGTTTAGCTGTGCTACTCGTTTTCTTTGCTTAATGTGGCAATAATGACGTTCTTAGCTCGTACCCGTAATTTGCCTTAAATGGTAATGTCCCTATTCCTTCTTGTGGTGTTGTATTATATGTAAACTATATAACTAGTAATAACAATACCCAATTATTCTGTGCGTAATTAATATAATGCCTTAGATACTGTTCTAGTGTCTAGTTTAGTCTTTCTGTTTATCCATCCGTCTGCGGATAATATGCTATAGAGGTTACTATGCAAACTCCCTATTCTACTAGAAATACCTCCTAAAATGCTACTATGAATCTTGGATCTCTATCTGATATAACTTTATTTAGTGCTCTATGTCTTATAAATACTTCCTTTATATAGATTCTAGCGACATCCTCTACTAATATCTCTTTTGTATATGCTATAAAGTATCCCTACTTTATAAGCTTGTCCACTATTATTAAGATTACGTTATAGTCCTATCCTATAATAGGATCTTTTAACTTTAGTAATTTAATAATAAAGTCCTATAATATAACCTCCTATAGTCTTCCTGGTACTTCGACAGGTTATAGCCCTCTATACGGCTTATGCCTTGTTGGTTCGTTCCTTTAGCAATTTAGATATTTCTTTATAATTTATCTTACTAGTCCCTAGATTCCTTAAATAATATACTCCTCTTAAAGTCTTAATACTAAGCCTATAGCTTTGTTATGTCCTTGTATTATTCCCTTATGGAATTCCTTAACAAACTTCTCTATAATAGACTTAGGCATATATGTTGCTTCTCTGTTTTTGTATTATTCTAAGTCTAGATCCTCTACCTATGCTTTTTAGATCTTCTGTATCTAATTACTTTCTAGTAATTTATGGATCTGACTTTTCTTAGTTGCTGTAATTTTTGGGTAACTATACCTAATTAATCTATTTTAATCTTTTCGCAATAAAGCTCCTAATGGCTTTTTATTACTTTATAGTTTAGCTTTTTTACTTAGAGCATCTGCTTATGTATTATCTGTACCCTTGGTATGCTAAATTTTGAAATAGTATTCTATAAGCATTTCCGCCTATCTAACCTATCTTTGGTTGAGTTTCTTTGTTATTAGGAATCCTATAAGGTTCTTATAGTCTGTCTTAACCATAAACGGTTTCTCTATGCCTTGTAAGAATGCTCTCTATTTCTTAAGTGCTGTAACTATACCTAACAACTCCTTGTTATAGATGTCGTAGTTTAACTCTAGTAGTGTTATTTTCTAACTATAGTACGCTACTAGATGCTATACGTCCTAGTGCTTTTATAGCAAGTATACTCCTAGTGTAAAGTCTAATACGTTTGTCTTAACAACTGTTTTTAACTTTAGTTAATAAATCTTGAGGACTAGCTCTTAGGTAAACAACTCTTTAAGTTCTTAGAACAGCTTCTTTTACTTACTACCCTAAATCTACGGTTCCTCTTTCTTGGTTAGCCTTATAAACGGCTTAATGTTTTTTAACTATTATGCTATAAACCTCCTATAGTAGTTATAAAACCCTAGAAATAACCTTAATTATATAACGTTCTCTAGTTCTTGCTAACTTACTATAGCTTTAACTTTCTTTAGGTCCATGCTGATTTTCCCTAGTTTAATAATAAATTCTATAAAATTGGGTTTTCTTATAAAGAACTCGCATTTCTTAATTGCTACTGGCATCTATTCCTCCTGTAGTCTCTTTAAGACCCATTTAACGTGTTCTCTATATTCTCCCTTATTCTCTAAGTAAATAATAATGTTGTTGAGATATGCTATAATAAACTTATCTAGGTGTTCTTCTAATATACTATTAATTTGCTTCTAGAACGTTACTAGCGTGTTTATAAGCCTAAATTGTATAACTAATAGCTTGTATAGTCCTTCCTTTAACCTAAAGGCTGCCTTTTACTTGTCGCCTTTCTTAATCCTAATCTAATAGTATGCCCACCTTAGATCTATCTTTATAAAGATTTTTACGTTGCCTATCCTGTCTTAGATTTCGCTAATTAAGGGTAAAGAATACCTATCCTTTCTAATAATGCTGTTTAACTGTTTGTAATTTATGCACATCCTAAATTTTCTATTTTTCTTTAGGATAAATAATACTGGATATCCTACTAATGACTATAATGGTCTAATATATCCCTTTTATAAGTTTTCCTAGACAAACTCTTTAAGTGCTACTAACTTGGTTTTAGTAAGCTTATAGATTAGAAAGAACTTTAGACTTATTCCCTTTTCTAGTTCTATCTTATGGTCCTATACTATATATTCTAACAGCTTCTCACTTTTTGGTAACCATAGTTTTTTGCTATACTTATAGTATCTTTTTAGTATATAACTTAAGCCTCACTTAGTCTCTTTATATATTGCTCTAACTTGGTACTATACCAACTTGGTTTACTGTTACACTTTATGCTATTAAGTATTCCTAATATTGACCTAACCTGTAACCTAATTAATCTTTAGATTATACTCCTGTAACTAAGGCATTCCTAGTATTGCCTTATCCTGTCCTAACGGTAGGATATTAAAAGATATTCTTACTGGTCTCCCTTTAATAGTTAACTAAATAGGTCCTGTTTTAAGATTAATAATGCCTCCTCTATAGGCTATCTGATCTCCTAAAATTGTTATAAGTGGATATAGGTGTTTCTTTTATCTATATAGTAACCCCATCCTTTCTACTGCTTTTGGTGATATGTGGTTTCTAGTTACTCTACTATTTACTAATACTTTAAACTGCTAATCTTGCCATTTAACTTGTAAATTTAGGTATTGTTCTTAAATTCCTTTAAGGGTCTAAGGCTCTAATACTGGTTTCCTTTAGTCTTATACGCCTCCCCTTTTTCTAACTATTAGCTGCTAGATCCTGTTTGTATTTAGTCTAACTTAGGCTAATACTTAGTTTATTTCTTTTCCTCTATATACTATAGATAAGTGTTCTTTGGGCACTTTTACCACTATTATCTATCTAGGTATTTTTCCGTAAAGAATTTTCCTAGTTAAAGTATTAAGTCCCCTTAACCTTATACTTCTACTGGGTGCTATCTATGTATATACTTAGCGTCCCTAAACCGCTTCTCTTTTAGTGCCTAATATATCCTTACTAGGTACTTCTGGTTCTTATCTTTTAGTGCTCTATGTATATTATAGGTGTTATCCATATAAGCTATCTATAATAGTATATAATGTGCTAAGTGACTTAGATCTACTCTTAGCTTATCTTTACTCTTAAGTTTAAACCTCTATCTAGCTGATCTAACTGTTAGTCTTTTTTCTGTGGGTACTAAAATTTGTTATTTACTTTTTTAGTCCTAGATCCTTCTTTTAGGTTCCTTAACGTTATAACTAACGCTCCTTTAATATGGTTTATGCGTTTCTCCATAATAGGTTAGTCTTCGACAACTTTTTTATTTAGCTATATATAAAAGTCTTCCCATTTATTGTTGTGTTGTTGCCTATACTACTTTCTGTATAACTGGTTTAGTATATATAGTCTATCTGTTAGAAAATACCTTATTACTGCTGTATTGTGATATTTTTTGGTATATCTTTCTTTAAACCTAGTTAGAATTCCTAGATCCTCTTCCTATTCCAGTTTATCTAACTACTTTACCCTAGGTGTCCCTACACTTAGCCTATTAGTAATTCTTTATATGGGTGCTCTGTCCCTTATATAACCTAGTATAGCTGACCTCTTGTCTAGCTTTTGCTCTTGCTATGTAATAATTCTTGTCCTAAACTTATCTATAGTTTCTTATTTTCTGCGTCTTATAGCTAGATCCTTGTAGTTATCTTGCTTTTTAATCCTAGTATTAACTGTTTAATTTTTAGGCTAAACACTATGTTTACCTGGGATTGCTATAGCCCTTATTTGTTGTTTGAAATCTTAGTTGCCTAATAACGTGCTTACTTGTTCCCTAAACTTTTAGTTCTTGAACTTGCGTCCTATACTTATTTGTTTGTTACTAAACTAAGTTGCTGCCCTTTTCTATTAGTTTTTATCCGTTATGGGTCCTTGGGTATGTCTTATCTTGTCTTAAGAATCTTAAGCTTCTTGTATCTCTTTTTAAGAATCTTAAGCCTATAGTCTTTTGCCTTTATTAAGTAATAAGCTAGCACTAGTAGTTGTCTGCTTGCTTAGTTTCTTCTAAACATTACTTCTATTATCTTATAAAGTGATAGAAATTGTATCTAACGGCGTTATAATATCCGTTACTAAACCTTATTTTGTGATGGTCTTAGTCTCTACTTCTATTTTAACTTCTTTAAGGTTTATATGCTTTTAGTAAGCTGCCTTTATTACCTTATTATTGGTAAACGCTTCGCCTATATTAAAGTTATTATCTTTAATATCCGATCTATAAGCTAGTTCGTTAGTTTCTCTAAACTTAGATAATAATGGCTCCTATAGCTAATAGCTTGCGCCATACTTAGCGTCCTTATAAATTTGGTATGCGTTGTTATAACAATACGCAAAACTATTAATTGAATATTCCTTTATTCCTTATAGTGCACTGTTATCCCTTTGTATGTATGTGCTGTCTGCTGGCCTAGTTCCCTTTACTGTGTAATTACTCTAACTACCTCTATAGTCTTTAACGAAATGACCTTGTTTTCCGTAATTTATATAAGCCCTATCTTTAAACCATTTCTCTTATTATAGAGTCCGCCTAAACGTCTTCTGCTGCTAAGATCCCTAGTTTAGCCTCTACTCCTAGGTTCTTTAATTACTAGATCCTTAACCTCTAGGTTTTTATAGTTTCTTTTCCCACCTTTGGGTTTCTTTAGTACTACTTAGGTCTATTAGCTCTGCGCTATTCTATAGTTTTTAACTCTATGTCTGTTGTTGCGTACTCTGCGCCTTATATAACTGTAGAACTCTGTTTTACCCTTTCTTAGCTTGTTCCCTTTAATAGGTCCTATTATTAATCTTTATTAACTGGTTTATTAACTCTCTTAGAGTATCCGCATCTTCTATTAGGATAATTATATCCTGGACTTTAGCCTTAAGTCCTTGCTTATACTGTACTATAAGCGCCCTGTTATTCCACTTAACCTATGTGGCTAGTGTTTAAAACTGCGTTATATACTTAATTACTAAAGTGCGTTGTACTAAGTTCTAAAGTTTCCGTTCTGCTGTTGTAGTTGCTTTAGGGTCTCTAAACATTTACATTAACTGTTCTGTAAATCCGTTCTAACTTATAAATATATACTATACGTCTAGGTTAGTAGTTGTTATACTATTTGCTTATATCTCTGTGAGGTAAGGCTTAAAACACTCTAGAGCTCTCCCTAATAAGAATAGTCCTGTGTATGCTACCTAGTCTGTAGGTGTTGCTAACTTCGCTCCTTCCTGTATAACCTTAAAATGTATCTGTATAAGAAACCCTTTAAGCTTTAACTTCTCCCCTAAGAACCGTTTAATTTAAGGTAATTTAACCTTTACTACTCTAATTCTATTAATGCGTTCTTTAAGTAGCCTGCTATTATCCTATAAGTGATTAACCATTTCCTGTAACTGACCTTGCGTAACTACTTAAGAATCTATATCTGCTATACTAGTGTCTCCTGACCCTAAGGTCGTGGCTGTTGTTAATATTGTTATAATGGGTGCTTTAGGTGGCATAATGTTTAACCTTGTTTAATACTGTAACCTTAGTAGTAAATATATAACGGAACCTTGTAGTAGAAACTACAGTGGGTCCTATTATTAGGCTGGGTATATAGGTAAAAATAATGTTAATAATATAATAATAACTGGTGGAGTGGTTGCTTAATAGATTAACTCTAATTATATTCTGAGATTTACTATAAAGAGAGAACTATCTGGGTAGGGACTGTGGTCCTTTAAATATATAACTATACGCCTAAGAATCCCTTCGCTCTATAAGGTACGTATGCTTTATCTACTCTGTTATAGATTATACAGATTATACAGATTATATAGATTACATTACGTAACCTCGGCTACTATTTCTTGTTATATGGTTTTACTGGATCTATCTTAGACCGTGCCTGTATTAACTAACTAGCTTCCTCCGACTCTTCTCTAAGTAGTCGTAATATTATACTTAAGCTGTCCGTAATAAATACGTACCTTTTTAATATCTCTTTCGATACCTCTCTAATAACAATTTAATATGCTAAATTATAATGGCATTCCTATAAGTCCCTAATTGATCCTAGATATCTGTTACCTATAGCAATATCCTTAATTAAATATAAGTATTCGAATACGCCTGTTAACCCTATAGCGTACCTTTAAATGTCCTAACAGCACTTAAACACGTCTACTATTTAACGACGACCTGTTCTAAGTATTATAAGAATATCGACAGACTATATACTAATACCTTAATTAAATACCTTCATTGGGAAAATATTGTCCCTTGTAAATAACCTCAGCTGCTAGAAGTTGGCGTCGTTGGCAGGCTATTAAGGGCATTAACCAACTCGACAAACCAGCCTATGTCGAGTTCATTTGACACGCAAACTGCGCGCAGCCTACGCGTAACCTACACATTTAGCAACCACAATTGTATTTAGAGCTATTTACCTCTTTTATAACGTATGTGATGGGGTTATGAAGGTGACCCTAGTTATGACCGATTTGAAAATCAAAATTTGCCAAACCGCTGATTTGGTAGTAAATAGAAAGTCGATTTTTGATATTTTAGTTAGAGCTGCTGGCGGAAAGTAACTGTGTGAAAACTTCTACCGGGCGCAGGCGCGGGCGCGGGCGCGGGCGTAGGCGTGAGCGCGGAGGTATGTTAGGTAGCAGCACCTAAATTAGTTCGCGCGACGACTTATAAAGCACTGCGTAGGAACTTGCCCTTTTAGGAGGTTTACTAAGGGCTCCTTTGGCGCGTTCTAAATCTAATTTATACTCTAAAATTAAGACTTAATCGTGGTGTTGCAGTATATTTTAGGCAATAAGTTAGCCTAAATAAGAAGGCGGTAATGTAAATTGGTTATAACTAGGGTCACCTTCATAACCCCATCACATACGTTACTAATAGCATATTTTAAATAAATAAAAGCTACTTTAAAGCTATTTATAAGGCTAGCAAAATAAATAATAATATTTTAGATAATTTAATATAATATAGCGATGGTTCTCTTCTACCTA
>Ga0307507_10000916_pt1 | contig 65568 bp, 21 predicted proteins | sample 7_EM_MG_FD_207223 | JGI IMG/M metagenome (GOLD analysis project Ga0307507, IMG submission 207223) | Populus trichocarpa ectomycorrhiza microbial communities from riparian zone in the Pacific Northwest, United States - 7_EM | ecosystem: Host-associated > Plants > Roots > Unclassified | place...
CGCAATAGCTAAAGATCTAATTAATACGCAATAGTTTCCACGCTCCTCTTATAGGTCCGTAATTACATAACCAGTATTACGGCTTATACTAATACCTCTAAACTAAAGCTTGTAGAATGCTGTATTACGGGGACACTAAGCTAAGGAAAAGAAGGAGAAGAATTGTTAGGGGTAGTAGGTTAATATATCGCGAGGGCCGCCAAGGCGCTAGTGGTAAGCAAGCCAATAGTAATTTTCCATCCCGGGGATAGAAAATCCTAATTAGCTAGTTAAATTTAGGGTCCGCAGAATATAGCGGGTGGCGTACCCTAGCACCATCACAACCTATAAACCACCTTCTATTACTCCTTACGCTCCACCCAACCTACAGCCTATATATTAACTTAGTTTGTGTTAATAAGTCGCTATAGGGCGACACAAGGCTTCCCCTTAGTCATCGCGTCCGTAGGGTTAGCTTCACTATTAATCTATTTAACCTCTATAATCTGCCAACGTTCATAGGCTTATTATAGGCACATTACATTAATTATTAATCACTTCTCTTATATGGTTCTAAGTTATACAAGACAGTTATATAGCAACTTAGAATCGGTGTAAAGCACAAGCGGGAGGTTAATCTGTAGGACCTTATCTACTATAGACTTAATGGCAACGGCGATATTAAAGCCATAAGCCATTCCATAGAGTTTAGAAGCCAGAACGCTTCTAGTAACTCTTTTACACTTAATTAAGCTCCAATGGATAACATTGGCCTTCTTAGTTGCGTTAGCTAGTATAATAACATAGCCAATTTGCGAAGAGAGGTCCTTATTATTAGCAAAGGAAGCATCCATAAAGACTAAGAGCTATAGGGTCTTAGCCTCTAATTTAACAAACTTAAGACCTCTATATAAGTTCTGAATCTGCCAACTTAGGCGCTTATTTAACTCCTTTGCGTCTACCTCTTTAGGATTAGTTACCTAGGCAGCAAAGGATAAGTTAAATAAAGCCTCTGGTTGACAGACTGAGGCAATATAGGCTCCTCTGGCACATTAAGCAATATACTGGTCCTTTAGCATAAGTAGGCCGCGCGTAATTCCTCTAGAGCTAGTGCTGTCTGCTAGCGTAGTGTTAACCATACTAAGGTTCTTACACTGGCGCTTTTACGTCAGCGTAATACTCTTATCTTATGCTAATTAAATAAGTCCTCCATTGAACTTAACTGGTGTATCAGTAGTCAGTTACTCTCGCTCCTTAGCCATAAATTCAGCCTTATATAGTTCGCTTTGTTCAGCCTCTATAAAGGTATTATCTATAAGGAATAGCGTATTATTAGTCTATAAGCCGACAATTCTAAAAGGTTTGTTGCTGTAAAGTAAGCAAGGGTCGTACATAAACTGGTCCATTCGCAGCTAATTAACATGGTATAAATGGTAGGTCTTAAACTAGTGGTTTCCAGCTTTAGGCACTCTATAAAGTGGCTTTACAACCTTTAGAATAGAGTCCTTATCAATTCCCAATTATTTGTTTAGCTTGTGTGGTGGTTATATATAGAACTTGCGGTTTAGGTTCGTAGTAGACTAGATATAGGCTTGTAAGACGTCTCAGAGGTAGAGTTATATCTATAGTAGCATAGCGGCGATATAGAGAATCAGCCGCTAACTAATTTATTAAATCATTGGTGACTAAGTAAGGACTAGCTCTTTCTTTAAGTTATTATAGGCCTATACAACAAGTTATAGTTTCTTAAAGGCTTTATCGGTTCCCTTATTCTTAATCTTATTAATAAACTATAAATTAAAAAGTCTAACCCCCTTTAGCATATTGTATAGCTTAATAATCTTAAAGACGCCTTTCTTAAGTAGGCCTATAACCTCCTTTTGTCGTAAAGCGCTAAATTAGGTGTTGCTATCGTTCTATAAGTAAATAGTAGTGCTAGCTATATCCGCGGTATTATCATCCTGTAAATAGATAGCAATATCTACAATATTTACAATATCCGCAATATTACCCGTAAAAGCGTCTATATCTATCATAGCATCCGTAATAGTTATATCTGCGACAGCTGTAAGCAATGGGTATTTACGGGGGCGACCTCTACCTCGCTTTGACGGTAGCTATGGTTTAGCCTTAAGTAATAATTAAGGTTCGGCTAATAAAGGTACTGGTTTATCTAATTTAACAGACTCTTGTGGTTCAACTGGGTCTTATAGGTCTAGTAGGTAGGGTTTTATAACCATAAAGCGGAAGGTCGTAGGTCCATTTGGTAGCTTTATAGTATAGGTCTTACCGTTAATAGTAAGCAGCATATATAATCCGTCCTAATAACTACTTTGGCTAGTATTGCCTTCTCTCTAAACTAAGACAGGCAAATTAGGTGGGAGGCCATAAATGGTATTAGTTTATGGTCTGTTTCGCATATTAAAAGCATTAGCAATCTGTTATTCAGCTTATAGCTTCTAGATTTCCACTATTGCTTTCTTAATAGCCGCAGCTCGCTATATAACTGAAGGTAATAGCGTATCTAATTTAACCATTTAGGGGTAGGCTCCAAAGACTAAGAGTGTAGGGACTAGGCCTTCTAGGCCAGCCGTGTTATTAATGGCTTTAAAGGCCATTTATAGGGCCATCTCCTTGCTAATTTCAGGGATTTCAGTTGTAATAATTTAGTAGGCTTGTTATAGCGGACTATGGTAGCGTTCTACTATTCTAATAGAATTATATAATTTAACTAGAACTGACTTTATAGTTGCTCCTATAGTAGCAGCGTAGTGCTTAAACTCCTTACTAACAAAGTTCTTCCTAGCGTCTATGGTAATTAAGTCTAGTAGTCCTAAATAGCTATTAATCTAGCACATTTAAAGAACATCCTAAGTGTGTTTAGCGCTAATGTCTTATAGCCATCTGCCAGCTTAAAATTAAGTTACTTTATTAACTATATATAGTAAGGGGGAGCCGCTAATATACATAATGTCAACAATAATATTGTAATTGAAATTAATGTCATCTTATAAGGTAAAGTAAAATCTACCTAGAGATCTACTATACTTCTAGCAGTAGTGGCAAAGTCTAGTTAGCTCTTTAATAGCAGATCTATTAGTATTATGGCCGTAGCCAGCCTTATTAAGAAGCTTTTACAGTCTATTAACTAACGGGTGACTAAATTAATGGTATAGATATTATAGTTCTACATTAGTTAAGTAGCAAGGGTTTATATTAAAAGACTTAACTAAATAAGACTGTAAGGAGAAGCTCTATAAGAGAAATAGGTGGCCAAATCGTCTAACTACTGGCACCCTTTTGGTGCGAGTAATAATGACGTCCTTTAGGTTATCGTATTTGATATAGAGTCTATCCATATCTACTAGGCAAAGTAGGAAAGAAGTATCTGCTATAACAATATGGAATTATACCTTGCCTATAGGGCTGTTAACGTCTATGGTTCTAATAGACATAGAGGCTCCAATCCCAAATTAGATAGTCACTTAGCTCTTAGTTAACGTATTAAGGCTTATAGACTTATCTACGGCCTATAAAGCTTGGAATTGGCTATAGCCAGCCATAGACTTACGCAAAGCACCTATATCGATCATAATTCCTATAAAGACCGTTAAGATATATTGTGGCGCTGTGGTTATAGCCGTACTGTAGGCAAATAGGTCAGTCTCTATATAAGGTTCTATGGTAGACTCTATGATGAGTTCTAAAGCCATAAGCAGGTATATATAAGCCTTATTGGCTAGCTCTACGCTTATAGAGGTTGCTTCCTCCGTAGTAAGTGTTCCAAAGGTGGTGATATAGGTAGAACTGTTATTAGGTTCTCCGGCATCGCTCCTAGAGCCGTCAGCGTCGTGTATATAGGCTTTAAAGTCTAAGTCATCATCTTTATCTCTTTCGCAAGCAGCAACATATTGCTTAAAGTAGTTGTTAAAGTTACCCTTATTGCGGCCCTTAATATCAATAAAACGTCTCTTATAGTCATCTCTGGACCGATTACACTCCTACTCTATATATTTCCATAAACGGCAGTCCTCCTTCTTGCAGACGTAGCACTTGGCCTTTAGTCTACCGTTAGTTCTATAGGGGCGATTACTGCCATAGCAATTAGTATTTCAGTCTCAATTTTGGTCATTTTAATAGTAACATTAATCCGTAAAAAAGGCTTAGTAAGACAATCTTATTAAGGCCTATAGGGGGTGTTCTTTTTCCTATATAACAATGGAGGATTATAGCTTACTAATTAACTAAGAGAGGTCTTCTAAAGGGTTAGAGACAGCAATACGGCATACTAGCACTCCCTAGCAAGCAGTAACCAACTTGTTTATAAGAATGCGGTTCGTATAAAAGTCTAGGTATAGTCCATGACGTTACTTTAGCAGTTTATCTATAAGCAGTTAGAAGTTCTAATAAATTAACTTATTAGGGTTCTCGTCCATAACTCCTTAGAGGGTCATACTGTTCCACTCTATAAGGTTCTTACAGTAGTATTCTAGCCCTTTAAAGAACTATTATATATAGTTACAGGCTTCCGTAAAAGGTCTTAACTTAAGGTTACTATTATAGTAGTGGTCCTAAGCAAGCCCTTTCAGTATACTAGGGAATGCCACTATATAGCCTTCTAGTGGTAAGCCAGATCTCTTATAGATATTATAGAAAATGGTCAGCTTAAAGTCAAAGCTATTATTAACTCCATTGTACTTTTGGTCGTCTATATAGATCTTTATAATTATAGCCACCTCCTTACTATATCTAGGTCCTTGCTCCACACTAGGCATAGCTAGTTTAGGTAATATATATATATATAGCTGTTGCGGCTGCTGCTCTCTTAGCCATAGCAGTTAGTTAATAAGAGTGTAGATTTAGTTGTAATTGGAGGATTAAGGACCGGGAGGGGTAGCTGGTGGTGCAGCAACTGGAGTAGCTGGTAGAGTTGGTGGAGTAGCTAGTAGTAGGGCTGGAGATATAGCAAGCTTGTCTAAGGTTGAATTAAGTCAGTCTTGCAAAGTTGTTATAATTATTAGTTTTACCTCTACAAGGGCCGCAATAAGCTCCTTATCTATTTATTTATGAAACTCTTCTTTATTGGCGATGTCCGTCAGCACCTTGCTAAGGGAGTATCTCTTATCTTACTTAATAATATATACTCCTCTCTTAACTAGGTATTAACGGATTCCTATTCTAGTATTAGATTATACTCATTTAAAGGTCTCTAGCGTAAAGTTCTCAAAGTCTTCCTAAAATACTGTCCACAATGCAAAGTCTATAAGGTTAGATTGTGTGTATAGGTGCATCTTAGTCTCTACGTACTCCATTAGGTCGTTATCCATAGCCGTCTCTAAGTCGATTCTATAGCCGTATTTAGTAATTCTTTCCTTCTAGTCAATTTCTATATTGTTGTGTCTTTGTGTATAAGGGTAGGTGTAAGGGTAGGTATAAGGGTAGTCGTCGGTTTAAAGAAGTTAAGGTTTAAGGTAAGGATGTAAGGGTGTGTACATGTCCTATCGACAAATCTACAGTTCTTAGACACTGTAGACAATTCTTAGCAAAGATATGGTCCTCTAGGCAATCTAACGCGTCAACAGTTAAGTTAATACGTAGTTTTAAGCTTTAAGGGTCCTCTAGGCGATCTAACGCGTTAACAGTTAAGCTAATGCGTGGTTTCAAGCTTTAAGGATAACGTAGCTCTCTCTAAGTAAAGATACGATTCTCTAGGCGATCTAACGCATTAGCAAGCTAATACGTGGTCTCGAGCTTTGAGGGTAATATAGTTTTCTCCTTTAACTAAAATAGGGCGATAGCTCTGCAATCTAACGCGTTAGCAGTTAAGCTAATGCGTGGTTTCAAGCTTTGCTATTGCGTATTTCCTAATCTGTACGTCTACTGATTAGTATTAGTATACTCGCATTATCAACGTGCACGAATATCACTTGTAGTGGTACGTATGCGGTGTTGAAGTTGGTAGTTGATTGTTGTCTAGAAGTCAGGGGTTGCTCCAAGTCAGATTAGCTAGTCTCGCCTTGTAGTCTCGTGACTACGTCACGTGATTAACGTTCCGACAATTAAAGATACGTTTAAAATTAGATAAAGGTTAATAATGGGAAGTAAGGTATTATGGAAAAGGAGTAGCTTAATAAGTAAGGTGTCTCTATACTTTACCTTCTAATATCCTTTTAGTGAATAGCCGTAACCTTACCAATATAACTCTGTTATAATAGCGCAATTTAGAAAAAAGGAAATACGCCTATAAGCTGTGACGGCTTATATAAATGCCTCTAAACTAAAGCTTATGGATTGCTATCTAATAAAGATACTAAGCTAAGGAGAAAGAAAGGTGGCTGTGAGGGCTTATATAAATAAATAGGTAGCGCGAGCCGCCAAGGCGCTAGTAGTAGATAAGCTAATAGTAGGCGAGCCAATAGTAAGAAATAGTATTAGATAGTACTAAATAGTATACTAGGTGGTAAAATATGGCAGAATTTTAGTAGGTAACTGTGATGGTGCTAGAGTGTGTTACCTGCCATATTTAACCAATTAGGATTTTCTATGCCCGGCATGCAAAATCGCTATTGGCCCGCTTACCACTAGCGCCTTGGCGGCCCTTGCGATATGTCTACCTACTGCCCCTAAACGATTCTTCTTCTTCTTCTCCTTAGCTTAGTATTCTTATATAGTAGCAATCTACAAGCTTTAGTTCAGAAGCATTTATATAAGCCCATTACATTATACTAAGCTCTCTATACACTGCCTGGGAAGGCCTTAATAATATCCCACCCTAAAAGAAGACCTTTGTCTGTAACAACGCGTTAACGCGTTATACTCAGACATTAAAAAACTTACACTACCACGCCTAAGAAGGCCCTAATAATATCCCACTTTATAGGCCAGACTGTACTTGACCTGCACCCCTAAAAGAACCCCGGAATTAAAACCAAATCGTATAATTCCAACAAACTTTAGGAAGCCAATAATAGCACCTAAAGCAAGCTTATTTAAAAGACCTACCTCTACCTAAGAGGAACACAAGATCCAGTTAAGATCAGAAATTAAAGATAATAACAATATTATAGGTATATATGAGTAGATTCGTGCCCTTGCTGCTAATTAGAAGGTTAATTGTCTTTAAGCCTAAAGTATATAAGAGACTCTAAAGGAGATCCTAGAAAGCCTTACTACCTTATAAAATAGCCTAGCCTCCCCTTTACAAAGCCTTAGTTAACCCATTCGCTTAACTAAATACAATATACCAGAGAGTACGGATATAATAACAAAGTAATTAAAGTCCGTTAAGCTCCCTAACCCCCTACTATTATTAGACGGCATAGACCCAACCTTTAAGAACTAGAGAATTTAGGTATAAGGAAAGCTTTATGTTAACCATAACCATTTCCCCTCTAAAGAAGCTAAAATACTCTACCTCTTTGGTTAAACCATTAGGGACGCCTAGCGACACCTTTAGGCCAAGTTTAAGGACAAGTTACCTATTTAGTTTACATCTATTAATGAGATGATATAGTATCTAGCTGCTATTTATGTTAATCCAAATAAAGTACGGGATGCCTGTTACAACTATAATCGCCTAATAATAAAATCGAACCTATCCTTTACCAAGTTCTAGACTTAATTCTTATACCTAGCAGGCGAAGGCCAGGTTCCCCCTAAGAACTATCGTTTAGACCTATATAATAAGCTAACGGTCCAACTATAAGAAAAGATTGTGGTAGCCTTAGACGACCTACTAACCTACCAAAGACTTGCAGCCTAATGTTTATTACTAGATTTAGAACTAAAACGAATTAATGCTCGTTCTAATTAACCAAAGCGGCCCTATAGTAACCGTAACCTATCCGCTATACTAACAGAAGCTAGCATTAGAAGACAAACCATAACTGCCCTTACACTAAAAGCGGTTACAACTACCTACCTACAAACCTCGCCTAACCTGCTACGTACTATACCTTCAACCAATGCTTATCGCAACACCCTAATTGACCCTACCACGGTTATATGCTTTAATTGCGGAAAGGATAGTTACTTTACCACGTCCTGCCTAGAGCTAAAGGATATAGGTAATATTAAGGAGATAGAAGAAGAAGAAACGTTTAATAAGTTAGGAAAAGAAGAACCCTAGGGAAAGACTCCCCCCTAGGGTATCCTATTGATCTTAAAGAGATTAATCTAAGTTAGCTAATAGGTGGAAAACACTTTACAGTTCTATATATAGTATCTTAAAATAGATATAGAGTTAATATAACTGCTCTTATTAACACTGGAGCAAATAGCTTTGCCTTTATAAATACTGCTTATGCGAATAATATTGCTAAGTTCTTAAATATAAATACTACCTAACTAGAGAAGCCTGTTTAAGTAAAAGGCTATAACGGTTAAGCTAGTATGCCAGTTACCCACGTTTTAAAGCTACATATTACTATTAATAGATGACGCCAGTTTGGCATCCCCTTCTGTATCCTAGACCTAGGGTTATATAATATAATTCTTAGCCAAAAATAGATATCCTACTTTAATATTTAGCTAAACGTTTAATAAAGACAGTTTGTCTGGCCGGAGAATAGACCAAAGTTACCCTTCTTTGTTAGGGAAATCCGCACTAACCGTGAGACATTAGCCGCGAAGGCTAATCCTACCTACTAGTAAGATGTTAGGAACCGCGACCTAGCCTTTACCTAAAAAGAGGCCTACCGCAAGGCCGGCAGGAACTCCGTACCAATAAGGATACTCCCCTAAAGGACTATAGTTAAGAAGGACTCTACTTATAGAAGTAGAACGGATACTAACGTAGACGACTTCTAAATTGCGGAGATCTGGCTAATAGGGAAGAGGACGTACTAACAGGATATAAAGGACAACCTTTAGAAGATGTAACGAGAGCTAAGAGGAGTAAGGATAACGCTAATACCCTAGAAGCCCCCAAGGCCACGGATAACCCTACTATTATATAACACCCCTATAGTAGATATTGCGGCAATTAGTGCTATAGGTTTCCACTTTAATATATATTAGAAGGATAATAAAGTCTTTACTACCAGTTTATATAAAATCAACCAGATTATCGCTAAGAGGGAAGAAGTGCTAGTAGAGGAAACTAATAAGGAACTAGTTAAGCGCCTCCTCCCTAATTACCTCTTAAACCATAGAGACGCGTTCTTAAAAGCAGCTTTAGATATACTGCCCCCCTACCAAACCTATAATTATAAGATTTAGTTAGAGACCAATAACTCCCTAGGCTATAGCCCCCTTTACTAGCAAATTATAGAGGAACTAAAGGCAATAAAGTAGTACCTAATTAACAACCTCTATAAAGGGTTTATTAAGCCAAGCTAGGCTCCCTTTACTTCCCCCATTTTATTTATAAAGAAACCTAATAAAAGCCTTTATTTCTATATCGACTATTAGAAGCTAAACGCTATTACTTAGAAGGATTAGTACCCTCTCCCTTTAATTAATAAAACCCTTACACGTCTAAGCCGGGCCAAAATCTTTACCAAGCTCGATGTCCGCCAAGCTTTTTACTAAATTAGGATAGACCCTATATTAGAAGACCTAATAACGTTCCACACCCATTACGGGTCTTATAAATATAAAGTCCTCCCTTTTAGACTAACGAATAGGCCAGCTACTTATTAACGGTATATGAATAATGTTCTTTTTAACTACCTTAACGAATTCTGTATGGTATACCTAGACGACATTATTATATACTTAGACAACGAACTTAAGCACCAAGTTTATGTTAAGAAGGTCCTAGAGAGACTATAGAATATAGGCCTATAAGTTAATATTAAAAAATGCGAATTCGGAGTAAAACGCATAAAGTACCTTTAGTTTATTGTTAATATAAAAGGAATTAAAGTTAACCTAGAGAAGGTTAAGGCAATCCGTAACTAGAAACCCCCTTACACTATAAAAGGAATCCAGTCCTTTCTTAGCCTTTGTAATTTCTACTATTAGTTTATCCGTGACTATAGAGTTATAGCTAAGCCTCTTATACGACTAACTAAGAACGATATGTCTTTTGTCTTTAACGATAACTGTATAAAAGCCTTTAAGGAGTTAAAGGACCGACTTGTCTCCTCCCTAATCCTTTATTACTATAACCTAGACCTTAAATTAATACTGGAAACGGATGCCTTTAATGGGGTAGTAGTGGGAGTTCTTTTATAGCTACACCCAGACGGCGAATAGTACCCTGTTACGTTCTTCTTAAAAACAATGGCCCTAGCTAAGTGCAACTACGAAGTGCACAATAAGGAAATGTTGGCTATTGTACAATTATTGTCCTAGTGGTGTATAGAGTTTAGAAGCACAGACTTTTGGATTAAGGTTTATACCGATTATAAAGCCCTTAAGTATTTTATGATAATAAAATAACTTACCGGTTGATAGGCCCGGTGGGCCAAAATACTCTCCCAATTCTTCTTTACGATTATGTACCGCCCTAGTAGGCAAAATGCTAAAGCTAACGCCCTAACCTAGAGAGAATAGGACGTGGGGCTATAAGACGAGCTAAAGGCTTAGTACTGGACACGCGCCCTCCTCTGTACCGAACAACTCGACCTATATATCCTTAAGGAACTAAGCTCTAAATAGAATAAGGTAGCACCTATAGAAGGAAAGACCCTAGATAAACCAATAGGACTAATTAATTGTATCCTAACCGCAAACCGCACAGCCAAATCCCTAAAAGCCCTCCGCGATTAAGCTATGGGGGGTAACCCTAATTTAGAAATAGAAGACGGACTGCTCCTATACTAAGAACGGCTTATAGTTCCAGATATTAACAACCTACGAATAAAGCTAATCTATAAAGCCTACTGTCAAGTCTCTACGGCGCACCCTAGTTAAGATAAGACCTACTAACTACTATCGCCTTGTTATTATTAGCAAGGACTCCTGTCCGATATAGAACGATTTATTAGAAATTGTCATGCTTATAAACGCGTAAATACCCCTAAGGACCGAACTCCTGGATAGCTGCAACCACTACCAGTCCCCAAACGCCCTTGGCAATATATTATAATGGACTTTAAATCATTCCCAAAGGACAAACACGGCTACGATATAGCCTTTATAGTAGTTAACTAACTAAGTAAGCAAGCCGTTTCTCTCCCTTGCTTTAAGACTATAACCGCAAAGGATATGGCCCGCATATACGTGGACAATATCTACTAGATCTATGGCGCTTTTAAGTCAATTGTCTTTAACTATAGACCTTAGTTTATATCTGACTTCTGAAACAAATTCTGCCGTATCCTTGGGATTAAGATTAAGCTCTCTACTATATTCTACCCTCAGACCGACGGCTAAACTGAGATTATAAACCAGTACCTTAACTAGCGACTTCGCCCCTTTATTAACTACTACTAGGACAACTGGTTAGAACTACTACCTATAATAGACTACGCACAGCTTACGCTCCCTTATAATAGTATAGGAATATTACTATTTAAGTTACTCTATAGATATAGGCCACAAACATCCTTTAATTGGGATAGACCTATAGGATATATAACGGCCCGCGAACGCCTTAGCTATAAAGAGGCCCAGATATTTGCTAAGAGAATGTATAGGGCCTAGGAGACTGCCTAAGTAATTATAAAAAGGGTATAAGAGAAGAAAGAGTCCGACGCGAACTAATATTGCCGCAAGGTAGACTTTTATATAGGAGATAAGGTATGGGTGTTAACAAAGAACTGGAAAACCTAGAGGCCAAGCCACAAGCTAGACTACTAAATAGCTAGCCTTTATAAAATCCCTAAGAAGGTAGGGCACTCTTTTAAGGTTAAGCTACTAGAGTTAATAAAGATCTACCCTATCTTTTCTTTAGACCGACTGCGGAAGGCCGCGGACAACCTATTACCTAGACAGTATAACGACCCCCCACCGCCAATTTAGATTGCAGAGGACGAAGAATAGGAAGTTAAAGAGATTTTAGCAGTAAAGAAGGACTGTAGTACCTTAAAATACTGTGCAAGCTGGGTAGGTCATAACAAAGATCTAGAATGGTACCCCGCATCCAATTTCAAGTACTCTCCCTATAAGCTATAAGATTTCCACCTAGCCTACCTAGACCTCCCTAGACCACCACGCAAGTTAGATAGCTAGGTTAAATGCTAGGAAGAGAGGTTAGATAACTATGATAATTTAGACAATAATAAAGAACTCGGACAAAGCCTAAGGGCAGGCTTTTTTAGGAGGGGGGGGGTAATGTGACGGTGCTAGAGCGCGTTACCTGCCATATTTAACCAATTAGGATTTTCCATGCCCGGCATGCAAAATCGCTATTGGCCCGCTTACCACTAGCGCCTTAGCGGCCCTTGTAATATGTCTACCTACTGCCCCTAAACGATTCTTCTTCTTCTTTTCCTTAGCTTAGTATTCTTGTATGGTAGCAATCTATAAGCTTCGGTTTAGAAGCATTTGTACGAGCCCGTCATAGTAACGCGCTCTAGCACTATTATATTACCCCCTCCTTCTAAAAAAGCTTGCCCTTAGGCGTTATCTAAGCTCCTTATTATTATCTAAATTGTTATAATTATTTAACCCTTTTTTTTAGTATTTAATCCAGCTGTCTAATTTATGTGGTGGTCTAGGGAGGTTAGGGTAGGCTAGGGAGAAGTCCTATAGCTTATAGGGGGAGTACTTAAAATTAGATACGGGGTACTACTTTGGGTTATTATTATGGCCTACCTAGCTTACGCTGTATTTTAAGATATTATGGACCTTTTTTACTGCTAGGATTTCTTTAACTTATTCTTTATCCTCTGCGATCTGGATTAGTAGTGGGGAGTTATTATACTATCTAGGTAGTGGATTATTTATATCCTTTTATAGTTAGTCTAGAGAGAAAATAGGGTGGATCTTTATTAATTCTGGTAGCTTAACCTTAAAAGAGTGTCCTACCTTTTAAAGAGTCTTATATAGGCCGGCCATTTAGTGGTTTAGCTTATAGTTTAGCCTCTAGGTTTTCTAGTTCTTTATTAATATCTATACCTTATCTTCTACTTGGAAGCCCACCTTGCAACAATATTAGTTTATATTAGACCTTTTCTTCTTTTACGCCTTTCTTATAATTATTTAAGCAGTTTTTTAGGCTCTATATATTCTCTTAGTAAATGCTTGGGCCTCTTTATAGCTAAGGCGTTTATAGGCTATAGTGGGTTTAGTAGGCCTATCCTAATTAAAGGATATTTATGGTGTATACCTATAGAGCAGTTTAAATGGGGATATCTCTATAATAGACTTAAGTGGTATTAAAGAATATAAAAAGTAAAATAGGAAATTATAGAAACCTAGGGGTTAAGTATTAAGTAATTATAGAACTAAGGAGTAGAGGCTAAACCAGGGATCTTGGTAGTAAAAGATATTTAGGCAGACTCTATAATAGGAAAAATAGTTTAAAAAAGAAGCTTATATAAATTATAGAAAATAAGGTTATTTTACTAGAGACTATAGGGATAGTTAAAGTAACTATACGGTAAAGGGCACTAGGTTATTTTACTAGAGACTATAGGGATAGTTAAAGTAACTATACGGTAAAGGGCACTAGGTTATTAGAGTATAATAATATAGGTATAAGTGTATTGCGTGGGACCAAGGAGTATTTAATTAAGCACTTTACGTTTTATTATAATAACGCATACTAAATTTATAAGAACGCTAAGTATAGTATAAGCTATTGGCTATAGAAGCTAAAGTTATAAAAACTTAAGAGAACTAAAAAGTTAGATAAAGAATAAGATTGACTTTATGAGCTAAATTAAGATATTATAGTGATGTATGGATAATAATTAGTAGGAATAACAATAGAGTTAGAGTACTTATTAATTAATAGTAATAAGGAAGAAAAGGAGGCTAATTAGGGGCACTCAAACCTTAGATGTGTAATAGAAGTAGAGACTAAAACTACTATAGAACGCGGTTTAGTAACGGGCATTATAATACTATTAGATATGGTATCTATTACTTTATAAAACAGAAGGAGTAATATTTTAAATAGATTAAGTAAGTAAATAACTACTAGTGCTAGCTTACCACTTAATAAAGGTAAGAGGCTATAGGCTTAAGATTTTTAGGAAGAGATAAGAAAGGACTTAGAACCTGTAATAGACGATAACTAATAGGAGAGGGTAGTAGCTTAGTTTAAAGATAAATAAATAAGCTTAGGATGAAGATTTCTAGAGAGCTAAGATTTTAAAGAATAAATAAGGTCTATAGTAGTCCTAGAAGAACGCAGTATTTAGCCTAAAAGTTAAAAAGTTAATATAATAATTAAAAGGAACAAAAACTTTAAGGATCTAGTTATAACATATAGAAAATAAGAAAGTTTAAATAAGTTTAAATAATAAATTATTATATAGTAAAAATAGAAACTGTTGGGAATGAGGCAAGCTGCCGTCACGCTAGGCATATTGCCGTCACGTACTGACGTGGCCCTAGCGTAGTGAGGAACCTTAAGTTCCTTACCCCTTTCCTTATTCCTATTAAAAAAAAAGAATTAATTAACAATTATTATACTATCTACAAACCGTAGCTACGTGATATCCCCTTGTGTAACCAACACTAATTAGTGGTTAACTTTACTATTATACCACAGAATAGCTAGGTATTCCACCAAGAAGAGACGAGCTACTGTACTAGTGCTACTCGTGCTAAAGGAAGCTGTTTTTTGAGGTCAGAACTGGTCCTAAACCTTAAATAGAACTCTTCCACGAATCTAAGGATTTAAAGGCCAGAACTGGTCCTAAGCCTTTCCAAGATTACGGATTTTTGCGTCCATTACGCAGAATAACACGCTTTATAAGTTTTTGTGATTTAAGGCCAGAACTGGTCCTAAGCCCTATAATTGCAAATATACGTTATAAACGCGTACCAAATGATAAATATACATTACGAACGCGTACTAAACGACAATCCCTACGCCAATAACACTTCCCTCCCTCTAAAAATATGGCTACGCCTACTTTAAATGACTGGGAAGACTCCTTACCACTAGGGGTAGCTTTGTACGCGAAACTTATTAATAAAAATTAGGATAAATTTACCTTTAATATAATAACTTGTACTATAAAATAAGTTAATAGCTTTCTCCTACACCGTATTATATTCTACTAAAGTAGACACTACGCTGATGTATAGCTGTGGGAATATTTTAGGGAGGATTTTATAGGATAGACCGCTAACACCTAGGCACTTAGCAATATTAATATTGTTTGGGATTTTTAAGACTTCCTCCATAGGAATGGGGTATATATTGCTGAGAACGGTAACCTAATTGCTAGTAATATTTAGGCTGTTATTACTAGTATAGAAGAACCAATATAGACAGAAGCTAAGATTATACGTTAACTACGGAAACCTAAAAACAACCCATATTCTTTAGAAGGCAACTTTAATTTGTATTAAAACCCCTAGAACGCTAACCCCCCACCTAGAGCTGCTCTCCTACCTAGAGGTGCCCTCCTACTTAGAGTTGCTCCGCCTCTACCTCCTCCACTTTAGCCAACCGGTGAGCCTTCACCATGAGAAGTCACGAATCTGATGAAGGTATATTTGGACAAAGAAAAAAAGTTTAGAGGAGAACTATATAATATACTTAGAGTAAAACTACAGGTCTTCTATAACTGTTATAATAAGGTTAGAATTTAACGCTACTAGTACTACCACGCTTTCTCTATTATGTTAAAGGGACGGGCAGCGATATTTTATTATAACTATATTGTGGGTAAAAACTATAGCTTTAATATAATGCTTTAGCTTACTAGAGCTTACTTTAAGACTAATAAAAATCGCCAATTTTATATATCTAAATGGCGGGAGACTATATTCTAGAGAGTTATTGCTTCTAACCTAATAAAGACTTGTTTAAAGTGCCTTTAATTACTCTTTAATAAACTCCAGAAAATCTAATATGGCCTTACCAAAACTTACCAAAATAAGAATAGCCTAAGGGACTAGGTTATCTTAGCATGCCATAGCGTTCCTAAGTGCAACTTGGCGCTATATAAACCTATAGATACGTTTAAAGGAGTATATGCTAAGCTATGCTCCGCTATAGGTACTATAATGCGAATATAAGAATCTTAACAGTTTTATACTAAAAACCCTACCTAACTAAGTATTCCTAACTAACACGATTATAACTGGACTGATTAAATATATGGTAGCCGTAGTAGGGAATACAGAAGAAGGTACAATTAACGTTAACTATAAGGCAACCGTGGAGGTCCCAGTGGAGGTTTATTTCAAAGTAATTGCCAGAAGAAGTGCTATATTTATAAGAAGCCAAATTGCTAGTTAACTAGACACTCCCTTAATAAGCGAAAAGAGGTATATAACAAGTTCCGTTAAAGTATAAGAAATGTTAGAAATTATAAGGTCACTATAGCCTACTTCTAAAGCTTTCTAGTTTAATACAAAGGCGTAAAAGACCTTAAGGGTAAGGTTAATAAGACCAAACAGCTCCTTATAGATATAGAAATTGAGGACTACTTACCTAACTAATACTTTACTAAGTATGGTAAGGTAAATAGTACACAAACCGTTGCTATTCTTAATAACTAATCTACGCTCCATTTTATTACGAAGTTAGATATCTTTAACAAGCTAAAGGAAAGCTCCGCGTTTTCCTTTAACAACAGATACTCGGCGAATATCTTCTATGGTATTATGCCGGATACTAGAGCCGTAGGAGTATCTATAGTAGGAGAACCTTAAGTTCAAGCCCTTTAGCAGCTTAATAGCTCTATTCAGATTAACTATTTAACGGCAGGCTAATACATAATTCGTTTTAGTAAAGGTACTGCAATCTCTTTTAGCACAATTAGGGTTTAAACCCCCTTAGGGTATATTACTTTTTACGTTATTCCTACAAACACTCCGTTTCTATTTTGCATTAAAGATATGGATAAATTAGGCGTCAGGCTTAATAACCTTAAGAATATACTTATTTAGGGAGATAATTAGGTGCCTGTTATACGTAAGTAGGGTTACCCCTAGTTGCTCCTTTATTAACTAGAAAAGAGTGTTGCTTAAAGCCACTTAACTAAGTTGGAATTATGCTAACTACACCGTTGTTTTGGCCACCTATCTGTTTATTAATTGCTTAGGGTTCTTCAGCGAGTAGGCCATAAAGTTAAGGTTAAGGCAATTAAGCATCTTATAAAATACTACTACTACTGCCAAATAAACCAGAGGTCCCCTGGCCGATTTAAGTTTACCCTTAAAGATAACTACAACTTTAACTTCTATATCATTGTTAATGTTATATATCTTAGCGGCAAGCTAGTACTCTAAGTTGTTGACTTCTTAACTTCCTTCCAAGCTACATAATTCTTAAAGGATATGTTAGCTAGGAACGTATAGGATACCCTTTAGTTGTACTAGATTAATATCTACCTAGGACCCCCTAATTAAATTGTCTATAATGTAGGAAAGAACTTCTTATCTGCAGAGTTTTAACAATAGATAAAGGCAATGGTAATTAAGGTCAAGGAAGTCCCTATTAAGGCATATAATAGTATTAGAAAAGTGGAGCGATATCACACGCTATTATACTGCGTATATAAGATTATCTCTTTAGAACTAGAGGATGCTAGTAAAGAACTTACCTTATAAATAGCTATTAAAGCTGTTAACAATTCTGCTGGCCTGGATGGACTTATACCCATATTACTAGTCTTTAGCGCCTACCCTTAAATAACTAACAATTCTCCACTATCTCCCTCCATTATATAATAAGCTGAGGCTATTTGCAAAGCAATGAAGGAGGTATAATATCTCTACGCTATACGCCAAGTCAACGACGTACTAGGAATAAGAAATGGCCCAAACACCTTAACTACGCTTAATCTGCCACTCTAGTCTAAGGTACGCGTATGGCGTAAAAAGGGAGAATAGCTAGGCCTATATTAACTCATTATAATTAATGGCTAGACTTGCACTATTTAGATGCCTTATAGACCTACTTAATTCTATTTAACTGTTATTAAGCCTTACTACAAAGATAATAGTTCTGAGCCTTTGCAGGATACCACAGAAAATGCCCTAGAGGAGAGCTACGATTAACATACTCTAGAAGGCGACCACAATTTTAATACAATTATAGTAGATACGCCGTAACTATAACGCAGTAGAGGTCGCCCGAAGGGATTATAAAATCGCTAATATCTTATTAATTTTGAAGAGCAATTTGTTACCGCTATTAAGAATAGAGTTAAGCTGTTAATGGCCTTTATAACAGCTAAGGAGAAGGCTGACTTTAAACTTACAAAACAGCTCTAAAAGGAAGGTTATATTATAACTCTAGGAGCTCCTTTCTAAGCATCTAATAAGTAGGAGATTAATAGTCTTATCGCAAGAGAAGTCTTTAAATTTAAGAAATATAACCCTACTAAGTTTAATAAAGTTCGCATCTTTAAATTAAGAATAGTTAACGAAATTAAGGGCAAAGCTACTAACGCCCTATTTAAGAAATTAAGGCTTATTATCTAAGGCTATAATAATAATAGTAAGGAGGTGATTTTTATACAGTCTCCTATAATTTAACGAGCTAGTTAGCGAGTTATTGTTACGCTAGCTCCCTCCTTAATAAAGAATAGAATGGCGGTTTATTTGCAAGATATTATTTAAGCCTACACCTAATTAGAGACGCACCTTTAGCGCTTAATATTAGCATACCTTCTAGAGCAAATTCGCCACCAGTATCCTAAAGATATGATTATGGTTATGCTTAAGCTATTATATAGGATCGTAGAGGCAGGAACTTACTGGTAGGCTACCTACAGCAAGTACTATAAAGAGAAGCTTTTAATAACTACTTTTATATTCAATCCCTACTTCCTTATTACAACTATAGGAACTCCATTTGGAATTATTAGCATGTAAACTAACAATATAATTATCTTGGGAGACGACCAATTTTTAGCTCTTAAAGAAGACGAGCTAGTAAAGGCAAATTTTATAGCAAAGCTAAAGGAAAAGCTTAGTTTAATAACACTATTACTCTTTAATAGATGCATCCTCTCCCTAAATAAGGATTCTATTGCTCTACGCCAGAAGGGTTAAGGTAAAAAAATTAACGTTATTAACGCTAATTCTCTAAAGCAAGGATATATAGAGCAACGCGCTTATAGAGCTTATGTTACTTCTATCTGTTAACCTAAGGCTTTATTTAATCTCTCTATTGCCGCCTAACACTAGGAACTAACTAAGGACGACGTTCTTACTCTAAATAAACGCCTTTTCTAGTAAATAAACCATCTTAACTGGGGCCTATACTACGTGCCTATTAATCTTCCCACCGCTAAGCTCTTTATATTTGTTAATGGATTATTTGTAAATAATAAAGATTTTAGCTCCTAGCTAGGATATAAGATTATTATCGCGAACGAGTTTACTGGAGAGAATGACTTTACAATCCATAGCAACCTTATCCATTAGAGCTTAACTAAGAGCAAGCGCATTACCCAAAGTGTTTTGGCGTTAGAGATATATAAAATAGTTGGCGGAGTTAACATAGTAATTGTAATTAGAACTACCCTAAAGATAATTATAGATTAACTCAAACTTCCTATTATCCCTATAATTATATGCACTGATTTATACTCCCTCTATAAGTGCTTGGTTAAGCTTAGTACTACAAAGGAGAAGCGCCTTATAATCGATATTATAGCACTTTGTTAATCCTATAAACGGCAAGAACTCTTTAAGATTTAATAGATTAACGGTTAAGATAACCCAGTAGATGTAATAATGAAGGCAAACCTAAATAAGGCTTTAGAAACGTTTATTAACACAAACACTCTACGTGTATAAGTTAAAGGTTAGGTTAAAAGGGAGTAGGAGTATAATATTCTGTAGACCCTAACTTAAACTAGCTAATTAGGATTTTCCATCCCTGGGATGGAAAATTGCTATTGGCTCGCTTACTACTAGCGCCTTGGCGGCCTACCCATCTTTACGTTATCTGCCAACTGCCGCATTGTCGCATATTGTCGCATATTGTTTGGTATTGTTGTATATTGTTTGGTATTGTCGCATATTGTTTGGTATTGTTGTACACTGTCTGGTATTGTCGCATCCTGTCTGTTTGTATATATATAGATAGCAACTATAAAAAGAAGAGTTGCCAGTGTTGGGAATGAGGTAAGCTGCCGTTACGCTAGGCATGTTGCCATTACGTGCTGACGTGGCCCTAGCGTGGTAAGGAACCTTAAGTTCCTTACCCCTTTCCTTATTCCTATTAAAAAAAAGAATTAATTAACAATTATCATACTATCTACGAACCGTAGCTATGTGATATCCCCTTGTGTAACCAACAGAAACTAAACTAGAGATTTAGTATACTAAGATATATAAGGGATAGAGCACCTATATAGAAAGTTATAAATAGGCTAAGGGTAGGAATACTAAGAGCTAAGTAGTTAGATAAACTAGAATAAAAAAAAGATCTAGGAATTTTAACTAGATTCGTAGAATAATATATAAAAGGTTGCAATAATATAGTAATAAAGAGGTACTTCCTTATAGATAGGTTGTATATACTTATAAAGCTATACTAAAAGTAGTATAGATAGCAAAAAAATAATAAGTAAGAAGACTTTTATATATGGCTAGATAAGAAAGCTATACCAAATTAGGCTATATTAAAAAAATAGATAATTTATATTAAAGGAGCCTTAATTATAATATTAAAGAACTAAGAAGAATAGACTGTAAACTAGAGAGAGATAATATAGATATTGGTACTAGTAAATAATATAGGAGAGATTTAAACTTAAGGATAAAGATAAACTATAGGTTAACCTAAAGTACCTAGCATATTATATATTAGTATAGATTATATATATAGATAATATAGATAAAAAGCAATTTAGAGATACTAAGTATATATATAGATGGCACCTAGTAGAAGTTTAGGAGTTAGGTAACTTAATACTTTGGCTAAAAAGGTTCCTTATAGAAGAATGCCTAAATAGATAATAGTAGTAGGATTACACTAAAAATATATATCTATGGTATATTAAAGAAAAAAAGCAAACTAAGTATTGGCTAAAGGTGGACTAAGTATAAATAGAATCTAGTAGCTAATAATTAGGAAAAGTAGAGGCTTATAGAACTAGAGGGAGCTAGTAGTAGAGCCTTAAGACCCTTAAAGGGATTTAAGGATAATATCTAAATTTATAAGTAAAATGGTAAGATTAAAATTTTAAAGCATTAGTAGATAGTAGAGTAATAAGAAACTATATATTATCAGCAGCAGTTAAAAGGATAGGATTACTATATAAATAGAAGGAGCATCTATACCCGCTAATAATAATTTTAGGAGATCTAATAGTCTATAAAGAAGGCATTATTAATCATAAAATGGGACCTATTTAGTTAACTATTAAAGGAAGATGGATTAAGATGTCTTTTAATATTCTACTATTATAGTGGGGTAACTTGGCCTACTATATTTAATATTTAGTTTAGGTATGGTTTTAGGAGAGCGTAGGCCTCCTATAGGTATATAGATTGGCCTGCGGCCTTAGAGTCTTTAATAACTTAAATAGGTATAATGGATATACAGTAGCTTCTTCTAATATACTCTTTTCTTTTTTTTTACTGCCTGCTTTCCTTTTAACTAATTATAACTAACTAACTAACTGACTACGCTATAACTTTATATCTAAGAGACATTGTACCCTTCTATATTTTGGCATTTTATATAGGGATAATGGTAAGCTCTTTAGATTAGAAGTCTAGCACTCTATATATAAAGATATATAGGAATATACTTCAGCTATAGAAGAATAAAAAACTGTTAAGTTACTAATATTAAGCACGGAACTACTAGCAATGTACATATAGACATTACTATTATTAGAATAAGTTAATAATACTTTTAGAGTTCCTTATCTAAGACCTATAGTAGATAAAATAGATAATTAGTAACGGGAATGCACATATATAGTATAGTAAGATAGAGGATAAAAGGGAGGGTTATGGTATACTAGGAACAGCAGAAAGAAGTCTTTAATATTTTATTTACTATATTTACAACGGTCTATATAATTCTTTTTGCTTTTATATAAGCCTCTATTGAATTTATAAGAGTAATAGTGATAGAACTAATAAAGGGAATACTAGGGACGCTAGGCCTATTCTATAATAATAGCGGAGAAGAAAGTAAGCAGCCTATTAACCTATAAAGCTTTCCTAACCTAGGGGATATAGTACTAGACCTAACTCCTATAATATTCAGAACTAATAATACTTAGTAGGTAGGGGATAAGAACTAGGAGGTTAACTATAAGGCTATTGCCTAGGTATATAGTAGGGAGTAGGCAAGCTGAGTATAAGTTATAAGAAGAGTTAATAGAAGAGGACGATATAGTAAAGAGTAGGTATAGCAATACCTTGTATGGAGAGAGACGAACTAATAAGGAGGGAAGTGCTGTAAGCCTAAGGGAGCTTATAAGGAGGTGCCAAAAGATCCCTTATATTAACTTACGCATTTTAAGAGAAACTGTAGGTCTGCTGCCTTATAATAAACTACTAATAGAATAAGATAAGGTATATGTTATAGCCCAGCCTATGCTAGCTCTAGGGACTTTAGGGACCCCTTACTTTATAGGACGAAATATATTATAATTTATTAAATAGTTCGAGCGACTATATATCCGATATTGTATTATAGATAATAAGAGGCATTAAGGACTTTTAGAATATTATGACTATTAGATAGGGACCTAGATCTAAAACTTACTTAAGTTTATAATTAGTAGCTGGACAGAGCTTATAGGAAAGCTTTAGATAGACTATTAAGGAAGTAACTATTTTTAATAAGTCAAGATGGTAGAATTTTTGGAGGCTTATATACTATAGTACAGGAATAATTTACCTAGTAGTATACGCAAATACTATAGATAGTTTACACTGATTTCCTAAAAGGTTACTAAGGCTAGTAATTTAGAAAACTATAAGTAAGTATACTAGTTTGTAAAAGGACTCCTATTTAAATATTAAAGATATACTATAACTAAGACAGGAGCTAACCTAGATAAATAGAAGTCTTTTAACTTTTACCTACTAAGGAGGGCCGTAGAAGATAGGCTTAATTTATATAAGGGTGTAGAACGTCTATTAATAATAAACCCTAAGAAGTAAGGTCTTTGTTAGCTAGTTAGATAATTCTATAATTAGCAACTAGTTATATTAAACTAGAAAGATGCAGCTTTTTAGCCGTCCATAGTTTTTTAGCTAAATAAGTTAGTAAGTACCTATTAAATAATATAGGAGATAGACCCTAAGTTAGAGAAACTTACTAGTTAACTCTAAAGGCTTAATCTTAGGATAGTTAAATTAGTAGGTATTATATCTTTAATACCATTCCTTAATAAGATTTACTAAGATTTAATATAGTATATATAGCTCCTAAATAAGGCGTTAGTGCGTTAAGAATAAACGGGTCTATAACCTGTAATAAATAATAATGGACTACTACCGCTATATAGGGGGGGCGCTATAAGAGCGATATAAGCCTAACTATAGAAGGTAAAGAGGACTAGGAAATTTTGGTGCATACTAGGTATAAGCTAAGATTTGTTATAGATATGGAGGTCTTTATTATTTTATTAACTAATGCCTAATACTCTAAGAACTAGTTAACTATAGGTTTCTATATATAAACAAGTATAACTAAATCTATACTAAAATATGTAAGCGCCTAGGAATCCAATTCTGTATTTGCTAAGCAATAATAGAATTTAGGTTTTTAAGGACTGGCTAAGACAGAATGCAAATATTAATCCTAATACGATAGTGATAATAATAGGCGTCTAGTTAGCGGTGGCCTTAGTAGAGTTTGTAAAAAGCAATAGCGCTAAAAGTAAAGAAGAGCTTAGTAAGTCCTAGGAAGATATATACCAAGTAGAGTTAGTATATGTTAACTTAGTAAGAGTAGTAACCTGGCTATAGCCTATAATAAGGTTATATAATCTTAGGAAACCGTAAGGCGATATTAGGATAATAAAGCCTTTAAGACCATCTAGTCTATAACTGGTAATAGTTTAAAATATATAACTAGGAGGACACATCTAAATCGGACCATAATTATAATGGTAGACTTCTTAATTACTATTAAATAATAATAAGATTAATAAAATTAATTATGCTAAATAGCTAAGAAGATAAACGGAATAAGGGACGGATGTAATGGGATTAGCTTAGTTATAGTAGGAATGTCTCGGTAAAACACTTAACAGATAAATTCCAAAGCTTTAACCAAATTCTGCTAAATTCTGCTAGCTTGATTAACTTCTACCAAGTTCTATTAGATTAATTAAATTCCACTAAAGTCCGTTAAAGACTGCGTGCGTATATACGCACGCATTGACCACTAAGCCCCTAACTATTTAATTATATAATTCTCTTGTTATTCCTTTCTCTTCTTTATATAACATCTTATACTCTACAAGAGCTATATACCCTTAGATTTAGATAGAATTTATATTATTCCTTTAAATCTTCTCTAAAGTCTCTTTGCGCCCTTATATTACGTTACGTTAAAATAACTACTATTAAAATGGTAAACAAACCGAATCCCCTTTAATAACTATAAGTATTATATCCCTAGTTAGGGAACAGTTAACTATAATATAATAGTCTTTTATAGACGCCTTAGCTTGGCAGTAGGCTGTACTAGAAGCCTAGTATTAGCAATTAATAGAAGCATTCTACAAAGAACTTTGTAATATTAAGGCATTTACATTATAGACCCTAATAGTAATACCTATAGATAAAGTTAAAATAACGGTATCTAAACCTGGCCCATTAAATATAAACACTAAACTAGTAATAGTAGCTTAACCTATATATATAACGAACACAGTACCTATTATAAAATCTAAAAAGCCCCCTAATCCTTTAATATTTAATAGAAACTAAAATAACCTATATCCCCTTATAACTAAGCTCTGTCTTAAACTCTTAATAAACTATAATTAATACCCTACTAAAGCTAGCAAGGTTAGCTATAGAATGTCTTATTTAAGCAATAACGCTATATAAACTATAGATCTATTCTTCTACAATAGCACTTTTGTTAATTTTAAAATCTTTATCTCTTTATTAAAATAAATATATAATAACGCCAGCCGTAAATATACAGCTATTACTAAACTTAAAACCCTATAATAACGGAATTAAGACTTCACTAGCTTCTTTTTAGAATTTTTAGATTTTATTAGCAAGCTAAATTAGAATAAAGCCACTAGAGTTACTAGTCTTTAATAAGCTATTTTAGATAAGATTAGAGCCTAGTTAGTAGGTAGAGAACTACTAGAAGACCTATCTAAATTTGCTATAATATGTTAACAAATTAATAAGGACCTTTAATATAATAAATAGACTTATTCTCTAAAGCTAACTATATCTTATATTTAAAACTCTATAAAACCGGCATATATCCTAAAGCGCGATCCGTCTTTAAAACCTAAGAGCTCTATATATAACCCTATAGATCTTAATGCCGCTTAATCCTATATACCCTTACAAACCAATAAATAAAAAAACTTGTCACAGTGCTGTAATGCTAATAGGCTAAATAACTACATTATAGTATAAAGAGGAGAAGGAGGTAAAAGGGGGTATTGTACACAAATAGTAGGGGCAGCCGCTAAGGCGCTAGTGGTGGGCCAGCCAACAGTAGGAAACAGTACGAGATAGTACACATTAGGACTATGCCATGACAGTACTCCCCTCCCTAGAAGGTTTGGTCCTTAAACCAAATAAGTAACCTATTTTTGCTACAAAAATGTTACTTCTGCTTACCGCCCTTAACCGAGCCAATAGCGATTTTCCATGCCGGGCATAGAAAATCTTAATTAGTTAGCTTAATGAATAAAATTAGTAGAACTCCATACCGCCACCATATAGCGCTTCTTGGCAAAAAACCGACTAATTAGACAACTTTAACCGGCGGTTAAAGTTCTATAAGATCTTAACCACTACAAATTACCTTTGTGGTTGGCCACAGCCTTGGTGTAACTCTCCCTTATTTCATGCCTAGTCTGGGGGTCCTAGCTTCTTAGGGTATTATTTATAGAACCTTAGTAGTACGCGCTTATACCCTTTTAGGAATTTCTTGGGTTCCCAGGTTTTCTTATTATAGTATTTCCGTTTAGTACAGTATGTTAAGCCATGCTTGTCCATTTGTTTATTATATACATTAAAAATCTTTTTAAATTCCCACTTGTCCATAATATTGCTGTTATTATCCCTTTTAGCTATCCTGCCTATAACATTACAATATTTCTCTTTATTAATGCGTGCTTAACTAGAGATCTCTTTAGGGAACCAGAGGCGGACTTTTAAAGTATAGAAAGACTTATTAACATAGATATGGTCTAGAAGGTTAACTACAACTACTCCTCTATAGGCAGCTAGGACGGGCTAGGCTCTATCCTAGTTATCATCCCACTTCCTCTTAGGCCGGTTAGTCTTTATATTTTCAAGGCTAACCATAACCATGTTATCCTTTTTAAATATTATACCTTCGTCTTATTTTATATTAGCGTTGTCTTTATATCGTCGCTAGGAGATATAAGCTAGGGCTTTAAGCTAGGTTAAGATACGCTTAAAGTGGTTAGCAATAGTATCAGCTTATAAGTACTCCTTCTTTACATATATAGACAGGGCTAATGGCTGGGGGCCTACTAGTTCAACGCCTAGACGTAGGTTATAGCTATAGTTGGCAAAGAATGGTAAGATTCCTATAGTCTTATTAACCTAGTTATTTATAGCAAACTTAGCAAGGGGGAGCCAATCTACCTAGTTATCTTAGGTAAAGCTCATAAAGGCGCATAGGTACTTATTTATTACTGCATTAACAATCTTAGTTTAACTATCCATTTTAGGGTGCTATATAGAGCTAGGGCTTAGGGTTACCTTTAGGTGCTGGTTTAAGCAACGCTAGAAGTTAGAAACAAATAAAGAGCCTCTATTAGAAATAATAGTATTTAGAGCGCTGTGTAACTTATAGACAGTATAGATAAATGCTTTAATAAGCTCCTTAGTATCTAGGCTAGTAACAGAAATAAAGTGTCTTATCTTTATTAGGCGGTCAATAATAACAAAGATATATCTATATATTTTACCGTTACAAAGGCACTTAAGCAGGTCAACGACGTGGTCAATAGAGATATTAGTCTATAGGCGGACTAGTAGTTCTAGTAGTTTTAGGAAACCGGGCGGTGCTAAGCGTGGGGTCTTTATGCGGAAGTAAAGAGCGCAGTCTTTTACAAAGGTAGCCATAAACTGTAAAATACCTAGCCACTAATATATTCAATTAAGGAGGTCTAGTATCTTAACGCGGCCCAAATAACCCGCAGGGCCCAAACTATACGTGCGGTATTTAACTTCTAGTTAGAGTTTATGTAAATTAGGGACAAATACTTGATTCCTATAGTAGATTAAGCCATTAACAATTAAATATTTAGATTTATTATAGCGGAGCAGCTTCCTAATCTGCTTGGGCTAATAGCGTGCTTTATAGTCTTCCCGTTTATATAGTGCAGCGAACATATTCCTAGCAAGTTCGTTCTCTTTATAGGCATTCTTAATAAGCTCCTTAAGGGGTTTTTTCTTAGGCTCTGGGTCCATTACTATAATAAAGTCTTTAATGCTCTAGTTTTGGGATTCGCTTAGTAGTTCTTCTAAAATAGTAGGGTCAACTTTCTTTGGTAGTAAGACAACGCGGTCTCGGTATCATAGATATTCGTTATTAGCATTAGCAGGTATAACGCCTAGGAGGCGGCTAAGAGCGTCTAGGATTATAGCTTTAGTGCTAGGCCTATAGGTAATAACAAAGTTAAATTAGGAAAGGAACTTAGCCCAGCGGACTTGGCACTAGTTTAGTTGTTTTATTATTATAAAGGTCTAGAGGTTCTTATAGTCTATAATAATTTCAAACAGCTGCTTAGTTCCTTATAGTTTAGGACGCCATTCTTCTAGTGCCTTAACAATTGCTAGGAGCTCCTTATCGTATATTTCATAGTTATATTTAGGGGCTAAGTGCTTAGCAGAGAAGAATATAACTGGCTTAAGCTTATTACTTTTATTAGCTTAATAGAGCACTCCACCTAAAGCCTAGTTTAAGGCGTCTGTCTCTACCACAGTCTTCTTTGTGTAGTCGTAATACGCTAGGACTGGTGCTTTAGTAAATGCTGTTTTTAGGGTCTAGAATGCCTATGCTTAATTAGGGCCCTATAACTAGCTAAAGCTCTTTTTCAGTAGCCTAGTCATGGGCTTAACTACCTTAAAATAGCCTTAAATAAATTGTTGGTAGAAGTTCGCAAAGCTAAGAAATTACTATAGTTCCTTAACTAACGTTGGGTCCTTCTATTTCTGTAAGGCCTACACCTTCTTAGGGTCCATAGTCATACCATTAGTTAAAATAATTAAGCTAAGGTATTTTATTTTAGTAGTATGAAACTTAGACTTATTAATATTAATTTAGAGTCCAGCATTACCAAGTCTCTAAATAATTTTATTTACGTATTTTGTGTACTTAGCGCGTGTTTTTAAGAAGATAAGGACATCATTAAGATACGCAGTGCAGTAGTTATTAAGGGCGTTGTATAAAACATAGTTAATATAGTTTTAGAACGTAGCGGGCGTGTTATAGAGACTAAATAGTATAACTAGCATCTTATAGAGTCCAAACCAGGTAATAAATGCTGTAAGCCACTTATAGCCTTCCGCGATCCAGATCTGGTTAAACGCAGCAATTATATTAAGCTTAGTAAAGTACTTAGCACTATAGAGTACATCAAGTATCTCATAAACTAGTGGCAGTAGGTATTGGTTCTTAATAGTAACTATATTTAGGCCTCAGTAGTTATAGCAAATTTATATACTACCACTAGGTTTTACTACAAGGAGGAGTAGTATAGTGGCTAATAAGGTCAATTCGCGGATAAAACCCTTATCCAGCATCTTATTAATCTACTTCTTTACACAGCTAAATTTAGCAGGTAAAAGTAGTCTGTTTTTATAATATAGGGCCTACTTTCCTGGTATAATCTTAATTTTATAGTCCCATAGTTAGTAAGGGGGCAGCTTGTCTGCGTTCTTAGGGAGGAAGTATTTAATATATTTATAAAACTCTTTTAGTAAGTATTACAAAATATCCTTATAGGTTAATCCTAGTTTGCCTTTTAGGAATTTCTTAACATCAGTATTAACTATCTTCCGGCGTAGAAACTTAGACTTGGTTTTTAGGTTTATCTTAAAAAAGTTATAGAAATAAGAGGGTAGCGCTTTACAGGCTTCCTCTATTATATAGTCGCCTTCTATTAGCCGGCGGAAAGACCTTTCTAATAGGTTTGGTACTTCTATTAGGCCTATAGGTAGCTCCTTAAGCAGCTATTAGTATTCTTCTTATTTAACCAGTTCTACTAGCTCCGCTATATAGATTCTTATTACCTTTACGCCTTTTTATTTACAGAACTGGGTAAAATTAATGGCATAAGTACATTTAATATTATTTAGGTTAGGGCGTATCTGGTTCTCTAGTGCTACGGCTAGGCTAGCACGGCTTAGTTAGCCCAAGGGGGCGGAAATAAAGCGGCAGCCTTACACGGTACACGTGGGAGACAGGTATAAGGTTAGGCATTACAGGGGGGAGGTCTTAATTACTCTAGTTTTAGTCTTAGCTATAACACCCTTAGCTATTATACGTGCGGTTATATATACGTACAGTAAATAACTTAAAGTTAGGTGTCTTATTAGCTAACCTAGGTTAAGCGGGTATATATAGAGGACTTATAGTTCTAGCAGTGTTTATTTTTTCCGGAATAGGGCGGTAGTCCAGTCTTCCAGAATCTCTATTTTATTTACTGCGTATATTAGCTCACTAGTGTTAGGCACCTCTTCTACTGTTAGCTAATAGTATCTAAGCGTTAGCCGTGTAATGCGTCTATATAGTGCTACTTGGTTACAGTTAGGAATATACCATAGGAGACAGTTATAGGCATAGTAATTAAAGTTAAATTTAAGCTCTAAAGTAGGGAAGTCTAGTTTTAGGTTATGCTTTTTAAGCTAGGGCATTCTAAGAATTACTAGTATTAAGGGTAATAACTTTATAATATAGAAGAGTATGGATTCTATATAGTGGCCAATTATTATTCTTGCTGTAAAGTAGTGGGTAATAAAGCTAGATAGGAGTCTATTAGCAAGGCGGAGTAGTTTTAGAACTAGGAGTCTTTTTGTTATAATATTATACTTTTTTATAAGCAAGTCTTTATTTGTAAACACTAGTGCTATACTACCACTGTTAATAAGGCTTACTGTTTTAATAAAAACTTATAGGAGTGGGTTGCGCAGTAAAGAGAGGTAAGTCTAAATAAGGATAGCATTCCTATTATTATTTGCTATTCTAAGGTTAAATAGCAGCTAACTTAAAATAAGATTTAACTAATCTAGTAGTATAGATTTAATCCTTTTATCCTCCTCCCTATATAGTTCTAACCCTTAAAGGCGACTTAGTCCAAAGGTTAGTCTTTTAATAACTAAATTATGGGGCTTGGCTAGTAGCTATAGTCTTGGCTAGTATATCCTAACGTATTAGTCTCTGATGGTGTATATATGCTAGGGGGTACTTTGTTAAGGATATAGCCGGTCTTATAGTTAGTAGTAGCACGGAGCACTTGTCTATAGTTTATATACAGGACTATTAGCTAAGGCTATATTAGAAAAGGGAATTATAGGGGCGGGTCTCTATATCCAAACCCACATCCTTATCTATAGTTGTCGTTTCGGTTACTAATCCCTCTACTAAAGAATCCGCCGCGGCTAGAAAGGGGTTAGCGCGGTAGCATTAAAAGGGGATTTAGGTTTGTTTTAGGGTTATAAGCATCTTTCTAGTAGCTAGGTTAACCACATGCCAGGCAGAGTCTGTTATCCATATAATATCTTTAGACATTATTAGGGAGGCTACTACTACCACCACCAAATTTAATGGCGTTAAGGTCTATTAGGTCATTCTATAGTGCTAGTGCTAAGGTGTTGTTATTAGGTAGTATAGGTTAATAGCCGCTAGCAGTACTTAGCTTAGCGGTATTTAGCTTAGTATAGTAGGCGTAGTTCTATAGGTTATAAGTAAACACGTCTATTTGCTTACTCCAGCCCTTATAGTCAGCATTATCGATTTTGCGGCTAAGAGTAAGGGCTAAGTCCTTTATCTTAGACGAAATATTCTTCCTAAGTAGATCTACCTTTTATTCCTTAGTCTTGTTTACTTTTATTATTAACTTATTAAGCTCTGCTTTCTAGAACCAGTAATTACACTTACCTTAGTTTAAAGTGTCTAATTTGTTTTTAGCCGCTTGGGTTATATCTATAGTCTTATAGTGCTTCTTTATATACGCAAACATAGACTCTTAGTTAGAGAAGGCCCATTTGCTTAGGTTATTTAGGTATATATATAGTATATTAAGGCCATGCTTAATATAGTTATAAGCCTTATCTATCAGCATATCTAACATATAGAGGACTTCGTCCATTGGGGTCTTAAAGCACTTTATATCTCTATAGAAAACGCCTTAGATCTTTATTTCCTATATTTCAAATTTTTCTTGCTTTTTAGTTAGCGATCCCTTACTATTAAATAGGGTAGGGTCTTTTGCTTTACGCTTTTTTCTATAGAGCTTAGCTAGGGGAGGAGAGCTAATAGCGGTATTCTTATTAGCAATAGTTTGGGTAAGTATAGTAATCTAAAAGCTTAGGCTTTATATAGTCTTAGTATATACTAAAGCTTACTATTTATATTGCTTTATATGTAGTTTAAGTGTCTTAAGGGAGTTAATTCTATATTAAGCTTCTTTAAGTTAGGACTTTATAGTCCGGCCTTTATTATAGACTGTTTAGAGACCACTCTTAACGCTAGTTAAAAGGGTTGTATATATGGAGAGGTATTGAAATATTCCTACCATATTAAGGTCCTTAGGGTACTCTAAACCACTCCTAATTGCCCAGGCAATATTAGTGTAGGAAGTATTAAAGAGGCGGGCAAGCACTTTGCGTGTATTCGCCAATAGGGTATTCTAGTCACCTATTTTAGGGAATCTAAGCAGGGTAATTAAAATCTATAAGGCTGGCTATAATGCTAAGATTGTCTAGGACAATACTAAGATTGTTTAGAACTGTACTAAGATTATCTAGAACTGTGGTATAGTAGTATCAGTCACGCCAGGTCGCGATTATACTAGGAAAATAGAGACAGTAGACTGGGGAGAATAAAGATCGTAACAGGGCGTAAAAGGAGATACCATAAACTATTATAGTGCTGTAATGCTAATAGGCTAAATAACTACATTGTGGTATAAAGAGGAGAAGGAGGTAAAAGGGGGTATTATATATAAATAGTAGGGGCAGCCGCCAAGGCGCTAGTGGTGGGCCAGCCAACAGTAGAAAACAGTACAAGACAGTACGCGTCAGGACTATGCCATGACAAAACTCGAGCTATAAATAGAGAATACTTTAAATGTGGTAAAAAAGGATATATTTAAAAGCATTACTAGACTTACCCTTTTAAAAAGGTCCGCCGTAGTTCCTCTTACTCCTTAAATTATACCTATTCCTTAAATCGCACCTACTCTATAAATTATACTTAGACGCCACAAAGCATCTCGCCCTTAGTTAACTTAGAAAATAAATTATTCTAAGGCTAAGTTGCGCCTTAGAATAAAAGGTGGAAGAGTATAAATGTCTAGGCTCTTTTAGCGCTAATATATAACATAACTCCCTTAATATACTTAGTAAAATTTAAATACTTAAGAAATAGAAGGAAGTATAAATCCTAATAATCAGCGGAGCTACTAGTATGGGCTTTATTAATATAAACTACGCGAAAACTTAATAAGCCCTAAGGCCTATAAGGCTTTAACGGCAAACCCTTAATATATGGCGAACTAACGTACTACGCTCTTATAAAAATGCGGATAGGTAAATACCTTAAATACATTTCCCTATTTATAACACCCTTAAAGTAATATAAAGTTATACTTAGACATAGATAGCTAAAGTAATATAACCCCTTAATTAGCTGGGTTAAAGAATACTAAAGTTCCATATAACTTACTGCCGAAGTTATTGCTTAAAAAACTATTTACCTTATAAATATATACACGACTATTTAAATTTAAGATAATATAAATTGCCCTTGCTATAAACCTTAAGCTAATATAATAAATCTATAACTACCAATTATGGTAAAGAATTTAAAGATATTTTATTAAAACCTCTTAAAATTTATATAATACAGGCCGCGCCCTTTATCTTATTAGTAAAAAGACAAGACTATAAAATCTTTACTGTAACCATAGAAGATATTAAGAAAGCACTAGAACCAAAATAATATACTAATTCTTAACCTCTTAACGTGTTCCACCACCGAGCGCATTACTTCAAAGAACACCAAAAAGCCTAAATTTCAATCTTAAATATCTCAACTACTACTTAATAATATTTTCTAAAAGTTTAAATATAAGCTTTTATATACATATTTTAGTATATGTTATAATATTAGTGTGTGTAATTTAATAGTTATTATAATATAGAGTTTAGGGGCTAAAAATAGAGATATTTTGAAATATCTCAACAACCACCAGACTATATACTTTTATATTTAATAGGCACTAGAATAGGCATATTAGAGCTCATATTTAAATTTTTAGAAAATATTATTAAGTAGCGGTTGAGATATTTAATATTGAAATTTAGGCTTTTTGGTGTTCTTTGAAGTAATACGCCCGGTGGTGTAATACGCTCAGTGGTGAAACACGTTATACCTAAAGAGTACTATAATCTAATTAATAAGTTTAAAAAACAATTTATAGACTAACTAGCTCTCTATACTAAAATAAGTATAATTTTAAAATAGAACTTAAGCCTGGTATAATACTAAAGTTTAGTCCGCTATACGGTATATTATAAGAAAAATTGCTTATAATGCAATAATACCTTAACAAGTATCTGGAAATAGGATTTATTTGCCCTAGTTAATCTCTATTCACCTTACCTATACTATTTATTAAAAAGCTAGGAGGAGGCTTAAGATTCTATATAGATTATTAAGCTCTAAATATAATTATAATTTAAAACTAATATCCAATTCCTCTAATTTAAGAGACGCTTAACTGTTTAGTAAAGGCATAGTACTTTATAAAGCTTAATATAGTTACTACCTTTAATAAAATCCATATATATAAAGGAGATAAGAAGTATATAGCTTTTTATATATAATAATAATTATTTATTGCTTAACGTCCGATTTGGATCCCTATTAGGCCCACGCGGACTACTCCTTATATACATATGGGGAGAAAACTCTACTTAAGAAAACCCCGTGATCCATCTCCCCGCCTTTTAGGACTTGCCTACTTAGCACCTGCAAGTCGCCTATGATGCTCTTCTACCTTACTTTTTTAACCTCCTTAGGAACCACTGCTACCGTAACAAGCCTACGGACGCGCTAGTATTATAAACTTTACTCTACTACTGTAGAGTTAACAGGGGGCGCCTATTGCTTATCCCTTTGTCTTTTATTGCCATTTCCTTTATAACCCGAAATTGGTCTAGCACATTTTAGCTAATAAGCCATTAGGTAACCGCCTTGAGACCTTTTTATATTAAAAGTAGTGTATTATAGTTCTCTGTGCCAGCTACTAAGAGCATTGCTTCTCGGTTGGTGCGTAAGGGGCATAGCAGTATTACATGTTTTGGTGTCTGTCTTAGCCAGCTATATTCGCATCTTAGGCTGCCTACTAGGACACCTACCCAGTAGAGCCAGTCTTTTAGTTCTATTATTCCTATTCTTAAGAGTATTGCCATTATATTTTCTGCCTTTGTTAGGCCTTTTTAGAGCCCTTAAGTATTACCCCCTATAGCGTTAACCATGCTACGGCTTGGGCTCCTCTTGCCTGAGTCAGCCTCTGTACCTTTGACTCCCATTTACCTCTCTAGCGTTGGTCCAACTAGTAGCTTTTTATATATAATAGGGACTCTTTAAATACCTAGTAATGCTATTTAGCATAAAGAACGGTCCTAGTATGTTTTTAGCAATATATTAATAATACGCTTTGTAAATTCCTTAATATATTTATTACCGCATATATTAATAATATTTTAATTTACTTATTCTTGCTTTCTAAATATTGGAAATATATTTAAATGGTTCTTAAACGCTTATAAGATATAGGCTTATAATATAATATTAAGAAATGCAAGTTCTATACGTCTTAGGTTATATACTTAGGCTTAATTATATCCCATAATAGAATTAAAATAGACCCTAAAAAATTCGCGGTGATTATAAACTAAGAAAGCCCTAGTAATGTATAAGACATTTAAGGATTTTTAGGATTTGTAAATTTTTATTATTAATTTATTAACCACTTTTTAAAAACTGCTTAGCTGTTAGTAAACTTAATAAGAAAGAATATAAAAATTAAATAGACTGCTAGATGTAAACGAGCTTTTAATAACTTAAAGTATTACTTTATAACTACTCTAATTCTTACCTACTTTAACCTTAACCTTAAATATATTATAGAAATAGACTTATCTAATTATATACTAGTGGGAGTATTGTTGCAATACAATAAGAATGGCGAGCTACGTCTAGTAGCCTTTCTCTTTTAGAAACTCGCCCCTATTAAATTAAACTATAAGATATATAATAAGGATCTGCTTACAATTATTAGATGCTTTAAATAATAGTGTCTTAAGCTTAAAGGATTACTATTCCTAATACGCGTATTAACGGACTATAAGAACCTGCAGTACTTTATAACTATATAATAATTAATATAGTGCCAAATTTATTGGGCTGGATACCTTTTATAATTTAACTTTAAGATTATATACTAACCGGCCAAACTTAATTAAAAGCCTAATATATTAATATAATGATTACAGAACCTATCTGCGAACGTTTTAAATAAATGGATTATAAATTAATTATGGATTTTACTGCTCCCTAAATATTTCGAAAAACTATATCCTATATTCCTAAACACAGAACTTAATAGAAATAAATTAGAAATTAATAAATGGGAAATAGAAATTAATAAGCTAATAGAATATAAATATAAGAATAATATATAGATAATAGATATAATAAAGGCAATTTAAACGGGAAAATGATAGTATAAGGATATTACACTCGCTAAATACAAAATTTAAAATAATTAATTATACTATTAATAGAAGATGGTAGTTCTAAATTCCAAACCTTTAAGATTTAAGATACTTAAATTTATACACAACTCCTCTATAGTAGGGCATTCTAGCTATATAAAGACTTATAAGGTTATTTAATAAGTATACTACTAGCCTATAATATATAACTATATATAATAATTATAATAATTATTCATTGCTTAACGTCCGATTCGGATCCCTATTAGGCCTACACGGACTACTCCTTATTTACATATAGGGAGAAAACTCTATTTAAGAAAATAAGAAAACCCTATGATCCATCTCCCCGCCTTTTAGGACTTGTATATAGGGCGCCTATGAGTTACCTATAGTGCTCTACTACCTTACTTTATAACCTCCTTAGGAACCACTGCTGCCGTAACAAGCCTACGGATGTGCTAGTATCGCAAACTTAACTCTACTACTGTAGAGTTATTAAGGGGCGCCTGGTACTCGCCCCTTTACCTTCTATTACTATTTCCTTTGCAACCCGGAACTGGTCTAGTACATTTTAGCTAATAAGCCACTGGGTAACCGCCTTAAGACCTTTTTATATTAAGAGTAGTATATTACAGTTCTCTATGCTAGCTACTAAGAGTATTGCTTCTCGGTTAGTGCGTAGGGGGTATAGCAGTATTACGTATTTTAGTGTCTATCTTGGCCAGCTATATTCGTATCTTAGGCTACCTACTAGGACACCTACCTAGTAGAGCCAATCTTTTAGTCCTATTATTCCTGTTCTTAAGAGTGTTGCTATTATGTTTTTCGCCTTTGTTAGGCCTTCTTAGAGCCCTTAGGTGTTTACCCCCTATAGCATTAACCATACTATAGCTTAGGTTCCTCTTACCTAAAATAGCCTCTGTACCTTTAACTCCTATGCGCCTCTCTAGTATTGGTCTAACTAGTGTTATATTACGGTAGATGGTTTTCTAGTACTCTTTTATGCTCTACTTTGGCTCCTTTCTCTTTTTTACTATTGTCTTTGCTAATCTCTTACGCGTCTCCCTTTCTTCTCTATATGGGCCTGGGCCCTAATATAGTACTATTCTTCTTCTACTTTCTTTACCTGTTTCTCTAATATATCTTTCCTACTTTGGGGTTGTTGGTTTGTTCTTCTGTAGGGCACCCTAGGGTCACTCTATAGTTTGTTTAGGCGTGTCTTAATATACTTTATAATATTAAAGTTGCGCTCCCTTTACACCCTTTGCATTGCAGCGGCTTCAATATATAATTATAGGGGGGGGATATTAGCTTCCTTTTTAAGCAGTACTGTGGCCGTTTGCTTATACCTGCCTGTTATACTCTAGAGACAAGCTGTTTGGACCTTTTAGAGTAGTTTAAGAAGTGATTTAGGGGGGCCTTTTTTAGATTCTCCTATAGCCCAAATACTAGATCTATACGTTATAGTTAGCTGGACAACTGCTATATATAGTAGGCGTGACCTCTAGAAGCATGGACCCTATATAGAATTAACAATCCTAGACATTGCGATATACTGTGCTTAGCCCTTACGGGCCGCTTATAACGTATATACACTCTACTGGAGCTTGCTATCTACCCATACTCCTAATACCCTTAGGCCTTGAACTGGTTAACCCCTAAAGCCTTAAATATAAATTGCATGCTAGAGATCTATAGATTAGTTACGTTTTCTTATAAAGTGGATTAGCTGGTATTTCTCTAGTAAGAATTGGACTCTGTGTCGTCTTGCCCATTCTATATAGGTATTATAGGCTTTCTCTAGTGTTCTGCAATTCTCTGCGGCTGTTGGGCCGTATGTAATTAGGTTTATGTTGTTAATAAAGCCTATCCCCTAGGTTGCCCCTTCCTTAAAGGAGTCAAGTAGGTTGCTTATAAAGAAAAGGAAGAGTATAGGCGAGAGGGGTAATTCTTATAGTATTCCTGTTATAACTGTAATGGGGGGGGCTCTAGTATCCGCTAAAGACTAGTAATGTTTCTTTCTGGCCTATAAACCCTTAAACAAATTATATAATCTATTCTGGAAAGCCCTTTGCCCTAAGGATATATAGGAGGCGCTTATGGGGTATATTATTATAGGTACCACTGATATCTAAGCTAAGTATTAATACTACGAAGTCCCTTCGCATCGCCCATGTAGACGTAATGGTGGTAGGTAGTTATATATTAGCTAGTAATATAGTAGAGTTTAATATGCCTGCTTATTTAGGCCTCTACCCCAGTTTTCTAGTGCTTTAGTCCTAATCTATAAGCAGTTGGCTGCTACTACTAATTATAGGGAGTTTTACCAGTTCTTTTAGATATCTTATAACAGTATTTCCCGAGTGCCAGTCTACCCCCTAGCAGTCTATATAAGAGTTTCCTCCTAGAGTTAGTACGCTTTTATACGGCTTGGGAGCCTTCTATAGCCTCTAGTTTTACGCCTTTCTTTATTATTTCCGCTGGCGTAGGTATAAGCTGCTATTTCTAGGGGTCGCAACTCCTATCTTCGCGCCTACTAACGTAATCCTATGGGGGCGTTATAGCTGCATCCTGTAATATAGTTGGGTATACTTTCTACAGATAAGGCTAAGCCACTACCTCTCCCGCCTAAGTAACTCCTGTTTGCTCCTTAAGTATATTTTACCAGCGAGCCGCCCTAGAGGCGAATAGTTCCGTCTATTAACATACTAATACGCGCATCCGTTCTCTTAAGCTATATAGTAGTTTTTCTGGCCAGGGTATAATCCTGCCTGCCTACTAAGTGCACCAAAGGTCAGAGCCTAGTTAAGGGGTAAGGTTCTTAGAGCCAGCAGTAGCTACTACATACTACGCCCTATAGGAAGCTAGTAGTAATATAGGGGCGTAATACCCTATATACTACTAGTTCCCGTTTCACGTTGCCTATAAAAGTCTCCTTATAATAGGCCGACCGTGTCTTATAGGAGAGGGGCCATAGAGACACTAGGTCCCGTACTAGATAACCTACTCCCCACTCTCCTACTAACTAAGCTTATATCCCCTAATTTTATAAGCTGGCCTATATCTTTAACTGTTAAGACCTTGTCTAACTGGCCTATATTTCCCCTATAGCCTCCCCTATATATATGCATTAGGTTACGTGCACTACGCCTATTAAGACCCTCCTATAAGTTGCCTTATACATATACATATTAGGTTGCGTGCACTATACCTATTAAGACCCTCCTATAAGTTACCTGTAAGTCAACTATAGGTTAACTGTAAGTTAACTAAGTTATACGCTATAGGGCTGTTAAAACTGGCCTATATTTCCGCTGCCTAGAGCTTTGCCTATATTTTTACCTTATTAAGCCATCTGGTCGCCGTCGCGTTGCTAATATATTACTGTTGCGTCACTATTATCCAGGTTGCGCGCACTATGCCTATTAAAACCCTCTTCTAAGTTACCTGGGTATACTGGATACCAGATAGGCCCTTATAGAGGGGCCTTAATAAGTTCTCTAGGTAGGGCCTTAATAAGTTCTTTGTGGTGGCCTTAGGGCCTTAATAAGTTTCGTATAAAGTATCTGCGACGCGTTAACCTTAACAAGTTCTTATAAAAAGAGGTTCCCTACGCCCTCACCGTATCCTCTTGGTCTCAGAGCTAGTGCAAGCCCAAGGGTGTCCTATTGTACGCCTAGGGCGCGTCCATGTCGACTGGCTGGATAAGGCCAGTTTCGGGCCTGGCTGCGAGCCAGGTAGTTGTATATTGGGCAGTTTTTGTATCCCAGTTTCCCTTAATAGTCCCCCTAGATAGTATGGTAGGAGCCCTAAGCAGGGGCAGTAGGACTCCTGGTGTTGTTAAGGGCGATATACGCGTCACAGGCTTAACACCACAGAGTCGCAATACCAGCGCGCGCAGCGCGCTGCGACGGCTCTCCTCCATCACCTCTGCACTTAGCCATCATAAGGAATGATTTCCCGATGATGTTTCCACCCGCGGCGACGTGGACGCGTGCAGTAGGGCTTCGCGGGCTATAACTATATATAAAAATACGTTTAAGTATATAGGATATGCGTATGTAGAAAGACCTCTTATATAAAAAAGTAAGGAGGACTTTAACCGCTACTAATTCCAATATAAAGATAGCGCGATATCTTAATTAACTTTATAGTTAACTTGCCTAGCAGTAATAGGTTTATAAATATTATAGTAGTTATTAACTGCTTTATAAAAATACAATACATAATTCCTATAGACTTAATTAATGCAATATTAGTAGCTAAATGTTTTATTAAGTACGTCTTTAAGCTACACGGACTTCCTAATTTAATAATACCTAACTATAGAAACTAGTTTATTTCAGACTTCTAGTAAGCTCTATATAAACAATTAAACACTTAAATATAACTCTTAACCGCATTCTATCTAGAGATAGATAGTTAAACTAAAATTGCGAACGCGATTATAGAATAGTACCTATAAATATACTACTCTTACCTGCAAGACAACTAGGAAAAATGGCTGCCTTTAGCTAAGTTTACTATAAATATTATAATAAATGTATTAATAGGCGTAATGCTGTTTTACGCAACCTATAGATAAAACCCTTAACTTAGATTTAAACTATAACCTAAAATTAACATAACAGAACCCACAATTAACTGGATTTAGTTAATTAACGTATATAATTTCGCTAATTAAATAAAGCAGTTAACGGAACTATTATAAAGTAAATTAACGTACGCTTAAATAGTATAGGAATAGTATATAAATAAAGGACGAGCTCCTGCATAGGACTTTAAGGAAGGTAATATAGTTTACCTAAATATATAAAACCTACGGACTTAATAGCGCTTAAAGAAACTTAATTAGAAGTTTATAGGCCTGTACTAAATTAAGAAGAAACTAAGCCTATATACCTATAAGCTTAAACTACTAACTAAGATAAAAATACACCTAATGTTTTATATAAGCTTATTATAGCCTTTAAAAGATAATCCTATAACCCATAAAGTGCTACTACTACTTTTTATAATTGTTAATAACGGTAATAGTTCTTACTTTATTAACTTGATTAATAATATATAATGGAAAATATAATCTAAACAATTTAAACTTCTTATTTGTAAGAGGCCAGCTTAACCGGAACGTATAATTATCTAATCGGCAGTGTCACAGGTAAGTAGAAGGTGAGTCGAAGGTAGAATGAGTTGCACGTATTAAAGGACAAATGCTTCTGACTACTTCCATTTAGAGACTAATCGCTGGTTCTTCTCTAGAGGAGAACTAGCTTCCTATATAAACCTTCTAAGACACTAGTAAAACCTTTCGCCCCTATCTGTCTGACTATGTCTCCTCTGGGACATATATGGGACGTAGATGGGACATTGATGAAACCTCCTACTGTCTTATCTGATATGTACCTCCTGGAGGGTTCCGTTACATTATTAAGTGGAAAGGATATAAAATATAAACTTGGGAAACCTATAACTAGATTAAGGCTAACGCGCCTTCCTTAGTAAAAGAATTTTATAAGGGCTATCCTTCGTGGCCTACTTTGGCTAAATAGACACAATATAAAGGTAAATAACTGCTACCTAACATAAATATATAAAACACGATAGCAGGAAGCTCGAATTTAAAAAGAACTTAAAATATATTATAACGTTTATAATATGGTCACGTAATACGCAAGATGTTAAGGAACTTTAACCGCCAGTTAAAGTTATCTAATTAGTTAGATTTGCCTTGGCCAAAACGCTACCTAATGCGAAAAATATAACACGCCATAAAATTATAAATTCTTGACTAAATAAAATTATTTAAAACCTTTAGCTAAAGGGGAGGGTACTATAATAGGACTAGCCCAGTTACAGTAGGAATGTCTTAGTAAAATACTTAATAGATAAATTCCAAAGCTTTAACCAAATTCTACTAAATTCTGCTAGCTTAATTAACTTCTGCCAAGTTCTGCCAGATTAATTAAATTTTACTAAAGTCCGTTAAAGACCGCGTGCGTATATGCGCACGCATCAACCACCAAGCCCCTAACTATTTAATTATATAATTCTCTCGTTATTCCTTTCTCTTCTTTATATAATGTCTTGTACTCTACAAGAGCTATATACCCTTAGATTTAGATAGAATTTATATTATTCCTTCAAATCTTCCCTAAGGTCTCTTCGCGCCTTTATAACGGAAGTGATAATAACGACTAAAGCACCGCGACTAAAGCTAGTTAGGATAATAGATATATTAAAAGGAAACGTCCTAAGCCTAACTATAATAGCAGATAAGATCTTATTAAAAACTATTAAAGTTACTATTGGAGACTGCCTTGTATATATGCCAAAAGTCGTAAAGTTATTCTTTAAACCTCTTCTGCTACCCCTTATAGAGCCCTATTAATAAAAGTAAAAGGACGTTAAAGCATCTATATTATTGGCGTACCTAATATTTTACGCTAATTAAACTGGCTTAATAACTGCTAAGGTAGACCAGATTAAACAGAAAGCTAAATTTACTCGGTTTTAAAGACGATATCTAAAAGTGGAAGTATAGATAGGAGATAGAAAGGTTAAATGCTTAATTAACTCTGGAGCAAAGCTTAACCTTATTAAGAAAAGTGTGGGTAGCGACTTAAAGCCTTTAGGCGTTATTAGCTAGAGTAATTCTCCGCTTTAGTAACACTAAGATATTATAGGTAGTATTGTATTTAAATATATAGATAAGGTAGGTATATAAGATAGAGCTTCAGATATAGCTACGCAACATATTAAGAGCTAATAGCTGTTTTCTATATAGCTTTATATTATCCCTACAGTTGACTTAAAGCGTATAAAGCTTATTCTTTTTATCCTTATCTAGCTTTAAGAGCTTCGCCTTCCAGCTATTAATATCCTTAAGGCTTAAATAGGTTCTTTAAGCTTTGGTAGATTGGTCTTAGGTATTAATAGATTAATATACTTCTAGAGACGATTATTATTGGTTTTTAACTTAATAACCTTAATCCATCCATCCCAATTATTTAAGCTTATAAGAATAATAGATAAGATAATAACTGGTATGGTTTCTTATTAAGAGGTTATTATGGGTGTCCATAATTAGGATGACGATGGAAATCTATGGGAATATAGGCTTTTAAATTAAAGATGATGTAGTAGACGGCCTGGGCTTATAACTGTAGAACGGACGATTAGGAATGAGGGCTCTAGAAACTCTCTTCCCTTCGAACGTCAGCGTCCAACCTTATCGATAAGATAGTGGGTCCGTGCATGCAACCCCAAAAAGTTTGTCAATCTAGGGTTCCTCATTGGCTAAAATCTTATCGATAACGTTGGACACAACTCGACGTTCGAAGGGATATACTTTAGGTAGGTCCAGGCAACTGAGTTAAATAGGTGATAGAAATAGGGAATGAAACATTCGATGAGGCATTTAATCATAAGTTAAGAGACAACTAAGACAAAATACGTAAATACGATCTGGGTCGACAGACAGTAGTACGATGGTGGTAAGGAACTCCGATTCAGGTCGACAGTATGGAACATAGACACTGCATGTAGCGAATTTTGATTTTCACAACTTTTGATAAGTCTCACAATGGCGGTACCTCGCGTACGCAGACATCTTGCAAAATTTCCTATTTGCAGTCTTCATGCTTTTACGTGGTGGTAAGGCAGTGCGGGCCGCATCGGCTCAGCCCCAAGTTCGCCACCTCAGCACTAGGTATTTCTGCGAAGGCTATCCATTTGTTTCTGCCTTTCCAACTTTATAAAGTAATTGCTAATATCTTTCTTAGGCTCTATTGGTTTTACTACCCATTAGCTAACCCGCCAAACTCCTTCACTGTACTAAACCCACCGGGGTGGAGAAGGCCTCAAGATATGACACTATGTTTCCAACCCGCCTTCGTAGCCTTTAAGGGTAGCAAAATCGCGGAAGTGGACTATCTTAGCCATCTTCTCGCCCATTTCAGAGGCATTCATCACCCGGAAGACTCCGACACCAAGAACTTCGAAGTCGTTCTCGCTAGCTTCAACCCATATGCGGAGTCAATCCGGCAGGCGGCTCTAACCAAAACCTACAAACCCTTACCCAACTCAGCTCTCCAGCCCTTCTATGCCTGTCTGGCTGGTCGTTCTACACACTTTTTACACCATCTCGAGACTCTCGAGAAGGTACACGCGGCACTACTTCTACAACCGCTGGCAACCCTAGCCGCGGAGAAGGGGCATGCTGATATCCTGCAAACTTGTCTCAATACCGGCGCGAAATTCGATGACTTACTGGATCGAGCCGTAGAAATCGGGTTCGGCAAGTCTCCGGATATGCTCACGGTTCTTGCAAACGTAGAGTGGAGAAATATTCAACAAGTCAGGGATGATCCGCAGGCAGTGAGGGATGTCGTGTGGCCCTGGCTTAGGAACAAATCTAATCAGAAGCCTGACCAGGAGAAACAAATAGCGGAGAAAAGGCATGAGCAGCTTGAACGGGAGGGTCTCCATCCAGCTGGAACTTGCATGGCTAGCGAGGACCTAGAGAAGAAATTTGGAGATATAGATTGGTAGGTGTGCTATATAGCTTTTTAACATGTGGGAAACATTAGGCAGCTATATAGTTTGGTTATTGCTAGATATTTGTCACAGGACACCCCTGTGACACCTTACACACGTCCACCTGTTTCCACCTACTCAGCAAGTAGAGACCGACTACGAGACGGCAATCTGACGGCAATCTGATGGCAATCTAACGGCAATCTACGGCATTCTGCCATATTCTGCCAAGTCCGCCGAATCCTGCCAAATAACCTCTAGAATGTTAAGGGCATTGTTCCTAAAAGGGAGGTACTGGCGGCGTCTAAGAGAATTAAGTCGATAAGAATTTGTAGAGAAGAACTTAAAAAGCACTTACTAAACGCCTAGGCTATATAAAAAAGGTACTATAATAAAAAATATATGCCTAAAAAATTTAAAATAGGAAACGAAGTCTTACTATCTATAAAAAAACATCTAGATTAAACGTATTAAGAAGAAGCTAAACCACCAGTAGCTCGGACCCTTTAAGATAGTCAGAAAAACTAAAGGAAATCAAACCTATAAATTGGAATTACCGAAATTATATTTAATATATCCTATATTTTATATTTCCTTATTAGAGCTATATTAAAGAAGAGATAGTACGGAACCGCCTCTACCTAGTAAAATTAATAGGGAACTAGAATGGAATATAGAAGACATTTTAGACTAAAGATAGTGTTAGAAGAAACGCAGATTTCTAGTTTATTAGAAAGGATATTTTTAAGCGTATAATAGTTAGAAACTTAAGAAGCACCTTTAGCTAGAAAAGCCTCCTTATATAGTAAAAGGGATCTAGTCCTTTTTTGGTTTCTATAACTTCTACTATTAATTTATCTAGGACTATAGAGTTGCAGTAAAGTCCCTTATATAGATAACCTAGAATAATATACCCTTTGTCTTTAACAATAACTATATAAAAGCCTTTAAAAAGTTAAAGAATAGGCTTATCTTTTCCCTAATTCTCCGTTACTACAACCTAGACCTTAAATTAATAATAGAAACGGACGCCTCCGACAAAGTTATAGCTAAAGTTCTATTATAGCTACATTTGGACGTCAAATAGTACCCTATTGCCTTTTTCTTAAAAATAATAGCCCTAGCTAAAAATATAACTACGAAGCATACAATAAGGAAATACTAGCTATTATTTAATCGTGTCCTAATAGTGTATAAAGCTTAAAAGCGCAAACTCTTAGATTAAGGTTCATACTAATTATAAAGCCCTAGAGTATTTTATAATAAGCAACTTACTAGCTAATAGGCCTAGTAGGCTAAAATACTCTTCTAATTCTTCTTTATAATTATATACCATCTTAGTAAATAGAACGTTAAAGCTAATACCCTAACCTAGAGGGAATAGGATATAGGCCCTAGAATAAGCTAAAGGCTTAGTACCGGATATAGGCACTCCTTTATCCCAAATAGCTTAACCTATAGATCCTAAAAGAGCTATACTCTAAATAAAACAAGTTAGCGCCTATAGAAGAAGAAGTCTTAGACAAACCAATAGGATTAATTAACTATATCCTAACGGCGAATCGTATAACTAACTCCCTTAAGGCCCTCTATAACTAAGCTATAAAAAACAACCCTAATTTAGAAATAGAAGAAGGACTACTCCTATACTAAGAACGGCTTATAGTTCTAAATGTTAATACCCTACGGATAGAGCTAATACGTAAAGCCCACTGTTAAGTCTTAACGGTATACTCTAGTTAAGACAAGACCCACTAACTACTAGCGCCCTATTACTATTAATAAGGACTTCTATCTAATATAGAATAATTTATTAGAAACTACGCCTATAGACGCGTATATACCCCTAGGGGTTAAACTCCTAGGTGGCTATAACTACTGCTAATCCCAGAACGCCCTTAGCAACACATTATAATAGACTTTAAGTTATTTCTAAAGGACGCCCACGGCCATAACGCGGCCTTTATAGTAATTAACCGACTATATAAGTAATCTATCTCCCTCCCTTATTTTAAAACCATAACTGCAAAGGATATAGCCCATCTCTATATTAATAATATCTACTGGTTCTACGGCGCTCCTAAATTAATTATCTCTAATTATAGTCCTTAGTTTATATTAGATTTCTAAAATAAACTCTACTATATCCTTAAGATTAAGATTAAGCTCTCTACCGCATTTTACCCTTAGACTAACGGTTAAACTAAGATTATAAACTAGTACCTTAACTAATAACTACATCCCTTTATAGACTACTATTAGGATAACTAGTTAGAATTACTACCTATAATAGACTACGCGTAGCTTATACTTCCCTATAATAGCATAGGGATATTACTATTTAAACTACTCTATAGGTATATATTATAAACGTCCTTTAATTAGGATAGGCCTACTAAATCCACTACGGCCTGTAAACGCCTTAGCTATAAAAAAGCCTAGGTATTTACTAAAAGAATGCACAGAGCCTAGGAGACTGCTAAAATAATTATAAAAAAGGTATAAGAGAAGAAGGAGTCCGATATAAACCAATATTATTATAGGGTAGACTTCTAAGTAGGAGATAAGGTATAGGTTGTTACGGACGCTTTAAGTACAATGTTACAACTACTTAGAGAAGAGTCGGCGGAAGCTAGTTGGTTAATACAGGTACAGTCTAGGATAGATCCAGTGGAACTATATAACGAGGAATAGTAACCAAGGTCACGTAGTGTTAAACGTATTAACTATGTTAAACGAAAGGGACGTTACGTTTAATACAGACAATACATACCTCACGTACAAGAGAGGATTTCTTAGGAGTACGGATATGTATTTAAAGGACCTTAGTCCCTACTGTAGATAGTTCTCTCCTTATAGTAAATCTTAGAATACAATTGGAGTTAATCTATTAGGCAACCACTCCACCAGTTATTATTACGTTGTTGTTTTGTTATACCTATATACCTAGCCTAATAATAGAACCTACTGTAGTCTAAGCTATAAGGTTCCGTTACACATTTATTACTAAGGTTACGGTATTGGAACAAAATTGAATAATATGCCACTAAAAGCAGCACCAGTCACAACAGCGTTAACGGCAGCTATAACCTCAGGGCCAGGTAATACCAGTATAGACAATGGGGATTCTTAAGTAGTTACGCGAGGTTAGTTATAGGAAATGGTTAATTACTTATAAGATAATAATAGGATACTCAAAGAACGCATTAATAGAATTAGAGCAGTAAAGATTAAGCTACCCTTAATCAAACAATTCTTAGGAGAGAAGTTAAAGCTTAAGGGATTTCTTATATAAATGCACTTTAAGGTAGTACAGGAAGGAGCGAAGTTAGTAATATTGTTAGACTAAGTAGCCTATACAGGATTGTTCCTAATAGGGAGGGCACTTAAGTGGTTTAAGCCATATCTTACGGAAATATAGGCTAATAGCATAACAACTACTAACCAAGATGTACAGTATATATTTACCAGTTGGAACGGGTTTGTAGAGTAACTAACATAGATATTTAGAGACCCGGAGGCTATAACCACAGCGGAACAAAAGCTTCAGAACTTAGTATAACGCACTTTAGCAATTAAGTATATAATACAGTTTTAAACACTAGCCACGCAGGTTAAGTGGAACAATAGGGCGCTTATGGCACAGTACAAATAGGGACTTAAGGCTAAAGTCTAGGACGTAATTATCCTAATAGAAGATATAGATACTCTAAGAGAGTTAATAGATTAGTTAATAAAGATTAATAATAGAATCTACCAAAGGGAACAAGCTAAAAGAGGGCAAGACAGAGTTCCATAGTTATATAAGGCGTAGAGTATGCAATAATAGACATAGAGTTAAAAACTATGGAATGGCGCAGAGCTAATAGACCTAAGTAGTACCAAAGAAACCCAAAGATAGGAAAAGAAACTATGGAAACCTAAAGGTTAAGGATTAAGTAATTAAAGGACCTAGGAGCAGAGGCCAAACTAGGGATTTTAGTAGCAGAAGACGTTTAGGCAGACTCTATAGCAAGAAAGATAGTTTAAAAATAAAGCTTGCATAAATTACGGAAAATAGGGTCATTTTGCTAGAGACTGCAGAGGTAGTTAGAGTAACCACGCGGTAAAGGGAACAAGACCAGCAGACGGCACGTATATATAGAGGGATAACGGTGCACTATAAGGAACAAAAGAATATTCAATTAATAGTTTTGCATATTATTATAATAACGCATACCAAATTTATGAGGACGCTAAGTACGGCGCAAGCTATTAGCTATAGGAGCCATTATTATCTAAGTTTAAAGGAACCAGTAAACTAGCTCGCAGATCAGACATTAAAGATAATAAATTTAATAAAGGCGAAGCATTTACTAATAATAAGGTAATAAGGGCAGCTTACTAGAAGCATACAGACCTTAAAGAAGTTAAAATAAAAGTAGAGACTAAGACCATCACGGAATAAGGTTCAGTAATAGGTATTACAATACCGTTAGATACGATTTCTATCGCTTTACAAGACGATAGAAGTAATATTCAGAAGAAACTAAGTAAGTAGATAACTGCTAGTGCTAGCTTATTACTTAATAAAGGCAAAAGGCTATAGGCTTAAGATTCTTAAGAAGAGATAAAAAAAGCTTAAGATTTTTAAGATAAGATAAAACACACCTAAGAACCCACAACGGACAAAAACTAATAGGAAAGGGTAGTAACTTAGTTTAGTAACAAACAAATAAGTATAGGACGCAAGTTTAAGAACTACAAGTTTAGAGAATGAATAAGAATGTTAGCAATCCTAGGTAAACGCAGTATTTAGCCTAAAGATTAAATAGTTAATACCCAGATTAAAAAGTAAGACAACTATAAAGATCTAGCTATAAGACGCAGAAAATAAGAAACTATAAATAAGTTTAAAATAAGAATTATTATATAGCAAGAGCAAAAGCTAGATAAGAGATTAGCTATGCCAGGTTATATAAGGGACAGAGCACCTATATAAAGAGTTATTAATAGGCCAAGTGCAGGGATACCTAGGGCAAAGTGGTTAGATAAACTAGAACAAGAAGAGGATCTAAACATCCCAACTAAGTTTAAAGAAAGACATACTAAAGGATGTCATAATGTAGCGATAATAAGGTACTTTCTAATGGATAGACCATATACACTAAACCAGCTATACGGAAAGTGGTATAGGCAACGACACAATAACAAATGGGAAGACTTTTATATATAGCTAAACAAAAAAGTTGTCTAAGACCAACCTATTACGGAAAAACGCATAAGTCATATTAAAGGAGCATTAATTATAATGTTAAGGAATCTAGAAGAGAGATCTAGGGACTAGAGAAGTAAGCGACAAATCTTAGTACCCATAGTAGAGATACTAGTAGTCAGGTCAACTAGGTATAGGTTTAAACTTAAGGATAAAGATAAACCAAGAGTTAACCCAAAACATGCAGCGCATTATATACTATTATGGATAGCTTATATGGATAATATATATAATATACATAGAGCACCTAAAGATAAGAACCGGAAGTACCTAGTAAGAATATATTAGGCACTAGAGGAAAAGCGGTTTAGAAATACTAAGTATATATATAGTTAGCACCTAGTAGAAGTATAAGGTTAAGGAGACTTAATACTTTAACCAGAAAGATTCCTTACGGAAGAGTACCTAGATAGACAACAGTGGTGGGAGTGCCTAGAGAACACTTATCTATAGTATGTAGAGGAAAAGAAACAAACTAAGTATTAGCTAAAGTTGGACTAAGTATAGACAGGATCAAGCAGCCAACAGTTGGGAAAAGGGGAGGCGTATAGGACCAGAGGGAACCAGTGTTAGAGCCTTAGACCCTTAAAGGAATTTAAAAATAACACCTAAATTTAAGAGCTAAGTGGCAAGATTAGCAGTTTAAAGCGTTAGTAGATAGTAGAGCAACTAGGAACCATATATTACCAAAGGTAGTAGAAAGGATAGGGTTACCATATAGACAAAAGGAACACCTATATCTACTTATAACAATTTTAGGAGATTAGATAGCCTATAAAGAAGGCATTATTAATCTCAAAATAGGACCTATTTAGATAACTATTAAAGGGAAACCAGTCAGAATGTCTTTTAATATCCTACCATTAGGACAGGATAAGGCGATACTAGAAATGCCTTAGTTATAAAAATACAATCTAAAGATTAATTGGGTTATAGGTTAAGTCGATATTAAAAATATATAATGGCATAAAGTGCAACAGTAAACTAAGTTAATATAGTACTAAGTCGGAGCGATATATAAAGAGACTAAGCAAGGCTTAAGTTATATACTAAAGAGATACTATAAGTATAGTAAAAAATTATGGTTACCAGAAAGTAAAAAGCTGTTAAAGTATACAGCGTAGAACTATAAAATAGAATTAAAAGAGGGAATAAGTCTAAGGTTCTTTCTAATCTATAAGCTTACTAAAATAGAGTTAGTAGCGCTTAAGGAGTTTATCTAGGAGAACTTACGCAAGGGATATATCAGACCATTATAGTTATCAGTAGGATATCCAGTACTATTCATCCCAAAGAAAAACAGAAAACTTAGGATGTGTATAGACTATAGATAGTTAAACAGCATTACTAAGAAGGATAGGTATCCTTTACCCTTAATTAGCAAAATCTAAGACAGAATAGGCAACGCAAAGATCTTTATAAAGATAGATCTAAGATAGGCATACTATTAGATCAGAATTAAGGAAGGCGATAAATAGAAGGCAGCCTTTAGGTCAAAGAAAGGACTATATAAGCCATTAGTTATGCAATTCGGGCTTATAAATACACCAGCAACGTTCTAGAAGCGAATTAATAGTATATTAGGAGAATACCTAGATGAATTTATTATAGCATACCTTAACGACATTATCATCTACTTAGAGAGTAAGGAAGAGCATAGAAAACACGTTAAATAGGTCTTAAAAAGACTATAGGAAGAATAGATGCTAGTAGCAATTAAGAAATACAAGTTCTTTACTAGGAAAACCAATTTTATTAGATTTATTATTAAACTAAGCCAACTTAGTATAGATCCAAAGAAGATTAAGGCTATAGTAAATTAGCAAGAACTAGAGAACGTTATATAGTTAAAATCATTCCTAGGGTTTTGCAATTACTACAGAAGGTTTATAGCGCAATAGTTATAGGATATTAAGCCATTTACACGGTTAACGAAGAAAGAAGAACTATGGGCATAGGGAAAGAAGTAATAAGAACTATTTAAGAGAATTAAAGAGTTGTTTACCTAGGAGCCAGTTCTTAAGATCTATTAACCAGGTCTAAAGACAGTTATAAAAACAGATATATTAGACTTTACACTAAGGGCGTACTTCCTATAGAAACATTAAGATAGATGGCACCCAGTGGCATACTATAGTCGGAAAATAACACCACTAGAGTTAAACTATGACATCTATAACAAAGAGTTGTTAGGTATAGTTACAGCACTTAAGAAATAGAGAGCATTCTTATAAGGCACAGAGAAACTATTTATAGTTAAAACGGACTATAAGAACCTTATAGGATTCCTAATAATAAAGAAACTCAACCAAAGACAGGTTAGATGGGCGGAAATGCTTATAGAATACTATTTTAAAATTCAGTATACTAAGGGTATAGATAATGCACAAGTAGACGCTCTAAGCAGAAAGGCTAAACTATAAAGTAATAAAAAGCTATTAGGAGCTTTATTATAAAAGAATTAAAACGGATTAATTAGGTATAATTATCCAAAGATTACAGTAACTAAAGAAAGTCAGATCTATAAATTACTAGAGAGTAATTAGATATAGAAGATCTAAGAAGCATAGGTAGAGGATCCAGACTTAGAGTAATATAAAAATAGAGAAGCAATATATATACCTAAGTCTATCGCAGAAGAATTTATTAAGGAATTCCATAAGGGAATAACACAAGGACATAATAGAGCTATAGGCTTAGTATTAAGGCTTTAAAAGGAGTACATTATTTAAGGAATCTAGGGACTAGCAAGACAAGTTATAAAGAAATATCTAGATTACTAAAGGAACAAACCAACAAGGCATAAGCCGTATAGAGGGCTATAACCTGTTAAGACACCAGGAAGACCATAGGAGGTTATATTATAGGACTTTATTATTAAATTACTAAAGTTAAGAGATCCTATTATAGGATAAGATTATAACGCGATTTTAGTAATAGTGGATAAGCTAATAAAGTAGGGATACTTTATAGCATATACTAAAGAGATATTAGTAAAAGATGTTGCTAAAATCTATATAAAGGAAGTATTTGTAAGACACGGAGCACTAGATAAGATTATATTGGATAGAGATCTAAGATTTATAGCAGTATTTTAGAAAGTGTTTTTAGCAGAATAAGGGGTTCGCGTAGTAATATTTATAGCGTATTATCCGCAGATAGATAGACAAACAAAAAGACTAAACTAGACACTAGAATAGTATTTAAGGCATTATATTAATTACGCACAGAATAATTAGGTATCGTTATTACCAGTTATATAGTTTGCATATAATGCAACACCACAAGAAGGAATGGGGACATTACTATTTAAGGCGAATTACGGGCACAAGCCAAGAATATTATTATCGCTATATTAAGCAAAAAGGACAAGTAGTATAGCTAAGTAAAGAATAGAGACGTTAATAAATCTTTATATAGACCTTAAAGAAACAGCTAAACTAGTACAAGAACAAATAAAAAGGTACTATAATACTAAGAGATCTAAGGGACCAGATCTTAAGGAGGGGGATAAAGTGTAGCTACTATACAAAAATTTTAAGAGTTAATAACTAAGCAAGAAATTGGACTATATTAGACTAGGACCTTTTAAAGTTAAGCAAAGAATTTTATTAGTTATATATAAGTTAAACCTACCAGCTAAAATAAAAATCTACCCTATATAACATGTTGCAATGCTAGAGCCAGTATATGGGAATGTTAAGCTACTAGTTTACAAGGCAGACATATATAGAGGATAAGAAGAAGACAAATAGTAAGTTTTAAAGATTATTAGTTATAAGAATGTAGATAACGAAACGTGGTATAAAGTAAAGTAGATAGGCTATAGTAAGACTACCTAGGAACCACTAGGCAGTTTAAAAAACGCTATAGGAAAGGTATAGGAGTATTAAAAGAAAGTAGGTTAGGTAATATTAATAAAGAAGGATCGCTAAAGAATAAGTCACCTAAAGGGGACCTAAGAGGAGCAATTGCCGAGCTACTTGGAGTTATTTCCCTTGCAGGAGGAAAGCTAACCCTTTTATTACCCAGCTTAGACAAACCCTGTTAAACCAGTTTCTACTCCTTAAAACGGACCTTCTTATAGACACGTTTAAGACGTTAAAGACGAGCATAAGCTAAATATTAAGCTTTAAGGATGTGTGCGGACTCTTCTAAGGCATATTAAACCTTAAGTAGCGCGGAGGCCAGCTTACTATTAAGCTTTATAGCAGTAGATTAAACACAAGACCCTATAATAAGTTACTTAGGGAACTTAAAGACTATTAAGAGTTATAGGACGCGCACACTTAGTATTAGAGATAGAGTGAATATTATAGGATAATCAAATGTTTGCTTTAGTACACTCAGAGTAAGAGAAAGGTTGTTAAGATATAGGACTTACTAGCGCAACACAAACTAACCCCTCTTTAGCACAATAAGAGTAGGGAATCGCCATCACTTCACCCAGCAACAGTATGGAGGAAACTATATAAAGGCAACGCTTAACCCAGAAAAGAGAAGAAGAAGCTTTAGGTATAATAAGTATAAATATTAACCAGACTAATTAAACGGACATTATACCTCTAGTGGACGACTTGGAGATGTTAGGAATCTTTAAGGATAAAGATAAAGAGGAGGGAGATAGTATTACGGACGCTTTAAGTACAATGTTATAACTACTTGGAGAAGAGTCGGCGGAAGCTAGTTGGTTAATATAGGCACGGTCTAGGATGGATCCGGTGGAACTATATAACGAGGAATAGTAACCAAGGTCATATGGTATTAAACATATTAACTATATTAAACGGAAGGGACGTTATATTTAATATAGACAACACGTACCTTATGTATAAGAGAGGATTTCTTAGGAGTATAGATGTATATTTAAAGGACCTCAGTCCCTACCGTAGATAGTTCTCTCCTTGTAGTGAATCTTAGAATACAATTAGAGTTAATCTGTTAGGCAACCACTCCACTAGTTGTTATTACGTTGTTGTTTTGTCGTACCTATATACCCAGCCCAATAACAGAACCCACCGTAGTCTAAGCTACAAGGTTCCGTTATATAGGTGTTAATAAAGAACTAGAAAACCTAAAGGCTAAGCTGCAAGCTAGACCACTAAATAGCTGGCCTATATAAGATTCTTTAGAAGGTAGGACACTCTTTTAAGGTTAAGCTACTAAAATTAATAAAGATCTACCCCGTTTTCGTATTAGAAAGGACCGTATGCCATTAAATAGAAAACTTATAGGCCAGCTTTAGCTAATTATTACTATTCTAGATATTAAACGGTTAGATAAGTATGGTATATATATGCGGTATACTAGAGCTATAGTAGAGCTGCTTTAGCCATTAAATTATAGACTGCCGCATCTAATAAGAAAACACAGAAATGCTCCACCTAATGACCCCCCCACCGTCTATATAAAATTCCTATCCAAGCGATTCTCACCGGGCTATACTAATAACTCAAAAACTAGAAGCCAATCTAACGCTGCCAAAGAGAGTCTTAGCATCAGATAATGAAGCGTCCGAAGCTCCACGCTGGAGCCCCGCCTCCCCTCTCGTTTTTGTTATATATAAACCAGTTACTGCATTCAATTTATCCTTAAACAGGGGGCTACTTCCCCAGTTGACAAACGTGACTCCAGTACGTTCATCTCGTGCTACGGCGACAGCTACCAGTCAATCCATCCAAACGTTGCTTCCAGCTCTTCTGGATTATAGCACCCATATGGTTGCTCAGGAATGACGAGCGGCCGGCTCACCAGACCCGGCTTGCCATCTTCTCGTTTGCTAATCGGACGATGCCAGATCAGTTCAACCCTGTCGGCAGTCTCATCCGATTTAGTTACCTGCATAGCATTACTTAGTATCATCAACCTTCTTACAGCCAATTTGCCAGTTTAGACTCAAGAAGTAACGTACGAACTCCACCTCCACCTCTCCTTTATACTGCTGGTCCTTCGGCAACTGCAGCTGTGGAAGCTCCACCGCACCCCATATCCCGTCCATCGGCGGATTGTCGTAGTCGTCGTTGCTATGCATGACTGTTGCGAAGGTATTACAAAGTGTAGCCATGGAGCGGGACATGCGTGCGAAGTAGTCCCTTTGGACCGACTTGTCGCCCATTATGCATCGCAGGGGGTTATTCAAGTCTTCCGTGTTGTCGTTGTAGTAGTGGCAGGGCCAGATATCCTAGGAGCAAGGTCAGGGCATCAAAAGAGTGATTCAGCCGAGAGTCGATGCTGGTGATAGCTCAAGTATGGTTTTGGTCACTCACCCAGATTGTGGTAAAGCGGTTCATGCCGTTTTTAGCAAAGTCCCGCGCTGTAGCAGTCATACCCCGAGTATAGAAGAGACATGTAGCGCCTGGAGGAAGCCATAATATATTGTCTTGAAAGAACTGCAATGCTATATAAGCTATATTCTGGTTCTCATTCGAATATATCTAAGTTTTTGGTAGCATGCCTTTGTGGTATACATGTCGATTAGATCGCAGGGAACTTCTGCTCGTTGATTAAGCGTGCTAGTACTGACGGGCGAAGCAAATAAAAGTCTTGCAGCAATGGGCAGGAGAATTAGCTTTGCGAAGAGAGACTTTTGTAGGAAAACTGATGAGATGAAAATCATGATAGGAGGTCTTATAAGACTAATAGGGAATAGGAATATCAATATGCACAGCAGCTATCGCTTAACAGGAAATCTACTGATGAGAGACCGAATGGTTTCATTTTATAGCTCTAGCTAGAGACCACGTTTCTACAGCTCTAGACCACGTTTCTGTAGCTCTAGCTAGAGACCATGTTTTTGCTGTCCTCTACAGAAGCCCTTTACTCTGATAGGGCTTAGAGAAGTTGGAGTATGGCACAAATCCTAATTCTTCCCAAATATAGAGCACATTCAGGCGTGTGGCAGTATCTGCAGACGTAGGATTTAAAACTATGGTGGTTATAAAGAAAAAGGTGGGCGTAAGCAGTGTTGAGATTGGTGAACGCTAACAACCAAGACCAACCTCTGAGCAATGCACTATTGCAAATAGCAAATTCTGAGGGAGGCACGGGTTTTGTGCAGGCTGTGCAAGAAACGTGGTGGAATTTATCGTCAATTAAGCACTTAAGCGGCGTGGCGTTTCAAAAGCAATTATGCCTTGTATTACAATGGCGCAGAACAGCAGTTCCGCTATTCACGCAGTTCAAGGACATGTTATTAGTGCTTAATCTACACCTAAAAGAGAGGTATTAACAACTAGGTGTCATTATACCTATAATAGAACGCCTTCGAATAGATTTTGAAGATTACGGTCATAACTTATCTCATAAATCAGACCCTCGGTGCAGACCTGCAGAGGATAGGCCGGATAGCCCTCTCGGATAATAGACCTATCAGCTGATAGTATCCGGAGACTATCCGGATTGTCTCCGGATAGTCTTGGCAAAACCCCCTAATATGCTTGCGCTTGTAATGCACCCCCCAATATTAAATAAATAAATTTTCTATTAGTATAGATTTATAGAGCTTATAAAGCGCTTTAAAATGGTACTACTTTTATCTAAATATCTTAAGGATAAGTAATATTATATAGATATAAAGCTTACAAGAGCTCTACCAAAGCTCAGCAAAAGCTCTGCACGAAGCTCTGCGGAGGCTCTGCACGAAGCTCTGCGTACGGAGGCTCTGCACCAAGCTCTGCAGAGGCTCTGCATGAGGCTCTGCGTACGGAGGCTCTGCGCGAAGCTCTGCGGAGGCTCCGCATGAAGCTCTGCACGAGGCTCTACACGAAGCTCTAGACTACACGAAGCTCTGCGTACGACGGCTCTACTACGGAGGCTCTATATAAAATCTTTATGCAGAGCTTTGTGCAGAGCTTCATGCAGAGCTTCATGCAGAGCTTCATGCAGAGCTTCATGCAGAGCTTCATGTAGAGCTTCGTGTAGAGCTTCGTGCAGAGCTTCATGCAGAGCCTCCGCAGAGCTTCGCGCAGAGCCTCCGTACGCAGAGCTTGGTGCAGAGCTTGGTGCAGAGCCTCCATACGCAGAGCTTCACGTAGAGCTCCGTGCAGAGCTTCGTGCAGAGCCTTAATAAATATCTTTAGCTTTCTTACTAATTAGATATCTCCTTTCTACCTTTTTATTTATACTTCTCTTTATATAAAATACTATAAAATAAAATAAAAATACTAAAAAAGAAAGGAGACCCAGCAGTTTAAATTTAGTAACTTTTATCCATTCCTTATCCTCTAGTTCTATAATCCAATCCTCACCCTCTAGTGCTCCTACTGCCGCCGCCATAGGTTAAGAATTTTTATTATACGCCGAATATTAAGCCCTATAATCCCGCCACTTATAATTTCCATAGCACCTACTATAGAACCCTAGAAGACTCTAATACTTAATAAAGGGGCAAGGGCCTACTAGATAATATAGAGTTACTATATAAGCCTTATAGAACTAGTATTAATTAGCTTTCTGCCTTATATAAGTAATATAGGTTACTTATTTCAGCCAGGCAGGTATTAAGACAAATGATATAAGCTAGCTAATAGGTAGAGACATAGAATTGTATAAGTGATCTGTCTTATTTAAGGTGGCTCTAAGAGCCCTAATATACTTAAGAGAATTGACCCCCTATAGGGGTCCCTAGAGAGTGATGATATAGGTTAAAACTAGACTGATACTGTCTGATACGGACGTCGAACAGCACCCGTCGCACCTCTGTAATAAGGCTACCTCCGTGGCCAACACACCCCCTCAGATCTGACGCAGAGCGTTAGAGCTGAATTACTGGATTAGGTAGTTGGGATAGACGAGCTGGTGGTAAGCTTTGCTGTTATCCGAGCGTTAATTGACCTGATATCTGATATCGCGGAGCCCTACTACTTTAACGAATTTTTAATGATTTTGCTTTGAGAGAGCTTTAGTTAGTCCATCTGCAGCTATCTTGCTTATTAGTACCCATTGTATGATAAAGCTTCCGTTTTGTACCTCTTGGCGAAGCCAGAATTAATAGATATCTATATGTTAGAGTTTTATAGATACTATAGGAGTCTCTTTTGTTACGATCCGTACTAACTACTAATTGTTGTAATTAATAATAACGTCCTGTTCTGGATTGAATCTGATAGCTTTAAATATCCATACTATATGCTTGACCTCCCTACTAATATGTAAGAGAGCTAGGAGTTCTGCCTCTATAGTAGACTTTATAACTGCCTTTTATCTAGTTGCCTGCTATGCTATAGGCCTATTAAATAAGCTTATTAAGAAGCCCTATAAGCCCTAACGTGTTAGAGCATTGTTAGCAAAGCTGGTATTAGAAGCAGCTTTTAGAACCTAGTTTATCTTATACGGCGTAATAGTAGAGAACTTGAGAGCGAGGTATCTGGTATTGTAGAGATAGGTAAGCAATCTATTAATCTCCGTAAGATAAGCTGGTAACGGATTTTGCAAGAACTTAGCCAGCCTATTAACTGAAAAAGCGACGTCTAGTTATATAGTAGATGTAGAATATGTTGCAGAACCTATATGGCGTTGATATCCTTTTATTTAATTTAGCATAGCTTCTCCCTTATATAGTGTTAGTTCCTGGCCCAATAGTAGTGTAGCTAATGGCTTTAGATATTCTAGATGGTATATTAAGACTAGCTTCTTAAGATACTAATCTAGATAGAGCTAGAGCTTTCCCTTTTGTTAATCTCGCACGATACAAGTATTTAGGAATGACGTGAATTAAGGTATTTGGCGTATCTCAAATTAATCTTATAGCTGCTATAGGATATCCTGCATCTGCTAATAACAGCTTAGGTGTCCTATAATTAGGATATTATCAACATAGAAGAACACAAAGATAGGTTTAGTAGGGTGTATGTAGAGATATAGCTTGTCTAGTACAGATTTTAAACCCATACTTTATAGAGTAGCAGACATTTCTAAAAACTATAATTTAGGAGATTTATATAGTCCGTATATTGCCTTTTTTAGACAGAGAGAGAATCTAGGCGGTAGGTCTATACCCTTAGGGGAAATAAGGTAGACCTTATTATCAACCAAGGCATTAATGAAGGCGTTTATAGCATTAATCTATATAACGTCTAGGTCAAAGCTAGTAATTAGAGCGCAAAGTAGACGGAAGGTTTAATAGGCTGCTGTTATAGCTTTAACCTCCTCTTGTAAGACTGCTTGGAGGTCTCTATAGATAACTAGACAAGCTTTAAATCTTATAACAAAGCCGTCCGAATTTTCCTTGTACGTAAAGACCTATATAGTAGGAAGTTAATAAACCTTCTTAATTAGTTGTACTTCGTCCTAGGTATATTTTCCTATTAAGGCCTTTGTCTTAGTGTGAGCAGCTACTTTGAACTCCGTAGCGTACTTATAATTAAGCATCTCTTTCTAAGACCTTGGTGGTGGTAGAAAGTTATCTTAATGTCTATATGTCTTTGTAGCAGTAGTGTAGAAAGTGTAAGCTAATAGTATTATATCTAGATTAATAAGCTTATTATTACCATTATTAATTTAAACCGCAAAGGCTTGTTATTATAAATTCTAATTTAGTATATCTTTCTTCTTTACTATAGGCCGCTTTTTATGGCTAGAACGTCTTTTACCCCTTAATAATAAGCCTACTGTTATCTAAGGTTCGGAATGAGGTGTAGGGTCTATAAATAGTGGTTTAGTAACTTTAGAAGATAATTAAGTAGTAGATAGTGTCTATAGCGTAGATACTACTATAGATGGTAATTGCTAAGGCGCCGAAGACGCTGATGGTATAGATAGTTCTAGAGTTAGCTCTGGGGTAGGTAGCTAACGGAGTTCTTCTGTTAAGATCTAAATACTTTTTAACATAGGAGTAATGTTAATATTTGCTAAATACGGCAGTCTTATATCTAGTTCTTTATTAAAGTTTTCTATCTAGTCCTTGCTGCTATTTTGAAGATTATCCAGTAGGTCCTGGACTTGCTAAAAACGGTCCTTTTAAGCCTATAAGATAATGAGGTGTTCTGGTATTTTGGGAAATTAATATCTCTTTAACTTATTAATTTGTATATTATAAGATTGGATAATGTAGTTAATAGTTAGTATCTATATTCTATAGATATTTGACGCTTTTATACCAATAAGATAACCTATTTGGGCTTATAGCTTAAACTTTGCTTTTCTAGGAATACCGTGTTTAATAAGCACGTAGGTTAAAGATCTGGCTATATAAAGCCCTGCTAGCTATAGCTTCTGTTTATATAGTATCTTAAATAGGGTCTTCTAGTTAATGGACTTAATAGGAGTTTAATTGAGTAGGAATACTGTAAGGAGCATAAACTTAGGCCACAGATCTATAGGTAACTTTGCTTTAATAACAGCAGTCCTTACTTATTTGGAAATGGCTCTCCCTAACCTCTCTATAGGTCCATTTTAAGCTGGGGTATATGGCGTTGATTACTTAATAACACCTCCGTTAAGCTAGATAAGGTTCTTTACCCTAGCGCCTACCCCTTGCTCCTTGTCTATATGCTAAATATAGATACCTTAAGCATTAAATTTCTTCGCAAATGCTATTATTAATTTAAAGAGTGGGAGTAGTATCTCTTACTCGTGGTTCTTAATAGGAAAAGCATAATGGTACTTTATATAGTTATACTAAAAATGAGCTATATATATATCTCTATTAAACCTGTCTTCTTCTATAATAACATTAAAGTAAATATATTTAAAAGGGTAGATTCCCTTTGCTAATACTCTATAAGATATCTACTAGTTTATCTTTCTAAGAACATATGGTTTATAAAGTGGTATACTATATAGAGTTCTTTCTCTATCTATTTTAACTACTTTGACCCTATTTGCCGTAGTTAGTAGATAATCCACTAACTCTATATTACAGTGTAGTAAGCGTTAATGCTATACTCTATTATATGCTAAGGTCTCGAAGAATCTGGTGGACGTAGCGCAGGTAGTAGGAGTAGGTGGTAAGCAGGTAATGGTATTAATGAGGTAGAAACCTCCGTATTCTATAATATTGGCGAATAGGCTTCCGTTATCTTTATAGCGTAGATAGTTTATAGATTGGTTAATAATTACTCTAACCTTATAGAGCTTTGCTACGGATATTAAATTGGTATAAAAATATGGAGCGTATGCTACGTTCCTTAATATTAGATACTGAGTTAGGTATTATTAGCCTACCTTAATTGCTAAGTTAATATTATTATATCTATAGATTTCTGCCCTAGAATCTCCAGCTGTTGCTATAGATATACTTAGCTTAAAATTACGGAAGTATCTAATATTGTTGCAGAAGTGGGTGTTTGCTATAATGTTATACCCCTAGGCGTTAATTAAAGACAGATCCGGATAATCCTGCGATAATATTAATAATGTTAATAATAAAAAGGATATTTTTACAGCCGCTGCTGTAGCTTAAGGTTGGTCCAGATCCTTAATCTTTTTGGTAGTAGATAAAGCTAATAGAGATGTTCTTAACTTAGGGCCTTTCCTCTTAATCTGCTTAAGCCTTCTGTTGTAATACTACTTATTTATTGGGACCTTGAGCCATTCCTAACACCTCTATAGATATTTGTTATTTAGTATAAAGTTCAGACCTTAAAGAGATTAAAACAGTTGCTTGCAATTCTTTAACTTATAGGGTAAACTATAAGCAAAGCACTTTACCTTAGGTGATTAAGAAGGTGTTAGGGTGGTAAACGTTATAGGATCTACAGCTAGCTACCCTAAGAGTATAGCATAGGTGTTACGTCCCGTATTTAGATGCTTGTAGAGGAGGTTAAATTCCTTAATTATTATTAATATTTTAAGCTTCTCTAACCTCTTTGCTACCTTCTAGATAAAGGTATAATATAGAGCTAGACAGATCTCCTTATAGTCCTGGATAAAGGCTTGTACAACGCTATCTTTTGTTACCTCTATTAACCCTTTCTCTAGCTCTTCGCCGTTCTGTATAATGGTGATATAAAGCTAAAGCCATAATTCTAGAGTCTGGCGTTTAGGCCCTTGTTTCCATTTTTTGAGATCGTCTAATACCATTTGCTGTAATATAGCTTGTAATGGCTTTGCTACCTTTTTTAGCTGCCTCAAAATTGAATATGGTATAGTGAGGTTTTTAAGATATCCCAAGAAGTTGGTGCCTATGGTAGCATATAATAGTGCTGTAAAGGTATAGAGCTTCTCTTCCCGTTTTATATAGTCCTGTTGTTGGAGCTTGTAGAGCTTAAAGAGCATTCTCTATATCTCTAGAGATTGCGGAGTTTGTTGTCCTTGTTAACTCAATAACCCAGGTGTAGCTGTTCCAGTAGACGCTGGAGTTGCTGCTAAAGTTGCAGGAGCTGCTGCTGGTGCTGCAGGAGCTGCTGCTGGTGCTGTAGAAGCTGCAGGAGCTGTTGCAGGTGCTGTAGGAGCTGCTGCTATCGAAGGTATGGCTGGCTTAGTGTTTTCTTTGATTTCGTTCTCCGTCTTATCTGGGTTAACATAGTCCCAGATCTTTGTAAAACTTGCTTCTTGGCAGATAAATTAAAACCATATAGGCCAGTCTTTCTGGGTTAGCAAAAGAGGGTTTGTAGAGTCCTTAGTTGCCATATTGGCTTTTATTTTAAGGTTGCGTAAAGAGACGCGCTTACGCGTAAAGCACGCGATATTTCGTGATGAACTATGCTTAAAGAGGCTTAGTGGTAGTTGTCTGGCCACTAAGATCTCCCTAGTGCTCAGAAGGTTACCAGGCTCATACCTTTTAGTTAGGTAGGTATTAAGACAAATAACATAAGCTAGCTGATAGGTAGAGACACAGAATTATATAAGTGATCTGTCTTATTTAAGGTGGCTCTAAGAGCCCTAATATACTTAAGAGAATTGACCCCCTACAGGGGTCCCTAGAGAGTGATAATACAGGTTAAAACTAGACTGACACTATCTGATACGGACGTCGAACAGCACCCGTCGCACCTCTGTAATAAGGCTACCTCCGTGCCCAACAACTTATAGTTATATTTAGAGATCTATAGCTCTAAATTAGAATTGTATTTATATATAAGGTGTTAGCAACTCGGTCAATCGAGGCACGAGCACGGCAAGAGGGTCGTGCAAGCCTGTACGATTGGATTGTCTATGTCACGGAACCCGACCGCAGGGGCCTCCATAGGAGAGCCCCGTGCTCTCGTGTATACCTCGCGTACAGCTTATGTCAGCTACGCGTGGGTATATCACCTCCTTACACCCTCGACCCTTACGATCGATCGCGCAACGTCTTGTATACTCCTCGAATACATACGTTCAGCTGCCATTGACCCCGTCCCGTGACAGTCTATAAACGAGGATCCAAAGCTAGAGAAAGGAAAGGAGAAGAACAGCAGTGCTGCTCAAGGTTTTATGCGGCCCCTAAGTCACGTGACTGCAACTATCTAAAACTGTCTGCAATTGTCTGCGATTATCCGCCACAATCTACCGTTTTCCACCAGCGCTATAATATTACCCCTCCCCTCCAAAAAAGCCTGCCCTTAGGCTTTGTATATCCGCATTACGTCTATAGGGTATTCTTATCTTTATGCTTAATAGGCAGCTTATCATTTTCGCTATACTAGCACTCTATCTACTTATTAAGGTACTTTAGGGATCTAGGCTTATTAAGGTATTAGTTATAGAACTCTTTAAGCTTATAGGGACTACCTATAAAGTTCCATATAAGGTACTAAGTGGGGTCTAGGTTATATCCTTTCCAACTAATATAATACTTTAGCGTTCTCCTTACAAGTTTATAGGCTAGTATTTCTTTAATTTCCCATTTATTGTCGCTATTAACTTAAATTGGTAAGGGCGGTTAATTCTTTTATCTAGGTAATAGGTTATTTGCAGCTTTTTATAGCTTATCTAGCAAGAACTTAGGGTAGACCTTAATCAAATCTGGGAGCTTTACTTTATATAAGTTGCCTCTCTTCTTAAGGACCTTGTATAGTCCTGCTATTTAATAGTCTAGCTTACGGCTAGGCCATTCTGTCTTTTAGTTTTTTGTTATAACCTAGACCTTATTACCTATAGTAAAGTTAGGCTTACGCCTATATTTATTTGCCTACTATTCTATTAATTTCTAGGCCTTTTTTAGGTTTATGTGGGCTACTTTCTAGGCTTCTTCTAAGCATTTAGCGTAATGCCGTGCTTTCTTATAGGATAGTTTTTCGCATATGGTCTATGGCCCTTTTGGTCTTTCCCAGCTAAAGCTTATATAAGGTAAACACCCCATTTCTAGCTAGATAGGTGCAAATCCTATAAAGTTATAGGGTAGGGTAGCCTAGGCGTAGTCTATTAGAGATAGCAGTTCGGCCTAATTATCCTAAAAGTAGTTAATAAAGGGTTGGAGTCTCTAGTCTAAATACTGGTTTATAATCTCCGTCTAGCCATCTATTTAGGAGTAATATTGTCACGGAACCCGACCACAGGGGCCTCCATAGGAGAGCCCCGTGCTCTTGCGTACACCTCGCGTACAGCTTACTACTCTTTTCGAAAGTGCTGCGAAAATCAAATTAAGCGAGCCTCGCCCACACAGCATCGAATTTGGGTGATTTTACCATACAAATCGAATGCCTACCACGCATACCACGCCTAAAACGCTTATA
>Ga0307507_10000917_pt1 | contig 65542 bp, 14 predicted proteins | sample 7_EM_MG_FD_207223 | JGI IMG/M metagenome (GOLD analysis project Ga0307507, IMG submission 207223) | Populus trichocarpa ectomycorrhiza microbial communities from riparian zone in the Pacific Northwest, United States - 7_EM | ecosystem: Host-associated > Plants > Roots > Unclassified | place...
ATGGTGACTAATCAACCCCCTACTTAGGCACCGCGATCCTTACGATCCTCTGCTTTCGATACCTATTTGAAACAACATCAGAACAAGAGTATACTCTTAATAGGCCACCCCCCTGTGAAACCTACAAATATTAATAATGTTAATTTTCTTACCTTAACCCTTTTAGCGTAAAGCAATAGAATCCTTGTTTAGGGAGAGGATGCATCTATTAAAGGGTAATAGTGTTGTTAAATTAAGTCTTTTCTTTAGTTTTGCTATAAGATTTGCCTTTACTAGCTCGTCTTCTTTAAAAGCTAAGAATTGGTCGTCTTCTAAGATAATTATATTATTAGTTTGCATACTAATAATTCCAAATAGAGTTCTTGTAGTTATAATAAGGAAGCAGGGATTAAATATAGAGGTAGTTATTAAAAGCTTCTCTTTATAGTACTTGCTATAGGTAGCCTACCAATAAGTTCCTACCTCTGTAATTCTATATAATGGCTTAAGCACAACCATAATTATATCTTTGGGATATTAGTGGCGAATTTACTCTAGAAGGTATGCCAATATTAAGCGCTAAAGGTACGTCTCTAATTAGGTGTAGGCCTAGGTAATATCTTATAAATAAACCGCTATTCTATTCTTTATTAAGGAGGGAGCTAGCGTAATAATAACTCGCTAACTAGCTCGTTAAATTATAGGAGATTGCGTAAGAATTACCTCTTTACTATTATTATTATAACCTTAGATAACAAGCCTTAATTTCTTAAATAGGGCGTTAATAGCTTTGCCCTTAATCTTATTAACCATTCTTAACTTAAAGATACGAACTCTATTAAACTTAGTAGGGTTATACTTCTTAAATTTAAAGACTCCTTTTACTATAAGACCGTCAATCTTCTACTTGTTAGATACTTAGAAAGGAGCTCCTAGAGTTATAATATAACCTTCCTTTTAGAGTTGTTTTGCGAGCTTAAAGTCAGCCTTCTCTTTAGCTGTTATAAAGGTTATTAATAGCTTAACTCTACTCTTAATAGCAGTAATAAATTATTCTTTAAAATTAACAAGATGTTGGCGATTTTGTAATCCCTTTAGGCGACCTCTACCGCGTTATGGTTACGGCATATCTACTACAACTATATTGGAATTATGGTCACCTTCTAGGGTATATTAATTGTGGTTCTTCTCTAGGGCATCTTCTAGGGCATCCTACAAAGGCTTAGGACTATTATCTTTATAGTAGGGCTTAATAACAGTTAAATGGAATTAAGTGGGTCTATAAGATATCTAGATAGTATAGGTTTAACTATTAATTATAATAAGTTTATATAGGCCTAACCATCCTCCCTTTTTACGCTATATGTATACCTTAGATTAGAGTAGTAGGTTAAGTGTAGTTAAGGTATTTAGGCTATTTCTTATTCCTAGTACGTCGTTAACCTAGCGCGTGGCGTAGAGACGTTGCACTTCCTTTATTGCCTTACAAATAGCCTCAGCTTATTGCACAATAGAGGGAGATAGTGGAGAATTGTTAGCTATTTAAGGGTAGGCGCCAAAGACTAGTAGCGTAGGTATAAGCCTATCTAGGCCAGTAGAATTGTTAATAGCCTTAATAGCCATCTGCAAGATAAGCTCTTTACTAGCGCCCTCTAGTTCCAAAGAAATAATCTTATATATGTGACGTAATAGCGCGTAATATCGCTCTACTTTTTTAATATTATTATATGCCTTAACAGGGACTTCCTTAACCTTAATTGCCATTACCTTTACCTATTAATAAAACTCTATAAATAAGAAGTTCTTTCCTATATTATAAGTAATTTAATTAGGGGGTCCTAGGTATATATCAATCTAGCATAATTAAAGAGTATCCCATACGTTCCTAGCTAATATATCCCTTAAAAAACGTGTGGCTTAAAAGGAGGTTAAGAAGTTAACAACTTAGAGTACTAGCTTGCCGCTAAAATATATAACTTCAATAATAATATAGATGTTAAAGTCGTAGTTATTTTTAAGGGTGAACTTAAATTAGCTAGGGGACTTCTGGTTTATTTAGCAGTAATAGCAGTACTTTATAAGATGCTTAATTGCCTTAACCTTAACTTCGTAACCTACTCACTAAAAAACCCTAAGTAATTAGTAAACAGATAGGTGGCTAAAACAACAGTGTAGTTAACGTAGCTCTAACTTAGTTAAATGGCTTTAAGTAATGCTCTTTTCTGGTTAATAAAGAAGCAACTAGGGGTAACCCCACTTACGTATAATGGGCACCCAATTATCTCCCTAAACGAGTATATTCTTAAGGTTATTAAGCTTAATACCTAATTTATCTATATCCCTAATACAGAATAGAAATAGGGTGTTTATAGAAATAACGTGGAAAGTAATATATCCTAAAGGGGTTTGGACCCTAATTATGCCAAGAGAGATTACAGTACCCTTACTAAAATAAATCGTATGTTAGCCTACCATTAATTAGTCGATCTAGACAGAGCTGTTAAGCTGCTAAAAAGCTTAAACCTAAGGTTCTCCTACTATAAATACTCCTGCGGCTCCAATATCTGGCATAATACCATAGAAGACGTTTACTAAGTATCTATTGTTAAAGAAGAACGCGGAACTCTCCTTTAGCTTATTAAAGATATCTAATTTTATAATAGAATAGAGCGTAGATTAGTTATTAAGAATAGTAATAGTTTATGTGCCATTTACCTTACCAAACTTAATAAAGTATTGGTTGGAAGAGTAATTCTTAATTTCCATATCCATAAGGAGCTATTCAGCCTTGTTAACCTTACCCTTAAGATCTTCTTCGCCTTTATATTAAACCAGAAAGCTTTAAAAGTAGGCCGTAGTAACCTCTTAGTTTCTAACATTTTATATACTCTAGCGAAACTTATTATATACCTCTTTTCATCTATTAAAAGGGTGCCTAGTTAACTAGCAATTTGGCTTCTTACAAACGTAGCATTTCTTCTATTAATTGTTTTAAAATAAACCTCCACAAGGACCTCCACAATTACTTTATAGTTAACGTTAATTATACCCTCTACTATATCCCCTACCTATTACAGAGCGAGCACAAGTGGTGATAATATATAGCGAAGTAGATATTATTAAGCTATGTATATAAACTGCGTAATAGAGTTAAGACGTTGCGTAAGGAAAAGAAAGTAGGAAATAGGGGAAAAAGGGTACATAACGTTTGCTTAGTTGCTAGGTTAATGGGTACTGTGCTACACACAGGCAGGGTAGAGCTTAGGTGGCGGTTCTAGTAGAACTTGGCAGAATTCGGCAGTTAGAGGTCCTTAAAGTTGCCAGTTAGCAACTCCAACAGTAGAGACAGCAGATTGCGGCGGAATACGGCAAATTGCTGTTAGATTGCCATCTTATAGTCAGTCTTCAGTTATTTAGTTAGTAGAAACAGGTGGACGTGTATAAGGTGTTATAGGGGTGTCCCATAACAGTACCCCCCCTTTAAACTTAAGCATCTGCAAAATGGGGCTGTGGTAGTTCTGGGTGGAGTTTGTAAAAGTCTTCTACGGCTTATATAAGTCCTATAGAGTTATCAGGTTCCCATAAGGGTTTAGTAAAACCTCTCCATTTTATAAGGTATATATATTTATATTTCCGTTTATTATACTTAATATTATTAACTCTTTTAACAAGGTACTTATCCTTACTATCCACTTTAACTAGTAGGGGAGGGTCTTAGATCTATCTAGGCAGGGCATCTAATATAGGGGCGACAGGGTAAAGAACTAACGTATAGAATATAGGGTGGATTTTAACCATATTAGGGAGCTTTAGTTAGTAGGCATAAGAAGAGACAACTTTTTTAACCTTATAAGGGTCAGCGTTCTTTCAATTAAGTTTCTTAGTAGGTTATTTCGTGTTCAGATTTCTTATATCTAGCTAGATAAAGTTACTAATTTGGTAGACCGGTGCTAGGGTTTAGTTCTTATTTGCTGCGGCTTTATAGACAGATTAGGCCCATGTTATTTTATTAGTAAGGAACTCTTATAGTTCTTCCATCTTCTTTATAAATTTGTTTACTTTTATAACTTATAAGGCCTAATAAGCCAGGCAAGGAATATTACTAAAGGGTTTAAAACCCATTTATGGATGCTAGCCATAGTTAGCCAGGAACGGGGAGACCTTTGTAGTTTCTAAGATGGAGTTATTTGCAGTAAACTTAGCAAATACAAGCTAGTCCATCCAGTTATCCTATAGATATAACGTGTATATCCAAATATATTGTTCTATTATAGCATTTACACATTCCATTTAACCATCCATTTCTAGGTGGTATGCTGTAGATAACAGTGCTTTAATGTGGAGTTAGGTAGTTAGTTCTTTCCAGAACGCAAAGACAAACTGGCTGCCTCTATTAAAGATAATCATTTTAGGGAGTCTGTGGAGTTTCTATATATAATCTAGGAACAGTTAGGCAATAGTAGGTGTTAACATATTAGGACAGGCGATTAAGTGTCTTATTTTGGATAGTTAGTCTATAACTACTATAATGTTTATATAGCCTTTACTTATAGGGAGTTTAACAATAAAGTTAATTAAGATGTCCTTCCATCTTTAGTCTAGAATAGGTAATAGCTTTAAAAAGCCATTATATATCTTGTGTAAAGCCTTAGCTTATTAGCAGGTATAGCAGCTAGAGATGTACCTTTGTATTATATTATACATATTCAGCCAGTAGTACTCCTATTAAAGTAGTCCCAGGGTTTTTCTATGGCCTAGGTGGCCGGCTACTAGTAGGTTATATACGTGTTTAAAAGGCTTAAGCTTAAGTTTATTATAGTTAGGTATAACTAGGCGGTTCTAGTAGTATAAGCGGTCTCTATAAGCTTTATATTTACTTAAAGAGATTTTTTTAGAGTGTCTAACGCCATCTTAAATTAGCTTAAGTGTCTTTTAGATAAACTTGTTATTTAGGTATTTATTAATTATAATCTGTTCAACTAATCAATTAGTTATTTTAAGGATGTATACTATAAGGTCTTTAGCTAGGGGATTAAATAATTTAGGGTAAAGTAGGGTTTAATTGCGGTAGGTACGCGCTTCTTCCTATGCTAGTATGTTTTATAAATATTAGGTTAGGGCATTAGGTTTTTAACCTTAAACGCCTAGGCGGTATATAATTAAGAATTAGAAATAAGACAGATATTCTAACTAGTGGGCTTAGTAATGACTTAGCTATTTTATAGTTATAAAGTACTATAGATTCTTATAGTCGCTAAAGACCTTAATTAGAAATCCAGTACCTTCTAGTTTAGGTTACTATTATTTAAAACATCTAATAATAGCTAACAATTCCTTATTATAGATCTCGTAGTTATATTTAGCTAGACTTAGTTGTTTTAAGAAGTATACTATAGGGTATAGTACCCCTTCCTTATTATACTAAGACAAAATGCCTCTAGTAATATAGTTAGATAAGTCAGCTTCTATAATACTCTTTTAGTTTAGGTTAAAGTATTAGAGTATAGGTACAGTAGTAAACATAACTTTTAGATAGGTAAAGGCCTTCTTATATTTCTTATTAAAGATAAAGGTTTTATCTTTTTAGGTTAGAGCTATAAGGGGTAAGACTAGGGCGGAGAAGTTATTAATAAACTATTAATAAAAGTTAGCAAATCCTATAAAGACTCTTATATCCTTAACATTCTTAGGTTCTTACTAGTTTATAATTACTTTAATTTTCTTTAGGTCTATTTATATACCGTTTATAGAAATAATAAGTCCAAGGTATAGGACTTCCGTTTTATAGAATTTGTACTTATCTATATCTAATTATAGGCCAGCTTTATATAAGGCTTCTAAGACAAAGTCAACGTGTTTCTTATATTTAGTTAGGTTATTACTATATACTAGGATGTTATTAATATAAGTAGTATAAAAAATATCTAGGTAAGGTTATAGGGTATTATTTATAAAGTGTTAAAATAAACTTAGGGCATTTATAAGGCCAAACAGCGTCACTAAGTATTTAAATAGTCTATACCTAGTATGGAATGCAGTAAGCCATTTATCTCCTTTTATAATATGGAGACGGTTAAATACGTAGATAAGGTTAAGTTTTGTATAGTAGTAAGCCTTACTTAATTAGTTTAGTATTTTTTAAATTAATAGGAGCGGGTACTAATTCTTAATAGTAATAGTATTAAGAGCTTAGTAGTCTATATAGAAGCGTAAACCGCCACTAGGTTTTTTAATAAAGATTATAGGTATAGCTATAGGCAAAGAGCTTGCTCTAATAAATCCTTTACTTAAGTGTTTATCTAAGTACTTCTACAGTACTTAGAGTTTATTTTAGAATATTCCATATAGGGGTCCAAATCCTAGCTATTTTCCTTTTTTAAGTATAATCTTATAGTTATATAGTTAGTGCTCTACTAACTTATTAGCTTCCTTTTATAAAAATACTTCTAGATACTTATAATGGCATACTAGTACTTTTATAGCAGGGTTAGTATACTTCTTTAGTACTAGGGCCTTTTTAATATTGGCTATTATAACAGTAAAGATTGTATATTTAGGTTTCCTAGTAAGTTATACTAATAGGGTAGCTCTAATTATATAGATATCTATAGAAAGGGGGGCAAGTTACTAGCTAGCAACTTCCTTTTAATTATCTACTGTTTCTTATTTAACTTTAGGTTTAGTATTAGGTACAGAGTTAGTATTAGATTTAGATTTAGGCTCTTTAAGTAACCTTTTTATAGTAGAATACTAGTTCTTTTAGTACTTTTATATATTAAACTTAAGTTTAGGCTTCTGCTTAGTTTAGGGTAGTATAGTAGTTAGGGTTAGTTTATATAGTTTAGTATAATTTTTAGGTTCTTAGTGGAATTAGGTAGACTTTTTAGGTATAAGGTAGATATTAGTGGAAATTTTAGACTAATAGATCCTAGTGGATTTTTCAGATTTTGGTTTAGGGTCTAAGTAGTAAGTTATAAGGCACTTCTACTTATAATAGGAGGCGGTAAATAGAAGCTTAAGGTTGTCCTAATTAACAGTTACCTTATATAGCTTTATCCAAGGTTATCTAAGTATTATTAAGTAACCTAGGGTGGTAACAAAAAGCCTAATTAGTTCTTTATGGTTTAGGTATTAAAGTCTTAGAAATACTACGTGGGTAATATAGCCTAAGACAGTGCGTTTGCTATTAAATCTAAATATATTAATATACTAGTTAAGGGGGGTTAGGGTAAAACCATTATCTTATACAAAAATCTTATTAATAAATCCTATACTACTGGCTCCTATATTAATTAGGACTTAAGCATTAGCCTATTAATTATTCTACTAAAGATAATAGTTAACAGTTATGCTGCAATCCTAAGAGTTAGAATTTGTAATATCTAGAGCATTTAATAAAATCCTAAGGCAGCGCTGTTCTGGAGAGCGACTTAGCTTTAAGACCTTCCTTTTAGAGGAAACTAGGGTAGGGTTCCTATAGAATATTAGCTGTAACTTTATCCTTATAAGTAGTGCTTACTAAATGCAGGGCTGGAGCTATATAAAGATTAGGGACAGTAACTAGAGGATTAGTGCGGTAAATGGTTACTAGTGTTAGCTGTTTATAAATTGTGTTAGGGTATAGGGATAAAGTAGTATCTTAAGATATAAGTCTTACTTCTACATTTAAAGTAAAGGCCTAGCTTAATATATTATTCTTGTTTAGGGGACCCTAGTAGGGCATACTCTAGGGTTCTGGAGTTAATATCCATGGCGTTAGGGTGCTTAGGCTAAGATAACAACTTAGTAATTATTTATGGAGCTGTTATATTATATTAAGGAGTAGACTTTAGTATTAGGCGTAGTATATTATTGTATTATTTATTAATAATGTTTATATAGGCATTAAGGGCTCCTAGTAGGTCTACACCTATTAGGGAGGTTTTTAGTTTAAGACTTAGGGATTTAATAAGGCTATTAACTAGTGTAGAGTTATTCTAGCCTATTTCCTTTATATAATAGTTAAATTTAGAGAAGTATACTAGAAAGCTTTTTGTTCCTTAAGTTATATAGTTTATCTTTCTCTAAGTAGTAGCTTAGCGGTTTAGGTTACTATATATAGCTTTAAGAAGTATAACTAGACTTTATACTAAATTTAATTAAAGGGGTTTAGTAAGGTTAGCTATATCTCCTCTTAGTTAACTTAGGGCGTAGCAGAGTTAGTTAGCTTTAGTTAGATAGTAGTTAGCATTACTAGTTAGCTTATTTTTTAGCTAGCTTAAAAATAATTAGAGTTCTTATTATTTACTAGTAAATATTAAAGGGTCTAGTAGTTATTTAGATTATTATAATACAGTAGTTAGTTTAGGGTAAATAGCTACTATAGGTTTGGGACTCTTATTTTGCGTGTTTATCTCTAAAGAAGGCGTTTGGTCTTAGGGCCCTAGTATAGGTATCTTAAGGGTGCGGACTTCTTCTTAAAGGTCCTTAATTATTTATAGGTATCATGCTTCTTATTTAGCTTATTATTAAGTTAAAGTAGCTTAGTTTTATGTAAGGGTGTCTATAAAGGACTTCTATATCTATACTAATTATTCTTAAAGTGCGGATATAATACTAGTGGCTATTATAGGGGCTTTAGGGTTATTTTATATTTTGGAAGGTAGTATATAAGGTTAATATAATATAGTATTACAGAGTAAGTACAAGCGGTAATAATATATAGCGAAGTAGATATTATTAAGCTATATATATAAACTGCATAATAGAGTTAAGACATTATATAAGGAAAAGAAAGTAGAAAATAGAGGAAAAAGGATACATAATATTCGCTTAGTTGCTAGGTTAACGGGTACTATACTACGCACGGGCAGGGTAGAGCTTAGGTAGCAGTTCTGGTAAAACTTGGCAGAATTTAGCAGTTAGAGGTCCTTAAAGTTGCCAGTTAGCAACTCCAACAGTAGAAACAGCAGATTGCGGCGGAATACGGCAGATTGCTATTAGATTGCCGTCTTGTAGTCAGTCTCTAGTTGTTTAGTTAGTGGAAATAGGTGGATATATATAAGGTGTTACGGGGGTGTCCCGTAACACTACCATAGCCACTATATATTTAATTAGTCTAGTTGTAATTATGTTAGTCAGCTAGGTCAATTAACATAGGTTAGGGTTAGGTGTTAAATTACTATACTTCTTAAGAGCGCAGAGCGGTGCCAATAGAGGATCTTAATTAAGTATATACTCCTTTATAAGTATTTATAAGGTTAAAGAGGGCAAGATTACACTCTTTAACACCTTAGTATGCGCTAATAACTTAATCACGTAGGCTAAAGTCCTCTTAATATAATTTGGATAAACCACGCTAAATTATCTAGAGTTAATTAAAGAGCTTTTAAAGATAATTAAGTTAAGAGGCACCTGGGTTTGTAGTAATAACTCTTAAGAAGGTAGTCTCTCTCCACTCCAATATATACTGCTGCTTATTTTCTTCTGTTTTAAAGTAGTATCTTATCTCGTATATTATTTAATTAAAATTATATCCTTTTCCTACCAAACAATTGTAATAAAAGGTACTAGCGCGGCCCTTAAGTATAATAGAATAGGTGTTATAATATTGGTTAGGTTCCAATCTAACCCTCTAGCAATAGTTATAGAAGATACGCAGCTTCAAATTAAGAATATTATATATTTCCCTATCAAACCTCTTCTCCTAGTCCAAATAGAGCTTTATAAGCTCTGTAAGCATTTTTAAGGTGCCCCTAAGTAGTATTAGGCCACATTAAAATTGCATTAAAGATTAAAGTAGGGATTGCTTTATAGGCTACAGTGGAGATATAGAGCTTAATGGGATAGGGCGTAGTACCTAATCTTTTTATAGCAGAGTTTAAAGGTTATTAAATCGTGAAGCAAGGGGATTTTGCGCTTACTCTTAAGGGGTAGTAGTTAAAGTTGCTAGAGTAATAGAATTAGAACGTGTCTCTATTAGTGTATCATTTAGATTCCATTATAAGTTAAGCTTTTTTATATTATATAGTTGGTGCTTAATCTCTTATAGAGTCCATTCATGCTCTTCTTCTACATTAATAACTTGCTCCTAAATATTATCTCTAATAGCACCCCCATCTATAGGGACAAATACTCTATTCTCCTAAAGGAAGTTATAGAAGTCTTATACAATAACCTTCTTCGCAAGAGCCTATGTTTCCTTTATCTATCCAACAAAGTCCTCTTTTATGTAATACTATAGCATAGTGTTGTTATATTCGCTATCTATATAGTGTGCTATATAGTGTAATAAGTATCTATTTAGGTCCTGTTGCTTGGCGTTTACAGGGTTAATGTCTCTATTCTATATCTCTGGGTTAATGTTATTCTCATACTTCTTTAGGTAGGTTAACGCCATAATAGCTCAAAGTTAGGTAGGGTTTTCGGTTTTATAGAATCTTATAGGTTTACTGTCAAAAGGTAGGCAATTTAAGATATAGTTGACGCGTTTTGGACGTTAACTTAGGACCTTAGGTTTAGTGACACTTTTGACCTAAAGTACTTAACCAAATCTTCGTAAATGTGGTTGTTCTATATAATGGACGCAACTTGGTATCTCCTAGTACTTAGTAACACTTCTATTACTAGTTTTCCGTAAGTTTAAGGTAGTATAGTATTACCGGGATCTATTCCATATAAGCGCATATAGCACCCCTACACGAGACTGTCTCTTCTATTAAGAACCTTACTGTTCTATAGTTAACTGTGTATTTAACCACTAATTAGTATAGGTAACACAGGGCAAATTACTAATACTACTTGAGTAGATACAGTGATGGAAAAAAGCTTAATAATTTATATCTAAGGAAGGGTAAAGAACTTAAGGTTCCTTACCACGCTAGTGCCGCGGCAACACGTGACGGCAACTTGTCTTACGTGAAGGCAACTTGCCTTAGGTAATGACTGCTTGCCTTATTCCCAACACATTGTCTTATCTAATTTTATTTTATTTTATTTATTAATTCTAATAAATAAAGCCTCTTAAATTAGAAAAAAAAGATCTTATTAAAATTTAAAACACTAAGCCTTTTTTATTCATTTTTAGAATCCTCTTCCTTTAAGACCCTAATTTATTCTAGCTTTTTAAGCATTTAATTTACTTAATACTTTTTAATTTTATAGCGGTATTATAGATTATAGCCTTAATATAGAGACCTTCTTTTAGACGTATATGTCTATATATAGTAGTAATAAGGCCAATAATACAATATAGCGCCTGGATTTAAGGTTTAAGACTAAATAGTAAGCTACTAGTAAAAAGCTCCCTAGCGCTATTAGCTAAACTATAAAAATAACACTTATATAGAACTATAGGGGCCTATAGAAGAATACTACGCTCTATACTAAAACGCGAAGTAGTAGTTCTACTATTAGACCTATATATTAATATAATTGCTATATAAAGAGTAGTTATAGTATAAGGCTACCCAGTAGAGAAAAATATATATTAGATATTTAAACGTATATAATAAGGAGAAAAGGCCCCCTAAAAGAGTAACGCGCCTAAGTATATTGGCTAGAAAGCCCTTTACCTATAGGTATATCATAATGACGAAGTATTATATGCGAACGCTAGATGAACAAGCATCAGATTCGAAGAACTGATAGCCATATACAGCTGTCGTAGAGACTTAAGAGGATTGCTAGAGAGTTTGACAGGGATGTGGCTGCGGCTAAATCTATATAGGGGAAATGAGGCGGATAATCTATCTGCTGAACGACGCTAAAGAAAGGAAGGGGAAGGAAAGGAATCCTATAACGCTGGCATATGTATAGCGTAGCGTATGTAACGGGCAGTCCCGTAATAAGGTAGTAGAGAAAGAAATAAATATAGGGCTTATTAGCGTATTAGGCGGAGACATAGCGCTATATTAGCAAAGCGCTACTATTGTTAGCGACTTAGTTAATCGAGGCACAAGCACGGCAAGAGGGTCGCGCAAGCCTATACGATTGGATTGTCTATAAACGAGGATCCAAAGCTAGAGAAAAGGAAAAGGGAGGGACAGAGGCGCCACTCAAAGCTATATATAACCCTTTGGTCACATAACCGCAATCTGCCGTATTCTGCCAGCTTTCTGCCATATTCTGCTAGCACTATAACACTACCCCCCCTTCCGAAAAAGCCTGCCCTTAGGCTTTATATATCCGTATTACGCCCATAGGGTATTCTTGTCCTTATACTCTATAGGCAACCTATTATCCTTACTATACTAGCATTCCATCTATTTATCTAAGTACTTTAGCAGTCTAGGTTTGTTAGGGTAATGGCTATAGAACTCTTATAACTTATAGGGACTACTTATAAAATTCTATATAGGGCACTAGGTAGGGTCTAGATTATATCCTTTCTAACTTATACGGTACTTTAATATTCCCCTTACAAGTTTATAGGCTAGTATTTCTTTAATTTCCTATTTATTGTCGCTATTAACTTAAATCAGCAAGGGCGGTTTATTCTTTTATCCAGGTAATAGGTTATTTATAGCTTTCTATAGTTTATCTAGCAAGAAAATAGGGTAGACCTTAATTAAATCTAGGAGCTTTACTTTATATAAGTTACCTCTCTTCTTAAGGACCTTATATAGTTTTACTATCTAATAGTCTAGCTTATAGCTAGGCTGTTCTATCTTTTAGTTCTTTATTATAACCTAGACCTTATTGCCTATAGTAAAGCTAGGCTTGTATCTATGCTTATTTACCTACTATTTTATTAATTTCTAGGCCTTTTTTTAGGTTTATATAGGCTACTTTCTAGGCTTCTTTTAAGCGTTTAGCGTAATACCATGCTTTGTTATAAGATAGTTTTTCGCGTATAGTCTATAGCCCTTCTGGTCTATCCTAGTTAAAGCTTATATAGGGTAAATACCCTATTTCTAGTTAGATAGGTGCAAATCCTATAAAGTTATAGGGTAGAGTAGCCTAGGCGTAGTCTATTAGAGGTAGTAGTTCAGCCTAATTATCTTAAAAGTAGTTAATAAAGGGTTGGAGTCTCTAGTCTAAATACTAATTTATAATCTCTGTCTGGCTATCTATCTAGAGGTAGTATACCGTAAAGAGTTTTAGCTTAATACCTAAGATCTAGGTAAACTCGTTCCAAAAGGCCAATATAAACTATAGCCTATAATTGGACACAATAGTGCTTAGCGGTCCATAAATTTAATAGACGTAGTAAATATATAGCCGGGCCGCCTCTTTGGCATCGATATTCTTATAATAGGGAATTAAGAATAGGCGCTTACTAAAGCGGTTAGCTATAACTATAGCCATATTATATCCGTTATGGTCTATAGGTAGCTTATAGAAATCTATAAAAATATATTACTAGGGGCGGTCTAGTATTGGGAGTAGTTTTAATAGTCCTAGGGTCTTATCTTGTGGAATTATAGACCTATAGCAGTCGTTGCAGTTTTATATATAGCGATTAATATCTATAGCCATCCTAGGCTAGTAGTAACGGTCGCCGATGATCTTATAGGTCTTATTCTTTTTAGGGTAGGCTGTTAAGACCTAGCTATATACTTCGGCAATAAGCTATATCCATAAGTTCTATTCTTCTACCACTACTAGCCGTTCGCAGTACTTAAGAAGTCCATTTTTAAGGAACCATAGGTTCGTAATATCTTTTACCTTTTTATAGTACTCCTATAGAGAAGGGGCCGTACGGTTTACTTATAGCAATTTATTAATAAAATTAAATTCTAAAGAATTAATAGGGTATATTTTAGCTTTTATAGAGTCTGTATTTAGTTCTGTTTATATTTAGGGGTTAAGATATTCTAGCTATAGTAGCATCTAGGTCCATAATATAATCTTTACAGCTATTTAGTTATTTAGGTCCTATTCGCGCTATATAAGGGTATCTGTATAGTTAGTTGCGCCTAGCTTATATATAATTAAGAAATTAAACTAAGATAGGATATCCGCCTAGCGCGCCTGCTAGGCTATAAGGGCTTTAGTTATTATAAAGTATTCCAAGGCCTTATAATCTAAAACTACTTAAATAGGTTTAGGGGTCCCCTCTAGCTATATATACTAGTGCTAAAAGCTAGAGATAATAGCTAGCATCTCTTTATTATAGATATAGTAATTTAACTCAGCATCTATTATAGTCTTTAAATAGTATATAATAGGGTGCCACTCTCCATCTAGCTATTTTTGGGAATAGACGGCAGCTATTATACTATCTAAAGCATCCGTTTCTAATATTAAGGGCCGTTCTAGGTGGAAATAGGCTAGTAGTAGGGCAGAGGCTAGCCGTTTCTTAAGTTTATTAAAAGCCTATTTACACATAGCATTAAAATAGAAAGGTTAAGTCTTTCTAGTAAGGCGGCTTAAAGGCCAGGCAATTCTACTATAATTTTTTATAAAGCATTAATAGAAGTTGCAGAAACCTCGGAATAACTATACCCCTTTTACAGTCCTTAGGAGTTCCTATTAATTAATTATAGCCAGAAGCCGACTTTTGGAGCTCTTGCTGTACCTGGCCCAAAAAGACTAAACCAACCAAAAGAACCCTGAAAAACACCCTGATAATCCCCTGAGATGCATACATTACAGAGGAGGCACAGGTAGAACGATGGTAGTACGTAGTCGCGCGTGACCGCTAGACCCATACCTAACAATGGCCCCCTATAACAACAATAAGGACAGGCGAATACCATACCAGAAAGCGGAAATACCCTAATTAAGAAGGCATCTAACAAAATATAAAGCCTATTAGACGCGTCTAGTATCCAGAACTATAGGGGAGTATCTATTAGCCATTATAAACTAATGCAGCTAGCAGAATGGCTCCAGTCTAGCAAACCTTAGGCGCCCCTCTAGTAAACCCTTAATTAAATCCTCTAACGGCTAAATAAAATTAAAGATAAATAAAACCCTCCCCTACAGGCGAACCGCACCTGGGCTGCCGTAGCTGCGCTTCTATAGCATAGGGAACCTATCCCCCTAAAGATAATAACTGGGTATATAATTATAATATAACCAAATATAGAAAAGGTAGAGGAATTTAGGGGATAATTAAAAATAGAAGTTCTTATAGAGATTTACAAGGAGGTCTACAACACCGTTACAGTCCAACACCTTAGGAGTGGAGACATTAGAGTCACCCTAAAGAACCAATAGGTAAAGGAACGGGCCATAAGGGTAGGGGATAGGCTAGGAAAGCGTATTAGCATAAAAGTGCTTTATAAAGATTACCTAGTTAAAGTCCTATTGGTTCCCATAAGCCTTAGGGTAGAAAGGGGACGCCAGGCGGATAATATAGCAACTATATAGGAGATAGTAAAACAAACAGAACGCCTTATACTAGGACTTGTAATTACCCAAATCTAATAGCTTTAATAGGAAAATATAAACCAAGCATATAATAAGAACAATAAGAGGATATAAGGGGCGCTAGAGACTTGCTAGGGAGACAATAAATAAACGTATAGCTCCCTTATCGTCAGCGTATATATACTAGGAATGCAAAAACTCCTTATCCAAAAAGGAATAATTATAAATGGCCTTATATACAACATAAGGCTCTATAACTATAGACTACGCCTGGAACAATATTATTACTACACATAATAGGGACACACCCAATCCATATATGCAGCATAGGTGTGCTGCGGCCACTATGCAGGCCCCTATAATACAAGACAATATACAAATCAAGACTAAATAAAATGCGCAAACTGTTACTAAAGCACACATAAGGCATAGGAGAGAGAAGACTGCATTAAATATAAAAGACGGAAGGAAAGGGCTTAATAGCTATAGAAACAACTACACGCTAGGTTATATAAATGGAAATAATAGGTAATAAGCTAGGGGGACACAGGTATCTTCCTAGCATTTCCTACCTTTAATACTAGGGGGCTAAGCCAGCCATCCTAAGCCTTAACGGGCCAAAAGCAACGCTGTGTAATATTACCAAACCAAATAGGAATATAAGGGACACATAGGACACAAGGGAGAGAACGCCTAGTAGGAAGACCCCTATAGACAGCTATAGTAAGTTTAAAGCCGGGACAATTAAGAATTAGATTTAACGCGGTAAATATAACACACGCAGCTAGCTTATAAGGGGTATATAGCTAACTAGCGAGAACGGGGGAAGAACCAGAGGCAATAACAAACTCAGATTTAAAAAGGCTAGTAGGAATATAAAACACAGAAATAGAAAGCTTTATATAAAATAAGTAGTAGCCAGGGAGTAAATACAGGAGATAGAAGTTTTAAACATTTTAGAGAAAGTAGAAACGGAAGAAGTAAGGAGTAAAAAAGAGGCAAAGGACCCCCGCCAGGGGTCCGCTACTTAACCATTATATAGTATAACTGCGGCAATACAAACTACCATCTAGCAAGGCCCCTACTAGACAGTTTAGACCTAGAGAAACACCATATTCTTACTATATAAGAGCCGTATTACAATACCTATATATAATTAATATACTGCCCCTAAGAATTCTAGCTCCTATATAAACCAAAAGCAGCTATACGCGTATGCTTTATAATTAGCAAAAATATCAGCCTTGCCTTATAGTTATAGCAGGCAGTTAACCTAGATATTGCAGTTATAACCATCCAGATATATAGGGGACTAGTATAAATCATTAATGTCTATAACCCTAGGGTCAAAGGGGTAGCATAGACAGAGAATATTATATCTATAATAAGCTTGCTAGAAACTAAACACGCGAAGTCTATTCTACTAGGAGATATAAACCTCCACTACCTACGGTAGGGGGGTATCTATATTACTGCTAATTAACAGGCAGAGTACTTACTAAGAGCTATAAATAACGGGGGCCTTAAGCTAGCTACCCCCTTAGGTGCAATTATATGGCAATAGGGCACCGCTAAAAGTATAATTAACCTTATGATTATGGACGAAAACCTATACTAGAGACTCAAAAGGTGCTCCCCTAAAGAAGAATGGGCACTTACCTTAGACTATATCCCTATCTAGATACAACTAGATCTAGATATTAAGGCGCAACTAAATAGTAAAAGATACGCAATAAGGAAGCTTAATATAGATAGCTTCCTTAATATAATTAAACAATAACTCTAAGACCTAGAAGAAATCCACCTAATACCAAACAAGTGAGGCTTATTAGCTACCCCTAAGGAAATTAATTAAAGACTAAAAAGGATTTAGGCAGTAATTAAAAGCAGGCTAGAAGAGTACTACCCAGTTTTAAAACCAGGCCCCTATGCGCGACACGCATAGTCCGTATAGTGCGCGGCCCTTATAGCCGGCTAACAACAAGCAAGGAGGAAATATATAAGCAGCCACGATTTTAAGGATAAGAGACAATATAAAGACACAAGAAACCAGCTAAAGAATACCCTAAGAAAAGAAGCAAGGAATAACTGGAGACGGTTTATAAACAAATATACTATTAACCTAAGTCTCCCCTATAACAAGGGCCTTTGGACTATAGTAAAATAGGTAAAGAAAAAGGTAGGACGCCTAGTAGAAGATCCACACCTACTACCCCTATAAAGAGTAGGCAAACTATAGGCTATAAGCAACAATAACAAGAAGGCAAAGATCCTTATAGAAAGATTTTTCCCTTAACTAGCTCTAGTAGACCTTAGTAATATTACTAGTAAAACACTAGTGACCCGCCTAAGGGTTAATAGCGACATAATAACTGAAGAAATGGCTAGAACTATTAGCCGCCTCTTAAACAATATAGTACTAGAACTAGATAGGATCCTAAACAAAGCCCTAAAGACCCATAGACCACTTATAGCACCTTAGCTTACAGACGTAGCCAGAGTATGCTTTGTAATAGGCTACTACCTGTAACTTAGAAGATCCATAACAACGGTCGTCTTATAAAAAGAAGGTAAAGTAGACTACTTAATCCCAGGAAGCTACTGCCCTATTGCCTTAGAAAACACCCTAAGCAAGATCTTAGAAAAGGTTATAGCGGACCACATAGCAGATATGGTAGAGAAACACGCCCTACTACCACAAAGCTAAATGGGGGCAAGAAAGAATCGCTTAACGCTATTAGCACTTACACTACTCGCTACTACCATTAAAACTGCATGGGCTATGCAAAAGGACTTTATAGTATTAATACTTAGCCTAGATATTAGCGGCGCCTACGACAATATACCCTATAAGCGTCTCCTATATATCCTTAGGGCAAAGGGCTTCCTAAAATAGATTATTCAATTTATTTAAGGATTTATAGGCCAGAAAGAAACATCACTGGTCTTTAGCGGATACTAGAGCCCCCCTATCGCAGTTATAATAGGAATACTATAAGGATTACCTCTATCGCCTATACTCTTCCTCTTCTTTAAAACGTAACCAATCTGTAGATCTTTAGCATATAATCTATATCTAAGGCTTTGGGGGTTAACTGGTTTAAGGCCTAAGGGTATTAGGAGTATAGGTAGACAGCAAGCTCCAGTGGAGCGCATATACGGCGTAAGCGGCCCGTAAGGGCTAAGCACAGTATATCGCCATATCCAGGATTATTAATTCTACATGGGGTCCATGCTTCTAGAGGTCACGCCTACTATATACAGCAGTTGTCCGGCTAACTATAACGTATAGATCTAGTATTTGGGCCACTGGAGAAACCAAGAAAGGCCCCCCTAAATTACTCCTTAAACCACTCTAAAAGGTCTAAATAGCCTGCCTTAGGAGTATAACAGGTGGGTATAAGCGAACGGCTATAGTACTGCTTAAGAAGGAAGCTAATATTCCCCCCCTATAACTATATATTGAAGCCGATGTAATGTAAAGGGTGCAAAAGGAATGTAACTCTAACGTTATAAAGTATATCAAGACACGCCTAAATAAACTATGGAGGGACCCTAGGGTGCCCTATAAGAGAAGGAACCAACAACCCTAAAGTAGGGAAGATATATTAGGAAAATAGGTAGAGAAAGTAGAAGAAGAATAGTGCGGCACTAGGGCCTAGGCCTATATAAAGGAGGAAGGGAGACGCGTAAGAGGCTAGTAAAGACAATAGCAAGGGAGAGAAAGGAGCCAAAGTAGAGCATAAAAGAGTACTAGAAAACCATCTACCGCAATATAATACTAGTTGGACTAACGCTGGAGAGACAAATAGGAGTTAAAGGTATAGAGGTAGACTTAGGCAAGGGGAACCCAAGCTATAGTATAGGTAATGCTATGGGGGGTAAATACCTAAGGGCTCTAAAAGGGCCTAACAAAGGCAGAAAATATAATGGCAACACTCTTAAGGACAGGAATAATAGGACTAAAAGATTAGCTTCACTAGGTAGGTGTTCTAATAGGTAGCCTAAGGTATAAATATAGCTGGCCAAGACAGACACCAAAATACGTAATACTATTATGCCCCTTACGCACCAGCCGAGAAGCAATGCTCTCAGCAGCTAGCACAGAAAACTATAATATACTACTCTTAACATAGAAAGGCCTTAAGGCGGCTACCCGGTGGCTTATTAGCTAAAATGTGCTAGACCAGTTCCGGGTTATAAAGGAAATAGCAATAAAAGGCAAAGGGGCGAGTAATAGGCACCCCCTAATAACTCTACAGGAGTAGAGTATAGTGTATAATACTAGCGCGTCCGTAGGTTTGTTACGGCAGCAGTGGTTCCCAAGGAGGTCAAAAAGTAAGGTAGTAGAGCACTACTGGTGACTTATAGGCGACTTATAAGCAAGCCCTAAAAGGCGGGGAGATGGATTACGGGGTTTTCTCAAAAAGAGTTTTCTCCCTATATGTATATAAGGAGTAGTCCGCGTGGGCCCAACAGGGATCCAAATCGGACATTAAGCAATGAATAATAATAATAATTAATTATAGCCGTTTTTTCTAGGTCTATCTTAATTCTATCTATGCTAATAATAAACCCTAGGTACTTAGTGCGTTTAATACTAAACTCTAACTTCCTAATATTAGCCTGGAGGCCAGCTTCGCGGAGCCGTTATAGGACTTTACGGATATATTCCTTATATTCTGGTTTATCCTTAAAGTAAATTATAATATTATCTAGGTAGGCTGTGCAGAAGTCGTTAAGGTAGTTAAAGATTATATTATTTATATACCGCTAGTATATAGCTAGTCCATTAGTCAGTCCTAAAGGTAGTACTTTATATTTATATAATCCATAACGGGTCCAAAATATAGTAAGGACCTTAGATTTAGGGTTTATCCTAATTTAGTAAAAGGCCTAGCGGATATTAAGCTTTATAAAAATCTTAGCCTTACTTATATAGGCTAGTGTTTCTTTAAGTAAGGGCAGTGGATATTGGTTTTTACGGGTTATATAGTTTAGTTTATAGTAGTTAATACAGAAACGGAGTCCGCTGTTAGGCTTTTTTATAAAGAGAATAGGCGAGGCAAAGGGGACTTAGCTAGGCTTAATAAAGCCTTTATTAAGGTTGTTAATAAGGTATTGCTTAGTGGCCTATAGCTTATTAGTAGATTGCTAGCGGAGGGGACTATAACTAAGGGTGTTTTCTTTATCTAGTTTAATCTCAATTTTATAATTATACGATCAGTAAGGTAGGAGTATATTAGATAACGTATTTCACGGGTGGGCTGATTAAACGGGTAAGCTGATTAGTTTGCTAAGACCACACTAAATATAACGAACTATGTAACGAACTACTCCGCTTCACTATAATCTATCTCTGATTCCTCATCGCTACTAGATTCTATAGTAGATTCTTTGTTATTTTGGCACGTTTGAGCGTTATGCCCAGTCCCACCGCAGTTGCCACAGCGCCTTTAAGTTGGTTCAACCCTATCTGCCCTCGCCTTACCCCGACTCTTTTTACTACTAGAAGTTGCAGTAGCAGAGCCCTTAGCAACTAACTGTGAGCCAGCCTTAAAGGTAAGGACTCCTCCTTGCTGGATACGCTTTCTTTTATACTGCCTCCGTCGGGTTATAGCCTTATTGGCTGCTTTAAGCTCAGTAATTTAATCGCGCCATTATACTATCTGATGAGCCATTATAAGGGTACCTTTAATAAGCTAATTAAACCCTTCCTTTAAGGAAGATGGTGAGCTACCTAACTTATCGCTAATTAGCTTCGTTTATGATCCAAATTTAAGGTAGTTACTAGGGGTTTTTAACTGCCATGTGGTATCTTAAGTGGTAGGTGGTGTAGGCGTGCGTAATTGAACATTAAGCTTTGATATTACCGTATCTAGGTTAAATGGAACTAGGCCAGCGCCTTAAAAGCTTCCTTGGATATTACTTTTGGTAATAAATATGTTAAACGCGTCCTAGAAGGCTGGTAAGAACTCTGTTTTAGTAATATGGTTAAACCGGTTGCGTATTAGCTTCTTAACTTGGCGCCTATATGCCCATTTTAAAGGCAAAAAACAACCTATATCTAGTGGCTGTAAGATATGTAATGAATGTGGCGGCATACATAAAGTAATTATCTTGTTCTCCTTGCAGTATTCAGTAAATTGCAGCAAGTTATGGCTCTTGTGGCCGTCTATAATTAATAGACGGTACGCGCCTATAGTACGCTCCTTCGTACGCGCGTTAAAATGCTTTAACCACTGGAAACTAAGCCTATTTGTTGTCTAGCCGTTATCAGATACCCTAAATGCCTATTAGGCTGGTATATTAATTTCCTAATACTAGGTAGAGAGGTGGTTTTTGCCCTTGTAGATAATAAAGGGTGGAAGCGCGTATCCTAACGCGTTGATAGCCTGGATTACTGTAACCCACTTACGGTTACCTGGCTGAACAGCCTTTGGTTAATGCCGTCTCTTAGAGCCTATAACAACTTTTTGCTGGGTTATTATACCCATTTGGAAGCCAGATTTGTTAAAGTTATGTATATCTTCGTCCTGTATACTATATTTGGCCTTTACGTTCTGTATAAGGTTAAACTAACCTTATATAATTGCTGGTTCTTCCTGTTTATAACACTGGTAGTCTAGCTTTTAATTGTACTTTGTTTTAATCTCTGGGGTACGCTTAATAAAGCTATATGGCTAGTTTATGCCTACTGGGTCCCTTTGCCGCTTAACTAATAGTTTATTAGCCATTTCTTAAACAGCATTAAGCGGAGGGGCGAATCCTCTTGAATCTAGCTTAAGAATATACTGCTTTATCGCCTCTTCCTCGGTTACCGTAAGCTTCATTGATTTTGGCTTAGTATCGCGTTGTGAGGCAGTTCCGGCGCGTCGCGTCTGTAGGCTTAAAAAGGGCACGTCAAAGTTGCGTGCAGCGTGTTGAATGCTATAAATCTGGCCAGTATTAAGAGCCTGGATAGCAAGCTGTATTTAAGCTTCTTTAGAGATAGGTAGTATATTAGTGGGTGGAGACATAGTCGTGTCAAAGATATCGACGCGTGGTCTTGGCAAACTAATCAGCTTACCTGTTTGATCAGCCCACCCATGAAATACGTTACCACTTTAGAGAATATATTTTTAAGTTCCTAATATTTACGGAGCAGTTTTTGTTCTACTAGCTCCTTGTCTATAAGCTTACTTTCCCCACTAAGCTAGTTATAGGCTAGGGCTTTCTTGTCTTTAATTATCTAGTTAATTTCATATAAGCTAGTCGTAAAGGTAATAGTATTAGGCCGTTTTAAGTTCTGGTAGAAACCTATAGCGCTAATACAGCAGATATTAACTGGTAGGAGGTTTATAGGTTTCCTTACGGATATTTTATAAAGCGTATTTTGCGGTTAAGGGCTTACGGCCCTCCTTAGCTCCTATTCCATCTTTTATAAGTTATCTTTCTAACCTATTTATTTAGTACGGCGTCTGATATTCCTTACTGTTCTTTATAGCTATATAGGGCCTGGTTTATCTGGCTTATTACTAGCTTCCTAGGTCCGTAGTATTAGTGGCATAATATTAGTAGTCTAGGGGCGGCGGAGTATACGGATCTATTATGGATTAAGCTATATATCCTTCTTAAAGGCCTAGTCCCTACGCATAGCATTAGCCTAGTAAATAGTATTAATCTAGGGCTGTATAAGGTTTTCTATTATAATGCTAATTTATTTTATAAAGGAAGGGGTTAGGGGTAGAGTTTTAGGCCAAATAAGCTGCCTACTCTATACTTTAAGCTATAAGCCTAAATAGGCTAGCTATTTTCTTTTTAAGATTATATTGTGGCTTCCTAAGTTTGTAATAAGAAAGGGGATATTATACTACCTTTATCCGTTAACGCGGAGGTAAATCCGCAAGATAGTTATAATAGGTAGCCCTATCCGCCCATTATACCCATAAATAGAAATTGATTTAGGCAGTTTTTTAAAAAGTGTATTTAAAAAGTTAGCCAGCTTTACAGCGCACTAGGTATCTATTAAGGTAAAGGTATTTACTCTAGAGTTAGCTAAAGTAGAGGTTAAAACTTAATATCTATTATAGAATAAAGTATAAGGGATAGTATAGCTTCTTTTACTAACTAGCTGACCCAGATTAATATATAATATGTTAATCCCTTTTAACCCTAGAGGGGAGTCTTTCTCTAGGGTTTCTCTTTTTCTAACTCTACCTCTATACTGTCCTTTTAGATTAGTAGGACCTTATCCTTTTTTATATTTATTAAGCATTTAGCTATACAGTAACCCTTTTAACTATATATAAAGCAAGCTCCTTAGCCGCTAAGGGCCTATCTATAGGGGTCGATATATGAGGGCCAAGTATATACTAGAGTTACGGTAGGACTAGCTACACGGCTAGCTATTGGGTTAACGGCAGATGGTATAGTTAGTGCTATAGGGGTTGCAAATCTTATTAGGGCATTGCGACCCGTTCTTATAGTACTTATGTTTTAGTTGGCGGAGCTTTTAGCCTTATACCACTTAGCACGTGCCTTAATTTAATAGAGGCCCTAATTAATAGCTAGGTATTAGTCTATAAGTTCCTTTAGTGTCTATATAGTAGTATAAACCGGTAGTACGGCGCGCTGTAGGTCTAGGATAAGCTTGTTAAAGAGGTCTAGTATTAGATCTTCTTGGGGAATTTAGGCCTATCTAGCTAGGTATAGAAAGTGGGTCTAGAAAACCAAGAAGGTTTCTATTATTTTTATTATTAGGCTTTTATAATTAAGATGGGCATTTTATACCTTAAAGGGGTTCTTATAAATAGAAGATAGGTAATTAATTATCTCTTCTTTAGAGAGGAAGGGGTCTACTAAGTCCTAGGCGTATCGCGGACGTAGGTGTGTCTATATATTACTACTAGTGCGGCCGAAGGCGTATGCCATTTTAGCTTAAGTATTAGGAAAGTAGTCTATATTAACTTTAAGCTTATTTAATAATTATAACTTCTAGTTATTAAATATAGGGTTGGTTCTATTTATAAGCAATAGGGGGTTTACAACCTTTGCGGACTATAATAATACTAATACTATACGTTGGGCTAGGGCCTTAAGGACCGTAGCAAGTCTGTTTAATAAGTTAATACTAGATATAGGGGTGTCCCTAGCTTTAAGTAGCTCTCAAAGCCGTTTAATTTTAGTATTAGCTATCGCGAGCTCCGCCTAGGGGTTTAAGATAGTAACTATTTCTTTATCTAAGGTATTTAAGGGTCCTATAGCTGCTTTACTAACTACTATATTTCTTAGCATGGTAGTAGTAGCGTTTAATAATTTCTAATTTTTTAGGGGTATTTTAGTCTATATAGGTTCTTTTAGGGGTTCTATTCTGTTCTTTTAGTTCTAGTAATAGTCTTTTAGGTTAAAATTTAAGGTTTTATTCTAATTCTATTCGTGGTTTATAAATATATTTAAGTTCCCTCTTAGGAAGAAAGGTAGGGACGAGCTTTAGATAATATTAGCGACTTAGTTAATTAAGGCATAAACACGGTAAGAGGGTCGCGCAAGCCTATATAATTAGATTGTCTATAAACGAGGATCTAAAGCTAGAGAAAAGGAAAAGGGAGGGATAGAGGCGCCACTTAAAGCTATATATAACCCTTTGGTTATATAACCGTAATTTACCGTATTCTACTAGCTTTCTGCTATATTCTACTAGCACTATAATAACTATAGTAATAGAGGATAAGAGGCTACTAATATAGATAGAAATCTACTATACTTATTATAAGATAGGTAGACCTTAAATAAAAGTGGTAATAAAAAGAGGTAGTAAAGATATAAAATATAGCTATATAAAATATCCGATAGATAATACTAATACTTCCCCTATATAAAGGTCTAATAAAGGTAGAATTTATAGCTTTCTTTTTATTATAGACGGAAGTTTTAGGCCTAAACGTATAGCTAGTAAGTATCTATACTTTAAATATTACGCCGTAATATATATAGATAGCCTATAGTATAGTTAGTACATTATATATTACTTTTTTATAACTATTACTTAGTAAGGGACCAACTATTTTAATATAGGTATAGATAATATAACTAAAATACTCTTTATAAGTAGGGGCCTATATTATTATTATTATTCATTGCTTAACGTCCAATTCAGATCCCTGTTGGGCCCACGCGGACTACTCCTTATATACATGTGGGGAGAAAACTCTATTTGAGAAAACCCTATAATCCGTCTCCCTGCCTTTTGGGGCTCGCTTGCGAGTCGCCTACAAGTCACCAGTGGTGCTTTACTACCTTACTTTTTGACCTCCTTAGGAACCACTGCTGCCGTAATAAACCTACGGACGTGCTAGTATCACACACTGTACTCTACTCCTGTAGAGTTATTAGGAGTAGGGGCCTATATATAATAGTATAATAGCTTATAGGCTAAGAAGTTCTTTAGTAATTTTAAATAGTATATAAGATTTAATAGAAGGATACTAAAGGCTATACCCCCTATTAGCTCCCTAGGGACTAAATACCCCCGCCTAGCTATAGGTAATACGTTAATAAATTACTAAACCTCTCTTTTACCCCCTCTTAGATATAAAGATATAGAGATATACTAGCTAAGCGATGGGAGAACGCGTAGGACTAGCTAAAAGAAAATAGTCAGGTTTTTCTCTTATAGAAACTTTTCCTATATAGAAGGTAGTAGCCTATATAGACCTAAAAGGGTTTAAATCGGGCAATAAATAGAATTAATAATAATAACAGAGGCTAAATTAGTACAATTAATATTTATAATTTTAGGGAAAATAAGCTCTAAATTACTATATAAGAACTATTTTAATAAACTATTAATATAATAGAAGGAAAAGTAATGGTTTTAGGGGTTTTAATTTATATTATATATTATAAAAAGAATAGTAGAATATATTGCACAATCTCTATATTGTACAATCCTTTAGGTTATATGATTCTCTATAACCTATAATCCTTTAGATTATACGATTCTCTATAACCTATAATCCTTTAGATTACACGATTCTCTATAACCTATAATCCTTTAGATTACATGATTCTCTATAACCTATAATCCTTTAGATTACATGATTCTCTATAACCTATAATCCTTTAGATTACATGATTCTCTATAACCTATAATCCTTTAGATTACACGATTCTCTATAATCTATAATCCTTTAGATTACACGATTCTCTATAATCTATAATCCTTTAGATTACACGATTCTCTATAATCTATAATCCTTTAGATTATATAATTCTCTATAATATACGATCCTTTAGGTTATACAATTCTCTATAACCTACGATCCTTTAGGTTATACAATTCTCTATAATATACAATCCTTTAGGTCGCGATTTATAGTCTATACCAGCTTTGGCTTCTCCCCCTCCTTTCTTAGGTGCGCAGCAGTATATACCTAATTTTACTAAACCTGTACCTAAATTAGTATATAGAGCTAGTAGGAAGAGGTATAGTATATAGCCCTAGTTTAAGCTACTAGCTACCTTTGTTACGGACGCTTTAAGTACAATGTTATGACTACTTGGAGAGGAGTCGGCGGAAGCTAGTTGGTTAATATAGGCACGGTCCAGGATGGATCCGGTGGAACCATGTGACGAGGAATGGTAGCCGAGGTTATATAAAGTAATTTATATAATCTATATAATCTGTGTGATCCGTGGGATAGAGTAGATAGAGTAGACAAAGCAAATAGAGTAAAGGGATTTCTTAGGAGTACAGTTGTATATTTAAAGGACTACAGTCCCTACCCAGATAGTTCTCTCTTCGTAGTAAATCTTAGAATATAATTAGAGTTAATCTGTTGGGCAACCACTCCACTAGTTATTATTACATTGTTGATTTTGTTCTTACCTATATACCTAGCCCATTAACAGAACCTACCGTAGTTCCTACTACAAGGTTTTGTTACACATTCACTACTAAGGTTACAGTATTAAACAGAGAGATCAAACAACATACCACCAAGAGCAGCACCAGTTATGACAACATTGGCAACAGCCACAACCTCAGGGCTAGGTGATACTAGTATAGATAAGGGGGATTCTTAAGTGGTTACGTGAGGTTAGTTATAGGAAATAGTTAATTACTTACAAGATAATAATAGGATACTTAAAGAACGCATCAATGGAATCAGAGTAGTAAAGATTAAGTTACCTTCAATCAAACAGTTCTTAGGAGAGAAGTCAAAGCTCAAAGGATTTCTTACGCAAATGCACTTTAAGGTAGTATAGGAAGGAGCGAAGTTAGCAACATCGTTAGACCAAGTAACCTATGTAGGATTATTCCTAATGGGGAGGGCACTTAAGTGGTTTAAGCCGTATTTTATGGAAATATAGGCCAATGGTATAACAACTACTAACCAGGATGTATGGTACATATTTACCAGTTAGAACGGGTTCGTAGAGTGACTAATATAGATATTTAGAGACCTGGAAGCCACAACCACAGCGGAACAAAAGCTTCAGAACTTAGTATAACGCACTTTAACAATCGAGTATATAATATAGTTTTAAACACTAGCTATATAGGTTAAGTGGAATAATAAGGCGCTTATGGCACAGTATAAATAAGGACTTAAGGCTAAGGTCTAGGACGCAATCATCCTAATAGAAGATGCGGATACTCTAAGGGAGTTAATAGATCAGTTAATAAAGATTAATAATAGGATCTACCAAAGGGAATAAGCTAAGAAAGGGCAAGATAGAGTTCTACAGTCATATAAGGCGCAGAGCATATAACGACAGATATAGAGTTAAAAACTATGGAATGGCGCAGAGCTAATAAACCTAAGCGGTACTAAAGAAACCTAAAGATGGGAAAAGAAACTATGGAAACCTAGAGGTTAAGAATCTAGTAATTAACGGACTAAGAAGCAAAGGCCAAACCAAAAATCTTAGCAGCAGAAGACGTTTAGGCGGACTCTATAACAAGAAAAATAGTTTAGAGATAGAGCTTATATAAATTATGGAAAATAGGGTCATTTTACTAGAGACTATAGAGGTGGTTAGAGTAACCACGCGGTAAAGGGAACTAGACTAGTAGACAGCACATACATACAGAGGGACAACAGTGCACTGTAAGGAATAAAAGAATATTCAATTAACAGTTTTGCGTATTATTATAACAACGCATGCCGAATTTATAAGGACGCTAAGTATGGCGCAAGCTATTAGCCATAGGAGCCATTATTATCTAAGTTTAAAGGAACTAACAAACTAGCTTACAGATCGGATGTTAAGGACGACAAATTCGATATAGGCGAAGCATTTACCAATGATAAGGTAATAAAGGCAGCTTACTAGGAGTATATAAACCTTAGAGAAGTTAAAACAGAAGCAGAGACTAAAACCATCACCAAACGCGGTTCAGTAATGGGTATAGCGACACCATTAGATACAATTTCCATCGCTTTACAAGACAATAGGAGCAACGTTTAAAAGAAACTAAGCAAGCAGATGACTGCTAGTACTAGCTCATCACTTAATAAAGGCAAAAGGCTATAGGCTTAAGATTCTTAAGAAAAGATACAAGAAGCTTAAGACTTTTAAGACAAGATAAGACACACCTAAGAGCCTATAATGGACGAAAACTGATAGAAAAGGGTAGCAACTTAGTTTAGTAATAAACGAATGAGTATAGGACGCAAGTTTAAGAACTATAAGTTTGGGGAACGAATAAGAACGTTAGCAATTCTAGGTAAACGTAGTGTTTAGCCTAAAGATTAAACAGTCAATACTAGGATTAAAAAGTAAGACAACTATAAAGATCTAGCTGTAAGACGCAGAAAATAAGAAACTATGGATAAGTTTAGAACAAGAATTATTGCATAGTAAGAGTAAAAGCTAGATAAAAGGTCAGCTATACTAGGTCGTATAAGGGACAGAGCACCCCTATAAAGAGTTACTAATAGGTTGAGTATAGGGACACCTAGGGTAAAATAGTTAGACAAACTAGAATAAGAAGAGGATCTAGATATTCTAACTAGGTTTAAAGAAAGATATACTAAAGGATGTTACAATGTAGTAATAACAAGGTACTTTCTAACAAATAGACTATATACACTAAACCAGTTATACAGAAAGTGGTATAGGTAATAACACAACAATAAATAGGAAGATTTTTATATATAGCTGGATAAAAAAGTTATCTAAGACCAACCCATTACGGAAAAACGCATAAGTTATATTAAAGGAGCATTAATTATAATGTTAAGGAACCTAGAAGAGGGATCTAGGGACTAGAGAAGCGAGCAATAAATCTTAGTACCCATAGCAGAGATACTAGTAGTCAGGTCAACTAGGTATAGGTTTAAACTTAAAAACAAAGATGAACTAAGAGTTAACCTAAAACACGTAGCGTATTATACACTATTATGGATAGCTTGTGTGGATAACATGTATAATATACATAGAGCACCAAAAGATAAGAACTGAAAGTACCCAGCAAGAATATATTGGGCACTAGAGGAAAAAAGGTTTAGGAATACTAAGTACATATATAGTTGGCACCTAGTAGAAGTATAAGGTTAAGGGGACTTAACACTTTAACTAGGAAGATTCCTTACGGAAGAATACCTAGATGGATAATAGTAGTGGGAGTGCCCAGAGAACACTTGTCTATGGCATATAGAGGAAAAGAAACAAACTAAGTATTGGCCAAAGTTGGACTAAATATAGATAGGATCTAGCAGCTAACAGTCAGGAAAAGGGGAGGTGTATAGAACTAGAGAGAACCAGTATTAGAACCTTAGACCCTTAAAGGAATTTAAGGACAATACCTAAATTTAAGAGCTAAATGGCAAGATCAGTAGTTCAAAGCGTTGGTAGACAGTGGAGTAACACAGAACCACATATTACTAAAGGCAGTGGAAAGAATGGGGTTACTATATAGACAAAAGGAACATTTATATCCACTTATAACAATTTTAGGAGATTAGATAGCCTATGGAGGAGGCATTATTAATCTTAAAACAGGACCTATTTAGATAACTATTAAAGGGAGACTAGTTAGAATGTTTTTCAATATCCTACTATTAGGACAGGACAAGGCGATACTAGGAATGCCTTAGTTACAGAAGTATAATCTAAAGATTAATTAGGTCACAGGTTAAGTTAATATCAAGGATACACGATAACGCAAAGTATAATAGTAAACCAAGTTGGTATAGTACTAAGTTGGAGCAACATATAAAGAGACTAAGCGAGGCTTAAGTTATATACTAAAGAGATACCATAAGTACGGAAAAAAGTTATAGTTACTAGAAAGTAAAAAGCTGTTAAAGTATACAGCTTAGGACCACGAAATAGAATTAGAAGAGGGAATGAGTTTAAAGTTCTTTTTAATCTATAAGCTTACTAAAATAGAGTTAGTAGCGCTTAAGGAGTTTATCCAGGAGAACTTACAAAAGGGATACATTAGACCGTCGTAGTTATCAGTAGGATATCCAGTACTATTTATCCCAAAGAAAAACGGAAAACTTAGGATGTGTATAGACTACCAACAGTTAAACAGTATTACTAGAAAGGATAGGTATCTTTTACCCTTAATTAGCGAAATCCAAAATAGAATAGGCAACGTAAAGATCTTTATAAAGATAGATCCAAGATAGGCGTACCATCAGATTAGAATTAAGGAAGGTAATAAATAGAAGGCAGCCTTTAGGTTAAAGGAAGGACTATACAAGCCATTAGTTATATAATTCAGACTTATAAACGCACTAGCAATGTTCCAAAAGCGAATTAATAGTATATTAGGTAAACACCTAGATAAATTTGTTATAGCATACCTTAATAACATTATTATCTACTTAGAGAGTAAGGAAGAGCATAGAGAATATATTAAGTGGGTCTTAAAGAGACTATAGAAAGAACAGATACCAGTAGTAATTAAGAAATGCGAGTTCTTTATAAGGAAGACCAATTTCATTAAATTCATCATTAAACTAGGCTAACTCAGCATAGATCTAAAGAAGATCAAGGCTATAGTAAATTAGTAAGAATTAGAGAACGTTATATAGTTAAGATTGTTTCTAGGGTTTTGCAATTACTGTAGAAGGTTTATAGCGCAATAGTTACAAAACATTAAGCTATTTACGCAGTTAACTAAGAAAGAAGAACTATAGGTATAGGGAAAGGAGCAATAAGAACTATTTAAGAAAGTCAAAGAGTTATTTACCTAAGAGCCAGTTCTTAAGATCTATCAACCAGGTCTAGAGACGGTTATAGAAACAGATGCATTAGACTTTACACTAAAAGTGTACTTCCTATAGAAATATCAAGATAGATGGCACCTAGTAGCGTACTATAGTTAAAAGATAACACCACCAGAGTTAAACTATAACATCTATAACAAGGAGTTGTTAGGTATAGTTACAGCACTTAAGGAATAGAGAGCATTCTTATAAGGCATAGAGAAACCATTTATAGTTAAGACGGACTATAAGAACCTTATAGGATTCCTAATAACAAAGAAACTTAACTAAAGACAGGTTAGATAGGCGGAAATACTTACAGAATACTATTTCGAAATTTAGTATACTAAAGGTACAGACAATATACAAGCAGACGCTCTAAGTAGAAAAGCTAAACTATAAAGTAATAAAAAGCTATCGGGAGCTTTGTTGTAAAAGAATCAAGATGGATTAATTAGGTATAATTATCCAAAGATTATAGCAACTAAGGAAAGTTAGATCCATAAATTACTAGAGAGTAATTAGATATAGAAGATCTAAGAAGTATAGACAGAGGATCTAGATTTAGAGCAATATATAAATAGAGAAGTAACATATATGCCTAAGTCTATTACAGAAGAGTTTGTTAAGGAATTCTACAAGGGAATAACTTAAGAACATAACGGAGCTATAGGCTTAGTGTTAAGACTTTAAGAGGAGTATATTGTTTAAGGAATTTGGGGACTAGCAAGACAAGTTACTAAGGAATATCCAGATTACTAAAAGAACAAACCAATAAGGCATAAGCTGTATAGAGGGCTATAACCTATTAAGACACCAGGAAGACCATAGGAGGTTATATTATAGAACTTTATTATTAAGTTACCAAAGTCAAGAGATCCTATTATAGGATAAGATTATAACGCGATCTTAGTAATAGTAGATAAGCTAATAAAGTGGGGATACTTCATAGTATACACTAAAGAGATATCAGCAGAAGATATCGCTAGAATCTATATAAAAGAAGTATTTGCAAGATATAGAGTACTAGACAAGATTATATCAGATAGAGATCCAAGATTTATAGTAGCATTTTAGGAAGTGTTTCTAGCAGAACAAGGGGTTCGCGCAGCAACATCTACAGCATATTATCCGCAGACAGATGGACAAACAAAAAGACTAAACTAGACACTAGAACAGTATCTAAGGCATTACATCAATTATATATAGAACAATTGGGTATCGTTATTACCAATTATATAGTTTGCATACAATACAACACCATAAAAAGGAATAGAAACATCACCATTTAAGGCGAATTACGGATACAAGCCAAGAACATCGTTATTACCACATTAAGTAAAAAAGACAAGTAGCACAGCTAAACAAAGAATAGAGACGTTAATAAATCTTTATACAAACCTTAAAGAAACAGCTAAACTAGTACAAGAACAAATAAAAAGGTACTATAATGCTAAGAGATCTGAGAGACCAGATCTTAAGGAGGGGGATAAAGTATAGCTACTATATAAAAATTTCAAGAGTCAACAACTAAGTAAGAAGTTGGACCATATTAGACTAGGACCTTTTAAAATTAAGTAAAGGATTTCATTGGTTACATATAAGTTAAACCTACCAGCCAAAATAAAGATCTACCCTATATAGCATATCACAATGCTAAAGCCAGTATACAGGAATATTAAACCACCAGTTTATAAGGCAGATATGTATAGAGGACAGAAGGAAGATAAATAGCAAGTTTTAAAGATTATTAGTTATAAGGATGTAGATAACGAAATATAATATAAAGTAAAGTGGATAGGCTATAGTAAGACTACCTAGAAACCACTAAGTAACCTAGAGAACGCTATAGGAAAGGTATAGGAGTATTAAAAGAAAGTAGGTCAGGTAGCATTAATAAGGAAGAATCGCTAAAGAACAAGTTACCTAAGGGGGACCTAAGAGGAGCAATTGCTAAGCTACTTGGAGTTGTTTCCCTTATAGGAGGAGAGCCAGTCCTTTTATTACCTAGCTTAGATAAACCCTGTTAAACCAGTTTCCACTCCTTAAAATGAACCTTCTTATATACTTTCTTAAGACAAAGCAGATAAGCGTAAGTAGAGGTATAAGCTTTAAGGGTATAACGCTCCTCGTCTCTTACCTACTTAGCACAAGCATGGTCTTTATCCTAAAGACGACAAATCTCGCCCAAGGCACTAGAGAGCTTAGCGTCAAGTTTTACAGCAGTAGATTAAATACAAGACCCTATAACAAGTTACTTAGGGAACTTAAAGACTGTTAAGAGTTATAGGACGCGTATACTTAGCGTTAGAGATAGAGTGAATGTCGCAAGACGAACAAATATTTGCTTTAGTGCACTCCAAACAAGAGAAAGGTTGTCAGGCAGTAGGACTTACTAGTATAACACAAACTAACCCCTCTTTTACACAATAAGAATACAGAGATGGCATTACCTTACCCAGTAATAGTATAGAGGAAACCATATGCATATAACAAAGGGTTAAAGAAGAAGAAGGAACTTTAGGTATAATAAGTAAGGATATTAACCAGATTAATTAAACAGACATTACACCTCTAGTAGATAACTTGGAGATATTAGGAATCTTCAAGGACGAAGATAAAGAGGAGGGAGATAGTGTTACGGACGCTTTAAGTACAATATTACAACTACTTAGAGAGGAGTTGGCGGAAGCTAGTTAGTTAATACAGGCACGGTCTAGGATAGATCTGGTGGAACTATATAACGAGGAATGGTAGCCGAGGTTACATAAAGTGATCTATATGATTTGTGTAATCTGTGTAATCCATAGGACGGAGTAGATAGAGTAGACAGAGTAAACGGAGCGAAGGGATTTCTTAGGAGTATAGTTATATATTTAAAGGACCACAATCCCTACCCAGATAGTTCTCTCTTTATAGTAAATCTTAGAATACAATTGGAGTTAATCTGTTAGGCAACTACTCCACCAGTTGTTATTACGTTATTGATTTTGTTCTTACCTATATACCCAGCCTATTAACAGAACCCACCGTAGTTCCTACTACAAGGTTCCGTTACAACCTTGAATTTAAAGCTCGTCTTATTACCCCTTGCCTATAAAAGTCGTAATATTTATACTAAATCGTAGTGTTTTAAAGCTTTTTTCTTTTATTAATATAGCTCTAATATAATCCATAAGCATATGGCCCATATAAGTATATAGCCCACCCCACCTAATATGTATGCGTTATTTAACAACTATTTAAATAGCAACACTATAATAGCAAGAGACTCTTTTTCGAGAGGGTAGAATTAATCTAGGTGTTTAAGCCTATAGGCTAGGCTAAATTATAACCTTATAAGGTGTTAAGAGGATATATAACGTGTCTCCAAAGATAGTTAAGCAACGCGTTAGTGGTATTAGACTAAAACGCGGTTCCACTACCCTAAATTGCCGTCTTATACTAGTATAAGAAAAGAGTTTTAAGTAGTAGATTCTATTAATAGATTAACGTAGTATACCGCTAAGAATTGCGACTGAATAGTAGATAGCCAATATTTTAGTTACCTAGCACACTAAATCTACCCTAAAACCTATTAGCTAGAATTATATATAGAATTATATTAAGCGCCACGACAACCTATAATCTAAATATAATCGTAAGTATAACCGCTAGCGTGCTAAATACGAAGATCCTACGCTTATTTAGGCTTAGTTTAAGCTTATTTAATACATAATTATATAGTATAGGATTCTTAATAAGGATATTTAGAATTTTAATAAAACTGGCTTCTAAATAGGTATTATTATAACTATAAAAGTTATTACTGGAACCGAACGTACTGGCCGGCCTAGAATAATATAGCTAGGCAATTAAGAATAGGTTACTATTCTTAAGACTATTAATGCCCTAGGGGTTGTCATTCCACTACTTATTATTTTTAAGGTAGTAATGCACTAAGCTGCCTAGTATAAAAATATTATTATCCCACACAACTAGTTAATTAGTATTAGTAATAATAGCTAAATAATAAATAAGATTAGCCTAACTTAGCTAATAGAGGTCTTTAATAAATATATAAAAGATTAAACAGTTAGAACGCATTGGCCGCTAGTGCTAGATAGCTATAACAGCTATATATTACCTAAATTTAATTAGTTCTGCCTAGATTATTAGATAGTCGTCCTTTATATATTAGCGTATTTATTATATCTACTACAGCCGCTAGACATAGGCTATTTCTTAGTCCTTAAGCAATTATATAGACGCCTTGTTAAATAGATTATAAGCTGCGGTGTTAACTATATTAATAAACACGAATTCCTGCCATTATATAGTTAGGCTAGGCAGGAGGCACTATATTAGAATAATATATAGGTAGGATTTACTGCTACTAGCCTAGTTCTATATAGCCCTAATTATATACTAGCATAGCTATATACCAAATATTAGATGGCATTACCCTAACGTTATCCTTAATTAAATGCATTCTAGATAGCTAAAATACCCTATAATATTACTAAACTATAACAGCAGACGGCCCTACTACGACGATATCTTAAATAGCGTATGTATAGTCTACTAAATCCAACAGAATAAGCCCTTAACCAGCTTATTAAGGGGTGCGAAATGGCGATATTAAGCGCTACGCTGCTTATAAGCGAAAATAAGAAGTTACGCGTAGAGAACCAGCGCTAAAAAAGGAAAAAGGTATAGCGGCGCATATATATAGCTAAGGGGGGTGTTCTATTAGGAGTAGAAGGGGCCTCTTATGTATAAGCTGCCTAAACTAGGTATAAGGCTATAGTAGAGGCAGCGGCCAAGCGGCCATAATAAGTATTACGCAAGTGCAGTATATGCAAATTAATAGAATACACAGCACGTACGTGCTAAAGACGTTAGATAAGTAGATAGCTACATTAATATAATTATTCGTGGTTAACTAATTGCCTTATTTTACGATCGCGTATTAGGTAGAGTGGGCTACATACTTATATAGGCCATATACTTATGGATTATATTAAATATAGGCAGTTAGTAGCACGCCTTTATTAAGATCCTTTTTATACCTAGTATAACTAAACGCTAATACGTCCGTTAAGCTAACTGCTCTCCTAAATTAATTTAGTCTATTTAAAGGAATCTAAGGCTATATAGGAAAACGAAGCTTAATTATAAATATAAGTTAAAACGCTTGCTAAGTAATAATGTAATTGTCGCATTGCTCTACCAATTAAATAATGCCCTAAATATATATCTTAATAAAATAACGTGGTTTATCTATAATTAATTCTAGATTATTATAAGTAGGTAGACGCTTAGTAGAGAATTAAGAGTTTCTAGCTAGAGTAGGAAGCTGGTAAAAAAGCTTTTATCTTATATATAAGAAAGCTACTAAGTATATATAAGAAAGCTACTAAGTATATATAAGAAAGCTACTAAGTATATATAAGAAAGCTACTAAGTATATATAAGAAAGCTACTAAGTATATATAAGAAAGCTACTAAGTATAAAGAGGAACACCACTTGTACCTTAGGTTAATTAACTTAAATTAATAACGATTTCACTAATATCGCTAGACCCTAAATATATATTTAGCCTTACGGGTTTAATATAATTAAAGCTTTAATAGTTAGTGATTTTTTTAGACTAGATTAGAGTGGATCTAGGCTTAAATCCACTCTACTAGCCTATTAAAGGCTGGAGCTCCGAAGCAAATATATACTATAAATAGTAAATATTAGCATAAATATAATATTAAGGAGGTAGAGGTAAAGGTGGCAAATATCACTAATATTGAATTAGACTTTCTACTTATTGTCCTTATTAACCTCTCTATCCTTATCGCCGTTATCAGTATTGTTACCTTAATTAAGAATCGCCTTAATAGCGGCGAACTGCACCTCTAATGCCCCCTTCTTACGCTAACGCTATATCCATAACGTTCGCATTTTTGTATTTTTAGGCGTGACGCTAAATATACTGCTTGCCGTTTAGCTTAAACTCCTCTACCTTCCTAACACATCGGTTCCGTTTAGGTTAATTTCTTTAGAAGTAATAAGGATATTATCTAAGGCTAGTATGCGGATACGGAAGAATCATTTTATATTGGTTGGTGAGGAACAACACTAAAAGGGTAAGTGGTGATAGGAGGAAGGCAAAAGGGCGACAGCGAGGAAAATAGCGGTGGTAAGGGCTAAGGTATAACTAGGAGTTCTAGATTTGGTGGCTGATACTAGCTATTAAGAACGCGGAGCCATTGCGCAAACCCCCGATTAGCTAATACTACGCACTAACAATATAATATCCTCTCCTCCCTCCTGATTAGGTATAGGGTTTGGAGCTCTAAGAGCTCTACTACTCCATCCACTAATCAAATCACTTAGATCTACTCTATGGCAAGCCTCAGTCCATCCTAGAGCTCCATATTGGCTCCAGTCCAAAAAGATCACTGTTAATAGTGGCGGGATGGTGGGACAAGGAAGGCATAATTAATATGGTAGATAGGCAGTTAAAGCGCCTGCAGAAGGAAGGAACGGGGCATACACGGCGGAAAGATGACTTAACACCATGCCAAGACTCGCGATAGAGCTGTGTTAAGGGTAGGGGCGAGAGGAACGACGGTAGAAAACGATCTAAGCGTTGGTAGGTAGGTCCTTAGACTTGCTAATAAACAAACAATTCGAACCATCGATCTTCGGTTTGGTTGATTGGATATTTTAAAGCTTTAAGCTTATTTATTTCGTTTGGTTAATCAAACTAGTAAACGGTTTGGATAGATTTAACTATTTGGATAAATTTATATACATTTTCGCACAACAGTAGGAGGATTTAGGAGCTCTACGTTACAATTTGGTAATAGGCGTTTAGTATTATATTACTTACGCCAAGCTTAAGTTAAAAGGGAATATAATTAATTACCTCTAATATTAACAACAGTAAGGTCTAATTCTATTAATCTAAAGCGGCAAATCTATTAATATTAGTTACTATAATAGTATATAAACGTTATATAAGGATAGCTTACTATAGTATAGATTAAACCTTATTGTCGCTCTAGCAGTTCCTAGAAAAGGTTATATAACTCTAATTTTAATATAGAGTTTTCCTATACAAAAGATGCCTAAAAAATCGATCATCCGCTATAACGGCAGTAATATCAATCCGGCTATATCGCCAATCTCCCCTATATATTATTATATATATATAAAATAACTCTAAAAGTAAGAAGCTAAAATTAAACATTTGGGTAGAACTTATTACTCTATTTTTAAAAGTTAGTAAACTAAATTAAATAGTATAACCTCCAGCTAAAGCCGAACTAGTATACAATATCCTTATTAGGGGAAGTTATTTTTTACGTTTAATAAAGCCGTTATAGTTCCAGCTTCGTGTATACTATAAGGCTGCAATAATATTAGGCCGCATTTATAAGCAGTAAGGCTTAAGTATATTACTAAGCTTAGAGTTCTAAGGAGGTCTTAATAAGGCCGTTAATATCTATTACATATTGGGGGGGCTGATTTGGCGTGGTTATGACCTGGGTTAATACGAGGTTAGGGCTACCTTTACTAATAACACGCCCGAACCCCATACGAGGTCGCGCAGCAACCGCCCCTAAGTACTTTTACATGCGACTTTAGGCAAAAAGGTATATAATTTAAGTTAAATCAGTACTTCTAGATGGTCGCGTAATATTACTCTAAATTTATAATACTTAAATGGGCTCTATTCCTATATTAAGGCGTCTTAGTTACTATAGTGCAGTCCTATATTAAGACGTCTTAGTTACTATAGTATAGTCCTATATTAAGGCGTCTTAGTTAATGCAGTGCAGTCCTATATTAAGGCGTTATGGTTACAGTTACAATTACTGCAGTATAGTTGTATATTATGGCGTCTTAGTTACCGCAGTAAAATAACTATTTAAATATTCTTATAAAGCCAATCTAAAGAATGCTGGCCTTGTAGCTATTCTAGTTAGTTAATAGCCTATCTTTTATCTTTTACTATACTGTCTTTTACGCGCCATCTTATATCCTTAATTATTCTATAGCAATGGCTATAGAATATAGCCTTGCTATTAACCTGCTAGCGTGCCCCCTAGTAGTAATTAAGAGCTTTAATTAACGGCCTACTTACTAGCTCTAAAGTCTACTTAGTCTAAAGCTAGAAGACTAAATTACCGCCTTAAAGCATTTTATATTTCCTTAGCAGCGCCTATAAGTTAAGAATAAATAGGAGAGATAGTTAAGTATTAGCTTATGCCTATACTAGTAAGGGTAATACAGATATAGTAGACGGCTAAGCAGGTGGTATAGATATTGTAAATAGCTCAGATATTATAAACGGCTAAGTAGATAGTATAGATATTATAAATAGCTAAGCGGATAGTGCGGATATTATAGATAGCTAAGCGGAGTATAGATATTATAGACGGCTAAGCGGGCGGCGTAGATATAGTAGATATAAATAGCGCGGGCTTGCCTAAAGGTTAATATATAAACTTTATAGGCCCTATTTAAATACCTATCTTCCCTTACTAAATCTATATAGGTGTAAATAATACTAATAATCTTTTTATTTCGCTAAGGCGTTCTAAGATTATTTATATGCGTAATTAAACCCCCTTTATTTTAGAGATTACGGCCTTATATCTTAGCTTAGCTACAGCCTTATAGGCGGGCTAGTATTTCTATATTATTAGCTTATCTAGTATAACTATATTAGCCAGTAAACTTTTTACCCGCGTAGTAAACCTTTAGTACTACTTATAGCTAAAGAGAAGATCCTTTTATAGAGAATAAAGCGGAAACTACTTATATAGAATTACTAAGTTCTATAATAGAATTACCCTAAGTATATAAAAAAGGTATAGAAATTCTAAGCCTATAAGGTTAAGCTATATAACCTTATTATCGGCCTTACCTAGATAGTAGGCCTCTATACATTTTAGCTAAACATTAGTCTTAGGCTATATTTTTAAATAAAGGGCCTCCTTTAGCATCTCCTATATATAGGGAAAAAAGCAGCCTTTTTTTTTAGGAAGCTAGCGATCGACCGCATAAACATATAGGATAGGTAGTTAAGGTAGGCTCCCGTTATTATGTCTATATTTTAATATCCGGCCTATTTAATTTAGGTCTTCTTAATGCCGCTAAGCTTAGTATACTAGACACTCTACTTATAGGCGCTATAGGTCTTCTCCTTTAAGTAAATTTCTACTCCCTAAAATATCTTTTTATTTTATTTAAACTGCGTATAATAGCTTAGCGGCTATTATAGTACTTTAATACTGCTAGAGAAGGTGTATAGGTTATAGTAGTCTTTTAGCTATTAAAAGAATAGAAAGCTCTTAGCGCTATCTTTACCTTAGTGGTTAAAGAAGTAAAAGGCTATTATAAAGAGGGGGTAGAGGATAGGGTTAGTATTCTATATAATGCCTATATACTTAACCTTACTATACTAATTCTGCTTCCCTTATATTATTAATATAATTATATATAGCGCTAACTTATCTAGTTTAGGCCCTTTATTCTCTAGTTTAATAAAAATAAGGTTAGTAAGCTAAATATCTTATCTACTTTTATTATAGGTAATAGTAGTATAGCCTAAGGAACGGGTTAGAAAATGGTAACTATATAGACTAAATAGGATATATATACAAACTTAATAAATACTTGGCTATAGTTTAAAGGTAAGACTTAACTAAACCTAGCTTCTTAGAGCCCATTTTTTAGTACTAAATAATTACCTTTTTAAGCCCTTTAATATTATAGCCGCTAGTAATTATAAATAGGCCTTAATTAATAAAGTTAATATATTAAATCCGGTCTTTATTATAGTGGGCACTATCTAGTACTGCTAAGAGCTTTACCCCCTATAGCGGCTATAAGGTCTTACCTTTTAACTACTATATATAAAGCTCGGTAATAGTAGAGACATAGCTATTTATAACTAAGTATTAAACTATCTTGTTAAATAGGACGTTTAGGGCCTCCTTATTCTATACCTCTTCTTCCTTCTTTATAGCTTCCTCCCTTATACCTATAGCTGCCCCTATAGCTACCTCTATAGCTGCCTTCCCCCCTAGCTGCCCTACCTACTTAGCTATCTTCTACCTCTTCTTTACCTACTTACTATCTTTCTATATCTCTTTTTGTTTTAACTTCCATTTTTAATAGCTAGTAGTCTATAATTTTTAGTTAATAACTTGCTGCTTTAAAAATAGGTAAAGCTTATTTTTTGTTACCTAGGCGCCGTCTATATTACCTTCTAGTTTTATATATTAGTCTTCCTACTCTTTCTACTTTAGCTTATACGCCCTTATAGTATTCTTTAAGTATTAGGCCTTATAAATATTCTATAGCCGCGCCGTCTAGGCCTTAAATTTATTCTAGAGGCTATAAAAGGAAAAAAGAAGGAGGCTAGGGGGGCTTTCTTTAACTATAAAGTAGTGTCGGAACGTTAATCACGTGACGTAGTCACGAGACTACGAAGCGAGACTAACTGGTCTGACCTCGGAGTAACCCCTTTCTTTAAAAACAATCAACTACCAACTTTAACACCGCATACGTACCACTACAAGTGATATTTATGCACGTTGATAATGTGAGTATACTAACACTGATTAGTAGACGTATAGATTAGGAAATACGCAATAGCAAAGCTTAAAACCATATATTAGCTTAACTGCTAATGCGTTAGATCGCAGAGCTATTGCCCTATTTTAGTTAAAGGAGAAAACTACGTTACCCTTGAAGCTCGAGACCACGTATTAGCTTGCTAATGCATTAGATCGCCTAGAGAATTATATCTTTACTTAGAGAGAGCTACGTTATCCTTAAAGCTCAAAACCACGCATTAGCTTAACTGTTGATGCGTCAGATCGCCTAGAGGACCCTTAAAGCTTAAAACTACGTATTAACTTAACTGTTGACGCGTTAGATTGCCTAGAGGACTGTATCTTTACTAAGAATTGTCTACAGTGTCTAAGAACTGTAGATTTGTTGATAGGATACGTACACACCTTTACATCCTTACCTTAAACCTTAACTTCTTCGAACTGATAACTACCCTTATACACAAAGACATGACAATATAGAAATTAACTAGGAGGAAAGAATTACTAAATATAGCTATGGAATTAACTTGGAGACGGCTATAGATAATAACCTAATGGAGTATGTAGAGACTAAGATGCACCTATATATATAATTTAACCTTTTAGATTTTACATTGTGGACAGTATTTTAGGAAGACTTTAAGAACTTTATGCTAAAGACCTTTAAATAAGTACAATCCAATACTAAAATGGGAACCCATTAATACCTAGTTAAGAGAGGAGTATATATTGTTAAGTAAGATAAGAGATACTCCCTTAGTAAGGTGTTAACGGATATTGCTAATAAAGAAGAGTTTTATAAACGGATGGATAAGGAGCTTATTGTGGCCCTTATAGAGGTAAAACCAATAATTATAATAACTCTGTAAGACTAACTTAATTTAATCTTAGATAAGCTTGCTATACCCCTAGCCCCACCACCAGCTACTCCACCAACTCCACCAGCTATTTTAGCTGCTGTACTACTAGCTACTCTAGTTACTGCACCGCCAGCTACTCTAGCTGCTATACCACTAGCTACTCCGGTTACTGCACCGCTAGCTACTCTAATTGCTACCCCTGCTACCCCTACTACCCCTTTTAGTCCTTAATTCTCCAATTATAACTAAATTTATGCTCTTATTAACTAACTGCTATGGCTAAGAGAGCAGCAACTGTAGCAGCTATAGTAGCCGCAGTAGCTATATATATATATACCACCTAAACTAGCTGTGCCTAGTGTAGAGTAAGGACCTAGATATAGCAAGGAGGTGGCTATAATTGTGAAGATCTATACAGATAACTAAAAGTACAATGGAGTAAATAACAGCTTTAACTTTAAGCTAACTATCTTTTATAACATTTATAAGAGATCTGGCTTACCACTAGAAGGCTACATAGTGGCATTCCCTAGCATGCTAAAAGGACTTGCTTAGGACCACTACTATAATAGTAATCTTAAGTTAAGACCTTTTATGGAAGCCTGTAACTATATATAATAGTTCTTTAAAGGGCTAGAATACTACTGTAAGAACCTTATAGAGTGGAACAGCATAACCCTCTAAGAAGTTATGGACGAGAACCCTAATAAGTTAATTTATCAGAACTTTTAACTGCTTATAGATAAACTGCTAAAGCAACGTTATAGACTACACCTAGACTTTTATATAAACCGCATTCTTATAAATAAGTTAGTTACTGCTTGCTAGGGAGTGCCAGTATACCGTATTGCTGTCTCTAACCCTTTAGAAGACCTCTCTTAGTTAATTAGTAAGCTATAATCTTCCATTATTGTATAGGAAAAAGAACACCCCCTATAGGCCTTAATAAGATTATCTTACCAAGCCTTTTTTACGGATTAATGCTATTATTAAAATAACTAGAATTAAAACTAAAACACTAATTGCTATGGCAGCAATTGCCCCTATAGAACTAACGACAGACTAAAGGCCAAGTGCTATGTCTGTAAGAAGGAGGACTGTTGTTTATGGAAATATATAGAGGAGGAGTATAATTGGTCCAGAGACGACTATAAGAGACATTTTATTGATATTAAGGGCCGCAACAAGGGTAACTTTAACAACTACTTTAAGCAATACGTTGCTGCTTGCAAAAGAGATAAAGATAATAACTTAGACTTTAAAGCCTATATACATAACGCTAATGGCTCTAGGAGCAATGCCGGAGAACCTAATAATAGTTCTGCCTATATCACCACCTTTGGAACACTTACTATAGAGAAAGCAACCTCTATAAGTGTAGAGCTAGCTAATAAGGCTTATATACACCTGTTTATGGCTTTAGAACTTACTATAGAGTCTACCACAGAACCTTATATGGAGACCGACCCATTTGCCTATAGTACAGCCACAACTATAGCGCCATGATATACCTTGATGGTCTTTATAGGAATTATAATTAATATAGATACTTTGTATAAGTTTATAGCTAGCTATAGCCAATTTCAAGCTTTATAGGCCGTAGATAAGTCTATAAGCTTTAACACGTTAACTAAGGGCTAAGTAACTATTTAATTCAGGATTAGAGCCTCTATGTCTATTAGAACTATAGACGTTAACAGCCCTATAGGTAAGGTACAATTCTATATTATTAAAGCAGATACTTCTTTTCTATTTTGCCTAGTAGATATAGACAGACTCTATATTAAATATAATAACCTAAAGGACGTTATCATTACTTACACTAAAAGGGTGCTAGTAGTTAGATAATTTGGCCACCTATTTCTCTTATAGAGCTTCTCCTTACAGTCTTATTTAGTTAAGTTTTTTAATATAAACCCTTACTATTTAACTAATATAGAACTATGACGTCTATACCGTTAATTTAGTTACCTATTAGTTAATAAACTGTAAAAGCTTCTTAATAAGGCTGGCTATGGCTATAATATTAATAGATCTGCTATTAAAGAGCTAACTAGACTCTGCTACTACTATTAGAAGTATAGCAAATCTCTAGGTAGATTTTGCTTTACCTTATAAGATAATTTTAATTTTAATTACAATATCATTACTAACATTATATATATTAGCGGCTTCCCCCTACTATATGTAGTTAATAAAGCAATTTAATTTTAAGCTAGTAGATAGCTATAAGATATTAGCGCTAAGCACACTTAGGATGTTCTTTAAATGTGCTAGATTAATAGCTATTTAGGACTACTAGACTTAATCACTATAGACACTAGGAAGAACTTTGTTAGTAAGGAGTTTAAGCACTATACTACTACTATAGGAGCAACTATAAAGTTAGTTCTAGTTAAATTATATAATTCCATTAAAATGGTAGAACACTACTATAGTCTGCTATAATAAGCCTACTAAATCATTATAACTAAAATTCCTAAAATTAGCAAGGTGTTGGTATACATGCTTTAATTAACGGGTACGAATATTACTGTATAATACGTATGCGTTGTTGATTGTTGGATAATTGATTGTTTAGAAGTAAGGGGTTGCTCCAAGGTTAGGTTAACTAGCCTTGCTTTGCGGTCTCGTAACCATGTTATATAACTAACATTCCGACACTGGAGCAACTCTAAAAAGAAGGCTAATCTACATTCCAAAGCTAAGTTTACTTTTAGACTTATTTGCAGTGTATACGCAATAGCTAGAGATCTAATTAATACGCAATAGCTTCCACGCTCCTTTTATAGGTCCGTAATTATAAGAAGAATTATTAGGGGTAGTAGGTTAATATATTGCGAGGGCCGCTAAGGCGCTAGTGGTAAGTGAGCTAATAGCGATTTTCTATCCCAGGGATGGAAAATCCTAATTGGCTAGTTGAATTTAGGGTCCATATTATTATAATTAGTTACCTAATGCTAAGCTAAATCTAAGTTTGTTTGTTTAACCCATCCTATAACTTGTAGGTCGATTTGGTTCGTATTAATAAGCCGTTAAAGAGCTATATAGGGCTTTCCCTTCGTTATGGCGTTAGTAGGGTTGGCCTCTCTGTTAATCTATTTTACCTCTATAATCTGTCTCCGTTTATAGGCTTACTAGAGGCACATTACGTTAATTATTAGGCGCTTTTCTTAGGTGGTTCCAAGTCGTACTAAATAGTTATATAAGGACTTGGAATCAGTGCAAAGCATAAGTAGGAGGTTAATTTGTAGGATCTTGTTTACTATAGATTTAATTACAACACCGATGTTAAAGCTGTGGGCCGTACTGTAGAGTTCAGAAGCTAGTACGCTCCGAGTAACTCTTTTGCACTTAACTAAGCTCTAATAGATAATGTTGGCCTTCTTTATAGCATTAGCTAGTACAATGACGTAGCTGATCTGCGAAGAGAGGTCCTTGTTGTTAGCAAATAACGCGTTTATAAACACCAGGAGCTATAGGGTTTTAATATCTAACTTAACGAACTTAAGGCCTCTATTAGCATTTTTGATTTACCAGTTTAGACGCTTGTTTAACTATTTTACGTCTTCCTTATTGGGGTTAATTACCTAGGTGGTAAAGGATAAATTAAATAAGGCTTCTGGCTGGTAAACTGAAGCGATATATGCACCTCTAGCGCGTTAAGTAATGTACTGGTCCTTTAGAGTTAAGGTTCTTATAGCTTCTTTTAATCCTGTACTTGTAGCAAGCTTAGTGCTAATTATACTAAGGTTTATGCATTGTTATTCCTAAGTAAGCGTAATGCTCCTGTTAGTTAGTAGCTAAATAACTCCACTGTTAAACTTAATAGGCGTATTAATGGTAAGTTGTTCCCGTTCTTTAGCTATAAACTTGGCCTTATACAGCTTGTTTTACTTTATGTTTATAAAGGTCTTATCTGCTAGGAATAGAGTATTGTTGGTTTGTAGGCCTATAATGCTAAAGGGTTTGTTGCTCTGTAGGAGATAGGGGTCGTATATAGACTGGTCTATATGCAACTATTGGATGTGATATAAGTGATATGTTTTAAACTAGTGGTTACCAGCTTCTAGTACTCTGTAGAGTGGTTTTACAACCTTTAAAATAGAGGCCTTGTTAATCCTAAGTTGCTTAATTAGCTTATATGGAGGTTATACATAGAATTCTTAATTTAGTGTGGTGGTTAATTGTACGTAGGCCTATAAAATGTCTTAGAGGTAAAGTCGTGCCTATAGAAGCTTTATGGCGGCGATATAGAGAATTAGTTATTAGCTGACTTGTTAAATAGTTGGTGATTGGGTAAGAACCAGTTTCTTTTTTAAGTTATTGTAAGCTTGTATGACTAGTTAGGATTTCTTAAAAGCCTTATTAGTTCTTTTATTCTTAATCTTGTTAACAAATTACAAATTAAAGAGTTGTACGCCTTATAGTATGTCCGTGAGTCTCACAATCTTAAAAACTCCCTTCTTAAGTAGACTAGTAAGCTCCTTCTATTAGGAGGCGCTAAATTAAGTACTAAATTAACTATTATCCTATAGGTAGATGGTGATGTTAGCTATGGCCGTAAGTAGAGGGTATTTATAAGGGCGTCCTCTGCCTTGTTTTAGGGGTTGTTGCTAAGCTTTAGCAGGTCTCTCTAAGACAGTCTTAGAAAGGGCTGACCTAAATGGAGGTTTAGGTAGTAATTCTAGTCCAATAATTTACTCCTGCAATTTAGTTGCTTAAAGGTAGGGTTTTATAACCGTAGATTGGAAGGCTATAGGTCCGCTAGATAGTTTAACGGTATATATTTTACCCTTAATGGTAAGTAAGGTAAATGGCCCGTCCTAATAGCCGCTTTGGCCAGTGTTTCCTTCTCTCTAGACTAAAATAGGCGAATTTGGTGGGAGATTATAAATCGTATTAGCATTAGGTCTGTTTTGCATATTTAGCATATTGGCGATCTATTGTTTAGCTTGTAGCTTCTATATCTCTGCCATAGCCTTTTTGATTGCGGCAGCGCGTTATATAACTATAGGGGATGGTGTATTGAATTTAACTATTTAGGGGTAGGCTCTAAAGACTAGAAGTATAGGAACTAGTCCTCTAGGGCCAGCTAAATCGTTAATTGCTTTAAATGCCATTTAGAGTCCCATCTCCTTATTAATTTTAGGGATTTTAGTTATAATGATCTAATAGGCTTGGCGTAATAGACTATAGTAGCGCTCTACTATTTTAATAGAGTTATATGCTTTAACTAGTACTCCCTTTATACTGATTCCCATAATGGTGGCGTATTGCTTAAATTCCTTACTAATAAAGTTCTTTCTGGTGTTGTGGGTAATTAGGTCTGGTGGCCCTAGGTAGATATTAATCCAGTATATCTATAGAACGTCCTATGTGTGTTTGGCGCTAATGTCTTATAGCTATCTACCAGCTTAGAATTACGTTCCTTTATCAATAATGTATAGGAGGGGTAATCCGCTGATATACATAATGTTAATAATAATATTGTAGTTAAAATTGACGTTGTCTTATAGGGTAAAGTAGAATCTGCCTAGTAATTTGCTAAACTTCTAACAGTAGTAGTAGAACTTGGTTAGTTGCTTAATGGCCATTCTGTCCGTTTTATGGCCAGCATAGTAGAGTAGTTTTTATAATTTCTTAACTGAGGGATGTCTAAATTAATAATGTAGGCGCTGTAGCTCTATATCTGTTAAGTAGCAGGGGTTCGCGTTAAAGGATTTAGATAGATATAACTATAGTAATAAGCTCCATAAGAGAAACGGGTGGCCAAACTGTTACACTACTGGTACTTTTTTGGTGTAAGTAATGATAACGTTTCTAAGGTTGTTATAGTAGATTTGGAGTCTGTCTATATCCGCTAAGCAAAGTAAGAAGGGGGTATCCGTATAGACAACATGAAACTGTATCTTGCCTATAGGGGTGATGACATCCGTAGTTTTAATAGAGGTAGCGATTCTAATGCCAAACTGCACGTTAACTTGTCCTTTGGTTGAGGTATTAAGTCTTATAGATTGGTCCGCGTTCTGTAGTGCCTAGAATTATCTATAACTGGCTATAGACTTCTTTAACGCACTAGTATCAATTATAATTCCTATAAATACTGTGGAAGTATAGCGTGAAGCGGCGGTTGTTGTGTTATAGTTAAACGGGTTGGTTTCCGTAGTAGGTTCCGTGGAGATTATAGTAAGTAAGTGAGCGCAAGCCTTATTAGCTAGTTCTATGCTTATAGAGGTTGCTTTGTCTATAGTAAAAGTCCTAAATAATATAAGGTAGTAGCTATTAGGGTCTTCTAATTCTTTCTTGCTGTTGTTATTATTAGTGTTTTTATTAGTATCTGTGTTTAGCATAAGAGCTTTAAAAGTCTTATTATACTTATTATTATCGTCTCCTTTACAGTAGATAGTGTATTGTCTGAAGTGTTCTTTAAAGTTACTGTTGCGGCCCTTATTATTGTTAAAACGTCTTTTATACTTATCTCTAGAACGGTTCCGCTCCTCCTCTATATGTTTTTATAAGCGGCAGCTCTCCTTTTAGTAAATATAGCACTTGGCCTTTAGGGATCTAATGGTGTTTTGTCTATAGGAGTAGGTTTAGTCACAGTTGTTACGGATGTTATAGCGGTATATACGATCTGTAAAGTAGGTTCCTTAAGACGGTCTTATTAAGGCCTAGGAAGGGTGTTCCTTCTCCTATATAACTATAGAAGATTGCAACTTATTAATTAATTGGGAGAGGTCTTTAGAAGGGTTGGAAATAGCAATATAGTATGCTGGTACTCCTTGGCAAGCGGTAACTAGCTTATTTATAAGAAAGAGGTCTATATAAAACTCTAGGTGTAATCTATAGTAATATTTTAAGAGCTTATTAAGGAGTAGTTGGAAACTCTAATAGATTTGCTTATTAGGGTTCTTATTAATAATTCCTTAGAAGTTGGTGGCGTTCTATTTAGTAAGGTTTCTCTAATAGTACTCTGGTTCTTTAAAGAAGTGACGCATATGGTTATATGCCTTAGTAAATAATCTAGTTAAAAGGCTGCTATTATAGTAGTAATCCTAAGCAAGTCCCTTTAGCATAGTTGGGAGTGTGGTTATATAGCCTTTAGGAGGTAGACCAGCTCTCTTGCAGATATTATAGAAGATAGTTAACTTAAAGTTAAAGCTATTACTTACTCCATTGTACTTCTGGTTGTCTGTGTAGATCTTAGTAATAGTGGCTGCCTCTTTACTATATATAGGCAGGTGTATAGTAGGGTCGGTATTAGCAGTACTAGGGTGAAGATACTGGGCAGGAGGAGGACTAGGTGGGGTAGGAGCGGTTGCTAGAGGAAGGGTAGAGGCAGTTACCGCAGGCGATAATTGCTGATTCTGCGTCTGTAGGAGTTAAGTAAGGAAAGTAAGTAGTTAATCTTGGGTAAAGGTAGGTGCGGCTTGCTATTAGGTAGCAGTTAGTGCAGTTTGCTAGGGTATAGATGTAACAGCTAGTTGGGGTGTTATAGGGGTAGGTATTTGCGTTCTAGGTGTTATGGCTATAGCTATAGGCTGGATTGCAGGCGTTAGAGGTAGTGGAGGTAGTTAATGGCTTATAGGCGTCGGCACCGTATGGGAAGGTAGTAGGCTGTAGGGGGGGGTTATAGGAGCTAAAGAGGCTATAACTAATAGGGGTATAGCTTAATTTAATATTAGAGCTGTTTATATTAAGTTAAGCCGTTCTTATAGCGCCATTATAATTATAGGGCTGACTGCCTTAAGAGCTTCTATAATTTCCTTATCTGTCCATTTATAAGGTTCTTCCTCTTAGAGAAGGTTAAATAGTGCTTCTAAGATTGAATATCTGCTATTATGCTTTCCCATATACACTCCTCTCTTAAGTAGATAAGTGCGTAACTTTGCTCTTATATTAATTCGCATGCGTCTGAAATCTTTGGTAGTAAAGCCTTTAAATTCCTCCTTAAATACTATCCATAATGTATAGTCTGTGAAGTTCTCCTATATGTGTATATAGACCTTTATTACTATATAGTCTCCTAGCTTATCTTTAGAAGCTATAACAGCAGTGATTCCATTACCATACTTTAATATTTTCTTATACCACTCTATTATAGTTATGGGTTGAGTATCTATAAGGTTTAAGTGGAGGTTTAAAGGTAAGAAGGTTTAAGGTTTAAGATTTAAGGTTTAGGGTGTTCTCTATAGCCTTAGGGCCTATAAAGTGTCCTTAGTCTGGGAGTTCAAGGGTTAAGGCTTAAACAGAGGTTAAGGTTAAGGTTGAGGTTAAGGGTTGAGGTTAAGGTTAAGGGTAAGGTTGAGGGTAAGGGTGTAGTTAAGGTTAAGGTTTATGTGTACGTTCTCTATAGCCGTTGGACCTGTAAAGTGTTCTTAGTAAGGCTGCTATTCTCTTAGCGATCTGCTGTATTAGCTATAAGGCCAATACATGCTCTTAAGCTTAAGTAGAAGTCGTAGTCTTCTCCTTTAATAAAATAGATAAGAACTAGGCGATTGGTGAACTGTTTCCAGTACTACTCCTTAAGCGCTAGCTATTGCGTATTTCCTGATCTGTACGTCTACTAATCAGTGTTGGTATACATGCTTTAATTAACGGGCACGAATATTACTATATGATACGTATGCGTTGTTAATTGTTAGATGATTAATTGTTTAGAAGTAAGGGGTTGCTCTAAGGTCAGGTTAACTAGCCTCGCTTCGCGGTCTCGTGACCACGTCATATGACTAACATTCCGACACAAGGAGATGGCCCTATAAATGGCCTTTAAAGCCATTAATAACACGGCTAGCCTAGAAGGCTTAGTCCCTATACTTCTAGTCTTTAGAGCCTACCCCTAAATAGTTAAATTGGACGCGCTATTACCTTTAGTTATACAGCGAGCTGCGGCCATTAAGAAAGCAATAGTAGAAATTTAAAAGCTATAAGCTAAATAACAGATTACTAACGCTCTTAATATGCAAAACAGACTATAAACTAACGCCATTTACGGCCTTTTACCTAATTTACCTGTCTTAGTCTGGAGAGAAGGCAATACTAGCTAAAGTGGTTATTAGGACGGACTATATATACTGCTTACCGTTAACAGTAAGACCTATACTGTAAAGCTACTAAATAGACCTACAACCTTCCACTTTATAGCTGTAAAACCCTACCTACTAGACCTATAAGACCCAGTCAAACTATAAAAGTCTACTGAATTAGATAAACTAGTACTTTTACTAGCCAAACCTTAATTGTTACCTAAGGCTAAACTATAGCTACCGTTAAAGCAAGGTAGAGGTCACCCCTATAAATACCCATTACTTATGGCCGTTGCAGACACAACTGTTACAAATGCTATAATAGATATAGACGCTTTTATAGGTGATATTACAGATATTATGGATATTGCAGATATTATGGATATTGCAGATATTGCTATTTACTTACAGGACAATAATACCGCGGATATAGCTAGTACTACTATTTACTTATAGAACAATAGCAATACCTAATTTAGTGCTTTATAACAAAAGGAGGTTATAGGCCTACTTAAGAAAGGCATTTTTAAGATTATTAAACTATATAATATACCAAAGGGGGTTAGACTCTTTAATTCACAGTTTATTAATAAGATTAAGAATAAGGGAACTAATAAAGCCTTTAAAAAATTATAACTTGTTATATAGGCCTATAATAACTTAGAGAAAGAGCTGGTCCTTACTTAGTTACTAATAATTTAACAAGTTAGCTAGCGGCTGATTCTCTATATCACTGCTATACTACTGTAGATATAACTCTACCTCCAAGATATCTTATAAGCCTATATCCAGTCTACTATAAACCTAAACTGTAAGTTCTATATATAACCACTACATAAGCTAAATAAACAATTGGGAATTAATATGGACTCTGTTCTAAAGGTTGTAAAGCCACTTTATAGAGTATCTAAAGCTAGAAACCACTGGTTTAAGACCTACTATTTACACCACGTTAATTAGCTGCGAATAGACCAGTCCATATACAATCCTTACTTACTTTATAGCAATAAGCCTTTTAGAATTATTAGCCTATAGACTAATAATACACTGTTCCTTATAGATAACACTTTTATAGAGGCTAAATAAAGCAAACTATATAAGGCTAAATTTATGGCTAAGGAGCGAGAGTAACTAACCGCTTATATACCAATTAAGTTTAATAGAGGACTTATTTAATTAATATAAGATAGGAGTATTATGCTAATGTAAAAGCGCTAGTGTAAGAACCTTAGTGTGGTTAATACTATGCTAGTAAACAGTACTAGCTTTAGAGGAGTTACACATGGCCTACTTACGCTAAAGGACTAGTATATTGCTTAACGCGCTAAAGAAGCCTATATTGCCTTAGTTTGTCAGCTAAAGGCCTTATTTAACCTATTCTTTGCTACCTAGGAAATTAACCCAGTTAAAGATAATATAAAGAGTCTTAATAAACAATTAAGCTGGCAGATTAAGAATATAAATAAAGGCCTAAAGTTTATTAAGCTAGACGTTAATACCTTATAACTTCTAGTATTTATAAACGCTTCCTTCACTAATAACAAGGACCTATCTTTATAAATCGGCTATATACTTATACTAGCAGACGCCTTAAATAAGGCAAATATTATCTACTAGTCCTTAATTAAGTGCAAAAGAGTTACTAGGAGTGTATTAGCCTTAGAGCTATACGGTATAGCACACGGTTTTAACATAGGCGCTGTAATCAAATCTACGCTAGATAAGGTCCTATAGGTTAACTTACCACTTATTCTTTATACTGATTTAAAGTCCTTATATAACTATCTTGTCCAACTAGGAACTATATAAGAGAAACGCTTAATAATTAATATAATATGCCTTCGCCAAGCTTATAAATGAAGATAGATTACTAAAGTTAAGTGGATTAATGGAGATACTAACCCTACAGACGCTATAATAAAGGGCAAGCCTTATACGGCACTATTACAACTTATTAATACAAATTAAGTTAAATTATGGGCTATAGGGTGGGTTAAATAAACGGATTCGGCTTTAGTAGGTATAGACTTATACTATATAGAGCTAGCCGCTAAGGCGCTAGTAGCAGGTAAGCTAATAGCGATTTTCTATCCTGGGGATAGAAAATCCTAATTAGCTGGTTTAATAGTATGGCAGAATCTAATAGGCGACGCGCTCTAGGATTAAAGGTGGAGCTATTACGTATTATGGACGGAAGAGCTAGCTATTGTGTATACACTATAAGTAGTCTAGAAAACTTAACTTTGGAGTGTAAATTAGCCTTCTTTTTAGAGTTGCTCTAGTATTAGAACGTTAATTATGTGATGTAGTTATAAGACTATGAAGCGAGACTAACTGGTCTGACCTTAGAGTAACCCCTTTCTTTAAAAACAATTAACTACCAACTTTAACACCGCATATGTACCACTACAAGTGATATTTGTGCACGTTAATAATGCGAGTATACCGACAAGTAGACTATAGGGTAAGAAGATTCTTAAAAGACTCTATCTCTATAAAAAGTTAGGAGGAAAACGCATAAGCGTGGCGTGGGTATAGGTAAATAAAGTTACTAAACACATAAATATTAAAGAAGAATAAGAAGAAGAGAGCTCTATATTATAGAATTAGAATTATAGTAGGCTGTTATATATAAAATTAGAAGCTCTGTATAAGCTAAAATCTAGCGCAGGCATAAAAATAAAAAGAGGGTTAAAAATAGATTGTTAAGGTAATAATAAGGTTAAAGGCGCGTAATAAGGACCTCTATACTAACCCAGTACTAACCTAGTCCTTAAAAACGCGTTTAAAAAGTAGGGGCCACTACTAAAGGGTGGGTAATATTTAGACGATATGTCGCGGACCTTAGGGGGTTGTGTGTAACCTAAGGTTACGCCAAGCTTAACCCCAACCTCCAATACCTCTCTACATAGTCCCAATTAAAGCCTTTATATTCGCCCTAAGGGGGATTCATTCTTATAAGGTATTAAAACCTTTATAGGTGTTATAGATTGACTTAGCAGTTACAAATAAGCTTAATTGCTAGCTATTGACCATACTAAGTACATTAACGCGTAATGGTTTAAGACGTTTAGCAAAGAACAGAAACAGGTTTAGGTTAACAAGTCAAGGTATTAGAGGTTGGGGTTAAGCTTAGCGTAACCTTAGGTTATGCACAACCCCCTAAGGTCCACAACATATTGTCTAAATATCACCCCCCCCCCCCCTTTAGTGGTGGCCCCTACTTTTTAGACATATTTTTAAGGATTAGGTTAGTACTAGGTTAGTATAGAGGTCCTTATTGCGCGCCTTTAACCTTACTATTGCCTTAATAATCCATTTTTTAACCCTCTTCCTATTCTTGTGCCTATGCTAGCTCTTGGCTTATATAGGGCTTCTAATTTTATATAGAACGGCCTACTATAATTCTAATTCTATAATATAGAGCTCTCTTCTTCTCTTCCCCCTTTAATATTTACGTATTTAATAGCTTTATTTACCTATACCTATACTATGCTTACGCGTTTTCCCCCTAACCTCTTATAGAGATAGAGTTTTTTTTTTAAATCTTCTTACCCTATAGTCTACTTTATAGTTAAAGGAAGCCCCCCTAGCATCCTCCTTCTTCTCCTCTTATAGCCTCTAGAATAAATTTAAGGCCTAAACGGCACAGCTATAAGATATTTATAAGGCCTAGCGCTTAAAAAATACTATAAGGGCGTATAAGCTAAAGTAGAAAGAGTGGGAAGACTAGTATATAAAACTAAAAGGTAATATAGACGGTACCTAGGTAATAGAAAATAAGCTTTGCCTATTTTTAGAGTAGTAAGTTATTAACTAAGAAATATAGGCTGCTAGCTATTAAAAATAGAAGTTAAAATAAAAAGAGATATAGAAAGATAGTAAGTAGGCGAAGAAGAGGTAGAAGATGGTTAAGTAGGTAAGGCAGCTAGGGGGGAAGGCAGCCACTATAGGTATAGGGGAGGAAGGGGAGGTATAGGATAAGGAGGCCCTAGACGCTCTATTTAACAAAATAGTTTAATACTTAGTTATAAATAGCTATATCTCTGCTATTACCAAGCTTTATATATAGTAGTTAGAAGGTAAGACCTTACAGCTGCTATAAGGGGCAAAGCTCTTAGTAGTACTAGACAGTATCTACCGCAATAAGGACCGGATTTAACGTGTTAACTTTATTAATTAAGGCCTATTTATAATTACTGGCAGCTATAACATTAAAGGGCTTAAAAAGGTAATTACTTAGTGCTAAAAGACGGGCTCTAAAAAGCTAGATTTAGTTAAGTCTTACCTTTAAACTGCAGTTAAGTATTTATTAGGTTTATATATACCCTATTTAATCTATATAGCTATTATTTTTTAACCTGTTCCTTAGGCCATATTACTATTACCTATAGTAAAAGTAGATAAGATATTTAGCTTACTAATCTTATTCTTATTAAACTAAAAAATAAAGGGCCTAAACTAGATAAATTAGTGCTGTATATAATTATATTAATAATATAAGGGAAGCAGAATTAGTACGGCAAGGTTAAGTATATAGGCTATATATAGAATGCTAACCCTATCCTCTACCCCCTTTTTATAATAGCCTTCTGCTTCTTTAACTGCTAGGGTAAAGATAGTACTAAAAGATTTCTATCCTTTTAGTGGCTAGAGAACTATTATAACCTATATATCTTCCCTGGCAGTATTAAAGTACTATAATAGCCGCTAAGCTATTATATATAGTTTAAATAAAATAAAAAGATATTTTAGGGAGTAAGAATTTACTTAAAGGAGAAGACCTATAGCGCCTATAAGTAGAGTATCTAGTATGCCAAGCTTAGCGGCGTTAAGAAGACCTAAATTAAATAGGCTGGATACTAGAATATAGACGCAATAACAGGAGCCTACCTTAGCTACCTACCCTATGCGTTTATATAGTCAATCGCCAGCTTCCTAAAAAAAGGAAAGGGCTACTTTCTCCCCTATATACAGGAGGTGCTAAAAAAGGCCCTTTATTTAAAGATATGGCCTAAGACTAACATCTAGCTTAGGGTGGTTTTAGATAATACAAATAAGCAAGTATAAAATATCCTTTATCTAATAAAAAATGTATATAATATTATAATTAATAAGGATAAAGTGCTCTATATAGGGCTTTTCTACCCTAACTAAGTAGAATTTAGCAAAATTTAGTAGACTTAGTAGGTAGAATTTGGCAGATATTATAGATATTGCGGATATTGCGGATATTGCGGATATTATTAATATTGTAGATATTGCGAATATTATAAATATTGCAGATATTATGGATATTGTGGATATTATAGTAGGAATATATCCCTATACCTCTCCCCTTAACTATATAATAGCTAAATACTTAAAAAAAATCCCCTATTCCTTTTATAGTTCTTCTTTAATACTAATTCTTTAAATACTCTATTTTCTTAAGAGTTTTAAAATCTATCTACATTCTCTCCTATAATACCGTATAATGTTCTTTTAAAAAGACTTTTTCTAGCTTATTGCTTATTACTAGAATTAAGAGAATTTTAATTGCTATAAGCGAGAGCTGTAGCTAGTGCTTTTATTGCTATTTTTAAGACCACTATTAAAGCGCAGTTATTAAAATCTTATACAGCGTCTTAGAGATAAAGTCCTTATACTTATCCTAACTTTTTGGTTAAAATATTATACTATTAAGATCCTTAGTAATCTTATTAAACTTATTAAAGTCTTAAGCTAAAGCTAGCTTTTTATATAATAATATACTTCTAGGTATAGAACTCTTATTCTAATATTTTTCCTAAAGCTCTTTAACGCTATTAAGTACAGGCTTACGCCACTCCTTTTTCTAAACCTGCTTAATATATCTTATATAATAGGCTGGATAAAGAATAAATATAGCAGTATAAAGGGGCAAGTTGTCTGTTTTATGGTAATACCTATTAAAGGTATTTTAAGCATTTTTAATGCGTTTAGAGAACTCCTTATTAGATATATACTCTTTCTAATTATATAATATTAGCTAGATTAGAAAATAGAGAGAGGAGATAAACTAACCTAGGATTTATTAAGGTGCTTAATTATAATATATATTATAAAGAGTACATTTTTAAGTGTTGCTTTATATCTTTAGCATTTTAGAGCTGCCTAGTAAAATATTTAAAGAAACCTTTTTGTATAATTACAGCACCTGTTGTACCAAACGCGTACTTACGCGTTTGGTGCACCAACTACTTGCTTATAACTAATTAGGGGGGAGGGCGCGTCAGTATATAGACTACATAGTCTACCTTAATAGAATTGACAGTTACTACTATCCAAACGAGTATACAATACTATACGTATTTCGTGCCCCTGGATATAACTTACTTATATCATTAAGTTAATACAAACACTAATTAGTAAGCGCGCATAGATCAGTAATTACTTAACACCTCCCCCTGAGCGATATATATGACAGTAACTACCCGTTTAGAATCCTAGTACGACCTACTAGAAGGTTAGAAGTTGGGGATTGCAGACTTATTACCAACTCTGTATACTTATTTAAGTCTTAGTATAGTTTACTAGAAGTATAATAGATGTAAATACAGACCTATACAGAACCCCTACCCTTAATCTACCTCTAAACCTTAAACCCCTATTCCTACTACACCCTCTAACCTCTTTTTTAGACCCCTTATAAAGACCCTTTACCCCTTTATAAACCACTACAGACCTATTAATTGCTTTTATAGACCGTTATAAGACCTTATAGAAACCCTCTACCCTCCTACAAACCGTTATAGACCTATTAACCGCCTTTACAGACTACTATAAGACCTTCCCTACCTGTAACGCATTATACTATACTATATAGTATAGTAGACCTAAGTAAGCAAGTTAATAAAGGTTAAGAAAAGTAGAGGTAGGGAGTTAACCTTACGTCTATAACTGATGTCAATAACTATATTAAATTTAAAGTTCTTAAATATGAATATTTTAATATAAATAACGACCTATAGGAGCAATACTAGGAAGACTTTGTGGACTTTATAGAAGCTATTTTTAAGGCCTATAACCCTACTACTATCTATAACCTATAAACCCTTTTACGTCACTAAGGTGTATGGGTTAAAAGGGATAAATAAATTACTGTTGTATAGTCTTTATACAATATAATATATAAAAAGGACCAAACGGAATGGATTAAAGAGGAAATCCTAGACTAGGTTAAAGCTACTAAAGAACTCTTTACTTCTTCTAAACTTAATGGGATTACTAGCCTTATACCTAACCCACTTAACTAAATTTGTCCTATAAACCTAAGCAGTTTTAGAATTAATCTTATGGGCTAAAGCACACCTAGTACTTAAGTTATGGACTATAATACCCCTACAAACTAAAATACGGACTAAAACCCTTCTGTTTAAGTTATAGATCCGTAAACCACCTAAGTAAAGACCTATGGCAAGGAGCTAGCCAACCTAACTAAGCTCTATACCAACGAATCTAAGTACAGCGGTGAAAATGATAACTTTAACTTTAAACTAACTATCTTTATGGACCTCTGTTAGAAGGCTGATATTCCTAAATAGGAGTTTAGCCAAGCCTACTCTACCATGCTGCACGGCCTAGCACTTAACTACTATTACACTAACCTTAAGAGCAACCCCCTTGGTGTTCCCTTTAATAAGCTATATAAAGCTATATACAACTACTTTAAAGGACCAGAATATAAGCGTGATATCCTTACCTAATAGAATGCGACCAAGTTACAGACCGTAATGGATAAGAACACTAAAAAATTGACTATAAAGTGCCTGCAAATTCTTATTAAAGACCTCCGCCACCTATAGCACAGTCTTAATATTAAGCTTTAAACGGACAACTTCCTGCATAATAAACTTATTACGGCTTGCCAGGAAATAGAACTCTATAAATACGCCTGTTATAAGCCCGTAGACACCATAGCTGGCCTTATTAATAATTTATGGTCCTCCATTGTAATGTATAAAGCCTTAAACCCGCTAGGTAGTACTTAAGCCTTTATTACAGACCTACAAAATCTATAAACTGACTTAGATGCCTACTTTACGGACCGCCGCTACCGCTAGCAGCACCCATATTGACTAGGTCCTACCTGTAACCCCCACAGCAACTCCTATATAAAAGCATACCCCCATAAACAAACCAATTAGAGGTGCTTTGTATGTAGTAAGGAAGGATATTAGTCTATAAGGCATACCCAGGAAGAACGTAACAAGTCTAAGAAGAGATTTAACAGATAGATTAACCAGTTTATCTTAGACTATAAAGGAGAGGAAGTAGAAAAGTCTCTTAACAAGTTAATAAAAGCCCTTATAATTGACTTTAACTTAAATACTTAGGAACAAGAGACCTTAGAGACGTTCTTAACTACTTTTAGACCTTTTACGGACAGCTAAGCCTTTAATATTACAACTGTATTAGCCGACCGCTCCTTTACACACTTAATTACACCTAAAAACTGGCCCATAAGCACACCTATTAGACCTATTATAGACATTATAGACCGCGAATAGGACCTATTTATATATATTACCATAGAACACTATACCCCCAAAGAATTCTATGGCGTTATAATTAATATAGGTGCCTCTAAGAAGTCTACTGTAGGTTACGGACAGTACCTTGCATATAAGACCACCGTAAATAATAATACGGATATTGATACTATGCAAACTAGGGCCGTAAACGTCCAATTTGGCATCGGCTTAACTATATTAATTGGATTAGTGGCAGTTAAGACCCTAATTGGCCTAGTTAACTTCCATATAGTAAAAGCGGACACCCCTTTTCTACTCTGTCTTGCGGACATAGCTATTTTAACAAAAGCCGTTCCAGTTAAGGCGCATTAGTCCGTTAGGTTTATTAAGCGAGCTTACCTAGCTCTATAGAGAGCTTACTAGATTATTACGGACAAGTATAAGGATATCCAAAAGGAACTGGCTTTACAGATGGCCGTAAAAGCCATTAATAACACTGCTGGCCCTAATAGACTAGTATCTACCCTCTTAGTTTATGGAGCCTACCCAAGGATAAGCAACCTAGGCCCTCCTGCCCCGTCTATTATAGAATGAGCAGCCGCAATATGGAAGGTAATGGCCAAAATAGTTAAATTACGGGCCAAATAAGCTGTTAATAGCGCCCTATATTACCGTAACGGACCTAACATAACCTTAGTTCGTGACCTTCTGCTCAATTCTAAAGTCCTTATATCGCGTAAAAGTGGCAACTAGACTGGACCTTATTGTCTACTGGCTGTAGAAGACAAAATGTACTGTGTATAACTTTCTAGCGGACCAACTAACTTTAGAAGCATATCCGTAAAACTCTACTTTTAGTCTAAAAATACCTATACCGTTAAACTAGATAAACTAGAAGCACCTGCTAAACTAGATAAACTAAAAGCACCCCTACCTACTTTGGAAGTCCCCTAAAAACCCATTAAATATGCCGTAAAGCGCGGTTAAGGACGCCCCTAAAAGCACCCTATAACTAAGAACCCTATAATAGAGAATTACCTAACCTCCGCAGGTATATCTATAAGGTAACTTCCACCTATAGATATATTAGTTCTAGTATAGGAAACACTTTTTACGGACTTATAACGTAAGGAGATTAATGGACTACTTAAAAAGGGTGTTTTTACAGCTGTAATGGAGAGAGACGTTCCGCAAGGCGTCTGTATATTTAACTTATACTTTATTAATAAAATTAAGCACCCTAGTACTGATAAAGCCTTTAAAAAATTAAGGCTTGTTATATAAGCTTATAACAACCAGGGAAAGGACTTAGTCCTTACGCAATCGCCTATAATTTAACAGGTTAGTTAATGGATTATACTTACACTTATACCTAGACTACAGCAAACTAAACCTGTAGCCCTCTACTTATGAGACATCTTGTAAGCCTATATACAGTCTAATACCTACCTAAGTAGAGACATCTTTATATGACTACCCCTTAAGCTTAATTTGCAACTAGGAACAATTTTATGGGTTATAAAACCCCTTTATAGAGTGCTAGAAGCTGGAAACCACTGGTTTAAAACGTATCACTAGCATTATATTAGTAAACCTAAAATGGAACAGTTAACCTACGACCCCTGCCTTCTATACACCCTATTAAACGGCCTTAGTATTATTAGACTCTAAACAGACAATACCCTCTTTTTAACGGACCGGACTTTTACAGACGCTAAAGAGACTAAACTATAAGAGGTAAAGTTCTTAGTAAAGCTATAAGAGCAGTTAACTAAGTAGACTCTAATTAAGTTTAATAGAGGTTTAATTACACAAAAGGGCAACTTAATCTAGTTAACTTAGAAATACCAAGCTTAAAACCTAAGGCTTATTACAGCAAAGCCTATAGACCTTACTAGTTCCTGTAAAGAGACCTATAAGACTGTAAATATAAAGGACTAATATGTTATATAGCGTGCAAAAGGCGCCTATATTGCCATAGTCTGTTAACCTAAATCTGCCTATAACTTATTCTTTGCGGTCTAGGTAACAGATCTGCAAGAGGAAAATATTAAGTAGCTTAATAAGTATATTTAGTGGCAAATTGATAATGCAACAAGGGGACTTACTTTTATACCACTAGACCTAAATTCCCTTAGCGTACTAGTATTTATAGACGCCTCCTTTGCCAATAATAGGGACCTATTATCGCAAATTAGCTTTGTAATTATACTTACGGACCATAATTAGGACGCAAATATACTATATTAGTCTTTAATTAAATGCAAATAAGTAACCCGTAGTGTACTAGCTTCTAAACTATATACACTAGCTTATAGCTTTAATATAGTAGCCACAATTAAGTTAATAATCTAGAAGATCCTATAATTGGAGCAACTACCTTTAGTCCTATGCACTAACTCAAAGTCCCTTTACAACTGCCTAGTTAAACTAGGTACGACACAGGAGAAGAGGCTTATAGTCAACCTAATATGCTTATATTAGGCCTATAAACGACGTAAGATTACGGAGGTTAAATAGATTAGTAGTGGAGACAACTTAGTGGACGCTATAACTAAGGCAAAGCCGTGTTAAGCTCTAAAAACCCTAATTAATATAAATAAGCTTAATCTAAAAGTCATAGAATGGGTGGAATGTAACTAACAGAGCACTTACGGTTTATTTACGGCCCGTTAGAAGGCTGTATAGTTTATTTACAGTCCGTTAGAAGGCCGTACGGTTTATTTTACAAGCCGTAAGTAGGATTTACAGCCAGCTTAAAGCACTGTTTAGAAGGCAGCCTAGAAGGTACCTTAGGAGGGATTTCCTATATATTTCTTTTGTGTTTTACGGTCCTATTAAAAGCAATTACGGAGGTTATATACAAGTGGGTCTATCTTTAAGTACCGCTAGTGTATAATTATAGCACCTGTTGTACCAAACGCGTACTTACGCGTTTAGTGCACTAACTGCTTGTTTATAACTAATTAGGGGGGAGGGCGCGTTAGTATATAGACCACGTAGTCTACCTTAATAGAATCGACAGTTACCACCATCCAAACGAGCATATAATACTATACGTATTTCGTGCCCCTGGATATGACTTACTTGTATCATTAAGTTAATACAAACACTTTTTATTATATAAAGCGCCTCCTAGTCCTTTAGACTGAAATAGTCCTTTTTAAGTATATTAAGGTTATGCTTAGTATATATATTAACAGCAGACTTTTTCTAAATTGCTATACTAAGTATAAAATACTAGCTATTCCATCTTATATAATTATTAAGCGGAATTTTTCTCCCTATAAGACTTTTAAACTCCTTTATATAACTAGGTAAGCTATAGGTATATATAATAATGTTATAAAGCTTTCTAAGTATACCAAGTTTCTAAAATATATTGCCTTTCTCTTTCTCCTTTTTTAGATCTAAATCTTTTCCTTTTTTTTATATATAACTTAATATTATTAAAACTAACGTACTCCATGGGTAAGCGGCCTATACGGGTAAGCGGCCCACCTCAAAACTCACCAAAAATTGGAAAAATCACACCTTAATATCTTAACAACCACCTAATAATAAATTCTAATAATTTGGATTTAGACTTTTATATATAATCTATAGCTTCTATTAAAGTTGCATCGTAAATAGATTAGTAGTTTTTAAGATATTATAATTTAGAGGCTAAAACGAGGCCAAAATGAGCCAAATTACTATATCTTAAAAACTACTAACCTATTTACGATGCAACTTTAATAGAAGCCGTAGAGTATATATAAAAGTCCAAATCCAAATTATTAGAATTTATTATTAAGTGGTTGTCGAGATATTAAGGTGTGATTTTTCCAATTTTTGGTGGGGTTTTGAGGTGGGCCGCTTACCCGTGTGGGCCGCTTACCCATGGAGTACGTTAATTAAGTTTTTAAAAAGGAAAGCCTATATAGTAAGGTTTAGAATATAACCCTAATAGCAGATCTATTAGTAGGCGGGATTTTATTTAATTTCCTCTTTTTAGAGAAGCTAGTTGCTTATTATATAACAGAGCTTATTATTTATAATATAGTTATTAAATATAACGGCACCTAGCTTTTATATAATCCTATAGTCTTTAAGCACTAGAAGGAGAGTATTCTATTACTTATCCCTACTATAAGAGGCTACTATATAAAGGCCAAGGAGAGTATTTATAAGCTTTTCCTGGCTATTAATAAAATGGCTGCAAATTACAAGGAGAAGGTAATTATTTAGAAAGGTCTAGATATTAATAAAGAGATAAATACTTATTAGTGTAGACTGTAGTCTCTTTTATATAATATCCTTTTGTAATAGCTATAAGTTATAAATCTTTTTACTAACTGCTAAATAGGCTATATTTATATAGCTGTCTACTTTAGGATTAATTAACTATAGAAGAACGTGGAACTCTAGCCACTTAACTATCTAAAATAGTAGGTTTTGTATAACGATTAATGTAATAAGGGCCTGATTAATAACTTCCTTATTTAGAACCACTTAAAGTACTTTTAAATCTAGCTCTTCTATCTTATTTTAAGATAACGCTTTAAAGTTAAGATCTTTTAATTAATCCTATATTGCTTCTTTTATATAACTGATTTTAGGCTTAACTATAATACTATACTTTAACACTAAGTAGTTTTAGAAGTTAGAGGTTAACTATATAGCGTATAACTCTATATAGTGTTTATAATAGAATAAAAAATGGGCATTTTTATTTTGTATAGGCTTATTACTACCTAGTAGATGGGTATGCTTCTATATTAAAAGAGCTAAGCAACCTCTTATATTTTTTAATTTAGAGGTATTAATAGAGTTAAGAGCTTCTAATTCTACTTTTAAAGCTATATTTATATAGTAATAAGAAAAAAGAAGGCAACTAAAAATTTATTTAGAAAATGCCAAAACTTATCGCAATGTTATGGAGCGAGCATAAGCGGGGATAATGTAACAGTGCAAGTATGGGAGAATTGAGTGAGCGACTTAATTGTAAATGGAGATCTAAAGTGTCCATATATACACGAGGAAGGTATGGAAATAAATGGAAGGGGAGACGAATACGTAAGCAA
>Ga0307507_10000918_pt1 | contig 65514 bp, 38 predicted proteins | sample 7_EM_MG_FD_207223 | JGI IMG/M metagenome (GOLD analysis project Ga0307507, IMG submission 207223) | Populus trichocarpa ectomycorrhiza microbial communities from riparian zone in the Pacific Northwest, United States - 7_EM | ecosystem: Host-associated > Plants > Roots > Unclassified | place...
AGGGTCGCGCAAGCCTGTACGATTGGATTGTCTATAAACGAGGATCCAAAGCTAGAGAAAGGAAAGGGGAAGAACGGAAGCACCGCTCAAAGCTATATACAATCCTCTGGTCACGTGATGGCAATTTGCCAGTACCGTTTTCTACTAGCGCCGTAACATTACCCCCCCCTCCGAAAAAGCCTGCCCTTAGGCTTTATATGTCTATATTATATCCGTGGGGTGTTCTTATCTATATGCTTAACAGGTAGCTTATTATCTTTGCTATACTAGCACTCCATCCACTCGTCTAGATACTTTAGGGGTTCTGGCTTATTAGGGTATTAGTTATAGAATTCTTTAAGCTTTTAGGGGTAACCTATAAAGTTCCAAGCGGGGTACCAGGTTAGGTCTAGATTGTAACCTTTCTATTAGACACGGTATTTTAGCGTTCCTCGTACTAGTTTACAGGCTAGTATTTTATTAACTTCCCATTTATCGTCGCTATTAACTTAAATTAGCAGTGGAGGCTTATTCTTTTATCCAGGTAGTAGGTTATTTATAGCTTTCTATAGCTTATCTAGTAAGAAAACAGGGTGGACTTTAATTAAGTCTGGGAGTTTAATCTTATATAAGTTGCCTTCTTTATTAAGGATCTTATACGGTCCTACTATCTTATAGTCTAGCTTACGGCTAAGCCGTTCTGTCTTTTAGTTCTTTATTATAACCTAGACCTTATTGCCTATGGTAAAGTTGGGCTTGCGCCTATACTTATTTGCCTACTGTTCTATTAATTTCTAGGCCTTCTCTAGGTTCTTGCGGGCTACTATCTATACTTCTTCTAAGCGTCTAGTATACTGCTGTGCTTCCCTATAAGATAGTTTTTCGCGTATAGTCTGTGGTCCTTCCGGTCTCTCCCAGTTAAAGCTTATATAGGGTAAGTATCCTATTTCTAGCTAAATAGGTGCAAACCCTGTAGAGTTATAGGGTAGGGTTGCCTGGGCGTAGTCTATTATAGGTAGTAGTTCGCTCTAATTGTCCTAAAAGTAGTTAATAAAGGGCTGGAGTCTCTAGTCTAAGTATTAATTTATAATCTCCGTCTAACTATCTATTTGGGGGTGGTATACTGTAGAGAGCTTTAGACTAATACCTAGGATCTAGGTAAACTCGTTCTAGAAGGCTAATATAAACTATAACCCGCAGTCAGATATAATAGTATTTAGTAGTCCATAAATTTGGTAGATATAGTGGATATATAGTTAGGCCGCCTCTTTAGCATTAATATTCTTATAATAGGGGATTAAGAACGGGTGCTTGCTAAAGCGGTTAACTAGAATTATAACTATATTATATCTATCGCGGTCCGTAGGTAACTCGTAAAAGTCTATAGAAATATGCTACTAGGGGCGTTCTGGTATTAGAAGTAGCTTTAATAGCCCTAGGGTTTTATCTTATAGAATTATAAACCTATAGCAGTTGTTATAGTACTGTATATAGCGGTTAATATCTATAACTATTCTGGGCTAGTAGTAGCGGTCGCCAATAATTCTATAGGTCTTATTTTTTCTAGGGTGGGCCGTAGAGACCTAAGTATATACTTCGGCGATAAGCTAAGTCCGTAAATTCTGTTCCTTTGCCACTACTAGCCGTTCCTAGTACTTAAGCAGTCCGTTTTTAAGGGACTATGGGCTAGTAGTATCCTTTACCTTTTTGCGGTACTCCTATAGAGAAGGGGCCATACGGTTTGCCTATAGTAGTTTATTAATAAGATTAAGTTCTATAGTGTTAATAGGGCACATCTCGGCCTTTGTGGGGTCCGTATTTAGTTCTACCTGTATTTAGGGGTTAAGGTGCTCTAGTTATAGCAGCATCTAGGTCTATAATATAATCTTTACAGCAATCTGGTTATTTAGGTCTTGTTCGCGCCTTATAAGGGCATCTGCACGGTTAGTTACGCCTAGCCTATATATAATTAGGAAGTGGAACTAAAATAGGATATCCACCCAGCGTGCCTACTAGGCTGTAAGGGCCTTTATTATTATAAAGTATTCTAAGGCCTTATAATCTAAAACCACCTTAATAGGCTTAGGGGTCCCTTCTAGCTATGCACGCCAGTGCTAAAAGCTAGAGATAATAGCCAGCATTTCTTTGTCATGGATGTGGTAGTTTAGCTCGGCATCTATTATGGTCTTTAAATAGTATGCAATAGGGTGCTGTATAATTACAGCACCTATTATACCAAACGCGTACTTACGCGTTTAGTGCACTAACCACTTACTTATAACTAATCAGGGGGGAGGGCGCGTCAGTATATAGACCACGTAGTCTACCTCAATAGAATCAACAGTCACCACCATCCAAAAGAGCATACAATACTATACGTATTTCGTGCCCCTGGATACAACTCAATTGTATCATTAAGTTAATATAAACACTAATCAGTGAGCGCGCACAGATCAGCAATCACTCAATACCTCCCCTGAGCGATACACAACAGCGACCACCCATTCAATCCTAGTACGACCTGCTAGAAGGTCAGAAGTTGGGGATTACGGACTATCACCAACTCTGTATACTTATTCAAGTCTTAGTACGGTTTACCAGAAGTTTATAGACGCGAATATAGACCTTTATGGAACCCCCTACCCTCCTGCAAACCATTATAGACCTATTAATCGCCTTTACAGACCATCACAAGACCTCTTAAACCATTACGGACCCGTTAATCAATTTTACGGACCGTTATAAGACCTCCTCCACCCGCTACAAGCCACTACCACCCGCTACAAGCCACTACCCCCACTACAAGCTCCTTTCGACCCGCTACAGCTTATACAGACATACTACGCTATATAATATGGCAGATATAAGCAAGCAAATTAATAAAGGTCAAAAGAAGTGGAGTTAGGGAGTCAACCTTACGTCTACGGACGCCGTTAACGACTATATTAATTTTAAAATCCTTAAATACGGACACTTTAAGCTTCTAAATAACGATCTATAGGAACAATACAAGAAAGACTTTACGGACTTTATAGAAGCTATCTTTAAGGCTTGCAACCTTGTAGCTACCCATAACCTACAAACCCTCCTACGTTACCAAGGTGTATGGGTTAAGAAGGATAAACGAGTTACTATTACACGGTCTTTGTACAATACACTATACAAAGAAGATTAACCGAAATAGACTAAAAAGCAGATCCTAGATCACATTAAAACTAGCAGACTCTTTACCTCTTTTAAACTTAATAGGATCTCCAGTCTTATAGACAACCCATTTAACCAAATTCGCCCTACAGACTAAAGAGATCTTAGAATTAACCTTACGGGCCAGAGCACACCCAGTACTTAAGTTACGGACTGTAATACCCCCGCAAACCAAAATACGGACCAAAACCCTTCCGTTACTTAAGTTATAGATCCGCAAACCACCTAAGTAAAGACCTATAGCAAGGAGCTAGCTAACCTAGCTAAGCTCTATACCGACGAATCCAAGTATAGCAGTAAAAATAATAACTTTAACTTTAAACTAACTATCTTTACGGACCTCTATCAGAAGGCTAATATTCCTAAACAAGAGTTTAGCCAAGCCTACTCTACTATACTGCGCGGCCTAGCCTTTAACCACTATTATACCAACCTTAAGAGCAACCCCCTTAGTGTTCCCTTTAATAAACTATATAAAGCTACACGCAACTACTTTAAAGGGCTAGAATACAAGCGTGACATCCTTACACAATAGAATACGATTAAGTTACGGACCGTAATTAACAAGAACACCGAAAAATCGACTATAGAGTGCCTGCAAATTCTTATCAAAGACCTTCGGCACCTATAGCACGGCCTTAATACTAAGCTTCAAACAGACGACTTCCTATACAATAAACTTATTACAGCCTACTAGGAAGTAGAACCCTACAAATACACCTATTATAAGCCTATAGACACCTTAACTAGCCTTACCAACAATTTACGGTCCTCTATTACAATATATAAAGTCTTAAACCCGCCAGGTAGTACTTAAGCCTTTATTACGGACCTACAGAACCCGCAAACTAACTTAGATACCTACTTTATGGACCGCCGCTACCGCTAGCAGTACCCGCATTAACTAAGTCCTACCCGTAACCCCCACAGCAACTTCTGTACAAAAGCATACCCCTATAGATAAACCAGCTAAAAGTGCTTCGTATATAGTAAGGAAGGATATTAGTCTACAAGGTATACCTAGGAAGAACGTAATAGGTCTAAAAAGAGATTTAATAAACAAATTAACCAGTTTATCTTAGAACACGAAGGAGAGGAAATAGAGGAGTCCCTTAATAAGTTAATAGAAGCCCTTATAATTAACTTTAACTTAGATACTTAGGAATAAAAGACCTTAGAGACGTTTCTAACCACTTTTGGACCTTTTACAGACAGCCAAGCCTTTAATACTATGACCGTATTAGCCGACCACTCCTTTATACACTTAATTACACCCAAAAACCAGCCTATAAGCACACCCGTTGGACCCGCTATAGATATTACGGACCGCGAACAGGACCCATTTGCATATATTACCACAGAACGCTATACCCCCAAAGAATTCTATAGTGTTATAATCAATATGGGTGCCTCTAAGAAGTCTACTATAGGTTACGGACAATACCTTGCATATAAGACCACCGTAAATAATAATATAGACATTAATACTGTGTAAACTAGGGCCGTAAACGTCCAATTTGGCATCAGCTCAACCACATTAATTGGATTAGTTGCAGTTAAGACCCTAATTAGCCTAGTTAACTTCCACGTAGTAAAAGCAGACACCCCTTTTCTACTCTGTCTTGCGGACATAAATAGGTTATAGGTTTACTATAACAATATTACAGACACCATAATTGGCCCCGCAACTGCCCTAAGAAGCAAGTATATCACCCTACCAATTACACAACAATTTAGACACCCATTCCTTATATAGGGAGAGACTTTACGGACCTATATTCAGGAATCTTTTAACTATAACCCGTACTACCTTACTAGTACTAAAATCCACCGCCTACACCGCCGTTTCGGCCACCTATTAGCCGAAAAGCTATATAGAGTCCTTAAACGCTCTAGACATGACGACGTTAATAGGAAGGCAATTAACCACCTAACTAAATACTGCTCCTTCTGCCAGAAATATGGACGTTCCCCAGGCCGATTTAAGTTTACTCTTTATAAAGACCTTAATTTCAACCACTTAGTATATATAGACATTATATACATTAACGGCAGCCCAGTATTATATATAATTAATAAGGCAACCCGCTATTAAGCCGCCCGTTAGTTACAAAATATATCTATAAAATATACTTAGGATATTTTACGGACCTACTAGATTAACATATACGTTAGACTACCTAAGTACATTACCTATAACGCCAGTAGGAACTTTATTAGCAAGGAATTCCAACAGTATGCTACGGCCATGGCTATTTTAACAAAAGCCGTTCTAGTTAAGGCGCACTAGTCCATTAGACTTATTAAGCAAGCTTACCTAGCTTTACGGAGAGCTTATTAGATTATTATGGATAAGTATAAGGATATCTAAAAGGAACTGGCTTTACAGATAGCCGTAAAAGCCGTTAACGACACCGCTGGCCCTAATGGACTAGTACCCACCCTCTTAGTTTACAGAGCCTACCCAAGAATAAGCAATCTAGGCCCTCCTGCCCCATCTATTACGGAATAAGCAGCTATAATACAGAAGGCAATAGCCGAAATAGTCAAATTACGGGCCAAATAAGCTGTTAATAGCGCCCTATATCACCACAATGGACCTAACACGACCTTAGTTTATAACCTCCCGCTTAATTCTAAAGTCCTTATATAGCGTAAAAGCGGCAACTAGACTGGACCTTATTATCTACTAGCTATAAAAGACGAAACGTACTGCGTATAACTTCCTAGCAGACCAACTAACTTTAGAAGCACGTCCGTAAAACCCTACTTTCGGTCCAAAAATACCTATGCCATTAAACCAGACAAACTAGAAGCACCTGCTGAACTAGACAAACTAGAAGCACCCCTACCTATTTTAGAAGTTCCCTAGAAACCCATTGAATATACCATAAAGCGCGGTTAAGGACGCCCCTAAAAGCACCCCATAACTAAGAACCCTATAACAGAGAATTACCTAACCTCCGCAGGTATATCTATAAGGCAACTTCTACCTACAAATATATCAGTTCTAGTACAGGAAACACTTTTTATAGACTCACAACGCAAGGAGATTAATAGACTACTTAAAAAGGGTATTTTTACGGCCGTAATAGAGAGAGACGTTCCGTAAGGCGTCCGTATATTTAACTTACGCTTTATTAACAAAATTAAGCACCCTAGTACTAACAAAGCCTTTAAAAAATTAAGGCTTGTTATATAAGCTTATAATGACCAGGGAAAAGACTTAGTTCTTACACAATCACCTATAATTCAACGGGTCAGTTAACGGATTATACTTGCACTTACGCCTAGACTACAGCAAACTAAACCCATAGCCCTTTACCTACGGGATATCTCGCAAGCCTATATACAGTCTAATACCTACCTAAGTAGAGACATCTTTATACGACCACCCCTTAAGCTTAATTTACAACTAGGAACAATTTTATAGGTTATAAAACCCCTTTACAGAGTACTAGAAGCTAGAAACCACTAGTTTAAAACGTATTACTAATATCACGTTAGTAAACTTAAAATAGAACAGTTAACCTATAACCCCTGCCTCCTATACACCCTATTAAACGGCCTTAGTATTATTAGACTCCAAACAGATAATACCCTCTTCTTAGCGGACTAGACTTTTATAAATACTAAAGAGACTAAACTATAAGAGGTAAAGTTCTTAGCAAAGCTATAAGAGTAGTTAACTAAGCAGACTCCAATTAAGTTTAATAGAGGCTTAATTATATAAAAGGACAACCTAATCTAGCTAACTTAGGAACACCAAGCTTAAAACCTAAGGCTCGTTATAGTAAAGCCTACGGACCTCACTAGTTCCCACAGAGAGACCCATAAGACTATAAACATAAAGGACTAATACGTTACACAGCGTGCAAGAGGCGCCTATATTACCACAGTCTGTCAACCCAAATCTGCCTACAATCTATCCTTTACGGCCCAGGTAACAGATCCGCAAGAGGAAAATATTAAGTAGCTTAACAAACGCATTTAGTGGCAAATTAATAATGCAACAAGAGGACTTACTTTTATACCACTGGACTTAAATTCCCTTAGCTTACTAGTATTTACGGACGCCTTCTTTACCAACAATAGGGACCTATTATCACAAATCGGCTTTATAATTGTACTTACAGACTATAATTAGGATGCAAATATAATCTACTAGTCTTTAATTAAGTGTAAACAAGTAACCCGCAGTATATTAGCTTCTGAGCTATATGCACTAGCTTATAGCTTTAATATAGGGGCCGCAATTAAGTCAACAATCTAGAAGATCCTATAATTGGAGCAATTACCCCTAGTTCTATACACCGATTCAAAGTCCCTCTATAACTGTATAGTTAAACTAGGTATGACACAAGAGAAGAGGCTTATGGTCAACCTAATGTGCTTACATCAGGCCTATAAACGACGTAAGATTATAGAGGTCAAATAGATTAGCAGCGGAGACAACCCAGTGGACGCCATAACTAAGGCAAAGCCGTGTCAAGCTCTTAAAACCCTAATTAACACAAATAAGCTCAATCTAAAGGTTACAGAATAGGTAGAACGAGACTAACGGAGTACTTACGGTTCATTTACGGCCCGTTGGAAGGCCGTATAGTTCATTTACAGTCCGTCGGAAGGCCATACGGTTCATTTTACGGGCCGTAAGTAGGACTTACGGCCAGCTTAAAGCACCGTTTGGAAGGCAGCCTAGAAGGTACCTCTAGAGGGATTTCCTATATATTTCTTTTGTGTTTTACAGTCCTATTAAAAGCAACTACGGAGGTTATATACAAGTGGGTCTATCTTTAAGTACCGCCAGTATATAATTACAGCACCTGTTGTACCAAACGCGTACTTACGCGTTTGGTGCACCAACCACTTGCTTATAACTAATCAGAGGGGAGGGCGCGTCAGTATATAGACCACGTAGTCTACCTTAATAGAATCAACAGTCACCACCATCCAAAAGAGCATACAATACTATACGTATTTCGTGCCCCTGGATACGACTCAATTGTATCATTAAGTTAATACAAACAGGTGCCATTCTCCGTCTAGTTGCTTCTAGGAAAAGACACCAGCTATCGCGCCATCTAAGGCATCAGTTTCTAGCATTAAGGGCCGTTCTAGGTCAAAGTAGGCAAGCAGGGGAGCCAATACTAGCCATTTTTTAAGCTCATTAAAGGCCTGCCTACATATGGCGTTAAAGTAGAAGGGCTAGTCTTTCCTAGTAAGACGGTTAAGGGGCTAGGCAATCCTGCTATAGTTCTTAATAAAGCGTTAGTAGAAGTTATAGAAACCTAAAAATAATTATACCCCCTTTACGGTCCATAGGGGTGTCCACTAGTTAATTACAGCCGTTTTTTCTAGGTCTGCCTTAATTCCGTCCATACTAATAATAAACCCTAGGTACTTAGTGCGCTTAACACTAAATTCTAACTTCCTAATATTGGCCTAGAGACCAGCTTTACAGAGCCATTACAGGACTTTATAGACATGCTCCTTATATTCTAGTTCATTCTTAGAGTAAATTATAATATCATCTAGGTAGGCTGTGCAGAAGTCATTAAGGTAGTTAAAGAGTACGTTATTTATATACCGTTAGTATATAGCCAGTCCATTAGTCAGTCCAAAAGGTAGTACTTTGCATTTATATAATCTGTAGCGGGTTTAAAATATAGTAAGATCCTTAGATCCAGGGTCTATTCTAATTTAGTAAAAGGCCTAGCAGATATTAAGCTTTATAAAAATCTTAGCCTTACTTATACGGGCCAGTGTTTCTTTAAATAAGGGTAGCGGATATCGGTCTTTATGGGTCATATAGTTTAGTTTATAGTAGTCAATACAGAAACGGAGTCCGCCGTTTAGCTTTTTTATAAAGAGAATAGGTAAGGCAAAGGGGACTTAGCTAGGCTCAATAAAGCCCTTATTAAGGTTATTAATAAGGTACTACTTAGTGGCCTATAGCTCGTCGGTAGATTACTAGCGGAGGGGGCTATAACTAAGGGTATTTTCTTTATCGGGCTCAATCTCAATCTTATAGTTGTACGGTTAGTGAGGCGGGAGTATATCAGATGCTACCTTAGACAACACGTCCTTAAATTCCCGGTATTAACAGAGTAGTTTCTGTTCTACCAGCTCCTTATCTATAAGCTCACTTTCCCTACTAAGCTGGTCACGGGCTAGGGCTTCCTTGTCTTCAATTATCCGGTTAATTTTATATAAGCTAGTCGTAAAGGTAATAGTATTAGGCCGTTTTAAGTTCTAGTAGAACCCTATAGCACTAATATAGCAGATATTAACTGGTGGGAGGTTTGTAGGTTTTTTTACAGATATTCCATAGACTGTATTTTACGGTAGAGGGTTTACAGCCCTCCTCAGCTCCTATTCCATTTTCCATAAGTTATCCTTTCGGTCCATATATTTAGTACAGCGTCCGATATTTCTTACTGTTCTTTATAGCTATATAGAGCCTAAGCCAGCTAGCTTATTACTAACTTCCTAGGTTTCTAGTGCTGGTGGTACAACATTAGTAGTCTGGGGGCGGCGTAGTATATAAACCCGTTGCAAATTAAGCTGTATATCTTTCTCAAAGGCCTGGTCCCTACGCATAGCATTAGCCTAGTAAACGGTGTCTATCTATAGCCGCACAAGATTTTCCATTGTAATGCTGATTTCCTTTATAAAAGAAGGTGTTGGGGGTAGGGTTTTAGGCCAGACAAGCCGTCTACTCTATATATCGAGCTGTAAGCCTAGATAGGCTAGCCATTTTCTTCCTAAGATTATATTGTGGCTTCCTAGGTCCGTAATAAGAAAGGGGATATTATACTACCTTTATCCATCTACACGGAGGTGAATCCGTAAGATAGTTATAATAGGTGGTCCTATCTGTCCATTATACCCGCAAATAGGAATTAGTCGGGGTAGTTCTTTAAGGGGTACATTTAAAAAGTCAGCCAGCTTTATAGTATACTACATATCTATTAAGGCAAAGGCATTTGCTCTAGAGTTGGCCAAAGCAGAGATTAAAACTTAATATCTATTGCAGAATAAAGTATAAGGGATAGTGCAGCTTCTTCTACTAACTAGCCAACCTAGATTAATATATAATATGTTAATTCCTTTTAACCCTAGAGAGGAGTCTTACTCTAGGGTTCCTCTTTTTTTAACTCTATACTATTCTCCTAAATTAACAGGACCTTATTTATCTTTGCCGCTATTAGGCAGTCCTTTATAAAGTGGTCTTTTTGGCTATATAAGAAGTAGGCTCCTTAATTACTAAGGGCCTGTCTATAGGGGTTATTATATATAGGTTAAGTATTCGCCGGACCCGCCATAAGGCTAGCTATATGGCTAGCCGCTAGGTTAATAGTAGGTAGTATAGTTAGTGCCGTAGGGATTGCAGATCTTACTAGGGCACTATAGCCCGTTCTTATAGTACTTATATTCTGGTTGGCAGAGCTTCTAGTCTTATACCACTTAGTATATACCTTAATTTAGTAGGGGCCCTAGTTAATAGCTAGGCACTAATCCATAAGTTCCTTTAGTGTCTGTACAGTAGTATAAACCAGCAGTACGGCGCGCTGTAGGTCTAGGGTAAGCTTATTAAAGAGGTCTAGCATTAAATCTTCCTAGGAGATTTAAGCCTATCCGGCTAGGTATAGAAAGCGGGTCTAGAAAACCAAAAAGGTCTCTATTATTTTTATATTAAGGGCTTTATAGTTAAGGCAGACGTTTTATATCTTATAGGGGTCCTTATAAATAGAAGATAGGTAGTTAATTATCTCTTCTCTAGAGAGGAAGGGGTCTGCTAAGTCCTAGGCATATTACGGACGTAGATACGTCTATACGTCCCCGCCAGTACGGCCAAAGACATAGGCCATTTTAGCTTAGGTAGTAGGGAAGTGGTCCGCATTAACTTTAAGCTTGTTTTGCAGTTAAAGCTTCCAATTGTTAAATATAGGGTCAGTTCTATCTATAAGTAATAAGGGGTCCGCAACCTTCGCGGACCACAATAATGCTAAGGCTATACGTTAGGCTAGGGCCTTAAAGACTATAACAAGTCTCTAGGTGTCTAATAACTCCTTACTAGGTATAGGGGTATTTCTAGTTTCAAGCAGCTCTTAAAGCCGTTTAATTTTGGTATGAGCTGCTATAAGCTCTTCCTAGGGGGTCAAGACGGCGACTATTTTACTATTAGAGGTATTTACGGGTCCTGCAGCAGCTTTGCCAGCTGCTGTATTTCTTAGCATAATAGTAGGGGTATTAGGTAATTTCCGGTGTTTATTTATTTCCTAGGGATTCTGGTCCATGTATATCCTATTCTTAGGTTTCACGTTCTATTTATATTCTTTTAGTTCTTAGGGGTCTGTCCTGTCCTTATAGTCCTGGTGATGTCCTTAGGGTCCTATTCTATATCCTTGTCCTATTTATGACCTTATAGATATTTTTAAGTTCCTTTTTAGGAAAGAAGAGTAGTAACGAGCTTTAGATAATGTTAGCGACTCAGTTAATTAAGGCATAAGCACGGCAAGAGGGTCACGCAAGCCTATACGATTGGATTATCTATAAACGAGGATCCAAAGCTAGAGAAAGGAAAGGGGAAGAATAAAAGCACCGCTCGAAGCTATATACAATCCTCTGGTCACGTAATGGCAATTTGCTAGTACCGTTTTCCACCAGCGCCGTAACACCCCGTAACCTTTATATTACTAGTCTTAGTTCTCCTTACTTAGTTCCCTTAACTATATAATTACTTTAACCACCTCTATAGTCTCTGGCATAGTAACCTTACTTTCTATAATTTATGCAAGCTCCGTTTTTAAACTATTCTTCTTATTATAGAGTCTGCCTAAACGTCTTCTATTAATAAGATCCCTAGTTTAGCCTTTACTCCCTAGTCCTATAATTACTTAATCCTTAACCTCTAGGTTTCTATAGTTTTTTATTCCATTTCTTAGATTCTTTAATACTACTTAAGTCTATTAGCTCTAGCCTACTGTTTTATAGTTTACTACTTTATATCTGCTAATGCGTGCTCTATGCCTTATATAACTATAGAACTCTATCTTGCCCTTTCTTAGCTTATTCCCTCTAGTAGATCCTATTGTTAATCTTTATTAATTAATCTATTAACTCTTTTAGAGTTTCCGCATCTTCCATTAGGATAATTACGTTCTAGACTTTAGCCTTAAGTCCCTATTTATACTGTGCTATAAGTGCCCTATTGTTCCACTTAACCTATATTATAAGTGTCTAAAACTATATTGTATACTTAATTGCTAAAGTGCGCTATACTAGGTTCTAAAGTTTTCTCTCCGCTATAGTTATTACTTCTAGGTCTTTAAATATCTATATTAACCTTCTAAGAACCTATTCTAGTTAGTAAATATAAACCATACTTCTTAATTAGTAGTTGTTATTCCGTTTATCTGGATTTTGGTAAGGTAAGGTTTAAACTACTTAAGTGCTCTTCTGGTTAAGAATAATCCTACATATGCTACTTAGTCCATAGGTGTTGCCAACTTTATCCCCTCCTGTATAACCTTAAAGTGTATTTGCATAAGGAATTCTTTAAGCTTTAACTTTTCTCCTAAGAACCTTTTAATTAACGGTAGCTTAACCTTAGCTGCTCCGATGCCATTAATTCAGTCTTTAAGTATTTAATTGTTGTCTATTAATTAATCAACCATTTCTTGTAACTAACCCACCGTAACTAGCTGCGAATTAGTATCTTCTATACTAGTGTCTCCTCCTATTCCCGAGGTTGTAGCTGCTATAGATACGGTCGTAACTAGTGCCTTTAACGGCGTAACAACTTGCGCTTTTGGTGGCATATTGTTTAACTTTGTTAATACTATAACTAGGTAGTAAATGTATAACAAAGCCTTGTAGAAAATACTATGGTGGACTTATTAATGGGCTAGGTGTGTAGGTAAATAGAAAGTTAACAATGTAACAGTAATAAATAATAACTAGTAGAGTAGTTGCCTAATAGATTAACTCTAATTATATTCTAAGATTTACTACAAGGAAAAGAACTATCTGGTAGGGACTGTGGTCCTTTAAATACACATTTATACTCCTAAAAAATCCTCCTTGTACATAAAGTACGTGTTATATATACTATACGTAGACGTTCCCTTTATACACTACGTATACCGCATACAATATTATATAACTTGCTTACCATTCCTCGTTATATAGTTCCACTAGTTCCACACTAGACCGTGCCTATATTAACCAACTAGCTTCCTCCAACTCTTCTCCAAGTAGTCATAACATTGTACTTAAAGCGTCCGTAACATTTAAGGTTAAAAACCTAATATCCTAACTTAATATTTATAAGACATGCTAGTATAGGAAAAAGCGTATACCTACTACAATTAAACCCTGCTTCGCCCTAAGCTATTTAACCCTTCTATTAAAGACGTTATAATATATATCCTTAAAATGACTAATTAGTTAATTTAATAGATAATAGTTAATAAATACCTAAATAACAAGTTTATCTAAGAGACGCTTAAGCTAATCTAAGGTGGCATTAGACGCTTTAAAAGGATTTCTTTAAGTAAATATAAAGCTTGTGGAGACTGTTTATACTATAGAAACCGCCTAGTTATACCTAACCATAACGAACTTAAGCTTAAGCTCTTTAAATATATATATAACCTACTAGAAGCCGGTTATCTAGGCTAAGAAAAAACCCTAGAACTGCTTTAATAAGAATATTACTAGCCAAATATATATAATATAATATAAAGGTACGTCTCTAGCTGCTATACCTATTAACGAGCTAAAGTTTTATATAAGATATATAACGGCTTTTTAAAGCTACTACCTATTCCGGACCAAAAATAGAAGAATATCTTAATTAACTTTATTATTAAGCTCCCCATGAGTAAAGGCTATATAATTATTATAGTAGTTATAGACCGACTATCTAAGATAAAACACTTAATTGCCTGCCCTAATATATTAGCGCCTACCATTACCTAACTATTTCTAAACTATATATAGAAACTCCACGGACTTCCTAAAAGAATTATCTCCAATAAAGGCAGCTGGTTTATCTCTATGTTTTAAAAAGAACTAACTACCTAACTCCGTATTAAAGTACTATTATTTATAGCATACTACCTAAAAACGGATAATTAAATAGAATGTGTAAATGCTATAATAGAACAGTATATTTGGATATCCATATTATATTTATAGGATAACTAGATAGACTGGTTTATATTTGCTAAGTTTACTATAAATAACTCCATCTCGGAAACTATAAAGATCTCCCTGTTCCTAGCTAACTACGGCTAGCACCTATAAATAGGTTTTAAACCCTTTAGTAATATTACTCGCCTAAATTATTATACCTTATAAGTTATAAAGGCAAATAAATTTGTAAAGAAGATAGAAGAACTATAAGAGTTCCTTACTAACAAAATAATATAGGCCCAATTTATTTATAAAGCCGCAGCAAATAAGAATTAAACCCTAGCACCGGCCTACTAAATTAGTAACTTTATCTGGCTAAATATAAGAAACCTAAATACAAAACGACCTATTAAGAAACTTAATTAGAAGAACGCCGGCCCTTATAAGGTTAAAAAGGTTGTCTTTCCTTACGCCTACTTAGGGTGGTTTTGGATAAACCTTATCGCAATAAGTCTTAGCATACTCCAAATAAATTTTCAGTTGCCTTCTTCTTCCTTATTATTGTACAAATATGGCTTTAGAAGTGGAATTAGAAGCTCTTAACTCTGTTAACACCTCTAAATTAAAAAATACAAGAGGTTGCTTAGCTCTTTTAACATAGGAGTATACCCGTCCACCAGGCAGTAATAAGCTCGTATAAAATAAAAACGCCCATATTTTATTCTATTGTAAACACTATACAGATTTATACGCTGCACAGTTAACCTCTAACTTCTAAAACTACTTAGCGTTAAAGCATAGCATTACGGTTAAGCCTAAAACTAGTTATACAAAAGAAGCAATATAGGATTAATTAAAAGATCTTTACCTTAAAGCGTTATCTCAAAATAAAACAGAAGAGCTAGATTTAGAAGTACTTCAAGCAGTCCTAAATAAGGAAGTTATTAATAAGGCCCTTATTACATTAATTGTTATATAAAACCTACTATTTTGGATAGTTAAGTGGCCGGAGTTCTACGTTCTTCTATAGCTAATTAATCCCAAAGTAGATGGCCATATAACTATAGCCTATTTAGTAGTTAGTAAAAAGATCTATAACTTATAGCTATTGCAAAAGGACATTATACAAAAGAGGCCGTAGTCTGCACTAATAAGTATTTATCTCTCCATTAATATCTAGACCTCTTTAAATAATTACCTTCTCCTCGCGATTTATGGCCATTTTATTAATAGCTAGGAAAAGCTTATAAATGCTCTCCTTAGCCTTTATATAGTAACCTCTTATAGCGGGGATAAGTAATAGAATACTCTCCTTCTAGTGCTTAAAGACTATAGAATTATATAAAAGCTAGGTGCCGTTATATCTAATAACTATACTGCAAATAATAAGCTCTGTTATATAATAAGTAACTGGCTTCTCTAGAAAGAGGGAATTAAATAGAATCCTGCCTACTAACGGATCCGCTATTAGGGTTATATTTTAAACCTTACTATATAGGCTTTCCTCTTTAAAAACTTAATTAGTCTTAATAATATTAAGTTGTATAAAGAAAAAGGAAAAGATTTAGATCTAAAAGAGGAGAAAGAGAAGGATAATATATTTTGGAACCTTAGCGCACTTAGAAAGCTTTATAATATTACCATATATACCCATAGCTTAGCTAGTTATATAAGGGAGTTTAAAAGTCTTACAGGGAGAAGAATTCCGCTTAATAATTATATAAGATGGAATAGCTGGTATTTTATACTTAGCATAGTAATCTAAAAAGAGTCTGCTGTTAATATGTATATTAAGCGTAACCTTAATATACTTAAAAGGGACTATCTTAGTCTAAGGGACTGGCAGGCGCTTTATATAATAAAAAGTTTTCTTTAGATATTTTACTAGGCAACCCTAAAATGCTAGGGACATAAAGTAACGCTTAAGAATGTACTCTTTACAATAGATATTATAATTAAGTACCTTAATAAATTCTAGGTTAGTTTATCTCCTCTCTCTATTTTTTAATCTAGCTAATATTATATAATTAGAGAGAGTATATATCTAATAAGGAGTTCTCTAAACGCATTAGAAATGCTTGGAATACCTTTAATAGGTATTATTATAAAATAGATAACTCGCCCCTTTACGCTGCTGCGCTTATTCTTTATCTAGCCTATAAGATATATTAAGCAGGTTTGGAAGAAGGAGTAGCGTAAGCCTATACTTAAGAGCGTTAAAGAGCTTTAGGAAAGATATTAGAATAGAAGTTCTACGCCTAGAAGTATATCGTTATATAAAAAGCTAGCTCCAGCTTAAGACCTTAATAAGTTTAATAAGATTGCTAAGGATCTTAATAGTATAATATTTTAACCAAAAGGTTAGGATGAGTATAAGGACTTTATCTCTGAGACGCCGTATAAGATTTTAACAACTGCGCTTTAATAGTGGTCTTAAGAACAGTAACAAAAGCGCTGGCCACGGCTCTCGCTTATGGCAATTAAAATTCTCTTAATTCTAGCAATAAGCGATAAGCTAGAAAATGTCTTTTTAGAAGGATATTGTACTGTATTATGGGAAAGAATGTAGATAAATCTTAAAACTCTTAAGAAAATAGAGTGTTTAAAGAATTGGCATTAGAGAAGAACTATAAGAGGGATAGGGAATTTTTCTTTAAGTATTTAGCTATTATATAGCTAGGGGGAGAGGTATATAGGGACCTGTTCCTACTGTAATATCCACAATATCCGCAATATCCACAATATTTGTAATATTCGCAATATCTACAATATCCATAATATCCATAATATCTGCAATATCTGCAATATCTGCCAAATTCTGCCAAATTCTGCCAAATTCTACTAAGTCCACCGAATTCTGCTAAATTCTACTTAGTTAGGGTAGAAAAGCCTTACACGGGGCACTTTATTCTTATTAATTGTGATATTATATACATTTTCTATTGGATAAAGGATATTTTACGCTTGCTTATTCGCATCATCCAAAACTACCCTATGCCTACTAACTAAAGCTCCCTAATATGGTTAAAATCCACCCTGTATTCTATATGTTAGTCCTCTACCCTACTACCCCTATATTAAATACCCTACCTAGATAGATCTAGGACCCTCCCCTACTAGTTAAAGTGGATAGTAAGGATAAGTACATTATTAAAAGAGTTAATAATATTAAGTATAATAAACGAAAACGTAAATATATATACCTTATAAAATAGAGAGACTTTACTAAGCTTATATAGGAATCCGTTAACTCTATAGGACTTATATAAGCTATAGAAGACTTTTATAAACTCTACCCAGAACTACTACAGCCCTATTTTGCAGAAGCTCAAGTTTAAAGGGGGGGTACTGTTATGGGATACCTCCATAATACCTTACACACATCTACTTGTTTCTACTGACGCAGTAAGAAGAGACCAACCGCGAAATGGCAATTTAATAGCAATCTAACGGCAATCTAATAGCAATCTACTGCATTCTACTATATTTTGCTAAGTCTACTAAATCCTGCCAAGTTCTGCTAGGACCGCTACTTAAATCCTATTCTGCTTTGTGTATATATTAACTAAGCAACCAAATTCATAATATATACCCTTTCTCCCCGTTTTCTTACCTTCTCTCCTTACGCAACGTCTTGACTTTATTAAGCAGTTTATGTACATAGCTTAATAATATCTACTTCGCTATATACTATCACCGCTTGTGCTTACTTCGTGACAATTGCCTTAGAATAAAATCTACAGCTATTAAATACTCTGGCGAAGTATTTAGAGCATATATATACTTTAGAAACCCTAAAGAAGAAGATATTACATTTTACAGAGTATCCGATATAGTACTTATAGACTATAAAGAGACTAGACAGAGCTTTTAAGGATACCTATTTATATTATTTAAAGGACTAATTAATTGGAAGGCAACCCTATAGCGATTAGTAACTTATTTAACTACTATAGTAAAACTTCTCTCCCTATTTACTACTACTATTAAAATTATCTAGTGGTAACGTTTCTTTAAGGCAATTAGCTTTAATTTAGAGCGCGAATTTACTCTACTATACAATAATATGCAGACTATACGCCTACTAAGACAGGATATACCAAAACTTAATACTAAGCTTTAACATATTAACGTCTATCAGCATTGGCTTAGATAGGAAGTCTAAGATAAAAAGATTGATGTTCGATGGGTTTTTATAGTCAAAATGCCTGCTAATAGTTTTACTAAAATCCTACTTTGTTAAAAGCACGAAGCATAAATAAAGTAGTTAAATTTGGTGGATATTTAATATTAGATTTCTTTAAGTATTTAGCTATTATATAGTTGGGGGGGGGGGGGGGTAGATAGGGACCCTATAGCATCTTATATATGCCTATCTATTCCTACCATAATATCCGCAATATCTGCCGAATTCTGCCAAGTCCACCGAATTCTGCCAAATTCTGCTAGAACCGTAATAACCATCATATAAGTCCTATTCTGCCTGGTTAGGGTTAGACTTGCAGGTAATAGACTTAACAACCCTGTTAAACAGCCAGCCTATTAGCTAATAGTATTAAGATATTATTAGAATAGGGTCTGGCAGCCTAAACCATAAAAGGAAATTTTAATTTATTATTCTCTTAAAACCCTCTACTAGCTACTATATAATAAAGAAACTATAAAAGGATACTATAAGGGCGCGAAGAGGCTTTAGGGAAGATTCGAAGGAATAATATAAATTCTATCTAAATCTAAGTATATATAGCTCTTGCAGAGTACAAGACATTGCGTAAAGAAGAGAAAGGAATATAGGAAACTTATAACTAAATATTCGGGGTCTTAGCAGTAGACATATAGGCACAAGCCCACGTAGATTTTAATAGGTTTCGACCAAATTCCATTATATTAGTAGAATTTGGTGGAAACTAGTGGAAATTAATTAAGTTAGCGGAATTTAGCAGAATTCAATTAACTTAGCAGAATTTAGCAGAATTTAATTAAAGCGTTGGAATTTATCTGTTAAGTGTTTCACTAAGACATTCCTACTATAACTAGGCTAGTCCCGTTACAGTACCCCCCCCTTTTAGCCAAAGGTTTAAAATAATTTAACTTCGTTAAGAATTTATAATTTTATTATAGGTTATATTTTAGCGCCAGGTAATAGTCTTAGCAAGGCAAATCTAACTAATTAGACAACTTTAACCGGCGGTTAAAGTTCCTTAATATCTTATATATTACGTGACCGTGTTATAAATATTATAATACTTTTTAAGTTCTTTTTAAATTCGAGTTTCCTGCTATTATATTTCGTGTATTTATATTAGGTAGCAGTTATTTACCTTTATATTATATCCATCCAGTCAGAGCAGGCCGCAAAGGATAGTCTTTATAAAATTCTTTTACTAGGGAAGGCGCGTTAGCCTTAATCTATTTATAGGTTTTCTAGGTTCGTATTTTATATCCTTCCCACTTAATAAGAAGTTTAAATTGTTTAGATTATGTTTTCTATCATATATTATTAATTAAGTTAATAAAGTAAGAACCATTACCATTATTAACAATTATAGGAGGTGGCGGTGGCACTTTATAAGTTATAGGATTATCTTTTAAGGGTTATAGTAAGCTTACATAAAATATTAGGTATATTTTTATCTTAGTTAGCAGTTTAAGCTTATAGGCGTATAGGCTTAGTTTCTTCTTAATTTAGTATAGGCCTGCAAACTTCTAATTAAGCTTCTTTAAGGGCCGTTAAGTCTTTAGGTTTCGTGTATTTAGGTAAACTATATTACCTTCCTTAAAGTCCCATATAGAGGCTTATTCTTTATTTATATACTATTCCTATAACATTTAAGCATATATTAATTCACTTCGTAATAGTTCCATTAACTACTTAATTTAGTTAGCGAAGTTATATATATTAATTAACTAGATCTGTTTAATTATGGGTTCTATTATATTAATATTAGATTATAGCTTAAATTTAAGTTAAGGGTCTTATCTATAGGTTGCATAGAATAGTATTACGCCTATTAATACGTTTATTATATTATTTGCAGTAAACTTAGCTAAAGGCAGCTATTTTTCCCAGTGAACTTACAGGTAGGAGCAGTATATTTATAGGTATTATTCTATAATCGCGTTTATAATTTTAGTTTAACCATCTATCTCCAGATAAAATGCAGTTAAGAGTTATATTTAAATACTTAATTATTTATATAGAGCTTACTAGAAGTTTAAAACAAACTGGCTTCTATAGTTAGATATTATTAAGTTAGGAAATCTATATAGCTTAAAGACGTACTTAATAAAACATTTAGCTACTAATATCGCATTAATTAAGTCTATGGGAATTATATATCGCATTTTTATAAGGCGGTTAATAACTACTATAACATTTATAAACCCATTACTATTAGGCAAATTAACTATAAAGTTAATTAAGATGTCGCGCCATCTTTATATTGGAATTAGTAGCGGTTAAAATACTCCTTACTTCTTTATATAAGAGGTCTTTCTATGCACGCACATCCTATATGCTTAAACGTATTTTCGTACATAGTCATGCATTATAGGCTAGTAGTATGCTCATTAAATAATTTTATAAGTCTTTGCACGGCCAGGATGCCCTACTATAGGGAAGTTGTATACAAATTTAAGTATCTTAAATTATAAAGGTTTGGAATTCGGAACTACTATCTTCTATTAATAGTATAATCGGTTGTTTTAAATCTTGTATTTAGTAAGTATAATATCCTTATACTATCGTTTTTCTATTTAAATCGCTTTTATTATATCTATTATTTATATATTATTCTTATATTTATATTCTATTAGCTTATTAATTTCTATTTCCAATTTATTTACTTTTAATTTATTACTATTAAGTTCCATATCTAGGAATATAGGACGTGGTTTTTTAAAATACTTAGGGGGCAACAAGATCCGTAATTAATTTATAATCCAGTTATCTAAAGCATTTATAGGTAGATCCTATAATTGTTATATTAATGCGTTAGGCTTCTAATTAAGTTTACCTAGTTAGTATATAATTTTAAAGTTAAATTATAATAAATATTTGGCCCAACAAATTTGGCGCTATATTAATTGCTTTATAGTTATAAAGTACTGCAGGTTCTTATAGTCCGTTAATACGCATATTAGGAACAACAATTCTTTAAGCTTAGAATACCATTATTTAAAGCATCTAATAATTGCAAGTAGTTCCTTATTATATATCTTATAGTTTAATTTAGCAGGGATAAGTTTCTAAGAAAGAAAGGCTACTAGATATAGCTCGCCGTTCTTATTATATTGCAATAACACTCCCCCTAGTATATAATTAGACGATTCTGTTTTAACAATATATTTAAGGTTAGGGTTAAAGTAAGTAAGAATTAGAGCAGTTGTAAAACAATATTTTAAGTTATTAAAAGCTTATTTGCACTTAGCGGTCTATTTAAATTTTATATTCTTTTTTATTAGGTTTACTAACGGCTAAATAATTTTTAAAAAATGGTTAATAAATTATTAGTAGAAGTTTGCGAATTTTAAAAATCCTTAAATATCTTATATATTGCTAGGGCTTTCCTAATTTACAATTATAGTAACTTTTTTAGGGTCTATTTTAATTCCATTATAGGATATAATTAAGCCTAAGTATATAACCTCTAACGCGTAGAACTTATATTTCTTAATATCGCATTATAAGCCCGTATCTTATAGTCGTTTAAGGACCATTCTAACGTGTTTTTAATATTTAGAAAGTAAGGATGAGTAGATTAAGATATTATTAATATACACGGTAATAAATATATTAAGGAACTTACAAAGCATATTATTAACATATTGCTAAAACATACTAGGACCGTTCTTTACGCTAAATAGCATTACTAGGTATTTAAAGAGTCCCCATTATATATAAAAAGCTATATACTTTTTGTCTTCTTTATATATATGGATTTTATTAAAAGTAGTAACTATATTAAGCTTTATAAAGTACCATACCTTTACTAAACAGTTAAGCGTCTCTTAAATTAGGGGAATTAGATATTAGTTTTAAATCATAATTACGTTTAGAGCTTAATAATTAATATAGAATCTTAAGCCTCCTCCTAGCTTTTTAATAAATAGTATAGGTAAGGCAAATAAATCCTTTTTCTAAATGCTTGTTAAGGTATTATTATATTATAAGCAGTTCTTCTTATAATATACTATATAGCAAACTAAACTTTGGTGTTATGCTAGGCTTAAGTTCTATTTTAAAATCATGCTTATCTTAGTATAGGGCTAGTTAGTCTACAAATTATTTTTTAAACTTATTAATTAAATTATGGTATTCTTTAGGTATAAGAGGTTAAGGATTAGTATATTATTTCGGCTCTAGTGCTTTCTTAATATCTTCTATAGTTATAGCAAAGATTTTATAATCTTATCTTTTTACTAATAAGATAAAAGGCGCGGCCTATATTATATAAATTTTAAAAGATTTTAATAAAACATCTTTATATTCTTTACCATAATTAGCAGTTATAGATTTATTATATTAGCTTAAGGCCTTAAGCTAGCTACCCCCCCAGGTGCAATTACATGGCAACAGGGCACCGCCAAAAGTACAATTGACCTCACGATTATGGACGAAAACCTATACCAGAGACTCAAAAGGTGCTCCCCTAAAGAAGAATGGGCACTTACCTTAGACCATATCCCTATCCAGATACAACTAGATCTGGACATTAAGGCGCAACCAAATGGTAAAAGATACGCAATAAGGAAGCTTAACATAAATAGCTTCCTTAATATAATTAAACAACAACTCTAAGACCTAGAAGAAATCCATCTAATACCAAACAAGCGAGGCTTATTAGCTACCCCTAAGGAAATTAATTAAAGACTAGAAAGGATCCAGGCAGCAATTAAAAGTAGGCTAGAAGAGCACTGCCCAGTTTTAAAACCGGGCCCCTACGCGCGACACGCATGGTCCGCACAGTACGCGGCCCTTATAGCCGGCCAACAACGAGCAAGGAGGAAATACACAAGCAGCCACAATTCTAAGGACGAAAGACAATATAAAGACACAAGAAACCAGCTAAAGAATACCCTAAGAAAAGAAGTAAGAAATAACTAGAGACAGTTTATAAACAAACACACTATTAACCTAAGTCTCCCCTATAACAAGGGCCTTTGGACTATAGCAAAATAGGCAAAGAAAAAGGCGGGACGCCTAGTAGAAGATCTATACCTACTACCCCTATAAAAAGTAGGCAAACCACAGGCCATAAGCAATAATAATAAGAAGGCAAAGATCCTTATAGAAAGATTTTTCCCTTAACTAGCTCTAGCAGACCTTAGCAATATTACTAGTAAAACACCAGTAACTTGCCTAAGGGTTAACAGCAATATAACAACTAAAGAAATGGCCAGAACCATTAACCGCCTCTTAAACAACATAGTACTAGGACTAGATAGGATCCTAAACAAAGCCCTAAAGACCTATAGACCACTTATAGCACCTTAGCTTGCAGACGTAGCCAAAGCATGCTTTATAATAGGCTACTACCCATAACTTAGAAGATCCATAACAACGGTTATCTTATAAAAAGAAGGCAAAGCAGACTACTTAATCCCAGGAAGCTACCGCCCTATTACCTTAAAAAACACCCTAAGCAAGATCTTAGAAAAGGTTATAGCGGACCATATAGCAGATACAGCAGAGAAACACGCCCTACTACCATAAAGCTAAATAGGGGCAAGAAAGAATCACTTAACGCTATTAGCACTTACACTACTCGCTACTACCATTAAAACTGCATAGGCTATGCAAAAGGACTTTATAGTATTAATACTTAGCCTAGATATCAGCGGCGCCTACAACAATATACCCTATAAGCGTCTCCTATACATCCTTAGGGCAAAGGGCTTCCCAGAATAGATTATTTAATTTATTTAAGGATTTATAGGCCAGAAAGAAATATTACTAGTCTTTAGCGGATACCAGAGCCCCCCTATTACAGTCGTAATAGGAATACTATAAGGATTACCTTTATTGCCTATACTCTTCCTTTTCTTTATAAGCAACCTACTTAACACCTTTAAGGAAGGGGTGACCCAGGGGATAGGCTTCGTTAATAATATAAACCTAATTATATATAGGCCAATAGCCGTAGAGAACTATAGAACACTAGAGAAAGCCTATAACACCTATATAGAATGGGCAAGACAACATAGAGTCTAATTCTTACCAGAGAAATACTAGCTAATCCATTTTATAAAAAAACGTAACCAGTCTGCAGATCTTTAGCATACAATCTATATCTAAGGCTTTAGGGGTTAACTGGTTTAAGGCCTAAGGGTATTAGGAGTGTAGGTAGACAGTAAGCTCTAGTAAAGCGCACATACGGTGTAAGCGGCCCGTAAGGGCTAAGTATAGTATATCACTATGTCTAGGATTGTTAATTCTACATAGGGTCCATACTTCTAGAGGTCACGCCTACTATATATAGCAGTTATCCGGCTAACCATAACGTATAGATCTAGCATTTGGGTCACTAGAGAAACCAAGAAAAGCCCCCCTAAATCACTCCTTAAACCACTCCAAAAGGTCCAAACAGCCTGCCTTAGGAGTATAATAGGCAGGTATAAGCAAACGGCCACAGCACTACTTAAAAAGAAAGCCAATATTCCCCCCCTATAACTATATATTAAAGCTAATATAATGCAAAGGGTGCAAAAGGAACGCAACTCTAACATTATAAAGTATATTAAGACACGCCTAAACAAACTATAGAGGGACCCTAGGGTGCCCTATAGGAGAAGGAACCAATAACCCTAAAGTAGGGAAGATATATTAGGAAAACAGGTAAAGAAAGCAGAAGAAGAATAGTACGGCGCTAGGGCCCAGGCCTATATAAAGAAAAAAGGAAGACGCGTAAAAGGCTAGTAAAGACAACAGTAAGGGAGAGAAAGGAGCTAAAGTAGAGCACAAAAGAGTACTAGAAAACCATCTACCATAATACAATACTGGTTGGACCAACACTGGAGAGATAAATAGGAGTTAAAGGTACAGAGGTAGACTTAGGCAAGGGGAACCCAAGCCATAGCATAGGTAATGCTATAGGGGGTAAATACCTAAGGGCTCTAAAAGGGCCTAATAAAGGCAGAAAATATAATAGCAATACTCTTAAGGACAGGAATAATAGGACTAAAAGATTGGCTTTACTAGGTAGGTATCCTAGTAGGTAGCCTAAGGTGCAAATATGGCTAGCCAAAACAGACACCAAAACATATAATACTATTATGCCCCTTACACACCAGCCAAGAAGCAATACTCTTAGTAGCTAGTATAGAAAACTATAATACACTACTCTTAACATAGAAAGGCCTTAAGGCGGCTACCTGGTGGCTTATTAGCTAAAATATACTAGACCAGTTCCGGGTTGCAAAGAAAATAGTAATAGAAGGTAAAGGGGCAAGTAATAGGCGCCCCCTAATAACTCTACAGGAGTAGAGTACAGTGTGTAATACTAGCGCGTCCGTAGGTTTGTTACGGCAGCAGTAGTTCCCAAGGAGGTCAAAAAGTAAGGTAGTAGAGCACCACTGGTAACTCACAGGCGACTTACAAGCGAGCCCTAAAAGGCGGGGAGACGGATTACGGGGTTTTCTCAAATAGAGTTTTCTCCCTATATGTATATAAGGAGTAGTCCGCGTGGGCCTAACAGGGATCCGAATCAGACGTTAAGCAATAAATAATAATATTAATATTAGCTTAAAGTTTATAGCAAGGGCAATTTATATTATATTAAATTTAAATAGTTATATGCATATTTATAGGGCAAATGGTTTTTTAAGTAATAACTTTAGTAATAGGTTATACGGAACTTTATTATTTATTTAACCCAGCTAATTAAAGGGTTATATTATTTCAGCTATCTATATCTAAGTATTATCTTATAATACTTTAAAGGTGTTACAAATAGGGAAATATATTTAAAGTGTTCGCCTATCCGCAATTTTACAAGAGCGTAGTGCATTAGTTTGCTATATATTAAGGGTTTACCATTAAAGCCTTATAGGCCTTAGGGCTTATTAAGTTTCTTTAAATTTAGGTGTTAAGTTTTTATATAGTTTATATTAATAAAGCCTATACTGGTAGCTCCGCTATCTATAAGGATTTATACTTCCTTTTATTTTCTAAGTATTTAAATTTCGCTAAGTATATTAAGGGAGTTATGTTATATATTAGCGCTAGAAGAGCCTAGACACTTATACTCTTCCACTTCTTATCCTAGGGCGCGACTTGGCCCTAAAATAATTTATTTTCCAAGTTAACTAAAGGCGAGATGCTTTATAGCATTTAAGTATAATTATAAAGCAGGTATAATTTAAGAAATAAGTACGGCTTAAGGAATGGAAGAAACTACGGCAGATCTTTTTAAAGGGGTGAGTTCAGCAATGCTTTTAAATATATCCTTTTTTACCGCATTTAAAGCATTCTCTATTTATGGCTTAAGTTCTTCGTTTATTAGTTCCCGAGGGTGTATAGGATTAAGCGGCATTAAGGTCTATAGGGTTATATATAGGGCTTTTAGGTTTTAGAGACGGATTGTGCTTTAGGATATATACTAAGTTCATAGTATTTTAAACGTAAGGTATAGTTAACTTTAGAGAATAAGTCTACTTATTATATTAAAGGTCCTCGTTAATTTGTTAACATATTATAGCAAATTTAGATAGGTTTTTAAGTAGTTCCCTACCTACTAACTAGGCTTTAATTTCATCCAGGATAGCTTATTAAAGGGCAGCAACTCTAGCGGCTTTATTCCAATCTAGTTCACTAATAAGGCCTAAAAATTCTAAAAAGAAGCTAGTAAAGTCTTAGTTTTATTATTATAGGTTTTTAAGTTTAGTAATAGCTGTGTATTCGCGGCTGGCATTATTATATATTTATTCTAGCAGAGAGATAAAGATTTTAAAATTAATAAAGGTACCATTATAGAAGAATAGATCTATGGTACGTATAGTGTCTTTACTTAAATAAGACATTTTATAGCTAACCTTGCTAGCTTTAGTAGGGTATTAGTTATAGTTTATTAAAAGTTTAAGACGGAGCTTGGTTATAAAGGGATATAGGTTATTTTAATTTCTATTAAATATTAGAGGATTAGGGAGCTTTTTAGATTTTATAGTAGGTATTAAATTTGTTACAGATATGGGTTAAGCTACTATTACTAGCTTAGTGTTCGCATTTAACGGGCTAGGTTTAGATATGGTTACTTTAATCTTATTTATAGCCATTATTATTAGGGTCTCTAACATAAGTACCTTAATGTTATAAAGTTCTTTGTAGAGTGCTTCTATTAATCGCTAATATTAGGCTTCTAGTGCAGCCCGCTGCTAAGTTAGGGCATCCATAAAGAACTATTATATTATAGTTAACTGTTTCCTGACTAGGGATATAATACTTATAGTTATTAAAGCGGATTTAGGTTCATTTGCCATTTTAATAGTAGTTATTTTAATATAACGTAATGTAAGGGCGCGAAGAGGCTTTAGGGAAGATTTAAAGGAATAATATAAATTCTATCTAAATCTAAGGGTATATAGCTCTTGCAGAGTACAAGACGTTGCGTAAAGAAGAGAAAGGAATATAGGAAACTTATAACTAAATATTTGGGGTCTTGGCAGCAGACGCATAGGTATAAGCCCACGCAGATTTTAATAGGTTTTAACTAAATTCCATTACGTTAGTGGAATTTAGTGGAAACTGGTAGAAATTAATTAAGTTAGCGGAATTTGGCAGAATTCGATTGACTTGGCAGAATTTAGCAGAATTTAATTAAAGCGTTGGAATTTATCTATTGAGTGTTTCACCGAGACATTCCTACTGTAACTGGGCTAGTCCCGTTATAGATACCTAGAATTCCTTAATTAGCCCAGTCCTTTAAGCATTCTGTCGCCTTAAGTATTTATATACTTATTTTTATATAATCCCATAAAACTCTATATCAAGAGCCTAAAAATACTCTTTTTAGTTTATTGCTTATTCCAGGTATAGAGAGAACTTTAATTATAAGCTGTAAGAGTTGTTTATATCTCTCTTACTGCTAACTCCACTATTAAATAGCCGTTGTTTTACTATTTAGCGTAATTAGGTTCTTACTAATATAATTATTAAACTTATCCTAGCTTTGTAGATAAGTATGCTTTAAAATATATAGCTAATAAGCCTTATGGAAGGCAGAGAGATTTTCTCTAGTTGGAGAGCAGACTTACTAGTACTTTTAGACTCATATAGTATAGTTAAAAGTAGTGCCTTATTACGAAATTCCTCCTAAAGCTTTTATACAGTATAGAGCTATTTCTCTTCTTTAATTATAATATAGTTATTCTTATCTTTAAGGAAAGCCGTATAATATTATAGGTTAAGAATTCGTGCCGCTAGATAGTATGGAGAATTGTTTAGCTTCTTAATGTACTTTATAAGCTTTTTCTTAGCATATTAGAGTTAAAGTGCCATAAACTTATCTTTAGCCTTAGTGGCTATTACCTAGTAAGAAAAAATTAGCTAAAGAAATATTAAGAGTATTGTATAACATACTAATATATCTTATATTAGATCTTTAAGAATATTAATTAATTTTAGAACTCTTTTTAGTGTTATATAATCTCTCTAAAGAAATAAAGTTGCTTTATAAAAAGACTAAAGGAAGTTATAAATCGTATAAAGATATACCCATTTACTTATTATAAGAATATCCTCTTTTAAGATACTATCCTAGTAATATTCTACGTAGAGTTAAAGCCTAGCCTTTACTCTATCCTCTAAAGCTACACTAAATATATTATACTAGCTATTCTATCTTATACGATTATTAAGAGGAGTAATCTTAAGTATATATTCTTTAAACTATGTTATACAATTAGCTAATTTATAGATGTATATAATAAGGTTATAGAGCTTTCCTATAGGGCCTATAATATCTTAAATATTCTTGCCTCTTTTGGCCGATAATGGCTCTGGTTCTTTACCCTTCTTTTTCCTTTTATCTTTTACTATTGCTAGCTGCGGTACTAGTTATATAGGCTCTTCCTTGTCCTCTTTTTTTCCTTATCCTTATCCTCTTTATTATATAACTCTATAAGCTTTTTATCCTTCTTTAATTTAAATAGGATGGCCTAGATAATAAGATTAATAATATACCCCTAGCAGCGAATTCTTTAATATATTACATTCTAGGTAATTTTATATTTAAGCCTAAGCTATTAGCCTATTGTATAATAAAGAACGTTATTTAATCCGGTATTATTACTAACAAAAGCTCTAATCTTTGCTGCAATTCTATACTTAATAAGGATAGGATAAAGTGCCTCCTATTAATCTATACTACTTTAACTATATACCATATAAAGGGCAATTAAGATATTTTGGTATTTATCTTGGATATTAAAAAAGCTAGCACAGATTCTAAAGAGAAGAGAATAATTAGGATAGGTCCAGATATTAACGGCAAGGTAGATATTTATCTTTATAGATTAAAGTGCTCTTTATATAATATCTTAACTCTTAATAAAGGGCTTAGAGATCCAGTCTAATATTATTAAATAATGTTTAGGGATAAATAAAGGTACTTTTTAATTTAATACTTTAATAAAAGTATAAAACTTCTTCTATTCCATATATAAGAATGGAAGCCGTTATATAATAATAAGATCTAAAAGTGCTTATTTTATAGTATTTTTTTATACTATACGCTTAGAACCTTGCCCTTAAGACCTTATATTTTTCCCTTTGCTAGAAGTCTTTGGTATAGTTATTAAATAGAACTTTCTGCCTTATTTTTTGTTATTATATATAAACTATTCTCCTCTTAACTTTATTAAACTTTATATTTCTTAAAATAAAGTTATAGTCCTTACGTTAAGGCGTGATGTCCTTTTAGATCTTTAGGAGGGCAATATTTACAGAAGTAATTCTTCTTTATTCGCTTCTTTTCTTCTGCTGTTACTATATAAGTATGTTTATGGATTAAGGAGTGGGATCTAGAGAACGCAGTCGTTTGACGTGTTAAGGTTAAGCCTGTATTAGCATTGGCTTTAATGGGGTTTAAAAGAGTAGAAGGTATATTACTTTTAAAAGAGTTATTACTATAAAGATCGTCAGATAGAATTTCACCAGGGCAGGCCATAATAAGGTTGCATGATAGGAAGTATTGTCTGTTAGAAAATTTTAGATTGCTAAGCCCTTTTATGACAGCTGTCTGACAGACAGTCCTGTCAGCTGACACCCTGTCTGTTTGATAGGTTTGACAGGGTATTCTGTCAGCCGCAAGTCTGGTTGAGGTAAAAAAGCTCCGCACAGGGCACTTTTATGCATTTTCTATTGGATAAAGGATATTTTATGCTCGCTTACCGCCTTAACTCTCCAGAAATAGGTGCTGCTGAAAGCAGGTGGTTACACAAACTATACGGTTGGCTGTAGTTAGTGCGCATTCCGCCGCAAGCCCCCCGGGAATGATTGGTACTGTAGGACGCAACCGATCCCTAAGCTGGTTGCGACAGGCAAGCCAGACAGTGGCCATGGCGTCTATTTCACCTATCATAATTTGATTGGCGGCTACTCTGAAGATGCCTTTACCCTTTACGATGGAGGTGTCCAGTGCACATGAGATTTTCAACGTGAGCACATGCAAACGAGATGCGAGAAAAGGAGGTTTATGGTCGAGCGTGGCGCTTGGATCTTAATCCTCTTCCAGTCATCAGAGACATGAATTAACTAGTCTCCCATCGTGACACTCCGCCGGTCTTGGATATGGTCTCTCCGTGGGACCTGCAAATTCAGCGACCTAGATTTAGATGCGCTGGCGATCCTTGCACGTTCCCGTGAGACAGTGAGTTGTTGTTAGTGATTCGCCATTCAAACTACGCAAAGAGATGGTTCCGATGATAAACCCTTGTCGGTTGTAAAGTGCTGACCTGTTCGCAATGCGGCTACCCGCTGTAAGATTCGCATTAGCCACGCTGAGCCGCCAACATCCATGGTAACCAATCCAGGAAATTTCTGTTCCACTTGAATTGTTTCTGGCATGAAACTATGGTGTTCTCGTCTGCCCCTGCTGGGCCATGAAGTGTGGGTGTTGGAGACGGGTATTGGCGAGCGGAATGCGAGCGTTGTAGGCTTGTGTCACAGCAGTCCGCTCTCTCAGGCCCACACTTAACGGCCGCTGGTTGAAGGGGACCCTGCGACTGGCGCCTACGGGCACTCGAGTCGCATGACATCTGCAGCTCATTGAGCGACGAACTGGTGGAACTGAAAATCGAATCTCACGCACATTCTTGAAGTCCATAGGTGGTGCGCTGACGGCGGTAAGAAAATTTCGTGATAGTCAACTTAGGCAGGGCCAGATCCACTGGCGGATCGTGAGGTGGTAGGCTAATACCCCAGCATAGATAGATCATATGGCCGCATTTAGCCCCATCGAGCTTCAACAATATCTGGTATACTAGAGCAAGCAACATCTCATCGCTAGGAGTATTTATTCTTCGTTTTGCGCTCATCTGTTGTCGTTCAGAAAGCGCCTCGTCCAAAAGCAGCCACTGGCAGCCAAATGTGGTAACTCAAGCATATCACGGATCCGGTGCACTTGTCCGTCTTCAGCATCCAGATAGCCCGCGCTCTACGTAAGCAGTCGACCTCAAGGCCCTTAAGTCGGTACAAATACCTGTCTGGGTACTCCATCGGATTAGACAAAGAATTGCTGCCAGGAAATTTGCCTCCTCACATTTGTCCGACCGACTGCTTCGACAAAGAAACTCCTCTGAGACCACAACAACACAGAAACACCACGTTCTGGTAACCGGGACCTTGCTCAGTCAAAACTCCCAGGCTGATTGCTTGAACGGTCAAAGAAGTGCTGTAGCGAGAAACGGGTATCTGCAACAGGTTGGTTCCCAAGCTCTTTCTGACCTACTGCATCAAAGCGTGGAAGGCAAACCTCTTCTCTGCGACATTGCGAATTCGCCTTACTGCTGACACACTAATTCAGATGAATTCCTGGTAATTCAGAAGCCAGTTTGACCCACGAAGTCTTTCCAGAAGCCTGATAGAAGGAACCCTTTTGTACGCTCACGGCAGAGCACGGCCTCTCGGTGAGACGACGTCATTTGATCAAGAGCAGCACAGCCTTGAAGGAATAGGATTATCGAAATCTAACCGTGAAGCGTCTTAGGAAATCCAAGACGGTAATCGGTATTGACGAGGTAGTCTCCGTAGACAGCGTACGGCTATCGACTACCCTCCACGAAATCCTAGATCCATCCTATGAGCATCAACATCATCTTAAAAAACAATTACGAGAACATATTTCGCTTTCAAATCGCCTGCCAGAGGACGTTAAGAAGAGTTGGGTGCCTTGTACTGAACCTTGAGGATTTGCTATTATGAAAGCTGTCACCATGGTGCAGCAACACCCACCCACGCCGCCCAGTGGCAACATTGAGCTTCAGTATGGCCTCCATCATCTCGTCAACCACAACACAGGCCACCATTACCACCATGACTACCGAGAAGCACAATACCTTAGCAGGCAAGGCTCAACCTATGGGTCGCCTTGTCCAATGATGCAGGAAGTAGGGTCACAGCAATCTGGTGAACATTTTCAAACCCAGCAGTTCGAATCAGGGCCTTATCCAGACCCTCACGGTGGCGAATTTGGCCTAGGAATTCAATATGTAAGGCCTAGATGGAGAAACTATGGCAGAAGGGTACTAATGAGTTGCGTAGGATGGGTATGGAGCGCCTCCAAATTATTTCCAACATGATAGTCATGATATTCGATTACCGGTAAGCGGATTATCCAGGACATTAGATCGGGGTTTTGGGCGATAAGGACTAACTGGCAAAACTGCTAGTATGCACACCGAGGCACACTATCAGGTTCGCCATCCACTCCAATGTCGGCCACCGACAATAGCGAAATCGGCCGACGAACCAGAAGTGGGAGATCGGTTGCGCGGTCCGGTTCACCTCAGACCAGCAAAGTCCGAGTGGCGAAAACCACCAAAACAAAAAAGGCGAAGGCCAATAAGGCGGACAAACCAAAAACTCCGAAACTGACTGCGCCTTTGAGCGTCTTGACGAAAGATTTTGCCAATATTCCGGTTCGAAATATGGAGGAGTGGGTCAACAGACCACCAGAGGTGAGACGAACAGAAGTGGAGAAACGAAACGGATATGTGACGAGGCCTATGAATTCCTTTATGCTCTACCGCTCCGCATATGCCGATAGGACCAAGCAGTGGTGCTTACAGAACAACCACCAAGTCGTGTCATCTGTGTCTGGAGAAAGCTGGCCGATGGAACCGCCGGAGGTACGCGAACTATACAATGACTATGCGAAAATCGAAAGGATAAATCACCAAAATGCGCACCCTACCTACAAGTTCTCCCCAAGCAAGGCATTGAGTGCAACCCGGAAACGAAAGGGTGAATATTCGGAAGAGGAAGATGAAATGAGTGAACTAGATGATCCTGACGCAGAGTGGGGGCCACCAGGCCAACGAAGGTCGAGGGGAAAATCCACTAGACGGCAGGGCAAAGGGGCAGGCTATCCATCAAATAACAGCATGACAACGGGGTTTGACGGTCAGTATTTCGGACCAAATAACGGCATGAACAAGTCAACCTGGGAAGCGAGCAACGAAGGAAAGCCTCTTCCTGTCCCAATGGGTCAAGTAGACCTGTACAACCAATATTACCAGATGACCATACAACCAAACATGTCAGTACCGGGAATGGAGGATGTAAGGATGCGGAGAATGGACACTCCGGGCATAGTTATGCAATTTCCTCAAGGCCATTCACTCCTAGGGCTGCCAGGCGGTCGCCATCCCGAATTGCTTCAGATGCATACACATATGGGCACCCCAATACCGCATGAATTCCAGGTCGATCCGATGTTGTTGGCCTTTGACGGTCAGCTTGGAGGACAGCCTAGCCAGACTAGTGACGTAATAATAGGTATGGAACACCACACGGAATTTGGAAATGGTCACATGGGAATGATGGAACAAGAACTTGATCAGGAGAGTGTGCACAGCTTTCTCGGAAGCGGTGCTGCTCATGAGGAATATCGTCCTGAGGCTTGGCAAGTCGACACAACGGTCGCACCGATGGAGCCTGGATCTGAGTTCGATAAGTGGATGGATGATCACCCTGCCAGTTAGCAAATACTTTGGTTTACGTTCCAGTTAAAAACGGTGGTATTTGGGACACGGCGTTCAACCGGAGAGAGGAGAGGAGAGGAGAAATGTGTAATTTGAGTATGAAATGTACCTCTTATCCTTTTAATGGTACAAAAATTCTGTGTCATACACATGAGTTCCAAGATTTTTGTAACTTTTCTATTCCTGGAATTGGGGTTGGAGTTCGAGGATTTTATAGATGGGAAATGCACGCTGTTTTTGCATTTTGTCTAATTTGAGAAATTGACCTGTCCTCACCTTTGATACGACTGCTTAAGAATTCAATTTCTCTGAGGTTAGAAGGATTGGCTGGAGGGTTGAGGTTGTGAACGTTTCTGGTTAGCTCTTCGCTACCATTTCGTTTAGGGGTACAATGGCATTGTTCCACGGCTAGTCGTTTGGCAGGCGTGGACAGGCTACCGTGTGCGGTTGTGGGTCTAAAGTTATCAGGTTTATAGCCAGTTTCTACTATTTTCGCAAAGCAGGTCTGACAAAATTGTTGGGTTGCTGATGTGAAAGAGGTTGTCGAGGATTCTGACTCGGCTTCCAAGCTGCCAAGGACCTCTAATTCCGGGCTCAACAATCCCGGACTTCCGACGCGGCACGACATTGGGAGAGACAGCAAAACGAATAGCATTCCTCCCCCCTGTCAGGAATTGGAACATTGGGGATTTCGGCTGTTCGCTCTGAATCTCGCTTCGAGTGCTTTAGATTGACAGATCTCGACTTCATCGGCTACTGACGCCATACCCGGGGTATATTTGTTTATTAGTGGGAGCGCCAAAAACCTCTCGGCCCTCAACTCCCCGGCCATGTATGGGGAATTGGGAAATAAGCTGGTAAATAGTCTCGCCATCTACCTCTAGAATGATCTAATATTGCTCAGGTTCAGCATGCGAAGCGCACGCAATCTCTCGCCCACCTTCCGCCATATCAAGCAGAGATTGTCCGTGCTGTAACGCGAGAGGTTCGCGATCTGGACAAGGACGTTTCCGCCATACTGGAGCCGTTTGCTGGGTCATTTAACCCCTCTGCAGAGCCTGCGACGGCATGTGCACTCCTAGTCAATCACCTTTGCATGAGACGGAACAAGCGATGTCTATTGGCCTACCACCGTGTCAGGTCCGACAAGCTCGAGGAAATGTGCTGGAGTGGAATTGACGTGCTTGAGAGACAGCAGCAGCAACAGTCTGGGAAGAATGGAGGAGAAGGCGGCGCCTCTCTTGGCGCAGAAGTAGGCAACACGAGCAGCCTAAGCCCCGAGGAGGAAGAATACGTGAGACAATACAGTGATCTACTAGCAGCATACAAAGGTCAATGGACAGACATTGACCTCACTGGGAGTTTAGAGCCTCCGAGGGATCTTTTCATTGATGTGCGAGTACTCAAAGATGCAGGGGAGATCCAAACGGAATATGGGTGCGTAGTTTAAATGATAACTGGCAATGACTGGGGCTAACTAGCATTCAGAGCTATCACATTGACCAAGAACAGCCAATTCTATGTTCGGCAAGGCGATGTTGAACGCCTCATTGCACAAGGCTATCTTCAGCGACTCAGCTGATTAGCCTATAAGTGGAAAAGGCCTCGGAGACTATATTCTCTATACGGAGGACGGAGCAAAAGGAGATTCCCCCTTCCTTTTTAGGACTAGCGGTTTTCTCCCATAAGGTGCCCATAAGGTTGCTGAGGTTTTGGGCTTCTTTGGGGGGCCTTTGGCGGGCCTAGGGGCATAAAATCTTGTCACTCAGGCGACAGAGCCCCCATAACTTTGGCGACCTTATGGGGGGTAGCTACTAGTCACAAAAAGGAAGTAGAAACATCTTTTTGCCGTCCTCCGTATATTCCTGGGGTGCTTGAAGAAGAGGTCGGATTACCATTATAGGCAATGCGCATGGAGCGGGCGGTCCCGACATCGCTCTGGCTGACCTTAATCGCATCACATGAGCGGAAGGGAGGCGGCTATGTAGGATCATGACTCTGTCCGTGCAGCTGTGGGCACGCCCGCCGCTAGTTCCCCTAGAGTGCGGAGAAGAACACCGGTGGAGTGGATTCAGGGCTTCCAAGGTTTTTTCTGGGCTAGAGTGAAAAAAGCATTTTGCTCCTGTGGGCGCGTTGGGAACGAACGCTTGCGAAAATAAATCTGCCGTCACACAAAAAGAGTGAGTGCTTTGATTTGCTGAGACTTGAGGCGCCGGCTTGCGGCTCGCTAAGCCTACTGTAACAACGGCCGACCGATATAGCCTAGCTGCCGTGTGGGATGCCTGCCTGGCCTGCTTTCTGACCTTGAAGCAATGGCGTGCACCGGTGGTGTGATGGAGAGGCTCTTTGATGCCACTGGGTGCGACGCGTCTTTCAGCAGATAGCCTTTCAGCCATGTCAGTATTTTATCATAGTAGGGTTGTACGTCCCGCAGTGGCGGCGAATCGAGACTCACGCTGCTTAAGCCCGAGTGGGGAAATTTCTACCCCTACCTGACGCCAGCCGTCATTCGGTCTCGAAGAACCTTCGCAACCATGTTTAGCTCTCTCGATGCGTTCACAAACTGATTAGGGTGTGAGTGTAGTCAATTGCTGGACTAAGCCATTGCGCCAGCTGAACTGCCGCCTTCAACTAGCTCGCCCTTTGCCTGCCATTGAGGTCGTAAGGACCTTGGATGTTCCATCGTTTGCGTAAGAAGAACTCTAGCTCTTGCGATGCCTACACGCCTCATAAGACGGTCTGGGGAGTCCTCAGCTTCGGCCCAGCAGCAGCTTCCCTTCACCAGTCACACTGTAGAAGACAGCGATTTCACCAGAGACCAAGCAGGACAAGCCCGTCTGGGTACTGCAAGATCTCCATCTTCCACTTCTGGCTCCATTCTTTCGTCCTCATTCACGCAGAGAACACCCGCGAGATCCTTCTTCCACCAAGCATCCCATGGATCTTCAGGTACTGGTGCTCCAAAACCTAAGGATCCGTCTTGATTCTTACTTACCTCTCAAGTAGACACGCCTCAGTACTCGTCACAAGGCGTCCGCGAGAAGACACAAGAACTAGCATCGTATGCCTTGGACTCCGATTCCTTCCACGGTGGTCGAAGCTTCACAGACTCCGATGGAAACTCTACGCGCCGCACAGCTCATTTATCCCACGATACAGATCAGAGCGAAGGGAGTCTATCCGTTGAATCTATTGGCCCAAGCGTTATCGAGGAAGTTTCCGAACCCGTCTCTCCAGAAACCATTAGCCCTGAAACCTACCGGGGTCGTCAAAGTCCTTTCATACCACTATCGCAGCACCCAGACCTCAATAACTATGCGTATAACTCTTTGGGAAGGAGACGGGGGGATCTTGGTAGAGCTGCCGTGGCAGTGGAAGATGTAGATATATCCGAGGACGGTGAAGACGCACCACTTTTGCCAAGAAATCGACTCTCACAGCCTAGTTCCAAGCATCCATATGGCGCTATCGAACGGTCGTGGTCAGAAAGACCAGCCTCGTTTGAAATCAGAACACGATTCAGACAAACGCTATCGATTGGTCGCGATTATGTGCGTGCCGCAACAAATCCAAAGAATTATACCAAAGAAGCGGTGGCCCACAATGCAGTCGCTGGTGTTCAGGTACTCTCCGCCGTGTTCTTGGGATTGCTTTTGAATGTCCTGGACGGGCTGTCTTACGGTATTGTCATTCCACTCATGATACTAGACGGTGAACTCACAACAAGCAGGGTTAATTCTGTTTCCACTGGGCGAGGAGATCTTCTCAAAGACAGGACCCGACGGAATTTCAATCTTCTTTGTCAGCTGCATCGTATCCCAGCTTTGCTACTCCCTTGGGCTTTCAATTTTCAGGGGGGGAGTGGGTTCTGAGATGGTGAGAAGCCTACGATCCGCTAGCGAGTGTCAAAGTTAACAAGAATAGATTGAGGTCGTACCATTCTTCCATAAGATGGCCTATTCAATCATGCATCGCATGGTTGGAAAAAGCCCGCAAGCGATAATTGCTACCGTCATTGTATCGTACTGTCTTAGTTCAATTGTCACTGGAGTAATATTTCTGGCTCTTGGCATTTTCAAGTTGGGCAACCTCGTCAGCTTCTTCCCACGCAGCATTCTTACCGGCTGTATTGGAGGTGTTGGATTCTTCCTCGTCGTAACTGGCGTAGAGGTTTCCGCGCGAATCGATGGGAATTTGGAGTATAATTATGCCACGCTCCAAAAGCTTTTCGACCGCGATACTGTCATGCTTTGGATGCTTCCACTGATACTTTCTATCCTGATACTGCTACTACGGAGATTCGTGAAAAGCCCATTCGTCCTCCCTGGATTCTTTATATCCGTAACCGCGATTTTCTATATAGTCGCGAAAGGAATCCTCAAGCATGATCTGGAAGATGTCCGAAACACAGGATGGATTTTTCCACGGCCTGATTCGGGAGTACCCTTTTATCACTTCTACTCGTATTTTGGTACGGTGTAAATCCCTTCAGGTGCGAGATCACATGATGCTAACGTCGATAGATTTTCGTCTCGTTGATGGGATGGCGCTTGCAAGTACGATACCCAGCATGTTTGCATTATCATTTTTTGGTATCATCCATGTTCCGATCAATGTTCCGGCGCTTGGAGTTGCCGTTAAGGAAGATAATGTTAACGTCAATCGGGAATTAATTGCTCATGGCATTTCTAACACCCTTTCGGGATGTTTGGGAAGTATACAAGTAAGCAATACTTCACTTCCTGGGCTTGTGCAGTACTAATTTCAGCAGAATTATTTAGTTTATGCGAACAGCATCCTCTTCATCGACAATGGCGGTGACAGCCGGGCAGCAGGAATATTATTAGCCATAGCAACTACTGCGGTCTGGATGGCAGGGCCTGCGATGATAGGATTTATTCCGGTGTGTATGGTTGGTGCATTAATCTTCATGCTTGGATTTGAGCTGCTACAGGAAGCAGTCTGGGATCCACTTGGAAAGTTACACATATTAGAGTATTTAACGGTATGCTTTACGTCGAACCTCTTGAACAGCAGAAATACTAAACTACAACTAGATTATTGCAATCGTATTAATTATGGGAGTCTATGACTTCGTGGTTGGTATAGTTGTTGGTATTGTTTTGGCATGCCTCAACTATGTCGTACAAACTTCCCGCACTCCTCCCATCCGAGCTTCCTACAGCGGAGAGGTAGCTGAGTCAACAGTGCGTCGGCCTCGAGCTGACCGTCGGTATCTACACCAAGTGCGTCGTCAGATCTGGGTACAAAAGCTCTCCGGATACCTCTTCTTCGGAACAATTGTTGCAGTGGAAGGCGGTATTCGTGCATTGATTCAGGACGAGGCTTTTAAGAAGCGGCCAATTAGCTTCATCGTTGTTGACTTCTCCCACGTCACCGGCCTTGATTTCTCCGCCGCTGAAGGATTCCAGCGTATAAACCGAATACTGTGTCGAAAGAATGTCAGACTACTGCTTTCCGGGGTCTCGTTTACTAACCCTGTAGGTAAAAGCCTTGATATGGTTGGGTTGTTGGACGCAGAAAAGGGCGACACAGAATGCCCGCCTCCTAGGGTGTTCGAAGATCTCAACATGGCACTGGAGTCGTGCGAAAATGAACTCCTCGACTCTTTCTACAGGCATCGGAGTAGATTAGGGCGAAAGAAGACACCTCCGATGTCTATTTGTAAGTAATTGTGATGATAGTCTTAGCTGTTTGCTAACATAATGCAGCTACTGGAATGGAACCGCAGGACTCCATGCTGCAGAATTCATTCGGCAGCTCTCTGAAGCCAGGTCCTTTCAACGAACCCTCTATAGATCCCGCTTTCCAGTCTCCGAGACGCGAGGCGCAAATGCAAGCAGCTGCGACTACATTGAATGAACAAGGTGATGGAGTAGTCAACGGAAACGACACAATCATTCCGTCGAAGTGGAAGCACTTCGCTCAACCAATCAAGATCATGCTCCAGACTTTCGAGGACGTCAGCGACCGGAATGAAGACTTTTGGCATCGTGCGGCCCCGTATTTCCAACGCCGAGAATATTCCGCCGGCACTGTTCTCTACTCACGCGGCGATGAGCCGGACGGATTCTACATACTCGAGAAAGGGCGATTCAGAGCCGAGTATGACCTTGAGCAGGGCAACTACTACGAAGTGATTCTACCTGGAACTACATGCGGCGAGCTGCCGTTCTTCTCCGAAACCGATCGGACCGGCACAGTGGCCGCAGAGAACGACTCAGTGGCATGGCTGCTCACTCGCGAGAAGTACAAAGAATTGGAGCGGAAGCAGCCGGACGTGGCATCTGAGCTGCTCAAAGTCGGTCTGAGGCTGACCAGTGAGCGCATGAACGCTATCACCTCGTAAGTTTCCGATCCCCCTCTCCCCGCACGAGCTGCGCGTCTGAGACAATTTGCTAACGCTCCGGTCAGATACGTCCTCGTCACGGCTTCCTGATTGAACGAACAAGCCCCGCCACGTCTCAACGACTAGATTGACCACACGTTTCGCCCCCCACCCCGGCACGTGCTGTTGTAACTATACGCAAACTGAATCGCTTGCCGCACATATATCGAACATCTCAATTCCCTTGCGTGTGTATTCTGACATGGCTTGAACAATAATGGGACCAAAAGGAAAGGCTGCGCGAATCAGGAGGAAAGCATCTGGGTGGCGTTTGAAAGCCTGAGGGATTTTTTGGTACGATAATGGGAAAGGGAAAGGAACAAAAAACTGTTTGCTACTCTTAGAATTCTGGAGATTTGTGTTAGCGATATTCCACTTCAGCCGTTCGCGTTCGATGGTTTGGCATTTGACATTCGCTATCTCAGTTTGAGTTTTCATGGGCAGACAACAGTTGACGGCGGCGGTAGTGAGAGATAAATTGTAATTTTCACGTGGATTGACGTTGTGGAGCCAATTGAAACGGATAAGCATGTGTAATGAGATCTCTAATGCGATGGGCACATAAGTTTCTAGGATCGTATCGGAGCGGTGAGATGATGAGCAGGCAACCAAGTGGGAGGGGAGTTGGTGCGGGAAGGCTGCTCTGCTCTGCCAAAGGGATTTGTCGGAGCATGTGGCGATGAGGGGATTTTCGTCTTGAATGAAAACGCGCAGAGATTTGAGGACGGGCCTGGGGGCCTCACACTTTATGTGTTGCTGTGCTAACCTGGACGGTGATCATGAAGCAAGTGATTTTCCCCAAGGCTGGCTGCGGTTAAATGCGGTGCGGTGCGGTGCTTTTTCCTCCAACGCTGGTCTCACCCCCTCCTCGAGACATGACACGGAGTTGCACCGCTGGCCTCGTTTGCCCTTTCATTGGGAGAAACCGCATCACCACCGCCTGCGCCATCGAGATCTAACGTGTACCCCACCCATCTCGACATCCGTCCAGCAACGGCCTCGATGGCCGCTCCCCCTACGATACTCTACAGTTTCCGTTTTCGTGCACACTCATGCATAAGGTAGTTCTCGACGTCTGGTTCGTGTGCTACTCGCTTGCGTGGGGCCCCAGTTTGTTATGCTCCGCCACCGTCGACCCACTGAGTTCCACACTGCAGAGCAGCGCGCTGGCTCCTGCTTTCCGCTGAGCGCAGAAATAAATTCTCCTATGAATGGCGGTCAAGGCGCGGCCTCGCGGTCTTTAGTCATGGCGCGGCCAATCAGCGCATGACAGCGACCCGAATGAGTGAGCATGGTACTGTGGGTCATACTTTGGCCGGTGGGAGACCAAGAGGGTTTCTCTCATTTGGCGTGGCTGGTGTGCCCCTGAGCGGACGAGGCGATGAGAGGTAAGCGCGAGGGCGTCTATGGCGATAGTTTGGGGGGTACTTGTCACTCTATGGCAGGTACGCTGGTTTGTATACTTTGCTAGGTTCTCAATGGCTTTGTTTCTCAGCACCCACGGAGTTGAGGTACCAAATATTTTCTTTTTCGGTAGTTTGTTATTAGCTTGGTTGGACCTCCCAGCTCACAGTGCCTTGGACTCGGGAGGTTTCTTGGGAAAAGCATACGAGGCATCACTTGTGGAGGTATTCTTCCGCGAGGGGCACGGCTACCGGTCTAAGATGTACGCGTACTCTGAACATATTGGAGCATTGCATTGGATACGGATGGGAAACTCCGAAAGCTCAGACAGATTCTCCAATATTCCTATTGGATACGACAGGTTCGGGAATATACTCGAAAGACATAGACGGGGCTGTATCATTTGAAATCGGACTATGGCATCCTTTCTTGTTAAGGGTTTCCGGGTTCTGAAGTGAATAGCTAGAGTACATTGTAGGCTCGAAAGGAAGATGGAAAGTCGTGAAAAAGACGTAAGTATAGTTGTCGAAAGCAGCCTAGTGGCCATATGGAGATGATAGAAGTGATCATTACCAGCCCGGTCTCACGTAGATAGGCAGAAAGCATCATCGCAGGATACAAGCGGTCAGGATAGAGACCCGTGCTTGCGGTTCCCTATCTTTCGTATAACCACTCATTACGTTTTCCGAAGTCCATGCCAAGAGTAGTAAGGGTGCTGAAACGGGACCATGATTGCATTGCACCACCAAAAGAGCCAACGTTCATTTTGCGTCAACGCTAAAAGTCAGGATTGCTTTATGCTTGACCCACCAGCCACCAGAGCCATATCTGGCAAAAACGGCATCGAATCAAGAGCCGGCTGCACACGCCGCTCCCTCGGCTACCTGGCTCCACCTGCTCGCAAGGGCTGTCAGGCCAGCAAGACTAGGTGGATTCGAAACGGGGATCAGCGTACGAAACAGGTCACGATTCGCTCGACGAGCATGGAAGGCGCAATTTACCTCGAAGCTGTCTAGCCCTTGGCGCTTTGGCCGCAGCCTGGCCGTTCATCGAAATTAAATTTGTTTGTGCTTGCCACACAGCATTGGCCCGTCTTTGTGCATTTCTGGCCTCAATGAATCGAGAGCATGCAGTGGACAAAGTGGACAGAGTTGGATGGGAGAAGCGCTGGCAGCGCTGAGCACTGGGCGCAGTGAGCAGTGGCGGCAGCGTGCGAAAGGGGTGCAGATAAGCCCGGCCATTCCCAGCTGAGCGGCCTTTTCAGTGTTTGCTGGAGTACCAGTGAAAAGGATCCTGGGCTGGTGATGTGAATCAGCCATGTGACGGCACTGATGGGCAGGGCACGTAAATGGACGCTCATCGCAAGACCCACCGTTTTTCTTGCATCTTCCACAGGCTGGGCAACGGCAGCGTCGACCGCGACGGCCTCGACGGCCTCTTTCTTTCCCTTGCTCTCGTGGGGCAGGCTCGGGTGGGACGATCGCGTTAGGTGCGATTCGCGGGTCATGCGACCCAACACGGTGAGAGATCAAACAAATTGAGCAGGCTTTTTTGGCTATGGTGCTCTCTGAGAGCAGCTAGAATCTGGAATCCTTGGTAGAATACCTACCTACCCTTCTGTATCTTGGCAGAAGATGCAGAGGGTGCCAGACGCTGGGTTGCGCCGTTCATAAAATTGACTTGCTGCAGGCAGCGCAGCATCTGAGGCTTTGTGCTCTTGTGTTTGGCGTGGTAGTGGCTTGGTGGTAGCTAGCGGTGCATAACTCTCGCGCTTGGTCGTGTGTATCACGTTTTATTGCCCGTTGGTCAAGCGGGGCCGGTCAGCCACCCAGTTGTTTCCTCCCAGCCGGCAGTTTGCGATCCCTTCACAAACCACCGCAATTTCGCGAGCCCAGGTATTGACTTAGCGCCCGAATCCCTCCCCAGGCAACCCGACTCAGTCAGACGCCAGACTACTTACTGAAAAGCTTCCCCCTGTGCTCCAGCTCTTCTTTTGTTTCTCCCTCCGTCACACCACTTGCTCTTGCCTCTTCAAGGTCGAGCTCTTTCAATACCTGCCACCTGCCGGCACAGCCGTCCTCGCCTTTCAACTGTTTTTTAAGCTTTGACTCACTCCACCCCTTATCTTCCACAGTCGCCACAATTTCATCAGCCCTTCTTCACCTCAAAACGCAAAGAACATCCACCCACACCAACAATAGCAATGGCCGAGGAACAGAAACCAGCCGCTACTGAGACTCCGGCCGTCGATCCTACGCCTGCTGAGATTTCTGCCGTTGAGCCCGCCGCTGAGGCAGCTCCAGCAGCTACAACTGAAACTCCCGCCGAGGCTCCGGCTGAGGAGAAGATCACAAAGACCGAGAAGCCAGTTGAACCCATTCATTCCGGTGCCTTAGGCTACAAGGCTCCAGGATTGGTCAAGTGAGTTCTCAAGAGAATTTCAATTTTCATTATACGAGCATCGACTAAACTGGTTTGGCATCTACAGCAGCTTCCGCTTCTCCAAGAAATACTTCTGGTTCGGCGATGAGCCAGTATCCACCCAAAGCTTGAGCCACTACCTGCGGGGCGAGAAACCCGAAGTCGCACACCCAGCTGCTGCCTGGTCGAGCCAAACCGGAAAGGGTCTTTTATACTTTGTCAAGCATGCCGATCAGAAGGCAACCCCGGCTGGCGTTCTCAACTTGGTATGGTTTGCAGCGTGCAGAGTTTTTATGCAGACAAACGCTAATTTCGAAAAAAAAAAAACCAGGCCGAGGCAACGGATCTGACCAAGGATGGCACTATCGCATTCTACTTCAAGCTCCACGGCCACAAGCACACTTTCGAGACCACTAGTGCTCCGGAACGCAATGGCTGGTTTGTGGCCGCTGAAAAGGTCATCGAAGAAGCTAAGGCTGCCCGGGAAGAAATTCTCGCTAGCGCTGGCTACAAGGAACAGCTTGAAAAGCTCAGTAAGTTTCGCGCAATGCATTTAATATAAATTAAAAGTTATTGCGTTCGCTTGTTCCCGTTCGCATGCTTACATGAAGCTAAGGCAAACCCGCTGCACTAGCCGTTGCAGGCGCATCCGTCGCTAAAGAGGGATCCACCCCCAAGAAGAGCACCGAGGTCAAGCCGACTGAATCAGCTGCTCCCGCTCGCACTGGATCGAGCAGTAGCGAAGATGCCGAGGGAAAGAAGAAGTCCAAGAGCAAGAGCCGATCTCTTTCCCGCAAGCGTGGTAGTATCTTCGGCAGCCTTCTAGGAAAGAAGGAGGAGAAGGCCGAGGAAAAGAAAGAAGAGGACGCGGCTGCCCCTGCTGCTGCTACCGAGCCCTCTGCTGAATCGACTGAAGAAGCCAGTAAGTCACGATGAATTCCATTCAATTGCAACAATTGGTAACATTTTACAGCTGCTGCCGTTGCTGCCGCTCCTGTTCCTGCTTTGGAGGGACCAAGCGACGAGGCCAAGCCCGCTGAAACTACTGAGACTGCTGAGACCACCGAGCCTGCCGCAGAGGCTGCTGAGACACCAAAGGCCGCACCAAAGCCAACCAAGCGTGGTTCCATCTTCGGTAGCCTCGCTTCGAAGCTGAGGAGCCCAACAACTGAGAAGAAGGAGGCTGATATCGTTCCACCTGTTCCTGCGAAGGATGAGCCTGCTACTGAGACTCCGGCTGAGGCCCCGAAGATTGAGGAGAACCCAGCTGAGGCCACAGAAACACCTGCCGAGGCTCCAAAGGAGACAGCTGAGGAGGCTCCTAAGGAGGATGCTTCTGCTACCACGCCCACTGCCACTCTCAAGTCAAAGCGCGGTTCCATCTTTGGCAACTTCACTGGTAGCGTTAAGAAGGAGAAGTCGGATGGTGAAGGTGAGGCGAAGACAAACAAGCTCACTGGACTTTTCCGCAATGCCAGCAAGGCCGGCAAGAGCAAAGATGCTAAGAAGAAGGATGCCACGACCCCGCCAAAGGTTGAGGAAGCCGCCGAGCCTGCTACTACTGAGGAGACACCCGCGAAGGAGACTGAGGCTGCTCCCGCTGTTGAACCCACCCCGGCCGCCGAGCCAAACTCCATCGGTGATGTGGTTCCGGCTGCGGTTACAGTAGGGCAGGCTCCCAAAAGCACGCCCGAAGTCTCTGCCGCTGCATAGAGTATGGTGGGAAGACCCTTCTTACTTGGACGACAGCCACGACGGAATGACGGAAAAGCGGAACAGCATGTCTCTTGTTTGACCGTACGGACCCCAACGACAATACACACAATCCACAACTGAGTCCTGATTCAGACCCGGATGTGGATCACCACGCATACGCACACAACTCACCTCTCCAATATACCATCACTCTTGTGTTTCTAAGCTCTATACCTACGTCTAACCCTTATCATTCGCTCATCGTGGGTTCATGTTTGTGGCATTGCACATGTTTGGAGGTCTCCACTTCTTTTTTTCTTATGATGCCTACTTTGTCTAGATTGATACCACTGCTGCACTTGTTTATTTGTTTATCGACTTTGGTCTGGCTGTCGTTATTGATTTCTGCGAATACCCCCTTGATACCCTGCGTACTGCCTTATTAGGAAATGTACAAGCGGCCACTAGGGCACACTACCTCCAGTTAATAATAACTAATAGAAAATGCGGTCTTTGTTTAAAAAAGCATCCGGACGCGACGGCTGTAGATCTTGCGGAAAGCCAATACAATGAATATCTTTGTAATGATACGTGATGCAGCTGCATGACATTTTAGTGATGGTAATGATTTGAAGAGTGGCGAAAGAGTACTGGCAAGGTGCAGGATTCCACATCAACTTTCCGCCTTTCTGCGGGCGGTATGCAGGTCATGGGCTTTAGCGTGCAGGCCAGACCCGGTAGGGTAGGGGGAGCCATCTATGATCACAAGCACCAAACTTGATACAACTTGAAGCTGCAAGCCACCAAGTAAGTGCCCACGTACCAAGTGCACATCTACACTCGACACCGACAAACGCCTCTCCTTCCTTCTCCAATGCGCATACTTTACCCGAGGGCAGTCGCTCGTTCTGCCGCCGTACACTTGTAATTCTGGGGCCAGGAATTGATCATTCTACACAATCATGGTGAGTCGTATGACGCTCTTCCCTCCACCCACGCCCCCTCCTCCCTCCCTCAATCCCTCCACCAGCACCACCAGCGCTACCAGCCCTCAACCCAGCTCCAACTCCAGCTCCAGCTCCAGCTAACCACCCCTCCTCTCAACAGGGCTGCTGCCTCTCGCATGCCTCCACCCCCAGCTCGCCCTACCCCCCGGCCCCGGACGGCTCGACCTCCTCACGCAACATCACGACCTCCTCCCCGCCGCACGCCTCCTCCCTCCTCTCGCACACCACGCCCTGCGCATCCCACACCTCGCACGCCCACGCCCACGCCCGCGCCCGCGCCGCCTCCCCGCGCCGCCGCCCCTCCATCGCCCCGAACACGCCCCTCAAGCTCCTCGACCCAGCACACACCTGCGCCCTGCCCTCCGCCTCCGCCTCCGCCTCGCCCCCGCCCTCAAGCCCGCGCCGCAGCGCCGCGCAGCGCACGCCGTCGTCGCCCCCGGCGCGGCGCTGGACGGCGGCGCGGCTGGCGCGCGAGCGGGCGGACTTCTTCGACACGCGGGTCACGGGGCGCGCGGAGGTCTGGGGCGTCGTGAGGTTGGTGGTGGAGCTGGTGAGGGCCGGGGAGGTCGCCGAGGCGCAGGGGGTGCTGGATGCCGCCGGGTGTACCTGTCCGACGGGGGAGGTGTGGCGCGGGGTCTTTGATGAGCGGGGGGAGTGGTATAAAGTGCCTGAGTGGGTGGTTGTGGAGCCGGGGGGGTTGGTGGAGGAGGGGGAGAGCGAGGAGGGAAGCGAGGGGGGGAGTGGGAGTGGGAGTGAAGAGGAGGAGGTTAAGGGGAGGCGGGAGGAGAAGGGGAAGGAGAGGGCGGTTGAGGGCGCGGATGGTGGGGCCGATAAAGGACCTGTGGTGAAGGTTCGGGCGCGGCTGAGCGACCGCGGGACGGATGTAGTGGTGAAGGTTGGGAAGGAGGAGCGGGTGGGCGTGCTGGTGCGGAGGGTGAGAGAGGTCGCTGGGGTAAGTTGTTTCGCGCCATTCATTATTTGTGGTGGATTCTGGGGGATTCACGAGGTTTTGCCTGGATATGGATTGGGGATGTGGAAATTCCTGAAGCTGACGAGCTACCTTGACCCAGATACCGCACCATACCCGCCTCAAAATTTGCTACCTGGGCAGACTCCTCCACGAGCACGAGTCCCTGGCCGCGCAGGGCTGGCGCGAAGGCCATGTTGTCAACGCGCTCGTGTTTCAATAACAGTGGACTCGGATTGCCTTCACCGGTTCAAAACTGCTTCAATTGTTTATATGGCAGCAGCGTGAGACCATGTCGGATTCGTTCTTGTCGCGGTTTTTCTCCTCGGTTCCTAAGCGAATAACGGAATAAATCTTTTTTGGTTCAGATGTTCAGATACCCTTCCACTAACTTTCAGATTATTTTTCTCTATCGGTTCAATTGGTCATGGAATTGGTGCTGGGCTTTTCCTATGTCTATCTAGGACCTAGCCAGCGTGAGGATTAATCTAGGACATCTTCTTTAATCTTAGGGATTAGGAGGCTTCAAAATAATATCCCCCGAGTGGCTCTAAGAAATCAGGTCGAGAGTAGAGGTTTGCGTATCCGGCCTTGGCCCACCTTCCTCGAGCCCCACGGACAGGCCCGAGGCCTCCAATCTGGATTCCACCACCCTTGGCTCCTCCATTCCCAGCTCCACCTCCCCGCTGCATCTCCACGCCACCCCTGGCTCCTCCACCCGCCCTCCCGCGCCACCTGCCCGCTCTATGCACGGGGATCCCACTCCCACACCCAGCCGGCGGTGGCGGAGGAGGTGGGAAGAGGTGGGGGAGGCAGGGGCGCGAAGCACTCCCCACAGCCACGGCCGTACGGATGGACGATACGCTCCCGAAGCGCATACCCCGTCGAGCAGCTCCCGTACCCCGGCTCGCCCATCTGCGGCCAGAAGCGTAGGTGCTGGAGCCAGCCGGCGTGGTAGGCGGGGTCGGTGTGGGTGCCTGGGGGGCGGCTTGGGCGAAGGGGTCGGTGGACGGGGTGGGGATGGGGGGTAGGAGAGCGATGGTGGGGGTGTGGTAGAGGGGGGTTGGCTAAGGGGTTAGGTGGAAGGTAGGCGTTCTAGATATTATGAGGGAGAGGACCCGTCATTTTAAGTGGGTTTGGTGGTGGTTAGGAGGTCTAGTCTTGCTTTATAAGTGTGGTGCTTTCTTTAATATTAATACCGTATAATCTGGCCACATACATTTAATGCTAGCAGGGGTGTTTGGGCCATCATACGGTATGCGGTAGCGCCTTTCCCGTTTCTCCCTATCTTTTACCAGTAATAATAGTATAGAAAGGTCCAAATACCCCTGCTAGCGTTAAATGTATGTGGCCAGATTATACGGTAGGGGAATATACGCACGCACTAGCCTTATAGAGCTAGAGATCGTACGTAAAGTGCAGCTTGTTCGTCCCGTCTACTATAAGGTTATTACTAGCGATACGCGCTATCTACGTAACGGTATCCTACGGCGAGAAGGACGGATCGTACTACAAGGGGGTAACATGAGCGGGCCACCAGCGCTCCCTGCAAGCGTCTCCTGCTAGTGCTTACATCGCCACATTGCCACATTAAAACAGGTGCTGATTCAGTATTTTGTAGGGCCTCCATCTGCAGTATATTGCCTAGGTAGGAGGGGGATCCTTAGGAGTATTCACTCATTAGCTTGTGCGCTTGCTGCATCTTATTTACTTAGGTATAAACGTCCTGTCTCCTTCGCAAAGTGGATCGTAGCTTTAACCACGCTAATAATATCTAGGAAACGCCACAAAAACAACCCTGTAGCCGGAGTGGCCGTCCTCCCTACTAGCGGTGGCGACATTGATATCACGTGTGAGCCCGCTTACTCAGCCGCACGACGTTGAAGCAGCTGAGCCTAGCTACCTCGCATTACCCGCTGCGCACCACTATCGATTACACGTTCGTGAGTGTTCCTCCACGAATCTAATAACTAGCATAGTTGCAGTATTTTTACTGCTCAACCCGTGCGCATCTGTTTACACTCATTCCATTGATGTGCTCATCTGGAGCCTGCTGATAATCCCTCCCTTATGCGTCTTTTGTGGTTTCAAGATGAGGCCGAATTCAACCTAGTCGAATTTGTTGGCAAGGGCATTCCGCCGTATGCTATCCTTTTACATACTTGGGGAGCAGATGAAGAAGAGGTCACCTTTAAAGACATAAGGAAGGGCACAGGCCAAAGCAAGGCTGGCTATGCGAAGATTCGATTTTGCGGAAAGCAAGCTGCGAAAGACGACCTCTAATACTTCTAGGTGGACACCTGCTGTATCGATAAATCAAGTAGCACTAAGCTCACAGAGGCCATTAACTCTATGTTTTGCTGGTATTAGGATACGGCAAGATGCTACGTATATTTATCTGACGTCTTAGTCAGCAATTTAGTTAGAGATGATGAGTTCTCCCGAAGATGGAAACCAGAATTTAAGAGAAGTAGATGGTTTACTTGTGGCTAGACGCTTTAAGAGCTTATTACTCCAACATCTGTGGAATTCTTCTCTAAGGAGGAACAGCGGCTTGGTGATAAGTAATTACTAGAGCAAACTCTCTATGAGATAACTGGAATCGCCATCCTAGCCTTCCGAGGAAGCCCTTTGTCTAATTTCGATGTTAATAATTGTATATTGTGGGCAGCAACGCGCCAAACAAAACGCGAAGAAGACGCCGCATACTCTCTCCTAGGCATTTTCAACATCCACATGCCGCTCATATACGGCGAAGGACAAGAAAAGGCGTTAATTCGGCTCCGGAAGGAGATCGAACAGTCTTTAGAGAATAAATCGCCTGCTCTGCCATTAGCGCGCTCCACAGAGCAATCAAAGCTAAATCGCGAGTTATTTTCAACGGTGCTATTCAACGAGGAACAGAAAAGAATGCTAATGGACTCGTTAAGATTCGATCAAATTAATTCGCGCCAGATAACCATCAAGAATGCTTATACCAAGACATGTAAATGGCTGCTAAAGAATTCCGCGTATATGGACTGGCTTAATGCCAGCAAACTGAGCCAGTATTATGGCTTCTTGTGGATTAAAGGGAAGCCTAGAACCGGAAAATCGATATTAGTAAAATTTGCTCTTGTTAATACCCGCAAGTTGATAAAGAATAAGTTAGTTATCTTATTCTTCTTTAATGCGCGAGGCGAGGGTCTAGAGAATTTAATAATCGGAATATATTAGTTGCTGTTACTGTAACTCCTTAAACGATTTTTGGCGCTTTAATGCGTATTTGACTCGCTTAGTCTCTTTATGTTAAGCATTAGCACTTACTACTAATAGAATATAGAAACGCTAAAGGCATTATTAGAAGAAACTATCTAAAGCCTTAGAGGGTCTTCTGTAGTATATTTTATTGACGCCTTGGATAAGTGCAAGGAACGCTAGATCTGGGATATAATATTATTCCTTAAGTATATTGGCGAACTTACTATATAAGACGGTATTGGGTTCCATGTCTGCTTTTTAAGTAGGCACTACCCGTATATCACGATTAGGAAAGGGCTAGCTTTAGTTCTTAAAGGATAAGAAGGTTATGACCAGGATATTATAAACTACCTTAACAGCGAGTTAAAGATTAGGCGTAGTAAACTCGCTAAGTAGATCTAAGTAGAACTTTAAGAAAAGGCATCTGGAATCTTTTTATAGGTTATCCTTATAGTGGAGATACTAAATAAAGAATACGACTAAGGGCACATATATGCACTTTGTTGAAAACTTCGTGAGATTCCTAGCGATCTGCATGAGCTATTCCAGGATATCTTAATACGCGACTTACGCAATAGAGACGGACTGATCCTTTATATTTAGTGGGTTCTCTTTATAAGGCAACCACTGACGCCAGACTAGTTATACTTTACTCTCCTTTCTGGAGTTAAACCCGAGGCACTATTAAGGTGGGATTGTAGCGAGATCACTAATAACGTGATTAAAAGGTTTATACTTAATTCCTCTAAGGGTCTTGCTGAAATCACGACATCCAAGATTTAGAAAGTCCAGTTTATTCACAAATTGGTAAAGGATTTTCTTCTAAAAGAAAACGGACTCGAAAATATCTGGCCCAACCTTGGAAGTAACCTTTTAGGCTAAAGTTATAAGCGGCTAAAGCAATGCTGCCTTAACCATATGAGCATTGACGTTTTTACGGATCTGGATATTCCTAAGAGTCTTCCAATAGCTTTATCGCAGGAAGCTGCAGATATTCGCCAATTAACTACTAATGCGTTCCCCTTCCTGGAGTATGCCGTACGCAATGTGCTATACCATTCAGACAAGGCTGCAGGATGTGGTATCGCCCAGGATATTCTTCTTTAGAGCTTCCCGCTTGATCGTTGGATTAAGCTTAACAATCTGTTCGAGAAATATGAAATACGCAGATATTTAGAAGACGTGAGTCTTTCGTATATACTGGCGGAGAAAAACATGTCGAATCTCCTTAAGGTTCATACATCCACCTCCGAATGGCTTGAGGTTGGAAACGAGCGCTACGGACCGCCATTGTTCGCGGCTCTTGTAACTAGAAGTGAGGACGCTATACGAACATTTCTTCAAGCTCATTTTGTGAATCAGTCTGCGGGAGGGCGGCTTCCAAACCCTTACAACGAGTATATCCAGGATGAAGGCAGAATGAAACAGTTTGGACGTGGCTTTAAATTCTCGAAAGAGAGATCCATACTCTCATATTTAGCAGAGCTTGGCGACCAGGTATTATTCTCGCTTGTGTTAAAGAAGGGGGGTTTATCGCCGGACTTTGGCTCACTTAAGCATGCTGTTAAGAATGGACACTTGGCTATAGTCGAATTGCTACTCGAAACTGGCAAGTGCAATTATTGTAGTTCGATGCTACCATTGGTAGCCGAGAATGGGCACGAGGCTGTAATTAAACTATTGCTGGAGATGGGCGAGGCCGAAGTCAACCTCTGGGATCCCTTGGGGCGGACGCCATTATCGTGTGCAGCAGAGAATGGACATAAAGCGGTTGTCAAGCTGCTGCTCGAGACAGGCAAGGCCGATGTCAACTTAAAGGATAATGACGGACATACGCCACTATCGTGGGCGGCAGAGAGGGGACACGTGGTAGTGGTTAAGCTGCTGCTAGAGACAAGCAATGTTAATGTTGATTTAAAGGATCAGCGTGGACGGACGCTGCTAGCGTGGGCAGCAGAGAACGGGCGCGAGGAAGTAGTCAAGCTGCTTCTTGAGATAGGCAAGGCCGACGTTAACTTAAAGGATAATGACGGGCTAACGCCACTATCGTGGGCGGCATGGAGGGGACGCGTAGCCGTGGTCAAGCTGCTGCTAGAGATAAGCAATGTCAGCGTCAACTTAAAGGATCACCGTGGACAGACGCCTCTATCATAGGCGGCAGAAAACGGGCACGAGACGATTATTAAGCTGCTGCTTAAGATAGGTAAGGTTAATGTTAACTTAAAGGATTACTGTGGAAGGACGCCACTATTATAGGCAGCAGAGAATGGGCGTAATACGGTTATTAAGCTGCTGCTTAAAATAGGTAAGGTTAATATTAACTTACCAGATAATAATAAACTGACGCCACTATTATAGGCAATAAAAAGGGGATATAAGGCGGTAATTAAGCTGTTACTTAAGACAAGTAAGGCCAACATTAACTTAAAGAATAATAATGGATAGACGCCACTCTTCTAGGTGGTAGAGAGGGGAAACGTAGCCATAGTTAAGCTGCTGCTCAAGATAGGCAAGGTCGACGTTAACTTAAAGGATAATAAAGGACTAACGCCGCTATTATAGGCGGCATGGAGAGGGTATAAGGCAGTAGTTAAGCTGCTGCTCGCGATAGGCAGGGTCGACATCAACTTAAAGGATCAGCGTAGACAGACTCCGCTATCACTAGCAGTAGAGAACGGGCATAAGACAGTTATTAAGCTGCTACTTAAGATAGGCAAGGTCGACGTTAACTTAAAGGATAATAACGGACTAACGTTACTATTGTTAGTAGCTTTAAGGGGTTATAAGGCAGTAGTTAAGCTACTGCTTAAGACGGATAAAATCAATATCAACTTAAAGGATTAGCGTAGGCGGACTCCGCTATTATAGGCGGTAAAAGGGGGGTGTAAGGTGGTAGTTAAGATACTACTTAAGACAAGCGAGGTTAATATTAGTTTAAAGGATAATAACGGACTAACGCTACTATTGTAGGCGGCTTGGAGAGGATATAAGGTAGTGATCAAGCTACTACTTAAGATAGGTAAGATTAATATCGACTTAAAGGATTACCATAAACGGACACCACTATCGTGGGCGGCAGAGGGGGGGCGTAAGACGGTGGTTAAAATGCTGCTTAAGATAGGTAAAATCAATATCGACTTAAAGGATTACCGCGGACAAACGCCATTATCGTAGGCGGTAGAGAATGGGTATAAGGTGGTGGTTAAGCTGCTGCTTAAGACAGGCAAGGTCAATATCAACTTAAAGAATAACGATGGACTAACACCGCTATCGTAGGCGACATAGAGGGGTTATAAGGCGGTGGTCAAGCTACTACTCAAGGCAAGTACTATTGACGTTGGCTTAAAGGATTACCGTAACTGGACGCCGTTTTTGTGGGCGGTAGGGGACTGGCACAAGGCGGTAGTTAAGCTGCTGCTTAAGACAGGAAAAGTTAATATTAACTTAAAGGACCAGTATAGATAGACGCCGCTATTATAGGCGGTAAAGAATAGGCGTAAGGAGATTGTTAAGCTGCTGCTTAAGATAGGTAAGGTTAATATTAACTTAAAGGATAATAACGGACAGACGCCACTATTGTGGGCAACAGTAAGGGGTTACGTGGCTATGGTTAAGCTGCTGCTTAAGATAGGCAAGATTAACGTTAACTTAAAGGATTAGTATGGACGAATACCACTATCGTTGGCGGCAGAGAGGGAGTGCGTAGCCGTGGTTATGCTAATACTCCGGACAGGCAAGATTGATATTAACTTAAGAGATCAGCATGGATAAACGCCGTTATCGTAGGCGGCTAAGAGGGGGTATGTAGCCTATCTGCTATAGTTAGCTGCTGCAGTTAAACGTTAACCTACTTTAATAATATACCTTCTATATAATTTTTATCTTTCTTTCCCCCCCCCCTTTTTAATCTAGTGTAGTAGAAAGTCTAATATCCCTAAATAAGTTAGAGGTATTATAACCTTTAAGCAATCTAGTACCTATATATATATTATTATTTCTATTACACTATTAGTAGTTTTGTATATATCTAGTAATTTAGCTATATTATAACTCTTACTTAAAAATTATATAAGGACTATTATCTTACTACTATATTTATGTATAATGTGCTTTATACTATATAGGACTTAGGTATAATTTAAGGTTAAACTAGGTTAAACTAAATTGTTAGTATAATTAGGCAATCTTAAGTAGGGCTTAAAGATATCCCTAAAATTGCTAAAACTATATAGGTTAGTACTAGATCTAATTAGGTCTAGTATATAATAGAAAGGGTTATATAAATTATATATACATATAGTACTATTATTTATACTAACGTTTATATATAAGGATTAAGTAGTAAGTATAAATATATTGTTTTATAGCTTATAGTACTAAATAGTATAGGTTTTATATAGAAACGGTACTATAAATTATACTATAAAGAGCAGTATTTCCTAAGTCTAGATCCTTTAATATTATCTTTTATACGCTCTAGCTTATCTATTTATAGCTTTTTATTTAGCTTTAATATACTTATAGGGCTTTTATATTTTAATCTACTTCTCTTTCCGCCCTTTATATTAGCCTCCTTTATATTACGTACCCTTTATACCTCTATAATACTTTTATAGCTTATTACCTTAGTTTTTCTTAATATAGTTAATCTAGCTAATTAATAGGATTAGGTCTTATTATTCTAGCTTTATAAGGTGTAATTATTATTAAATAGAAGATTATATTTAGTAAAGGCTATTTTAGCTATATTAGTAACCTTCTATATAAGGAATTTACCTAAATTATTTGGTTACCTAATAGGTTTTACCTATTTTATTTATTTAACTATTTACCTAATCCTTTTACTAGCAGATTACCTTAGGGGTTTCTATATAAAACCCTAAACCCTACCTCCCTTTTAGCTCCTTAGCTATTACTTTATTTATATAACTACTAATTAGTCTAGGAAAGGAGCTCTTGCTGCACCTGGCCTAAAAAGACTAAAACTAACCAAAAGAACCCTGAAAATCACCCAGAGAATCCCCCTAAGATATATGTATCGCAGGGGAGGCATATATTAAACGACGGTGGTTCGCACTCACGCGCGACCGCTAGAACCACGCCTAGTAATGGCCCTCCATAATAAAGACGGGCAAATACCACACTATAAAGCGGAAACACCTTTATTAAGAAGGCATCTAACAAAATATAAAGCCTATTAGACGTGTCTAGTATCTAGAATTGCAGGGGAGTAACTATTAGCTATAATGATCTAACGCAGCTAGTAGAATAGCTCCGCTAGTTTAGCAAACCTTAGGCGCCCCTTTAGTAAACCCTTAATTAAATCCTCTAACAGTTAAGCAAAATTAAAAATAAATAAAACCCTTCCTTACTGGCGAACCGCACCTAGGCCGCTATAGCTGCGCTTCTATAGTATAGGGAACCCACCCCCCTTAAGATAATAACCGGGTATATAATTATAATATAACTAAATATAGAAAAAGTAGAGGGGCTTAGGGGATAATTAGAAATAGAAGTCCTTATAAAAATTTATAAAGAGGTCTATAACGCTATTATAGTCCGATACCTTAGGAGCGGAGATATTAGAGTTACCCTAAAGGATTAATAGGTAAAGGAATAAGCTATAAGGGTAGGGGATAGGCTAAAAGAACGTATTGGTATAAAAGTACTCCGCAAGGATTACCTAGTTAAAGTCCTAGTGGTTCCCATAAGCCTTAGGGTAGAAAAGGGACGCTAGGCGGATAATATAGTAATTATATAGGAGATAGTAAGATAAATAGAACGCCTTATACTAGGACTTAAGATTACCTAAATTTAATAGCTTTATTAGGAAAATGTAAACTAAGTATATAATAAAAATAATAAGAGGATATAAGGGTCGCTAGAGACTTACTAGGGAGACACTAGATAAATATATGGCTCCCTTATTATTAGTATATATATACTAGAAATGCAAAAACTCCTTATCTAAAAAGGAATAATTATAAATAGCCTTATATATAATATAAGGCTCTATAACCATAGACTATACCTAGAATAATACTATTGCTATATATAATAGGGACACACCTAATCCACATATATAGTATAGGTGTGCTGCGGCTACTATGCAGGCCCCTATAATATAAAATACTGCTTAAATTAAGACTAAATAAAATGCGCAAACTGCCACTAAAGTATATATAAGGTATAGGAGAGAGAAGACTATATTAAATATAGGAGATGGAAGGTAAGGGCTTAATAGCTACAGGAATAACTACACGCTAGGTTATATAAATGGAAACAATAGGCGATAAGCTAGTGGGACATAGGTACCTTTCTAGCGTTTCCTACCTTTAATACTAGAGGGCTAGGCCAGCCATCCTAAGCCTTAACGGGCCAGAAGCGATGCCGCGCGATATTACTAGACTAAATAGGGATATAAGGGTTATAGGGGATATAAGGGAGAGGACACCCTATAGGTAGACCCTTATGGATAGCTATAGTAAGCTTAAGACTAGGATAATTAAGAATTAGACTTAACGCGGTAAATATAATATTCGCAGCCGACTTATAAAGGGTATATAGCTAACTAGTAAAAATAAGGGAAAAGCTAGAGATAATAACAGATTTAGATATAGAAGCGTTAATAGGAATATAAGATATAGAAATGGAAAGCTCTATATAAAATAAGTAGGGACTAAGGTGTAGATATAAGAGATAGAAGTTCTAAATATCCTAGAGAAAATAGAAATAGAAGAAGTAAGGAATAAAAAAGAGATAAAGGACCCTTACCGGGGGTCCGCTACCTACCTATTATATAATATAACTGCGGTAATATAAACTACTGTCTTATAAGGCCCCTACTAGATAGTCTAGACCTAGAAAAATACTATATTCTTACTATATAAGAACCGTACTATAATACCTATATATAATTAATATACTGCCCCTAAGGATTCTAGCTCCTATATAAACTAAAAGCAGCTATACACGTGTGCTTTATAATTAGTAAGGCTATTAGCCTATCCTTATAGTTATAGCAGGTAGTTAACCTAGATATTACAGTTATAATAATCCAGATATATAGGGGACTGGTATAAATTATTAATATATATAACCCTAGGGTTAAAGGGGTCCCGCAAATAGAGAATATTATATTAGTAATAAGCTTACTAGAAACTAAAGGTATAGAGTTTATCCTACTAGGAGATATAAACCTCTACCACCTGTGGTAGGGGGGTATCTATATTACTATTAAATAATAGGTAGAGTGCTTACTAAGAGCTATAGATATCTAGGGCCTTAAGCTAGCTACCCCCCTATGAGCAACTATATAGCAATAAGGCACTGCCAGAAGTATAATTAACCTTATATTTATAGATAAAGGCCTATACTAGAGACTTAAAAGGTGTAACCCTAAAGAAGAATAGGCACTTGCTTTAGACTATATCCCTATCTAGATACAGCTATATTTGGACATTAAAGTATAACTAAATAGCAAAAGATACGCAATAAGGAAGCTTAAGATAGATAATTTCCTTAATATAGTTAAACAACAACTTTAAGACCTAGAAGAAATCTACCTGATACCAAATAAGCGAGGCTTATTAGCCACCCCTAAGGAAATTAACTGTAGATTAGAAAGGATCTAGGCAGCAATTAAAAATGGGCTAGAAGAGCACTGCCTAGTCTTATAACCGGGCCCCTACATACGACACGCATGGTCTGTATAATGCGCGGTTCTTATTGCTAGCCAATAACGAGTAAGAAGGAAATATATAAGTAGCCACAACCCTAAAGACGAGAGACGATATAAAGATATAAGAAACTAGTTAAAGAATACCCTAAAAAAAGAAGCAAGGAATAACTAGAGATAGTTTATAAATAAGCATACTTCTAACCCAAGCCTCCCCTATAATAAAGGCCTTTGGGCTATAGCAAAATAGGTAAAAAAAAAAGGTAGGGCGCCTAGTAGAAGACCTATACCTACTACCCCTATAAAGAGTAGGGGAATTATAGGCTACTAATAATAACGATAAGAAGGCAAAGATCCTTATAGAAAGGTTCTTCCCCTAACCGGCTCTAGCAGACCTTAGTAATATTACGGGTAAAATACTGGTAACTTACCTATAGGTTAACAGCGATATAATAATAAAGAAAATAGCCAGAACTATTAGCCGCCTTTTAAATAATATAGTATTAGGACTAGATAGGATTCCAAATAAGGCCTTAAAGACTTATGGACTACTTATAGCACCCTAGCTTGTAAATATAGCCAGAGTATACTTTACTATAGGCTACTACCTATAACTTAGAAGATTTATAATAACGGTTATCCTATAAAAAAAAGGTAAAGTAGATTACTTAGTCCCAAGAAGCTACCGTCCTATTACCTTAGAAAACACCCTTAGTAAGATCTTAGAAAGGGTAATAGCGGACTATATAGTAGATATAGCTAAGAAACACGCCCTACTACTATAAAGCTAAATAGGGGCAAGAAAGAACTGCTTAACACTATTAGCACTTACGCTACTTACTGCCACTATTAAATCTGCATAGGCGATGCGAAGGGACTTTATAGTATTAATACTTAGCCTAGATATTAGTAGCGCCTATAATAATATGCCCTATAAGCGTCTTCTATATATCCTTAGGGTAAAGGGCTTCTTAGAATAGATTATATAATTTATCTAAGGGTTTATAGGCTAGAAAGAAATATTACTAGTCTTTAGCGGATACTAAAGCCCCCCTATTATAGTCGCAATAGAAATACTATAAGGATTACCCCTCTTGCCTATACTCTTCCTCTTCTTTATAAGTAACCTACTTAACTCCTTTAAGGAAGGGGCGACCTAGGGGATAGGCTTCGTTAATAATATAAACCTAATTATATATAGGCTAATAGCCGTAGAGAATTATAGAATACTAGAGAAAGCCTATAATACCTATATAGAATGGGCAAGATAATATGGAGTCTAATTCTTACTAGAGAAATACTAGCTAATCCATTTTATAAGCATTGGCAAAATATGGTACCCTTTTAATGGCCTCAATGGTTGGTGGTTGACGCAATTGGCGCGCAGTTGAGGTCATTTGGCAACTCGACCGACTAGCCTATGTCGTGTTTTTTTGACACGCAGCCTACGCGCAGCCTACGCGCAACCTGCGCGCAACCTGCCAGTAATCTGCGCATTTGGCAACTATAATTATATTTACCTCTTTTATACTAATAACATATTTTAAATAAATAAAAGCTACTTTAAAGCTATTTATAAGGCCAGCAAAATAAATAATAACGTATTCCACCACCGAGCCGGCAGAACCACCGAGCTGGCAAGTCCATTTCCCCACTAAAAATCGTAAAAATCATAATATAATATCTTAACCACTTAATAATAAATTCTAATAATTTAGATTTAGACTTTTATATACACTCTATAGCTTCTATTAAAGTTATATAGTAAATAGTTTAGTAGTTTTTAAGATATAGTAATTTGGCTATATTTTGGCCCCTAAATTTTAATACCTTAAAAACTACTAACCTATTTACTATGTAACTTTAATAGAAGCTATAGAGTGTATATAAAAGTCTAAATCTAAATTATTAGAATTTATTATTAAGTGGTTGTTAAGATATTATATTGTAATTTTTACAATTTTTAGTGGGGAAATAGACTTGCCGGCTCGGTGGTTCTGCCGGCTTGGTGGTGAAATACTACCCTTTGCAAAAGTATTGCGAAAATCAAATTAAGCGAGCCCCGCACACACAGCATTGAATTTAGGTAATCTCACCATATAAATCGTATGACTACCACGCATACTACGCTCGCCGTTCTTTAATTACTTACAAAGCTTAAGTATTACATTGTATCGCTTATATAGCTCAATTTTCTGGTGTTGCAGGCGCAATGGTAAACCGCAATAGCCTTCGGAAACGAGCTGCCAGTTAATCTATAGAGTCTCCTCAAGTGACCAAGCGCAATACTACTACCCCCTTGCATGTAGGCCTTCGTACTATCCTAGCTCGTTACCCACTCCAACCGCTTAGTTCTGGCGAGGAGGATGAGGATAAGGACAAAAATAAAGAAGAGGAAGAGGAGGGGGAGGCTTAAGAGTCGGATAAGAATTTAGATTAGGGCGAAGATAATAAAGACAAAGATAACACAGGCCTAGTTAATCCAGATATTTACCAGCCACCTTAAGAGCCGCCAGATAAGGAAGTAGGCTTTAGGACAGCAAGTAGGCGTATTATTTAACCAAGTTAAGGAGCCACCGAAGCTCTTAAAGCTGTTAAAATTGTATAAATTGCTAGAGCTACTAAGGCGTCTAAGTTAACTTGGCGTACTAAGAAGCCTACTAGGGGTTTAAACCAGAAGAGTTTAAATCTAAAGTTAACCTCTAAGAAGAAGCCTACTAAATTAGTAAAGACTTTAAAGGCTTTAAAGCCTCCGCTAAGACAAAAGGATGCACCTAAGGAAGCTATTATAATAGGTTTAAGCTCGCCAGCTCCCTCGGAGCCTAAGGTAGTATTTTAATACTATATAGTAATCTAGAAAGCTTGGGTAGGAGAGAAAGATCTTACTTCTACTTCTACGTAGCGTATAGTCGGTAGAGAGTTTCTTAATAAGATTGGTTCCTAGATTAATAAGGTTAAAGCCAATATAGTAGGCAGATCCTTTAAGGATAAGTATTTTATTAGGGCAACAGCTTCCTACGATTGTATTATAGCTCGCGATATAGTACTATAAGACATTTACTCTACCAGACACGTCTATAACCTTTATAAGATTATTAGAACGTGGCATATAGAGGGCAAAAAAGGGCTATATATAAAGGTAGTAGTTACATTAACTAAGAAGCCTATACTGGAAACTATATTAATATACGCCTCTCTCTATGCCCTTAGTGTTGAGGCGCTCTAGAGAGCCTTGCTAGCAAGTATACTTTTATTAAATATTCTTAAGGCTGGAGCTACATCCAGTACACCTAAAAAGAAGGGTAGATTAAGTGCTACTATTGCCCAGCGCCTTTCTCTACCCGATAATATTTTATTAGAAGTTCTTATAGGAAACCTAGCTCCCTTAGTAGCCTTCTAGTAGCCCTACTAATTAAAGATCTATTTAAATAATAGAGGCACCTATTAGGTAAATGGGAATATAGAGCTGCCCTATTTCTATTACCCAGTTAACCACTTCGCATTAAAGGCCTGGGGTAAGTAGATTAAGGATGGCAAAGCTTCTAAAGAGGAGCCTCCTACGCTGCTTGCCGTACGCCTTTCAGCTAAGAATGGGGCCACGGGAGGCAGCAGTAGTGGTGGTAGTAGAGGGGGGGGGGTGGCGGGCGTATAGGCCAGGGGGCTATTTTCAAGTAGGAGCTAACGATTTTGGCTACCATCCTCCCTACGGTTAACCTAACTACCCCCCCTAAGGGCCACCGCCTACCTACTATATAACTACCGGAGTGCAACAGAATCCATACTAGGCACCTATATAAGCACCTTAGCAGCCTCTGGTAACTCCAACGCCGGTAGCTACTACACAGGCAACGCTAGCGGCGCCGCCAACTAGCCCTATTAATAGTGACTTGGATTCTGAGGAGAGGCTTCGCAAATTCTTTAATTGGGTAAAAAGGCGACCTAGCTAGGCAACTCCAAAGCTTGTAATAGAGCTTGAGACTGTTCTTAATATACTTATTAATAACTTCTATAACTTAGAGGCGCTCCGCTTAGGAATATCCGAGCAGGCATAGGTAGATAAGTTGGGTCTTACAGTAGGCCTCCTACCTCAATTAAGGCGTAAGCTTAAGACCTTTTAAGCAAACTAAAAGGGACAGTAAGTTTTTAATTTCTATAAGGGCACCGCCTAAATCTAAAAGATTGCACTCCTAACTAGTTATCTACTAGGTAGCTAGCCTGTTAAAAGTGTCCTTAAGCTAAATAACAGATTCCTATACACTGTACTCCAAATTGCAGGAACGTACCAAAGCTCTCATAGTCCTGAATTAAGTAAACGTTCAGTTAAATCCACGCCTTTAAGTCATAAAAGGAAAGCTTAATTGGGTTAAACTCTGGGTAGTATAGAGGAAGATACTCAATAGAGATATTAGCGGCAGTATAGAGCTCCATAAATTCCTATACCTGGTTAGATTATATAGTTATAATATATATATAATTACTCTCTTACCTAACTCTTATATATTAAGGCGTTATCTAACACCAAGACTATATAACTAGGTATACATTGTAGTAGAATAAAAGACTTAATCCAGGCGTTAAATATTTCGGAAGTAATTAAGCCCTACCATATAAGAGTCCCAGGGAGAAAGCCGTTAAGTAAATATATAGGTAGAATACTCCACCGTTCTAAGCGCTTAATTAATACTATATTAATCGCAGGAAGGTTTATAGGACTCTAACCAAACTTCCTATAACCAGTCCTCTTATTGGCGCCTGACTCGTCAATAAATATAAGGCAATTAGGGTCCTATATACATTGGCGTCCCTTCTAGGCAGCACAAAGATCCTCAGATCGCTCCTATGCTCTGCGCTATACAACCTTCCTACTCCACCTATTACGCTTAAGAGTCCTCTATATTAACGATATTAATACCGCAATATTGCAATCGTCCTATAGGAACCAGGCCATCTCATTAAGGTAGGTAGTAGGGCGATCTTCTAGGTAGGCAAGAAGCGCCTATATACGAGATTAGTACACCCAACACTATAATGTTATATGTCACAAACTTGCTCATATTCCGCCTGTATATTACTTGGTCGCCCAATCTTAAGATTTAGGGGGGGGTATGGCTCTCCATAGAGGTCCAAGTTAAGCTGGATACGGTATATAGTCGAAAGGTGTAACTTTATAGCTGCCGCGATACATTTGACCGTCCAATCAAATAGAAAAGCTACCAAAATTTAATAGAGCTACCATTTAGGAATCCTTTTAGGCATAGAAGGCAGATATAAGCGTTACAAGCGTAGTATGCGTGGTAGTCATACAATTTATATGGTGAGATCACCTAAATTCAATGCTATGTATACGGGGCTCGCTTAATTTGATTTTCGCAATACTTTCGCAAAGGGTAGTACGTTATTATTTTAGATAATTTAATATAATATAGCGATGGTTCTCTTCTACCTATCTACCTATTGACTTACTTACCTGCCTACATCGCCTACCTATCTGCATTGCCTACCTGTTTGCATCTACCTACCTGTCTATATCTACCTACCTATTAGCATCTGCCTACCTGTCTACATCTGCTTACCTGTCTGTATCTACTTACCTGTCTGTATTGCCTACCTGTCTGCATCGCCTACCTATTTGCATCTGCCTACCTATCTATATCTATCTACCTGTTAGCATCTGCCTACCTGTCTGCATCTGCTTGCCTGTCTATATCTGCTTACCTGTCTACATTGCCTACCTGTCTGCATTGCCTACCTATCTGCATTGCCTACCTGTCTGCATCGCCTACCTATTTGTATCTGCCTACCTGTCTATATCTGCCTACCTGTTAGTATCTGCCTACCTGTCTGCATCTGCTTGCCTGTCTGCATCTGCTTACCTGTCTGCATCTGCTTGCCTGTCTGCATCTGCTTACCTGTCTGTATCTGCCTACCTGTCAGCATCTCCCTATTTGTGCCTACCTGTCTGTGCTACCTTGATTCGATCAATTGATCGAATTGTTTATAGTGCTCGCTGGCTAGTTGTTGTCGTCTGGCTTTGGCGACGGTTGTCTGGTTCTAGCGACGGTCGTCTAGCTCTGGCGACAGTCGTCTAGTTTTGGCGACGGTTATCTGGTTCTGGTAACGGTCGTCTGGTTCTGGCGACGGTCGTCTGGCTCTAGCGACGGTCGTC